>Ga0187855_10001477_pt1 | contig 18626 bp, 16 predicted proteins | sample June2016WEW_8_10_2_FD_132969 | JGI IMG/M metagenome (GOLD analysis project Ga0187855, IMG submission 132969) | Peatland microbial communities from SPRUCE experiment site at the Marcell Experimental Forest, Minnesota, USA - June2016WEW_8_10 | ecosystem: Environmental > Terrestrial > Soil >...
CCGGTCAGCCCGCGGACCCCGCGCGGAGGCCACCAGGCCATCCTCCCGCACCGAGCCAGGCATGTCTGCAACGGTCAATGTCACGTATCTCGTAGATCCCGTCCCGCCCTACTGGCCACAGAGGTTTACTTCATCCTCATGTCTCACGGGAGTCTGACAGAGAGGGCTCAGGCACGCTCTCAACCAGCTTCATCTCTCAAGCCACCTGGCCGCCACATGGTGTTGACAACGGGTGCACCCTCCGGCAGGCCCAAGGTGGCGGCGACGTGGAGGCTAAAGTGCTGGTAGAGCGGCACGTTTTCCAGTTTCGAGGATTCGAGGTAGGCGGGCAGCCCTCCTGATCACACCGCTGCAGGCGCGAGCGCAGCAGAGCTGTGCCGACCCCGTATCCGCAGCGTCCGCCGTCGTAAGGCCAGGTCAGCATGCTGCAGCGGAGAGACAACAGCACGTCACAGGCCAGAGGCGGAGCAGCCAGTCCTTGGGTGCTGATGGCTCAGCGCGCTAGCCTGCCGCATGTGGACCCCACTGTCGTGGCAGCGATCATTGCGGGTGCCCTCACCGTGATCGGCACCCTGGCGGCGCAGTATTTTGGCGGCCGCGCCACCCAAAAGACACTCAAAAACCAGGGTGAACAGCTGGACAAAACGCTTGAGGAGCAGCGCACCCGGACGCTGAACGAACGGTTTGCCACGGCGGCCAGCCAGCTGGGCAGTGACAAACCGCCGACAGTACAGCTGGCAGGGGCATACGCAATGGCGGGCCTGGCCGACGACTGGCAGAAGAACCGGCAGACCTGCGTCGATGTGCTGTGCGGCTATCTGCGCATGCCCTACGAACCTGATCCAGGCGAAGAGTCTCCCGAGAAGGAGCAGGTCGCCTTCCGGGCCAGCCGCGAAGTCCGCCACACCGTCATCCGTATCATCACTGCGCACCTCAAAGAGGGCGCGGCGGTGTCCTGGCAGGGCTTAGACCTCGATTTCACCGGCGCCGTCTTTGACGGCGGTGACTTCATCGGCGCCAGGTTCTCCGGCAGCACAGTCAGCTTCAATGACGCCGAGTTTTCCGGCGGTGAGGTCCGCTTCTACGGCGCCGAGTTCTCCGGCAGCACGGTCGGCTTCTACGGCGCCAGATTCTCCGGCGGCACGGTCTACTTCGGCGCTAGGTTCTCTGGCGGCAGGGTTCACTTCGACCGCGCCAGGTTCTCCGGCAGCACAGTCAGCTTCGGTGACGCCTTGTTCTCCGGCGGTGAGGTCTACTTCAACAGCGCCGAGTTCTCCGGCAGCAGGGTCTACTTCGGTGGCACCAGATTCTCCAGCGGCACGGTCTACTTCGGCGCCAGATTCTCCAGGTCCAGTGTTAGCTTCTTCCGCGCCAGGTTCTCCGGCGGGACGGTCAGCTTCGGTGGCGCTGAGTTCTCCGGCGGCACGATCGGCTTCGTCTTCGCTGAGTTCTCCGGCGGCACGGTCGGCTTCGGCGAGTTGTCCCGCGACGAGATCAGCCTTGGTGACGACTTGTTCTCCGGCCTCACGCCCGGCCTCGGCGACGCCGAGTTCTCCGGCGGCGAGGTCGACTTCAGCACCCCTGGCGACTGGTCCTTCCCGCCTGCATTCCCCTGGACAGGCACGCCACCCCCAGGCGTGAATCTCCCTGAAATTGGAGATCAATCCCAAGCGTAGGCCAGCCTGATCCCTAGCCCTCCTGCCGTTAGCCGCCAGGTTTGCTGTCTGCTCGTCAAGTCCGTCCTAGCCGATCGCAGCCCGCGACGAAGCGCGGCTTAAAGCACACCAGGGCCGCTACATCGACCACAGCTCCATCACCGTGAGCGCGTATCTCGATGACTGGATCGAGGCTCACGCGGTCGAGATTAAGCCCAAGACATTGCATGATTCCCGCACCTAATCAATCGCCACGTCCGGCCGCACATCGGGGACATGTGCTTGCAGGCCATCACCACGGCCCGCATCACGAGGCTCTACCGCGACCTCCCAACCGGCGGCGGCCGGAAAGGCGCGGGTCTGTCCCCGCAGACCGTGGCCTATGTGCAAGCCGTACTGCGCAAAGCATTTCGCGAGGCGATTATGGTCGAGCAAGTCCTACCGGCCAACCCGATTGAACGGGCCAAGCGCCCCTGGAACGCCCCACCCAGCCTGGGACGGTCTGGACTCCCGCTGCCTCGCTGACGATCCAGGCGGGCTACCCGCCGAGATGCTGCAGGAGATCCTGGGGCACGCCAGCATCATCACGGCACTGGACCTGGTCACTCCGCCAACGGGCCTTAGCTGCACCTGGGACGAGGAACTGACCGAGAGCGTCATCTTGTGCTGAGAGGCCGCTGCGCAAGGCTTCCGCAGCGGCTTAAGTCTGGGCGCGGGCCGCATCGAACAAGTGGTTGGCAGCCCGAGCCTGGTGAGCCTCGGCCGCACTCACGGCCTCGTTACGTGCTCGGATCTGCAGGGCGACCTCGCTGAGTGCCGCAACCACGTAGCGGGAGCCACCGCCAGGGGTGAGGACGGATCGGCTGAGACACCGCGCCACAGCATCTATGAGATCTCCAGGGATCACGGCGCTGCTGTCCGCGAGGCGACGCAATAGACGCTACAGCCCTCGCGTGCCAAACTAAGCTTGTGCTTCTAGCGTACGTAGACGAGTCCGGAAATACAGGCGATTTATCAGCCGGGGGTTCCTTAACCTACACTCTCGGCTGTGTTCTTATCGATGCCGATCATTGGCCGACAGCCTTCGATGAATTCTTACTATTTCGTCGTAGGCTACGCGACACTTTCCGCGTTCCTATGAGGGCGGAGCTGAAGGCAAATTTCCTGATTAGGAACACAGGAGATATCCGCAATATCAATCTCGCGCCTGGACAAAGATACCTCATCTACAGAGCCCACATGCGCGTTCTGGAGGACCTGCCAGCTCGGGCATTCGCGGTTGTGTTTGATAAACGTCGGCATCCTGGGTGGGCCCCTCGCGCTGTCTTTGACACATGCTGGGAGACACTTCTACAGCGCCTCGCAGTAACCAGCCGAAAAGAAAATGTTACTTTCGTCGTATCGCACGATGAAGGAGAAAACGACGCGGTACGACGCTGGGTGAGGCGGTCGCGGCGTTACCTCACCGCAGGCAGCGCTTTCGGCCCAGGTCGCTTGCTCAACCCAGCCCCGCTACTCGTGGACGATCCGATTCCCAGAAAATCGCATCAATCGTTTTTCGTACAGATGGCGGATCTAGTTGCATACGCCGCGTTCAGGGCTGTCGTCCCGCCAGGCCCACGTATCAGCAAGATCTGCCCGGAGAGCATGTGGGATGAGATCGGTACGGCGACTCACAAGGCAGTCAGCCAGCTCAGACCACGATCGAGGCCCGGCATCGTACTGAGATAGAGGCCCCCCGGTCTGAGGACCGAGGGGCGGAAAGTGCCTAACCGGGCCACAGGGCCCGGGTGAGCACTTGCCTCTACCGTACGGCAGGTCACCGCGTCGGCCAGTACTTCGGGCGGCGTGTTGTAAACAAATTAAACTAACCTTACTCTGCGCCCATGGCTTCACTGTCGGGACCGCACCCCATCAGCGCCCAATTCCAGGTCAAGATCCCGACAAGACTCGCCCGTGAGCTGTGCCTTCGGAAGGGTGATCTCTTCTTCTGGCGCTTGAGCGACGAGGATCCGGCCGTGCTTACCTTGGTCCCGAGCGAGGTTGTCGAGCGGCGGTATGTTGTCGGAGAGCACGCGGAAGCTGCTGTCAGGCCTCGCAGCACTACTCTGCAAGCCGAACCATCCGAAGGTCTCTCGGAGTCTCCCGACCCTGAAAGCCTCTGACGATCACACGCCTGCTAGGCACGGAGTCTTGGATGTGACGGCTCCCCGCCAGTTGCCGACAGCGGTGGCTTGGTCCTGGTCAGCGCGCCCGGCCACATGTAGACCTCATCCACGCCCGGCCGGATGCGTGGCTGAGGTCAGGCCGCTCTGGAGCAGCGCAGCGCGTGGACGACTCACGGCACACCACGCTGACCCTGATGGACCACGCCGGCGTGCCCATCTCCACCTTGAGCAAGTGGGCGATCCATTACGACTCGGCCTTTACCCAGAAGACCTACGTGCACGCCAGTCACGACGACCTGCACCGGAACAGTGCGGTACTGCCCAGGATTTACAAGATCACTTAGAAGTTGTGAGAGAGCGGCTTCGAGACCGTAGCCAGGACGATCTCTCACAAGGCCTGATAGTGACCCTGAACTGCGGATACACGGCGCGCTCGGAGGGACTCGAACCCCCAACCTTCTGATCCGTAGTCAGATGCTCTATCCGTTGAGCTACGAGCGCTTGTCTTGAGTTGTCTACCTGCGGTTTTGCAGGCAGGTGATACGATACCACACAAGCACAGCGGTGATAGAGCTTCTGATTCGTCGCTCCGAGATGCCCACCGCGACCCCTCAAGGGTAGGGCACGAAGGGCGCAGGTCGCACCGGTCGACGGGAGGCATCAGCATGTCCGTCACCAGCATGGGCGAAGCGCGCCGCAACCGGGGACGTCGAGACGGCTCCTCCGCGCCCGCCGGCCCGCCTCTTACTGCGTTCGTCACCTCTTGGCAGCTCGCGCTCGAAGCCGCAGCCAAGAGCAAGAGAACGGTTCGTTCCTACACCGACTCCGTGAGGGCTCTGCACGCTTTCCTCGTCGCTCAGAACATGCCTGCGGACGTTGAGGGCGTTGACTCCGAGCACATCCGCGCGTTCCTGCTGGCTGAGGAGCGTCGCACGTCGCCCGTGTCGGCTGCCGTGCACTTCCGCAACCTCCGGGTGTTCTTCGGCTGGCTGGCGAGCGAGGAGGAACGTTCCAACCCCAATCCCATGGACCGGGTCGAAGGGCCGAAGGTCAGCAAGAAGGCTAAGACGTTCTTCAGCGACGACGAGCTGGCGCGACTTCTCAAGACGTGCCAGGGCTCCTCGTTCGCGGATCGCCGCGATACCGCGATCATGCGCGTACTGATCGATACCGGCTTGCGTGTGTCTGGGCTCGCGAACCTGCGCTACGACCTGGACGACGAAAGCCACAATGACGTGTTCCTCACCCAACGGAAGCTCCGCATCCGGCTCAAGGGTGGCGACGAGACCTGGGTGCCGATCGGCAAGAAGGCAGCGGCCGCCATGGACCGGTACATCCGCGTACGTGCGCGCCACGCCCAAGCCTCTTCTCCCTGGCTGTGGCTCGGCGTCCAGGGGCACAACACCGCGCACATGACCGACTCAGGAATCCGCGACATGGTCGGACGACGCGGCGAACAAGCCGGCATCCAGAACGTCCACCCGCACCGCTTCCGCCGCTCGTTCGCTGACAAGTGGCTAGAGGCCGGCGGGTCCACAGACGACCTCATGCACATCACCGGCTGGAAGACCTACGACATGGTGCGCGAGTACACCGAAGCTCGCGGCATTGCGCGCGCCCACCAGGCACATGCACGCCTCAGTCCTGGTGATCGAATCTAGCAAAATCACCCCCCAGCCGCCCCCGGGCTATCTGTTCCTGACCGTCCGCTTGCAAAATAAGCGTTGATGTTATCTGACCCTAGGTGGCATCAAGCTTGGGATGCCAGTGAATCTTACGTTCCTGTCCTCTGCTTCTGCGAGCTTGACGGTCTTTATATGTGCAGTTCCCGCCTGTACTCTCAGAACGCACTTCGGTGACAGAGACTTCGTGTTAATGATTATTCGCGCGGCTGTCAATGCAGGTAGTTCGAACGCTAGAAACTTTTCATCATCGAAATTAGCGAACTTTGCGTCTTCTTCTAGCAAAAATTTCCGCTTGTGTCGTAGCAGGTTCCAGTTGAGTGGTTCCGCTACATTGATGGCAAGGATGAGACCAAGCGCGCGTCCGCGATTATATACTTGAAGCGATATACCAGTGCGCGCAGCGTCAACCTTGGCGTCATAGTGAGGCCGGAACTTACTCGCCCGCCACTGCCAGACGGTGAAAATGAGCCCTAGGAAACCAAGGCTAGCCGCGGCAATCGCGCTGATCCAATCCGTGATGGAAGGACTGACATCTACGGGAAGAGTAGGTGGATTGCTTACGTAAGCGCTCACGAGCGGAATTAGTGAGGACACAAGCAGAAGATGCCTTCCGTGTCGCCTGTTTGTATCCGACGAAGCCGACATTGTCCGCAATCGCCCGTTTGGCAGCCATTTTCGTCGGGTGGGGTACAATGGCCATTCGATACCGTTGTCTGTGCAACCTGCCAGTCTGGGGTTACAGAAAGACCGAGGAGGCGTCGTTTACCCCTCACCACCGTGAACGTAGAGAGGCGAGCCTCCGGCGTTCCGTCGTCTGGTAGCAGTAGTCCCAAGTCTGGACGGGAAATACCAGACACAAATGTTGCCCATTCTGTTGGGCGCTGTGGGCTTTTCGACCGCTCCCATGGAGCAGCCCGATCGAATAGTATATTCCAATCGACGGCTTTCATTTCTGGTATATAACTATTCTGGAAGGTGGCCAGAAATTCTGGATTCGATGCTATGACCCGAACGCTTTCACTGAGGACGGCGAGGTCTGAGTTTAGAGAGGAGAGTCTCGTTGTGTAGAGCTGAATTCCATTCAAGACTCCTTCTGAGAGTAGACTATCAACCATGTTGGGCTGCCTTCGAAACAACCTAACCAATATGTTCACTAACCTCCCCCATTCAACTTATCAAGCTTGGCGAACTGATAACTGATCAATTAAAGCAACGCTGTGGCGACATCGTCAACCCTACATCTCGCGCGGGGCCAACGAGCGATCAGTGAGCACTAGGCCCTTGGGTCAGCAGCTCCGAGCTGAAACAGCGTGGGCATCGTGGCGAATTTCTATGGTGCGTCAGTTCCAGCCAGCAGTTCTCATACAGATGTCCGCTGAAGACCTGTTGTACCTCGCGGGTCAATCCCCCGAGGGGTACGTCGGCCAAGAGGTCTACGGAATTCTAGCGGACCGCAACAAGGTGGCTCAAAACGCGGCGCGTGCGCAGGTTGAGCTCGAACCAGAGCAACCCGAGGCACGTGGCGTCGCGCGTGCTAGCTGTCACCAGCCAATTGTGTCGGCGCCCTCCTTACCTCCTTGGCGACGTGGATTCAGGCGGCGGCCAGATGATCCGCGCCGACCGACGAGGGCATGGCAGCCGCACTGGGGGGCGCGGACAGCAATGGGTCACGACTTGCCGGGTGCATGCCGTGTGGTCCCCAGGTGGTCCCCAGATCTGGGTCGCTGGACAAGTGGCCGCCTGCATGCCTGTGAGTCTTGGGTTGTCAATATCGGCCGTGTCCTATGGCTGGGCCAGCGAGACCGCCGCGCGCTACGCCGGCGAGCGTGATGACATATCCCGGCGCGCGATCGGTGCGGAGACCGACGTGCCCGGAAACGGCGCAGATCGTGCAGACGACGGCGGCCGGGCCGGCCTGAGCCGGCCAGACCCGCCGTCCCACCGGAAGAAACAGCCAGCGCTGAGGATGCGCTGTGGTTCGCGCTGTGCCTGGCACCCAAGGAGGGCACCGAAGTCCACGAGTTGATGACCCTCACCGGGATGAGCCGTCCCACCCTGTACCGGCACCTAGCCCAGCACGCGAGGGCGGGCCGTGCAGTCCAGGTCAGCAAGGGGACGCTGGCGAGCAGCCTCCACCGAGGAGCCTCACTATGAGTGATCGTCTCACGGCTTGTCTCGTCTCCCGTCTCGCGCACGCGTCTGCACGTAAACGCGTACATGCCCGCTGAGACAAACGCTGAGACGAGCACGGAACGTAGCGGCGGGGAGGCACGGCCATAGCAGGCAAGGACATCAACCGGCGCATCGCGGCTGAAGTCTCCTGGAGCCGCACCGTCGACCGGAGCGCGCGAACCCGCCCAGCACGAGAGAAGTTCCTGCAGAGATTCGAGCGAGAGGTCGACCCCGATGGCGCACTAGCACCCGACGAGCGTCGGCGCCGCGCCGAGCACGCGAAACGCGCCTACATGCTCCGTCTCGCCAAGAGGGCCGTATCAGCCCGCAGAGCGGGCTGAGCCTGGCGGGAAACGGGCCCCCTGAGGCCCAGATGGTGGGGGGCAAGCCCGGGCCGGGGATTGGGCTGGGGGGCGTAGGGTGCCGGTCAGTAAGGCCAATGTGGGTGGGTTTGACCCGGGGAGGGCCGTGGCGTGGGGGTGTGGGCGCGGCGGGGAGTTGCGGTCGCTGCCGCGCTGGTGGCGTTCGGGGGATGCTGGCTCGGCCTGGTGCTGGCGGACCGCAAGATTGACATCGGAGTGGCGCTGGGCTGGTCGGCGTTGCCGCTGACAGTCGTGCTGGCGGTGGCGATGGCGTGGGCTGAGGCAGGGCGGCCGAAGAAACCAGAGGCTGGGCCAGCTGGTGACGGGGCAGGCGCCCTGGTGGAGGGTTCTGTTCAGGGGCAGGCGACCGGCCGCGTAGACCATGGCGGGGTGGTGATCGGCCCCGGTGCGTCGTTGACGAATCCCGTTTTCAACTTGGGCGGTTCCGGCCCGGATGACGGGGCGGCGTTACGAAAGCAGGCCGCCGACGCGGATGGTGTGCTGGTGGTGGGGGATGTGCCGCAGGAGCCGGCGGCGTTCCAGCCGCGTGCAGGGCTGATGGAGGCGCTGGAGCGGGGGCCGGGTGCGCGGGTGTCGGTGGTGTTCGCGGTGACGGGTATCCGCGGGGTCGGTAAGACGCAGGTGGCGGCGGCGTATGCGCGGCGTCGGATCGCTGACGGGTGGCGGCTGGTGGCCTGGATTGATGCCACCGGCGGGGCGGCGGTGCTGACTGGGCTGGCGCAGGTCGCGGTGGCTGCGGGACTAGGCCCGGTGGGCGAGGATGCCGGGGTGCTGGCGGCCGGGGTGCGGGGCTGGCTGGAGGCCGATGGGCAGCGGCGGCTGCTGGTCTTCGATAACGCCGTGGACCTGGATGAGCTGCGGCCGTTTATCCCGTCGGCCGGAGCGGCTCAGGTGGTGATCACGAGCAGCCGCCAGTCAGCGGCCGGACTCGGCACCGGGGTGCCGGTCGATGTGTTCACCGGGGATGAGGCGCTGGCGTTCCTGGCCGAGCGAACCGGGCTTGATGACGCGGCGGGCGCGCGGGAGGTGTCGGGTGAGCTGGGGTTCTTGCCGCTTGGGCTGGCGCAGGCGGCGGCGCTCATCGCCCGCGAGCACCTGAGTTATGACACCTACCTGGGGCGGCTGCGGGCGCTGCCGCTGGCGGAGTACCTGGGCCGGGTGGAAGGGGATGCCTACCCGTACAAGACGGCGGAGGCCATCGTGCTGTCACTGCTCAGTGTCGGGGACGCCGACCCTTCAGGGCGGGCGGGTGCGGTGATGGGGCTGGTATCGGTGCTGGCTGAAACGGGGATCTCCCGTCGGCTGCTGCACCTGGCCGCCACCAGTGATGATTCCGCCGCAGACCAGGCGGCGGAGATCGATGCGGCCGCGGGAGTGCTGGCGGACGCGTCGCTGGTGGGGTTCAGCCGGGATGACGCGCTGGTGGCGCACCGGCTGGTGATGCGGGCAGTGCGAGAGCAACTCACAGCGGAGGGCAGGCTGCCGGCCGTCATGGCCGCGGCAGTGCAGGTCCTGAAACGGCTGGCTGATGAGATCGGCGAGGCGTGGCGTGATCCTCCCGGGGTTCGGGAAGTGGCCGGGCAGGTCAGCGCGCTGACCAGTCACGTGGGCAACCACCTGAACGCCCCCACGGAAGACTCGACGGCCCTGCTGGGGTTGCGGCTGCGCGCGGTGTATTTGCTGAACACCCTCGGCGACAGCACCGGACTGGCAATCGCCGCGGCCGAACCGCTGGCCCAAGACTGTGAGCAACTGCTGGGCGCCGATCATCCCGACACCCTGACCGCCTGCACGAACCTCGCCTACGCCTACCGGGCCGCCGGGCGGCTGGCCGAGGCCCTCTCCCTGTACGAGCGCACTCTGGCCGACCGCGAGCAGGTCCTGGGCGACACCCACCCCAGCACCCTGATCTCCCGCAACAACCTCGCGGACGCCTACCAGGCCGCCGGGCGTTTGGCCGAAGCCATCCCCCTATACGAGCGCACCCTGGCCGACCGCGAGCAGGTCCTCGGCGACACCCACCCCAGCACCCTGACCTCCCGCAACAACCTCGCGGACGCCTACCAGGCCGCCGGGCGGCAGGCCGAAGCCATCCCCCTATACGAGCGCACCCTGGCCGACCGCGAGCAGCTCCTCGGCGACACCCACCCCAGCACCCTGGCCTCCCGCAACAACCTCGCCTACGCCTACCGGGCCGCCGGGCGGCAGGCCGAAGCCATCCCCCTATACGAGCGCACCCTGGCCGACTCTGAGCAGGTCCTCGGCGACACCCACCCCCATACCCTGACCTCCCGCAACAACCTCGCGAGCGCCTACCAGGCCGGGCGGCAGGCCGAAGCCATCCCCCTGCTTGAGCGCACCCTGGCCGACTCTGAGCAAGTCCTGGGCGACACCCACCCCAGCACCCTGACCTCCCGCAACAACCTCGCGAGCGCCTACCAGGACGCCGGGCGGCTGGCCGAAGCCGAGAGGCTGCGCGGGGGTACCTGATTCGGCTCAGACCCGAGGCGGTCAGGTGCAGCGTCGCGCCGAGCATGCGGAACGCGCCTACATGCTCCGTCTCGCTAAAGAGGGCCGTAGCGGCCCGCAAGACGAGCTGAGCCCTGCCGGACGAACCTCCCGAGCACTCGTCCTCGGGGGTTCGTCGCGTCTCCCGTCGTCGGTCACGGACTGCCGGGCGATCTGATCCCCACGGCGGCGAATCGCCGCGCTACCGCCGCGTACTCGTATTCCGTGATCCCGGGCTTGCCGTTGACGATGAAGTCACGCTGCCCCGACGCCCACTCGCGCCAGCACTCGAAGGCAACTCGAAGGCTGTTCCCCAGGGCGCCAGCGACTGCCTCCGGCTTCGCGCCGGCGAGCATCGCCCCGTGGATCGCGATCGGCTGCCAGCGATCGAGCCACTTCCCCAGCGCGGACATGCAGGCCAGTTCGGCCAGCTCGTCGTACGGTGTCCGTTCATCGATGGGCCAGGCGGTACGGTCGGCCCACAACTGCGCCAGCTCGAACGGACCGAGGCTCTCCGCGGCGTTGAACGTGACCGGCCGCCCGGGGTCATCCGGGCGCCTCTGGGACCGGATCATGGTGTGTCTCCAACCCTCTGCCGAAGTTGAAGACAAGCCCAAGACGGACCCGCAGAGGGGAACAGATTTAAGCATCTGATTAGGTGCACAGCGGTCGGACGTTGCTTGCGTTTTCCCTGGCCAGCATAGCGGGGACAGCGAAACGATCCGTAGTCAGATGCTCTATCCGTTGAGCTACGAGCGCTGGATGCCCGGATAGTCTACGGCACCTCGGGGGCCGCTGTTGCTCGTCACGGCCAGCGCTGGCCGTGACGAGCAACAGGCCGCCGCCGCTCAGGCGTTGAGACGCAGGGACTGTTCCAGCCGACGGCGTAGCAGCCTGGGACGGAGGAGTCCCGTGCCGAGCGCGAACACCCCGGAGAACCCCGCCGGACGGGGTCACTGCTTCAGCGGCTGGCCCCATTCCTCGTCCGTGTCCAGCTCGTGCCGCCACGGCGGCTCGGCGCCGGCCCTGGCGCAGGTCAGCGACGCCACCCGGGCCGCTGCCGAGACGGCCTCCAGCAGCTGCGGGGAGTGCGCCAGGTTCTCCCGGGCCAGCCCGTGTTCCGCCCACCAGGCCAGGAACGCGCCGCCGAACGCGTCACCCGCGCCGACGGTATCCACCACCTCGACCGGCGGCACCTGGACCGCGAGCGGGTCCGCGCTGGTAAACGCGCGAACCAAGGAGGGACCGTCGGTGACCAGAACGCACCGGGCGCCCCAGCCGAGCAGCATCCGCGTGGCTTCCGCGATATCGCAGCCCGGCACCAAGAAGGACAGGTCCTCGGTGCTCGTCTTGAGGATGTCGGTCCGGGACAGGATGCGGCGGATCCGGGCCCGATGGGCGTCTGCGTCGGGGATAGCCTGGGCCCGCCAGTTCGGGTCAAGCAGCAGCAGTATGTCCGGCGCGAGGCCTTGCACCAAGTGCTCGAGCTCGGTCGCCATCGGATCTACGACGAGCCCCAGCGAGCCGATGTGCAGAGCGGTCACGTCGGCCTGCAACGCCTGCTGCGCCGTCGGCTCGTCCAGCACGAAGCCGGCCGTCTGGGCGACGTGGAACCAGTACTCCGGCACGCCCAGCCCGCCGAGCGCCACGATCGCCAGCGCCGTCGGCTCCGGGACCGGGTCCGGCAGCGCCAGCTCCACTCCGTCTCCGGCCAGCTTCGCGGTGAGGAGCTGGCCGAACGGGTCGGCGGAGAAGCGGCCCAGGAAACGGGTGGGCTGACCGAGCCGGGCGATGGTCCGGGCCGCGTTGAACGGCCCCCCGCCGGGGCTGGCGTACACCCCGCCGTCCGGATCAGTGATCAGATCGATGAGGCTCTCACCGGCGACCAGGATCATGGACCGCTCCCGTAACTCATGCACCCCGCCCAGGCAGGCACGGTGTTGTGCCAGCCTGGCCAGCATCTCAGCCCGGAGCCATGTCTACGAACCGGCTGTAGTGCCCCTGGAAGGCCACGGTCACCGTGGCGGTCGGCCCGTTGCGGTGCTTGGCCACGATCAGGTCCGCCTCACCGGCCCGGGGGGACTCCCGCTCGTACGCGTCCTCCCGGTGCAGCAAGATCACGACGTCGCTATCCTGCTCAATGCTCCCGCTCTCACGCAGGTCAGAGAGGAGCGGCTTCTTGTCGTTGCGCTGCTCTGGCCCGCGGTTGAGCTGCGAGAGCGCGATCACCGGGACGTCGATCTCCTTGGCCAGCAGCTTGAGTGACCGGGACATCTCCGACACTTCCTGCTGCCGGTTCTCCACCCGCTTGGGGGAGCTCATCAGCTGCAGGTAGTCGATGATCACCATCCGGAGGCCCTGGCGCTGCTTCAGCCGACGGCACTTGGCCCGGATCTCCATCATGGACATGTTCGGCGAGTCGTCGATGTAGAGCGGCGCGTCGACGACTTCGCTCATCCGCCGGGCCAGGGTGGCCCAGTCCTCCTCGCCCATCTGCCCGGTCCGCATGCTGTGCAGGGACACTCGCGACTCCGCGGACAGCAACCGCATGGTGATCTCGTTGCGGCTCATTTCCAGGCTGAAGATCACCGTGGGCAGGTTGTGCTTGATCGCCGCCGAGCGCGCCAGGTCGAGCGCGAGCGTGGAGTTGTGCGTGGGGACCATGCTCCGGCCAGCCAGGTACAGGTGATCAGGGCTGTTCACCTGAACGCAGCGCACCGGTGCGGACGGAACAGGCCGGACGTCCACGATGTACCGGCCAGCCTGCTCGCGGCCCCAGTCGTGGCGTGCCGCGAGGGCCTTCCGGGGAAGCCTGGACAGCGGCAGGGCCGCCGGGACGATAACTTCGCAGGATTCCCGGCTCGGCCGCACGGCCCGCATGCGAGGAGCGCGGTACTGCACTCGCGCGACGCAGCCCAGGCTTGTAACCAGCTCCGCAAAATCCTCGATCAGGCGCTTGCTTGAGTTGGTAAAGCGGTAGCAGCCGTGACTATCGATGTAACCGTCCGAATCGATCATCCCTTGTACCAGCGCGAGTCGCTGGGACGACGAGCCGCGCAGGTAGGAAGCTGGGATGTGCTTGCCCTCGGCCAGACCAAGCGAACGCCAGAGTCCGCGGATGCCTCTCACGTAGAAATGTCCAGGATCCGCGTAGGTGGCAACGCTGTAGCCGAGTGCCCCGAACTCCTCCAGAAGCCACGAGCGGTCATCGGGATGGCAGGCCACCCGGCCAGTTCCCGCGGTGTCGCCGTCAGCCAGGAGATAGCCGAGGACATAAGGCTCCAGAGGCAGATCGGCTTCGGGTAGGAGAAGCGGCCTCGTTGCCGGTATCGCGTGGTTCCTCTGCCCGTGAGCCCGAAGGGTTGAAGCAATCTCCCGGGTTGTCCTAGGTACCGCTTGCACGCCGCCCGTGACATCTGCCGCGCGGCTCCGCTGCTGCCCGATGGCTGTGGCTGTGCGCCCAAGGATTGTCGCCACCTGCGTCGATGACATCCCTGCCGACCGCAGGCTGCGCATCTGCGCCCGCCCGCCAGGACTGTACCTGCGACGTGACACCTGAGATGACGTCCATGATGCCCAGTCATCCGGGTAGCTCGGCGCACCAGGTTCGCTGTGGTAGTCGTACGCCTTTCGGGTACGCACGTCCCACGTCACCCATTGGTGCTCCGCGTCGGCGACGATGACCTCGCCGTCCGAGAACTCGACCTCGTAGCACGGCCGGCCGTGCATCACCTCGGTGGCCGCGACCACGGTTACCGGGTGGCCATCGGCTCCGATCAGGCGGTCTCCGACGCGGACCTCACCCATCGTCGTCCAGCCGTCCGGCGTGGCGAGCGGGGTGTCCAGGGCCAGCGCCTTGCCAATGGCAGGACGAGCCGCGATGACCACCATCTGGCCCGCGTGCAGGCCGTTGGTCAGGGCGTCCAGGTCCGCGAACCCGGTGGGCACCCCAGTCATTTTCCCGCCGTGGCTGCCGATCGCCTCGATCTCGTCCAGGGCCCCGGGCATGATGTCGGACAGCGGCAGGTAGTCCTCGCTGACCCGGCGCTCGGTGACCCCGTAGACCTCGGCCTGGGCCCGGTCCACCAGCTCGTCGGCCTCGCCGTCGCCGGAGTAGCCGAGCTGGACGATGCGGGTGCCGACCTCGACCAGGCGGCGCAGGATGGCCCGCTCCCGGACGATGCGGGCGTAGTACCCGGCGTTGGCCGCGGTGGGCACCGACGCGATGAGCGTGTGCAGGTAGCTGGGGCCGCCCACCCGGGTCAGCTCGCCCCGTTTGTTCAGCAGGTCGGAAATGGTGACCGGATCGGCGGGCTCGCCCCGCCCGTACAGCTCGAGGATGGCTTCGTGGATGATCTGGTGCGCGGGCCGGTAGTGATCATCGGGCCGGATGGTCTCCATCACATCCGAGATCGCGTCCTTCGACAGCAGCATCCCGCCGAGAACGCACTGCTCCGCGGCCACATCGTGGGGCGGGGTCCGATCGAAGCTCTCCCCCCGGGGAGCGATTTCGGCCACGCTCACCAGCCATCACCTCCCCGTGAACCAGAGCGCCCCTGGCCGCCACCGGTGCGGCGGCCTCACCCTGTTGTAGTGCGTCGGTCTGACAGTTTGGTGGGGCCCCGCGACGCCGTCCAATCCTGCTGTGCACAGGCCTGTGGACAGCCTGTGCAGACACGCCGCCGGCGCTGTGCGCAGGCTGGGGACACAGCTGGGGATGACGACGAGGCCCGCAACCCGCACATCGTCACTGCCTGCAGTTATGCCATCCACCGGATGTGCGCGGAAAAAACCAGCGAGGCTATTTTTCGTCCACACCAGACAGGGAGTTATCCACATACGGAGGGTGACGCCAAACGTGAGATCCGATATTACGGTGCACCGCACCGCCCGCCGCCCGGCCCACTCCCGACAGGCCAGGCCCTGCTCCGCCACTTCCCCCGCGGAACGTGCGTCAGAGAGAGCAAATTGTCCCGTTACGGCGCACCATCCGCGTGAAATGTCGGCGGCCCCCAACGGGAGGAGTAGGAGGGGTCAGTGTGACGGAGGGGAGTGGGATGAGACGAGCAGCCGGGGACCGCAGGCAGTCCGGCAAACTGGCGGCGATCATGACAACCACTCCCCTAGGATCCGATCATGTGTTCGATAACCGATCCGCGGCTGGCCATGATCGGAACAGCGATCGACGAGCTCGCCGAGGCGGCCCGGGATGAGGCTGCCAGGACGCGGGCGGGCGACGAGCGGCCCGGTACGTCGGACACCATGGCGGAGCGCCTGGCGGGCATCTGGGCGATGGTCGCGGACCTCGATCCGGGAGTCGCCGAGCGGCTGTCCCGGTATACGGACGGGGACCCGCAGCACACCGGACACGACTGACCGCCGGGGCCGTCCACGACGGCACCCGGCGGTCTTCGCGCTCAGCCCGGCCAGCACCTCACCCAGCCAGCCAGTCAGTCAGGCCTCGGCGATGTCCACGTCGAGGGTGGCGCTCACCTCGGGGTGCAGCCGGACCGTGACCTCGTGCCGCCCCACGGTGCGGATCGGGGTGTCGATCTCGATACGCCGCCGGTCGAGCACGGGGCCGCCGGCCGCGCGGACCGCTTCGGCGATGTCCGAGGCACTCACGGACCCGAACAGCCGCCCGGCGGCGCCTGCCCGGACCCTGATCTGCACGGTAAGCGCGGACAGCTCCCTGGCCGCGACCCGGGCGTCGTCCTGGCTGCGGATCTCCCGCGAGGAGCGGGCCCGGCGGATCAGCTCGATCTGCTTCTCGGCGCCCCGGGTCCAGCGCATGGCCAGACCCCGCGGGATCAGGTAGTTGCGCCCGTAGCCGCCCTTGACCTCGACCACGTCACCAGGCTCACCCAGGCCGGTGACCTCGTTGGTGAGGATCAGTTTCATCGGTGTGCCCATTAGCTTGCGGCCTTCCCCGTCCTCAACGTGCCGTGCTGGTGTACGGCAGCAGGGCCATCTCGCGGGCGTTCTTGATCGCCTTGGCGACGTCACGCTGGTGCTGGGTGCAGTTTCCGGTGACCCGACGGGCCCGGATCTTGCCTCGGTCGGAAATGAACTTCCGCAGCAGCCCGGTGTCCTTGTAGTCCACGTAGGAGATCTTCTCCTGGCAGAACAGGCAGACTTTCTTCCTGGGCTTGCGGATAGGTGCTTTCGCCATCATGGTGCTCCTGTGCAGAGCCCCGCTTGCGGCGGGGATGGTTTGGTTTGCTTTCTTAGTGGCGGCCTAGCGGGAGCGTGCCTGTGGCCCGCGCCCCGCCCTGCCGCCAGGGTTAGAACGGCGGCTCGTCGGACGACCCCTCGCCGCCGAAGCCGGAGTCCGAGGCCCAGGGGTCATCGCCGCCACGGCCACCGGACGATCCACCATACCCGCCGGATCCGCCCTGGCCGCCGCCGCTGCTGCCGCCGCCGAACCCACCACCACCGCCGGTGCCGCCACCCCCACCGCCGCCGGTGCCGCCACCACCACCGCCGGTGCCGCCACCACCACCGCCACCGAAGCCACCGCTGCCACCGCCGGAGCGGTTGGACTTGGTGACCTTCGCGGAGGCGTTGCGCATGGAGGGACCGACGTCGTCCACCTCGACCTCGAAGACGGTCCGCTTCTCACCCTCGCGGGTCTCGTAGGAGCGCTGATGCAGCCGCCCCTGGACGATGACCCGCATGCCACGCTGCAGGGACTCGGCCACGTTCTCCGCGGCCTGCCGCCACACGTTGCAGGTGAGGAACAGCGAGTCGCCGTCCTTCCACTCGTTCGCCTGGCGGTCGAAGGTCCGCGGCGTCGACGCGATCCGGAAGTTCGCCACCGCCACCCCGGTCGGGGTGTAACGGAGTTCTGGGTCGCTGACTAGATTGCCGACCACCGTGATCTGGGTATCGCCTGCCATCGGGGCCACTCCCGGTCATTCAGAGGGTTCAGGTGCCGCAACTGCGCGCGGCCTGCGGTCAGTACCGCAGTGTCAGTGCATCTCGGGGCGCAGGATCTTGGTCCGCAGGACCGCCTCGTTGAGGCTGAGCTGGCGGTCAAGCTCGTGGACCGTGTCCGGCTCCGCGACCATGTCGACGACGGCGTAGATGCCGTCCGACTTCTTCTCGATTTCGTAGGCGAGCCGCCGCCGGCCCCATACGTCGACCTTGTCGACCGAACCGCCCCCTGTCCTGACGACCGACAGGAACTGGTCGAGGGAGGGCTGGACGGTCTGCTCTTCGAGAGAGGGATCGAGGATGATCATCATCTCATAGCGGCGCATGCTGGAAACATGCCTCCTCTGGACTTAAGCGGCCACGGTCTCTCCGTGGCAGGAGGGGCCGCGGCGCCACCGGTGCGAAATTCCCGGTACCCGTTGCGGCTGCGTCAGCTTACCAGGGCGGACCGACAGGCTGGCTCAGGATTCCGCCGGCCCCGGAAGGGGAAAGAGCCCCGAGAAGACCATGACCGGGCTGGATGTCCAAAGGGGGTGGCCGAAGTGCCCCAAGCTGCCGGAGCCCCAGTGCCTGGAACCCCAGTGTCTGGAACCCCAGTGCCCGGAACCAGTGGGCCCGGAACCAGTGGGCCCGGGGCCGCCGCCGGGGCGCGGGCGGGCCCGCGCCTGCCGCACCTGACGCTGAACGACGACGGCCAGCACCACCCGATCGAGAACTCCCTGAGTCTCTTCACCCTGGTGGCGGGCATCGTCGCGTGTGTCCTGGGGTTCCTGGCGGATCAGAAGGTTGCCGGGAACTGGACGCACGTCGGGGCGACGTGGCTCGGGCTGATCGCGCTGATCGTGGGGCTCCCCGCGCAACTGCTCTCGGCGACCCGGTCAGAACGGATGCTGATCGTGACCGGCCTGGTGGCCGCCTTCGTCGGCGTCTGCCTGGGCCTGGCGCACGGCGGCCTGCTGCCCTAGCGGCCGGGACAGGCCCGCCAGCACTGACGGCCGTTGCACCCACGCTCCGCCCCGCCGCGCGGGCGGATCAGAGTGCTCCCGTGCCCGCCCCGCGCCCTCCGCTCATCCGCCGCAACGAAAACCGTCCACGGCTAGTCTCGTGACATGGTGAGCA
>Ga0187855_10001479_pt1 | contig 18621 bp, 14 predicted proteins | sample June2016WEW_8_10_2_FD_132969 | JGI IMG/M metagenome (GOLD analysis project Ga0187855, IMG submission 132969) | Peatland microbial communities from SPRUCE experiment site at the Marcell Experimental Forest, Minnesota, USA - June2016WEW_8_10 | ecosystem: Environmental > Terrestrial > Soil >...
AGCGTCTCGTACTCTCTCGGTGATTACTGGATATTCGGAGCGTGGGTGAGGTCAACAACCGCAAACGGCTACGCGAATAATACGACCCCTCTCCATTTCTCGCTCAACGGAAATGGAAATAGTGGTGGTGGCCTCTGCTACGGCATAGGTGGACCTGGAGTAGCTTCGAGCGGAAATGGAAGTTCGTTAATGTCCCCTGGTTATGTAGGGGATGGACAATGGGAATGGGTATCGGGACTCTGCAAGATCCAACAGGCCGCCAAGGGAAATTACTACATAAATTTGATCGGATACGCAGACGCAGCCCATACGGTGGCTTTCTACGGTCCTACCTTGCTTCATATCCCAGCGGGCACGATTTCCGACAACGAAGCGTGGGAACTGGCTACCACACTGCAGTCCTACTCGCATGACTGCGCCGTCGGTACAGTCTGCGGGATGGATGGCCAGATACTTCATGAGAATGCATTCAACGTTAAGTTAGGTACGCCCGTCTCCTCTTCCGATAAATGTAACGCTGGAACCATCTGGGCCGACTCAAAGTTCGTGTATGTCTGCACTGAGACCAACACAATAAAACGATCCGCGCTTAACGGCTTTTAATCTCCTCGATCAAAACCCAAACAACTATGTGCGGAATCTGCGGTGTCGTTGGGAACACTGAGCTCGAATCGACGGAGTCCGTCGTTCGCCAGATGATGCGACAGATGCACCATCGTGGACCGGATGAAGAAGGCATCTTTGTCGATCACTCGGTCGCGCTTGGAATGCGCCGCCTCAGCATTATTGATGTCGGCGGCGGGAGTCAGCCGGTTTTCAACGAAGACAAGTCCGCTGTGGTTGTGTTCAACGGGGAAATTTATAACTTTCGCGAGCTGCAGCGCACGCTGAAAGCTTATGGACATATCTTCAAGACGGAAAGCGACACCGAGGTGATCGTTCACGCCTACGAACAATGGGGCGAGGATTGTGTCGATTACATCGAGGGAATGTTCGCATTTGCAGTCGCGGAGACCTCGACGTCGACTCGAAAAGGCAACCCACGAGTCTTGCTTGCCAGGGACCGTCTGGGCATTAAGCCGCTTTACTATGCTCTCGTCGATGGCGCTCTGGTGTTCTCATCCGAAGTTCGATCACTTCTGGCTTCTGGCCAAATAGAGCCACGACTGTCGAAGTCCGCACTGAAAAGTTATCTTCTGTTCGGTTCGGTGGCGGAGCCTATGACGCTAGTCGAGGGTGTTTGTTCGCTGCCGCCTGGACACCGGATCGTCCTATCGGCCGCGACGCATCATTCAAACATCCGGTCTGAGCCCTATTGGGATTTCGCCAAATCCGCACAGCCATCGCTCGCAACCAAGAAACCTGAACGCGAGAATGCGACTGCATTTCTGCGATCGCTGCTCGAAGAATCAGTGGATAACCACATGGTCGCAGACGTGCCGATCGGGATTTTCCTGAGCAGCGGTATCGACTCTACTGCTCTGGTTTCACTTGCGGCGCAAAAAGGTGGACCGGTTCATACGCTCACGGTTGTGTTTGAAGAGCGGGAGTTCAGTGAAGCCGAGATTGCACGCCGTACCGCACAGAAATTCGGGACGATACATCAGGAAATTTGCGTCAGCGCGACGGACGTGCTGGAGCGATTGAGTGAAGCCGTCGGAGCTCTCGACCAGCCCAGCATGGATGGCATTAACAGTTATTTTGTGTCCTGGGCCGCCCGTCAAAGCGGCCTGAAGGTCGCGTTGTCCGGACTTGGTGGAGACGAGATCTTCGGCGGATACAGCACATTCCGTTCGACCCCGCGAGCAGCCTCCGCGGCGGCTTTGGCCCGGAACCTACCATTCCACTCTTTCTTGGGCTCCGTGGCGGAGAAGGTATCGAACGTCATTAGTAAGAAAGATGCTCACCGGAAAATGGCCGCGCTCTGGCAGGATCCTAATGTTTTCCCGCACCCATATTTCTACACACGTCTGCTTTTCACTCCAGCACAGGTGCACGGGCTCATGAGCAGCAACGGTGTCGGCCCCGGGGACCCGTGGATACAGTGGTTGACGCAAACCGCCGAAGGCTCTGAGCAACTGGACGACTTTACGGCTGTGTCATGTCTCGAGTCCCGTTCCTACATGGTCAATACCTTGCTGCGTGATACCGACGCCATGAGTATGGCGAATTCTCTGGAAGTAAGGGTTCCGTTTCTTGACCATCCTATCGTTGAGTATGTGACCAGGTTACCTGGATCGATCAAGCGCAACAACGGCAGTCCTAAGTCGCTCTTAGTGGATGCGATGAGGGACTTATTGCCGAATGAGGTCATTACTCAACCGAAGAAAACATTTACCTTTCCCTGGGAGCACTGGCTTCGAGGCGCATTGAAGAATGAGATGGAAGCAGAATTCAATTCGATTGCTCCATCACTCAAGCAATGCCTGGACGAACGCGCAATCCGTCGAGTGTGGAAGAGCTTCCTGGAAGGTAAGACGAGTTGGTCCCGAGTGTGGAGTCTTTTTGTCTTAAATCGATGGGCGCGGCGTCACCTCGAGAACTGAGAGAACTGATCTGCGAATTCTTCTTCTGAACGAGTACTTTCCGCCCGACACCTCAGCGACTGCAACACTGGCAGCGGCGGCCGCCGATGCAATGGCGGAGCGCCATGAGGTAGTCGTGCTGTGCGGACGGCCCTCGTACGATCCCTCGGAGCGGCATCCATTTTATTTTTTGCGCCGCGAGAAGCGTGGCAAGGTCTTTGTGGAACGAGTCGGCTCTACAACCTTTCCACGGTTCCGGATGGCACGCCGAGTAGTGAACTATCTTTCGTATGTGGCCTTGTCGGTTCCTCGTGCGCTAATGGTTCGCGCCGAAGTGGTTTTGGCAATGACGGATCCTCCGTTCGAGGGGATTGTCGGGGCATTTGTGGCTTGGCTGAAGCGCCGGCCATTCGTTTACAACATTCGCGACCTTTATCCGGAAATGGCTGTCTCCGGTGAAATCGTCCGCCCCGCCCGCTGGGTGCGGTTTTGGGAGAAGCTACATCGTTGGGCCCTCAGGCGGGCAGCGAGGGTAATCGTGGTCGGCGATGATACTCGGGCACGGATTATTGCCAAGGGAATCGATCCCGGCCGTGTGGTTGTGGTGCGCGACGGCGCTCTCATGCCGATGAGGACGAGCCAAGGGAACCGAACTCATCCTGTAACTCGCGAGGTTCGCAGCGGCTATCCCTTCGTTGTGCTACACGCGGGGAATCTGGGCTACTACGGAGCGTGGAGCACGGTGGTCAAAGCAGCGCGCACGCTAAATGGAGACGGAGTGGGATTTGTCTTCGTGGGCGATGGGGCGGCTCGGTCACAAGTAGAGTCGTCGGCTGAGGGCTGCAAAGCCATTCGATTCCAACCTTTTCGGCCGTCGGATCAGGTTCCCTATGTGCTCGCTGCCGGCGATATCCATCTGATCACCATTCGTAGAGGGCTTGAGGGAGTAGTCGTCCCCAGCAAACTGTATTCAATTCTAGCCGCTGGCCGCCCCGTGCTAGTTCTGGCGCACGAAGAATGTGACGCGGCCCGCCTCGTACGCAGGAGTGGTTGTGGGGTGGTCGTCAATCCCGATGATCCTACAGCACTTGTGAGTGTTTTGCGCCAGCTGTCGCAGGATCCCGAACGGGTTGCCAGGATGGCCGACCGCGCGGCCGCCGTTTCCGGCGAATTCAATCTGGAGACCGAATTGCAGCGGTTTGTGTCAGTAATCGAAGACGCCGCTCAGGAAAAGTAGCTCCTGGGCCTCACGAAAGAGCCGTTTCCGAACCAAGGGGGGATTAAATGAAGACGTCGAGTCGGATCCTGGTAACCGGTGCTGGCGGTTTTATCGGCCACCATCTGGTCAACCGTCTGAAGGCCGAAGGGCATTGGGTGCGGGGGGTGGATTTGAAACATCCCGAATACCAAGCCTCGGCTGCCGACGAGTTCGAAGTCCGCGATCTGCGGAAATGGGACGAGTGCCTTGCGGCGACTCGCGGCTCGATCGACGAGGTCTATAACCTGGCGGCGGACATGGGCGGCATCGCCTACATCACCGCGTTTCATGCCGACATCGCACGCCATAACACTCTGATCAACACGCACATGTTGGAAGCGGCTCGGCAGCACAACGTGAAACGATTTCTGTTCTCCTCGTCTGCCTGCGTTTACGCACAGAGCAAACAGAAGGACGCCGATGTCGCGCCACTGAAGGAAGAAGACGCTTTTCCGGCGGAGCCGGAGCCGGGCTACGGGTGGGAGAAACTGTACGCCGAGGAGATGTGTCGCTACTACTGGCAAGACTACAAATTTGAGACTCGCATCGTGCGTTTCCACAACGTCTACGGCCCGCTCGGTACTTATGATGGCGGCAAGGAAAAAGCGCCGGCGGCGATTTGCCGCAAGGTGGCCATCGCACCGGATGGCGCAGAGATTGAGATCTGGGGAGACGGCCAGCAAACACGCACTTTCATGTTCGTAGACGATTGTGTGGAAGGGCTGATGCGAATCATGGCGTCGAACTATCACGATGCGCTCAACCTGGGCACGGACGAACTGGTAACCATCGATCAATTAGTGGATTTGGTCAGTGAAGTTGCTGGCAAGCATTTGACGAAGCGGCACAATCTCAAGGGACCGCAGGGCGTGCGCGGGCGCAACAGCGACAATAGTTTGCTCCGCAGGGTCCTCGGCTGGGAGCCTTCCATTCTGCTTCGGCAAGGCCTGGCGCTTACCTATCCCTGGATTCAACAAGAACTCAAAGCGGCAAACCGCATCATCGATCTGGAACAAGTGCCGGTAGGCTAGTACGCCAAGGTTGCGAAAAAATCGACGCAGTTCAATCAAGGCAGTTCAACCCATGAACGAGGGGACACTGTGGTAAACGGAGTGGTCACATTTGCTATCGCGTTGACAACCACGTTAGGTCTGACGGTACCGGTGCGGCGGTTTGCGCTGCACTTCGGAATCGTGGATCATCCAAACTCGCGCAAACTACACCATAGTCCGATGCCTCTGCTCGGTGGACTGGCAATTTACTGCGGCACGGTGCTGGCTGTCATCGCTTCGCTTGATGGCGAACCACGAGGCCAGATTCTAGGAATCTTGGGAGCCGGAACACTGCTCCTGGTTACCGGCATTCTCGATGATCGCGGCTTACTTCATCATCAGATCAAGCTGTTCGTCTCGATGCCTTTAGCCGCGTTAACACTGGTCGCTCTTGGCGTTCACTTGCATGTTGCTTCTGTGTTGATACCAGGATCGGCGGGGAAGGCCGCGGACATTGGCTTCACTCTTTTGTGGGTGGTTGGCATCACTGCGGCTTGCAGCATTTTGGATCACATGGATGGCCTGGTCAGTGGCGTGGCCGCGATCGCTTCTTTTTTCTTCGCCTTCCTGGCGATTTTGAATGGGCAAGTGCTTGTCGCCACTTTGGCCGCTGCGGTCTTTGGTGCGTCGCTTGGTTTTCTGCGCTGGAACTTTAAGCCGGCGATCATCTTCATGGGCGACGGGGGGGCAATGTTCCTAGGTTTTATGCTGGCGACTTTGGGCCTCAAGGTTCGACTGGCTCACACGCCACAAACCACCGCCTGGATGATTCCCATTCTTGTTTTAGCCATTCCGATTTTCGACACAACGCTTGTCACGATTTCTCGATCGCGTCGCGGTCTGCTTCCGTTCGCAACGCCTGGCAAGGATCACACTGCGCACCGCCTGGCGAATCTTCGTTTTGGGCAGCGCGGAGCCGTCCTCGTCATCTATGGGTTCGCAATCTTTTTTGGTTGTCTCGCGGTAATCCTGAGCCGTATACCGTTGCAATATCCTTTGGCGCTTGCATTCGTGCTGATTTTCAGCGCGCTTGCGGCAGTTGCACTCTTTGAAAAATTGCACTACGAATGCCAGCAAGCGGCCGAGTAATTCAAGAACTCGCAATTGGAAAAGACCAAATATTTGGCTTCGGCCAACGCAGGACAGAAGGCAATGGAGGCATGACATGAGCACGTTGTTTGATGATGTCTCGAAAATTGTTGCGAGTTCCGTCTCGCGTCGGAAGGCCCTGCGGATGGCCGGTGGAGCGATTGGCGCCGCTGCCTTAGCTGCGCTCGGGCTGGATCGCTTTTCGTGGGCAGCGGCAACCTTGACCTGTCCGAAAGGACAGAGTGTTTGCGGCAATGACAAGTGCGGCCGCATCTGTTGCCCCACGGGTCAAGTTTGTTGTACGGATGGGGCGAAGGCCTACTGCGGACCAGCAGGTTCAAAATGCTGTGTGTCGACCACCTGCTCGTCGAGCCAGACATGTTGCGATGGAAAGTGCTGCGCTGCTGGCCAGACTTGTTGCAATGGAAAGTGCTGCGCTGCTGGTCAGACCTGCTGCAATGGAACTTGCTGCGCTCCTGGTCAGGTCTGTTGCAATGGCAAATGCTGCGCGACCGGTCAGATTTGCTGCAACGGCAAGTGCTGTCCGGCGGGGTCCACTTGCTGTAACGGAAACTGCTGCCCGTCGGGACAGACTTGCTGCAACGGCAGATGCTGCAGCCCGGGCCAAACCTGCTGCAACGGCAAGTGCTGCTCCGGGCCCTGCTGTAGCGGTGTGTGCTGCGACGCGGATGATTTCTGCTGCAATGGAAAATGCGCAGACAAGGGCACCTCGAAGAACGGCAAGTGTCCGCCGGATAATGATTGAAGACTAGTGCGAAAAGGCGGGTTGAGCATTCGCGGGTGGAGAGTGCAAAACTCTCCCCCGGCTTTCCTAATAACCCGCTCTGGTGGCCGTGTTCGCAAGCGTATACATTCGGTATCACTTTGGCAGGATAGCGGCGCTGATTCGGTTACACAATTCCGCCACCACCTGCTCGGCCCCACACCTACGCAACTGCCCAGAGGGCAGTTAAGCCAGTCCTTCTGCGACAAGAATTAAAAAACATGCCTTCTACACCTCACATAGTCAGCGACTTAGCTTGCGGGGCTACCTGCTCTGTCAAAAATTCTGCGTTATACACACCTAAACGAAGTTAATACCGAGACTTGGCACCCGTTCTGCAATGAGATGTTGGGCCCTTCCCCTGCCTGTTTCTCAGATCTTGGCGAAAACGCTCTTACTGTTCGTACCCAAATTTGAAGACTCCAACGTGGAGGAGTACACCGTGAACTCCAAGAATTCATTTTTCAGGTTCTCAGCCGTCGTCGCCCTCAGCTTCCTCCTCGCTTTTGGTCTTACTGCCTCCCTGTTTGGGCAGGATGAGGGCGTGGGCGCTGGGTGGGCCACATCCGGGCGAATTTCCCTGCCCATGGACTGGAGTACGCACCACGTCATCTACACGAACCATTACAAGGGCTCCAGTCCGCAAGCGGCGATGGCGGAACAAGTGTCCAAAAGCCACTACGACCCCCGCCTTTTCAATTCCTGGTTACTCCAAGGGCACTTGCCACCAGCAGCGTCCTCAAACACGGCAAGTTCCACCACAAAATCAGCTGCTCTGGCGAGCCACGACAATATCGTCAAGGCAAACGTCACTAAGAAATCCAAAGGTCCCGCGCCCACACGCGATTGGACGCTTGGGCTGGGATCCGGTGGGGTCGCACAGAACATGTACCCAGCCAAGTTCAGCTTCAACATCAACGCCAACCCTGATTGCACTAATGATTACGTTGTGTTCGGTTTGAATGTTGCCGGCAGCGCGACCCAAGCCAACCTGGTAGGAGTGAACGAACTCTACTCCGGGAACCCGGCCGGCCTCTGCGGAGCGGCGCCGCACGTCTATTGGGCGTATAACGTAACCACTTTATCCGGTGGCAAAGTAACCACATCACCAGTCTTATCGCTGGATGGAACTTTGGTCGCCTTTGTTGAAAGCAACGGGTCGGCTTCTGTTCTGCACGTTCTGAAATGGTTGGCAAACATTGGAACCGTCGCTGCGCCTGTAACACCGACCGCTGCCACCAGCGTAGGTTCCTGCACGGCGCCCTGCATGGTCAGTCTCACATATGACTCCTCCCACGGAACTAGTCTCTCTTCACCGTTTTATGACTACCAGCAAGACGACGCAATCTATGTAGGAAACGATAACGGCAAGCTCTTTCAGATCACTGGCGTGTTCGGCGGAACACCAACAGTTTCCACGATCAACGGATGGAGCGCGACCGGCGTCACTTTGGGCGCAGCCGCCGTCAAGATGACCGGCCCGGTCTGGGACGTCAACACGGGGAACATTTTTGTTGGCGGATCGGATGGAAAGCTGTATGCGGTAAACTCGGCAAACGCGAGCACTCCAGTGAGTATCGCCGTGGGCAGCGGTAGCGCCAACGGCGGCGGGATTGTCGATCCCCCGATTATCGACAGCTCCAGCGGCACGGTTTATGGCTACTCGGCGGCCAATGCCGCCAATGTCGGCGGCACCACCCTGGCGGTGAACACTAGCGCTGTTACCTTGCAGGCGAGCGTTGCGACTCCCTTTACCTCGCCCCAGGTAGCGACCATCGGACAAGGAACCAAGGGCACGACTACCGGCTTGAACATAGCAAGCGGCAGCTTCGATAATGGGTATTACTCCTGGAGCGGCAGTGGCGCCAATAGCGGCAATCTTTACATGATTGGCACGTCGGCAGCTGCCACCTATCCCACGCTCTACCAAGTTCCCTTCAGCGGCATCGGCTCGGTAACCATAACCGGCAACGGCAGCGGATACACGACGCCCACCGTAAGCATCACCGATAGCACCGGCGTAAACGCCTCATTAACCGCCACCGGCGGGGTCACCGGCGTCGGTGTAACGGCAGCCGGCTCGGGCTACACCGCGATTCCGACTGTCACCTTCGGAGCAGCTCCAAGCGGCGGCACAACCGCGACTGGAGCTGCGGTGAGCGTAGGCGTGAATGCAGTCAAAGTCACCGCAGCCGGAACCGGCTACACTGCCCCCGGCGACGCCGTGACGTTCACTGGTACCGGAAGCGGCGCCACTGCCTCTGTTTCTTCCTTGGGTGTCTCTTCGGTCGCTGTGGGCTCGGGCGGTGTTGGTTACACCGCAGTTCCCACGGTAGCCGCCACGGGCGGAAGCACCAATGCCACCCTGGCGGCGAGCGTTGGCACGAGCACAGTGAATGTTACCGCTGGCGGCTCCTACACGAATGTGCCGACCGCCTCCTTCACCGGTGGAGGAACGGGCACGACCCAGGTGGGCGTGAATACCATCGCAGTCTCCGCAGGCGGATCGAACTACACAGCGCCTCCTACCGTCACCATTAATGGCTCGGGCACTGGCGGCGGAGCAGCAAATGGCGCACTTGGTGTCGACGCCGCGAGCTTATCTGCGGGTGGGACCTACACGGCGGTTCCCACCGTCGCGTTCCCCGGAGGAACAACCAACGCAACAGGTTCCGCGAACGTCGGCCTGCAGTCGATTGGCGTTAATGCAGGCGGTTCATTTACTGGCGCCATGCCTGTCATCACCATCACTGGCACTGGTAGCGGCGGTTCGGGGGTTCCCACAGTGGGAGTTACGGCAGTTGGCGTAACTGCAGGTGGCTCTGGCTATACCTCGGTTCCGGCTGTTACCTTCAGCGGCACTGGTAGCGGAGCGGGTGCAACAGCGTCGCTCGGCGTTGGCACTCTTACATTGACCGGTGCAGGGTCCGGATACACCGCGGTTCCGAGCGTGTCGATTCCTGGCGGAACCACGAGTGCGACCGCTACGGCCATCCTTGATGTCGTCTCGCTGGTGCTCACCGCAGGCGGCTCCGGCTACACTGCCTTTCCAACCGTCGGCTTCTCCGGCGGCACTCCCACATCGGCTGCCACGGCCACCGCGACGGTGGGTATAGCTACGGTCGCTGTGGCTCCAGCGACTACCACAGGAACTGTCGCCTTTTCGGGTGAACCTGGCAGCGGCACGACAATCACGGTTGGAGGCGTCACTTATACGTGGAATAGCAGCTGCAGCACTGCCCCCTGCATCGTTCGTAGCGGAAGTAATTCGACGAACGCTTCCCACCTTAACGCCGCTATCAATAACACCTGCGGCAGCAGCAGTGTATGTGTGGTCTCGGGAGCGAACGGTAGCGCCACTTCTACCGTCAGCAGCAGCACCGTTACTCTGACGAATACCACTGCTGGTAGCATCGCTTTTAGCACCACTGCCAGCGGCTCAACCCTGGCCCCGAGTGGCGGCGCGATCAGCAACAACGGCAGCGCGGGCTGCACGAATGGCACGCAAAGCTTGACTTTCACTGGCACTGGCGGCACAGGCGCAAGCGGCACAGCCACTGTCGCTTTGGGCGTAGTCACGGCCGTGTCTCTGACTGCTGGCGGCAGCGGCTATAGCACCTTCCCAGCATTTACAGTAGCCACGTGCACGACGCAGCCAACCACCCGAAATGTGACCGCCACGATCACCGGTCTCAGCCTGACGGGTGCAGGCGCCGGCTATACTTCGGTGCCCGCAGTGACCTTCGCTGGCACTGGCGGAACAGGATCGAGCGCGACCGCGTCACTCGGTGTCAAATCGGTGACCCTCACTGGCGATGGCACCGGTTACATCTCCGTACCGACGGTGAGCTTCTCGGGCACTCCAACCACATCCGCCACGGCCACGGCCTCGCTGACCGTAGTTAGCGTCGCAGTCACCTCTGCTGGCGCTTACACCACTTTCCCAACTGCAGCCATCTCTGGTGCGACGGTCACGACCACGGCGACAATTGAAAGCGTCGCCGTAGGGGCGGCCGGTTCTTACTCAACTTATCCTGGCGCCACCACCACCGGGGGCGGGAATCTCAGTGTGACCGGTGCAACCGTGGTTAGCGTAGCGGTTGCGACGACCGGAACCGGCTACGCTTCCGGTCCGATCACCCTTACTTTCACCGGAGCCGGAGCTGGTGGAGCGGCAGCCACTGCAGACCTTAAGGTGGTGAGTATCGCGGTCACCACGCCGGGCTCGTATACCACATTCCCCACGGCCACGATCACTGGTAACGCGACATTGGGAGCCATTACTGGTACCGTTGTCGGCGTGACCGTCACCGCGCCCGGATCGTCGACTACTTACCCAACCGTTACTCTCACCGGCACCGGGACCGGCGGCGGAGCCGCGAGCGTAACCTCAGTGTTCGTCACCACTGTCGCCGTCTCCGCGCCTGGAACCGGCTACACGACGGTTCCCACGGTGACTTTCTCCACCAGCGGCAGCACGAGCTCCGCAACCGCCACCGCCTCGATGGGTGTGTCCACCATCGCGCTGAGCGCCGCGGGTTCATACACAACGTTTCCCAGCGCCAGCATTACCAGCGTCAATGGCGGCTCCGGAACCACGCTGACTGTGACGGCCCAAGTGGCGGCGGTCGGCGCGCCAACGACTCCGGGAAGCGGCTATACCACGGCTCCGGCAGTCTCGTTTAGCACCTCAGGCGGCAGCGGGGCTGCGGCTACCTCGACCCTCAACGTGTCCGCGATCAAGGTGACCTACGGTGGTGGCGGATATACGGCTCCCACCCTAACGATCCATGATACCGGTAGCGGATCGGGTGCGACCGCTACGGCTAACGTAAATGCCGGTACGGTCATGACTGCGGGCACCTCGCCGACGAGCTATTTGATCGACACAGCCACGCCCGAACCTGCCTCGCCGATCAACGAAATCTACAATCCATCAATCACTCCTCCGGCGGACCTTCTGTTTTACTCATTCGGCACCAGCACCACCGATGTCGTCTATAGTCAGCCTGTCACCGGAGGCGTCATCTCGACAAGCCCCGCGAGCTATCAGGTGAATCCCCCAGCGCCTGGAACCAGCGGCATTGTAGTGGATAACGTCTCTTCTGCCGCACAGGCATCCAGTATCTACTTCGGAACACTGGGAACGGTGACCTTGGGCACGGGACCCGAAACGGTAAACGTGGCCAGTGCAACCAGTTCCGGCTCGCTCTTCGGTAGCACCAATACGGCAACCATTACACTCGCGTCCACTCCAGCCGTTCTCTTCCAGGTTGGTCAGACAGTTACGGTCGCCGGGGTTGTATGCAGCGGGTCACCGTGCTCGCAGACGTTCATCGGTAACTACACCATTCTGACGGTATCCGGGCTTAAGTTTACCTACGACATCGCTACTTGCTCGCTTTTCTGCGGCGGTGAGACGGCGGACGCTAACAAAGGAACGGCCGAGGCCACGGAAAACATACTTGGCTATGCAGCGATCAAGCTGACGCAGTCGGCTCTTCAATAAACTATGGATGCCTTTATGAAAAACCACGATCAGTCACAAAACGGACAACAAATCGAGGGGATTGAATCCGGCGCCGGCGGAAAAAAACCGTACCAGAAGCCGGTGCGGCGCCGCGAGCGAGTGTTCGAAACCACGGCACTCGCTTGCGGCAAGATATCGGGTACTCAGGGCCAGTGCTCGAGTAACCGGAAAAACTCCTAGCCGTCTTATGCCGGAGGTCCAAAATACGGTGGTCGTGGAGACCGATCCGATTCCCGGGATTGCAGGATCAGGATTACAGATGGCGATGTAACTATGGCACCTGTCACTGACGAACGCAGTCGTTTGAAGTTCAGTCTGGCCGTCGAGGTGCTGCGCTCGGCAGGCGAGGCCAGGCTCTTCGTCGGCGGTGGCAGCATGTTACCGTCGATATGGCCCGGCGACATTCTGGAAATCCAACGCGTGGCCTCCGAGGATCTGGCTGTAAATGATGTGGTCGTGTTTGCCCGAGAAAATCGCCTGGTGGTTCATCGCATCCTAAGCTTGAATCGTGACGGGCATGAGATTATTCTCATCACCCGGGGTGACCGTTCACACCGATCTGATTCGCCGGTGTCGGCCAGCGAACTGTTAGGCAAAGTGAAGATGATCCAGCGCGGAGGGCGTAAGCTCTCCCCGCACCCGACTAGGTGGACACAGATCGCCTCCTGGGTTCTGCTCCGCTCGGAACTTTGTACTCGTATCTTGCTGTATCTTGCCGTAATCCGCAGAAATTCACGCCACCTGGACCCGGCATGGGCCAGTTAATCGCAATGGCTCACGAGCGCGCTATCGATGTCGGCGGAATGCCGATTCTGGTGCGCAGCGATAGTCTGGAGTTCGCGCGGATGTTGGACGATCGGTACGGCAGCTTCGTAAATCCCGTCGGTCCCCGTCCCGTGTTTGAACTCGAAGTGTCACTGCTCCCGCCCACCAACATCGATCCCGATCAAGATGTGCAGGTGCGGTTGGAGTCGGGACGGTGGATCATGGAGCGCGGCGACTTTCGCGCTGAATGGGACACGGCACGCCGTCGAGGATGGGTGCGGCAAACTGCCAATCCTTATTCGATTGACGCCGTTTTGCGCATTCTGCACTCGCTCATTCTCGCCAGCGAAGGTGGTTTTCTCATCCATGCCGCGAGCGCGGTTAAGAACGGACGGGCGTTTATTTTCGTCGGCGTTTCGGGCGCGGGCAAGACTACGATTTCGCGGCTCGCTCCGTCTGACGTCGCGGTGCTTACCGACGAAATCTCCTACGTGCGCCCCGGGCGGCACGGGTACGAGGCTTTTGGCACGCCCTTTGCCGGTGAACTGGCCCGCATTGGAGCCAATTTACGCGCCCAACTGGCGGCGGTTTATTTATTAGTTCAGGGTACAGAAAATAAAGTGGAGCCCGTCAGTGAGCCGGAGGCTCTGCAGGCGTTTTTGCGGAACGTGCTGTTTTTCGCGCAGGATCAAGAACTGGTGGAGAAAGTGTTTCAGAACGCGTTCGACTTTATCAGCCTGGTTCCGATATACCGGCTGACCTTCGTGCCGGATGCCAGCGTTTGGGGGATGATCGGTGGAGACTAATACGATGAATGCAATCTACATTGCGCGCGGCACGAAACTGGCCGGGCGCAAACTCAAAAACCAGATGATCATCATGACCGCTCGGGACTCAGTGCTTTCCAGCCTGAATGAACTTGGTACCGCCATCTGGGATGCCGCCGACGGCGTAACCCCTCTGGTGGAGATCGTCGATAAAAAAGTCTGCGCTGAATACAGCGTCGACCGCGCCGAAGCCTTAAAGGATGCGGAAGAATTTGTGCAGGACCTGGCCTCCGATGGAATTCTGATCGTCTCCGATAAACCGATCGCGACCTCGCCAGATGGGAATGAACGAACCCGGATGAAACTGTTCGAGAGCACGCAAGGAGAGCGGTCTTAACATGGGTAGTCTGATGCAAGAGTTGAACCAGACGGCGCTGGATAACGGCCTACCCATCAGCGTCCAGCTCGACGTTACCTATCGCTGCAATGAACGCTGCGTTCACTGTTACCTCGACCACGACGATCATGGCGAGATGACGACGGCCGAGATTAAAGACGTTCTCGACCAGGTCGCCGATGCGGGCGTTTTCTTCCTTACCCTGAGCGGCGGCGAAGTCCTGATGCGCATGGACTTTTTCGAAATCCTGGAGCACGCGCGGGCGCTCCTTTTTGACGTAAAGATCAAGACCAATGCCTTCATGATCCGCGAAAAAGAAGCGGATCGTATCCGCGACCTGGGCGTGCGTACGGTGCAGGTGAGTATTTATTCTCACCGCGCAGAAGTTCATGACGCCATCACCAAGCTGCCGGGATCTCTGAAGCGCTCGATCGCGGGTATTCGGCTGCTGCAATCACGCGGTGTGAAGGTCATTATCGCCAACGTGCTGATGCGCCAGAACCTCAACGACTACTCTGGAGTAAAGGAACTGGCCCAGGAGCTGGGAGCCGAATACACGATTGACCCAACCATCACTCCGAAGATGGATGGAGACCGTTCGATCCTTCCGCTGGGAATCGAAAGCACCGATTTGCGGCAAGTGTTCCGCAATCCGGATCTGGTGGGCAACGTCGAGGAGTTCTGCGCGCCGCCATCGCCACCAAATGACGACGTGATGGATGAGACGGCTTGCAGCGCGGGTCACACCGCCTGTTACATTTCGCCCTACGGAGAACTGTTCCCTTGCGTGCAGTTCCCTCTGCCCAGCGGCAATGTCAGAACCCAAAAATTCATCGACATCTGGAATAACTCTGCCCAACTGAACGACGTCCGCTCGATTCGCGCCCGCGATCTTCCAGTCTGCTCTACCTGCAGCCACGTGGGCACCTGCACTCGTTGTCCCGGCCTGGCTTATATGGAGGGCAGTATGCGCGGCCCCTCTACCCAGGACTGCGAGAAGTCTTTTGCCCGCACCGGAATTGCCTCCGCGAATATGCTGTTGAAAGCGTCTCGGCGAGTCATGCCCGCCCTGGTACAGATCGCCGGTTTAGCGCAATAACGGCCAATCCGTCCGCGAGATTATTTGGCCCATCATCGGAGTTGAATCCATGATTACGCTCAAAACTTCTCCCACGATACCCGTCATCGCCGCGTTCGGAATGCTCATCTTCCTTGCGATTCGAATCTCGGCGCAAGAGCCACAACTGGACAAGGAAGCCTCAGCCCTAAAACCAGTAAATGAAGGTCTACGACATAACATCGACGATTGGATTTCAAACGGGCGAGGTGTCTCCGACGATTGGAGTCATCACCACCTCGTGTTTTCCAATACTGGCACCGAGGAAGAAGCGATTGCAAACGGCACCCACGACCGATGGTTAAACATCATTAACGATCCCCGCTACATCCTGCAAAGTCTTAAGCGCGATGCTGGGGTCGACGTCAGACCCGAAGAGTCTATCGGAATCGAGCACGCCGCCAAGGCCCTGAAGTCAAAAATAACGCGCGACTGGAGCATGGACATGGGCGCCGGGGCCACGGTTGGAGCTGGGCAGTATCCCGCGAAGTATTCATTTAATATCAACAGCACCCCGAGCTGCACGAACGATTTCGTGGCTTTTAACACTAGTCTGGCTGGCGGATCGTCGCAAGCAACAATCATTGCTTACAACAATATCTATAAGGGTTCGACGCCCGGGTGCGGCACAACCGGCGTGCCTACGATCTACTGGCAATACAACACCGCCTATCCCTATGTCAGCGGTGGCGGGGGTGCGGCCGACGGCAGCAAGATCGTGACATCCGTCGTGCTCTCCAGTGATGGCTCGCAGTTGGCGTTCATGGAAAGCAATTCGAGCAATATCGCGAGCCTCGTTATTCTGCACTGGTCTGCGAGCTCTTCACTGGTGCAGATGGACACCGCCAGCTACAACGTAGCGCCGGCCAGTTATCGCACTTGCAGCGCGCCCTGTATGACCAGGATCACGTTCGGCGACTCGCACAACGATACCAACTCCGCGCCATTCTATGATTACGTTCACGACGTTCTGTATGTCGGCGACAACAGTGGTGTGCTGCACAAATTCCAGAACATTTTTGGTTCGGGAACCCCCGGCGAAGTGTCGACCTCTCCGTGGCCGGTCACAGTGAGCACGCAGACCGCACCAACTCTCACCAGCCCGGTTTATGATTCGGCCTCTACCCTGGTGTTTGTTGGCGACGCCACTGGCTACCTTTACTCGGTGAACTCATCCGGGACCGTAGTGAGATCCAATCAAGTGGCGGTCAGCCCCGGAATCGTCGCCGGACCCCTCGTCGACTCCGCCGCCGAAAAAGTGTATGTGTTCGTAGGGGAAGATGTCAACGGCAGCAACAGTGGCACGAGCCCCTGCGAATCATCGGGAGCGGGTGCCTGTAACGGTGTCTTTCAATTTTCCGCTACCACCTCTCTTTCGGGTGCTTCACTGCTGGAATCGGTCCTGGGAGTTGGCACCCCAAACCCTGTTTATATCGGGACTTTTGACAACATCTATTACACCTCCTCTAACGGTGCCAGCCCTACCGGAAATTTATACTGGTGCGGCGGCCAGGCATCGCACTTCCCAAGATTGGCGGACTCGCCAATCACCAGCGGGTCGTTAGCCTCCGGTAGCTCACACAGCATCCCCAACGGCACGGCGTATATCGCCACCACCATAGAAAGTGCTATAACCAATGGGGCCGCGACCTGCTCTCCCGTGTCCGAAATTTATAACTCAAACGTCAGCCCGGCCAAAGACTGGATCTTTCTGAGCGTGTCAGCGAACGCGAATCTGACAGCTTCCGGATCGAAATGCTCTGGCACCGGCTGCGTCTATTCCTTCAACGCCACCAGCACGCTAGTCTTGGGCGTGGCACCCGCCAACGGCTTGGCAGCGACCGGTGGCACGAGCGGAATTGTTATCGATAACATATCAACCTCCACCGGAGCGTCCCAGGTCTACCTCACACCACTGAGTAACGAAAGTTGCGCAGGAAACGGAACCACTGGGAGCGGCACCGGGGGCTGCGCGGTGCAGGCTTCACAGGCGGTACTTCAGTAGCAGGATCAAAACGGCGGCAAGCCATCCGTAGAGATTCTATACCCCTGGTTTAGTCACGGAGCCGTTCTTCTGGGCGAAGCCTTTCTCAGAGGTTCGCCGAATCGCCACATAGACCATTTCGGCTGACTTGGCCGTTGCCAACCTATGCTAAATTATCCACAATTCACTAGACTAATTTAGCAGTCTCTTGCAATACATTTCCGCTCATCAACAATCTTAGATTGGAGCATTGGATGTATGACTCCTTTAAATTCGCTGTGCAAGTTTTCCATACTCTTCACCTTTAGCGTGCTCGTCGCTCTTGGTAATCCTTTGTCGGGGCAAGAGATTGCGTCGCAGAGAGAAACTTCAGCAGCGAGACCAGACCCGGCATTGAATGAAGCGGTGCGGCACAACATCGAAGATTGGATTCACCAGGGGCTAGGCATACCTGACGATTGGAGTCACCACTACCTGGTTTTCTCAAATGCCCGACACTGAGGATGAGGCAATCGCCAACGGCTCGCACGATCGCTGGCTAAGCGTGGTCAATGACGCGCGTTACGTTCTGCAGGAGATGAAGCGTGATCCCGAGGGTACGTTGAGTCTCATTTCTCCCGCCGCCACAAAGAGCCCTAAGGCTAAACTGAAGCGAGACTGGGCCGAAAACATGGGCACGGGAACGCACGGCACTGCGGGAGTGTATTCCGCCAAATACGCCTTCACCACGAATGGCGCCGCTTGTTCCGATTTCGTGGTCTTCCCTACTTCGGGCACTGGCTCCTCTTCTGTTCCTAACATAATTGCCTACAACGACTTGTATGACACAACTTGCAACTCCGGAAGTCCGACGCAATTCTGGTCGGCAAGCTTCGAAGTCGGCACTACTTACGGCACAGTTACCACCTCACCGGTGCTCTCTATTGATGGAAGTGAGGTGGCCTTTATGGCAACCATCAGCAGCCACGCATACCTGGTGGTGCTCTTAATGCCCACCGGCGATGTGTCGACGGTTACTTCGTTTACGTGCCCATCGACCACGAACGTTAACAACACAACCACGGCCACGGGGGCGCTCTACGCGTGGTGCGCTGAGTTAGGTGACGCGCACACCGACACTCGCTCATCGCCATTCTATGACATTAACTTCCAAAATCTTTTTCGTTTGCAAAGATTTTTCATGGCGTCTATGCGGCGACCCCGGTTAGTTGGGCTGTCGCAGGGGTGAGTTGGGCAACTGTGGAGCGTAACGCACTGAGGATAGCCACGATGATCCTGCGACCGCCGGAGGTTAGCTGGTAACGGTGTGTGCCCACGATTTTGGTGATCAGGGCGTGAGCCCGCAGCAGACGA
>Ga0187855_10001481_pt1 | contig 18602 bp, 9 predicted proteins | sample June2016WEW_8_10_2_FD_132969 | JGI IMG/M metagenome (GOLD analysis project Ga0187855, IMG submission 132969) | Peatland microbial communities from SPRUCE experiment site at the Marcell Experimental Forest, Minnesota, USA - June2016WEW_8_10 | ecosystem: Environmental > Terrestrial > Soil >...
CTACGCAAATGATGCGCTGAAGTCGGTTCGCGCAGAAGATCACTTCTCGGAATATCGATCCGTTTCTGAAGTGCAGATTCCTTTTCAGATCGGGCAGTACCAAAGCAGACAGCTTCGCTGCACGTATGAGCTTAAGTCTGTTGAGTTCAACACCAAGGTGAGCGCCTCGGACTTTACCGTGGCGGGAGGTGGCCGATGAGAGTGTTTCGTCGCGGGATATGTCTCACCAGTGGATTGGCTGGGCTGCTGCTGGGGGCAGGTCTCGCTAGTGCCCAACAGCCTGCAAACCTGGAACAGGGCCTGAAAGCGTACGGTTCTTATCACGGCGGAGATTTAGACACAGTGAGTCTGACAAGCGGAAACCTGATGCTTAACATTCCGCTGATTTCGTACCCGCAGCGCGGCGGCAAGCTGAGTTTCGGATTTCACTTGAAATACAACAACAAAGGCTGGCAACAGGTTGTTGTGCCAGCAAACAGCGGCAGTAACCCCGAATGGGTGTGGAAGGGAGCTGGGGTTGAGGTGGCGCTCGACCAGGATCTTATCGAGCAGGCAACTATTTTGCAAGAAAACGATGGAAATAATCAGCAAACGATAAGGATTCCCATCTGGAACGTGATTACCCCAGATGGGTCCTCGCACGAAATGGAATATACGTCGGGCACAGGTGCCCCTGACAGCAGTGCTCCCAAGGAATCCGTTGATACGACGGGAATTCAGTCAGGCAGCGGGTCAGGCAGTCAGGGTCTCATAGATCGCAACGGAGTGCTTTACGGGGCAACCCAAATCCAGGACCCAAATGGAAACTCCATTGCTTACAGCGCTTCGTCCCCAACGGGATGGACTGACACCCTGGGCAGAGTGATCTCCGGTGTGTTCGCAACTTCCGAGATTTCTGACGGTACATACGGGGAATATCCGTCTATTGGGGCCATTTTCCCGGGTGGGGTGTCGAGCGACCTGAGTAAGTGCCCAACCGATTCGTCGGCCGCGCGCGTCTGGAGTTTGCCGGGGCCGAACGGCGGAACTTTCCCAATGACGTTTTGTTACGAGAAGGTAAGTTTGCAATCCCAGTTTAACTTGGCGGGGTGGACCGATGAACCTGCGGCGGATGAATTCCTGAATGCCGTAATTCTTCCCAACGGAAGTTCCTGGCAATTCAGCTACAACAGTTGGGGAGATCTGACGCAGGTGACTTTCCCCACGGGCGGATCGTTGTCCTACACCTGGATGACGGTGAGTTCCTGCGATGGCTATGCGCCAGAATCCGACCGGGCCGTCGCCACGCGCACACTCAATGCCAACGACGGCACGAGTGGAACATGGCAGTACCAGTGGCAGGTTGCTACGAATGGTAGCAACACGACGACGATTGTCACCGACCCCCTTGGGAACGATACGACGCACAATGTGAGCGACCTGGGAGGATGCGCTTTGTACGTCACCCAGGACCAATATTTCCAAGGCGCGTACAATGCGCAGAGTCCCGTCGTAGTCAAAACGAAGGCCACAACCTACTCGGAAATTCAGTCGCCCCGGAACATTTATGTGTCTCCGTCACCGGCGATTGACGTAGTCCCGACGAGCATCACGACCACTTGGGCAAACGGCAATACGACCCAAGAAATTCCTACCTACGATTCGGGCAACACATTCGTTTTCGATGATTTGTTTGGTGGACAGAATCCTTACTGTGGGCCCTGTCTTCTGATCTACGGAAACGTCGTGCAGAACACGAAATCGGATTTCGGCGCAAACGGAACACCCGGTTCGGTGTTGCGGACGACAATGACGCAATACCAGTGGATGAATAACTCCGCCTATCTGACCAACAATCTGCTTGACTTGAAGGCTTCTGTCCAGGTGTTGGACGGCGGAGGAACGCAGAGATCCTACTCGACGTATGGCTACGACGAGTCCGCCCTGATCGCCCCAAGCCCAGCGATCACCGAGCAATGGGCTGCGGGCGAATCGAATCCAGGGAATTTGACTTCGGTCCATCGTTGGTTGTCAAACGGAAGCGCCGTGGCGCAAACGCCCTGCAATGCGGCAGTGGCGAGCGGCGGCTACCTGGTCACGACCAATGTTTACTTCAACACCGGCGAACTGCAGCAGAGTACCGATCCATGCCTGTATTCGACGACCTATCTTTACTCTGCAAGCTATTTTGGAGCGTACCCCACAACAGTCACTAATCCCCTTGGTCAGCAAACCACATCCGGCTATGACTTCAACACGGGGCTTGTCACCTCCGTGACCGATCCAAACTCGAAGACGACAACGAAAACCTACGACATCATGGACCGGCTGACCGGCATATCGTATCCCGACGGTGGTTCCACGGGCTATTGCTACACCGACATGGGTGGATCGACCTGCACGATATCCCAGGCCCCTCCCTACCAAGCAGTCGTAACCGATGCCATCACCTCGTCTCTGAATGAAACTGCGACGATCTTGTTTGATGGCCTGGGACGACCTACGCAAACCCAACTCAATTCGGACCCCGACGGAACGACGTATACGCTCACCACCTATGACGCGCTGGGCAGGAAATCCAAAGTCTACAACCCTACCCGCTGCTCTACCCCCACCTCGAACTGCAAGAACGAAACCACCTGGGGTTACACGACCACCAAGTACGATGTGCTCAACCGGGTTACCTCCGTCGTCGAACAGGACGGCTCAACCGTCGGCACGAACTACGCGGCCTATCCCTGCACGACGGTCACCGACGAAGTGGGCACCTCCCGTCAATCGTGTTTGGACGGGTTGGGCAGAATGACCAGTGTCGTTGAAGATCCAGGTTCATCGCCACACCTGAACTACCAAACCTCCTACCTCTACGATGTTCTGGGCAACATGACCAGCGTCACCCAGAATGGCAGCAACAGTGCCAACGCGAGAAATCGAAGCTTTCTGTACGATTCGCTCTCCCGCCTGACCAGCGCTACCAATCCCGAGTCGGGCACCATCACTTATGCCTATGATGCCGACGGCAACGTCATTACCAAAACAGCGCCCAAGCCCAATCAGACGACAGGCACGGCGACCGTCACAACGACCGACACGTATGACCAGCTCAATCGGCTTGTAGAGAAGGCATTTGTGGGTATCACCACGCCTGCGCTGCAGTACGGCTACGATGGCACCAGCTTGAGTGGGTGCGGGCAAGCGCCGCCTAGCATCGCTTCTCCCACCAACCTAATTGGCCGCAGGTCCTCGATGTGCTCGGGGATGAGTGCGTCCAGTTGGAGCTACGATCCGATGGGCCGTCCGCTGCTCGAATCGCGCACCAACGTAACGCCTGCGGACGAGTTGTGCACGGGCGCAGGCAAGTACCGCGTTTGTTCGAAATATTCCTATGCAATCCCGTTGAACGTTGGCTACCTCTACAACCTGGACGGCTCACTGAGCACGCTCACCTACCCGAGCGGCGATCAGGTCACCTATACCCCTGGGGGCGCGGGGCGTTCGCTGGGGCTTAGCGATTCCGCAAACAGCTTTGTGGCGAATGGGACGGCGAATCACGCGACCTACGCGCCCAATGGCGCTCTCGCCACAATGGCCAATGGCTACACCAGCACCCCTGTATTTGCTGGGATTGTGACCTCGAACTTCTACAACGACCGCTTGCAGCCCATTTCGCTCTCTGCGAGTGCGGGAGGGAACGCGGTATCCAGTTTTTGCTTTGACTTCCATCTGGGAGTGCAAGTCCAAGCCACCGGCGATTGTTCCGCCATCACCGCCTACACAACCGGCGACAACGGAAACTTGTTCCAGATCACGAATAACGTTGCCACGAATAACGTGAACTCGCTGGGCACGGCTGTATTCGCTTATGATTCTCTGAACCGCATCAAGCAAGCGAAAACCGTCAGCACCTCCTCGAACTGCTGGGGCGAGGCGTACACCATCGACGCCTGGGGAAACTTGACGGGCCGAACCAACATTGGTGCCACGGGCTGCGTTTCCGAGGGCAGCTTGAGCTATGCTGTCAACACCTCTAACCAATATACCCAACTCAGTGGCGTGACCTATGACATCGCGGGCAATGTGCTGGACGACGGCAACGGCAATAAGCCGACCTACGATGCCGAAAACACGATGGCAACCGACGCCGGAGTGACCTACGACTACGATGCCGACGGCGTGCGCATCGAGAAGTCCTCGGGCACCCTGTACTGGACCGGCTCCGGCGGTGAGTACCTGACCGAAACCGACCTCACCGGCACCATCAACGAGGAGTACATCTACTTCAACGGCGAACGCATCGCCCGCGTTGACCGGCCCAGCGGAACCGTGCATTATTACTACTCCGACCACCTTGGGTCCTCCAGCGTGATCGCCGACGCCAGCGGAAATATCGAACAGCAGTACGTCTACTTCCCCTACGGAGGCATGGTCGACAGCACCGGCACCGATCCCAACCACTACAAGTTCACCGGCAAGGAACGGGACACTGAGTCCGGCCTTGACGAATTTGGGGCCCGGTACTACGCCAGCAGCCTGGGTCGCTTCCTGATCCCGGACTGGGCAGACAAACCCATCGCTGTGCCCTACGCGCATTTCGGGAATCCGCAGAGCCTGAATCTTTACAGCTACGTGCAGAACAATCCGACGACCTTCGGCGATCCCGACGGGCATGAGAACGAAGGTCCTCCCGTAAACAGCAGCGGGGCTGGGGCGTGGCCGGTTCGCAGGTGCTCTCTGTGTCCTATCCCCGACTCCGCTCAGGTCACAGACGCAAATCTGGCGGTGCAGAATGCTTCCCTCGCAAATCTGGCGGCGCAAAATACGTCATGGATACAGAAGCTTAAGAATTTCTTTACATCCGATCCCTGCGGCTCTAACCAAAACTGTGTGACAGTCTACGCCACATCAGGAACAGTGGGCAAAGCGTGGCTAACCGCAATGTCTCCAATACAAAAAGCTGCGGATTGGGGCGATAGGCATCCGCTCGTAATTTTCCCGATCGCAATTGCGGCTGCCTTCAGGGGGGACGAGGGGCCGATAGAGGCCGATGAGCTGACAGCTGAGGAATACATATCTAAGTACCTCAAAGGGGGAATTAACTCTGTATTCCCGGGTCAGTTCAAGGATTCGACGATCAAGGCCATCCAAGCGGCGGCAAAGAGTGGAGATCAAGCGGCTCGAACTGCATTGAAGCTGCTGACAGATGGGAGATTCAAAAAATGAGCGTTCAATTTTGGTACTTGGTTAGAATCCTCATGATGTGCTCAGCAAACGTCGACAATGAGGCTCTGTTCTCCGAAGAATTTGTCTTAGTGCAAGCGGTCTCTTATAACGAGGCTTACGGTAAGGCTGAGGCGAAAGGTGCGAACCTGAGCCACTCGTATCAGAATGATGCCGGGGATGAGGTGCGTTGGATGTTTGAATCTATTCTCGAAGTCAGGCGCATAATGAGCGACGAGATAGGCGACGGAAGTGAAATCTACGCAAGAACCTGGTCCACGCCGCCTCCTGTTGTGCCGAGGGGGGGTCTGGACAAGTGATTGCTCGGCGGAAAATACGCGAACTGTATCTACGACGAAGGTCATCGGCACAACAACTGACGACCTTGGCAACAAAACGACCGTAACTGAGACTACTTCGGTCACATTCTCCACCGCAAAAAACCATGAGGGGCAGTTTCTTGGTGCAAGTACCCAAACCGCTGTGCATTCGGGCGGAGCCGCTGGTGATGTAATCGCTCAGAGCGGACAAGTAGCGATATCTCAGAAAGAGGCTGTGCAAGGCATGGGTGCGAGGGCTTTCACCGACGCTCAGCAGAGCGCAAGGCCAAGGTGATTTCGCTATTCTGATTTGGCCCATGCGTGCTCATCACATTTGGCCCACCTTCACTCACTAATTGGCTACTCTGTCGGCGAAGCCGACAGGGAGGCCGATGGACAGGAGAACGAAGGTGGAACTGTTCGAGCAGATCAGACGGGAGTACACGCACGGAGTGGGAACGATCCAGGGTGCGGCGCGGAAGCTAGGGGTTCACCGGAGGATGGTGCGGCAAGCCTTGGCGAGTGCGGTTCCGCCGGAGCGCAAGCAAGCGGTTCGCGGCAAGCCGAGTCTGGGGCCGGTGATCGAGTTCATCGATGCGCTTCTGCGGGGCGATGAAGCGGCTCCGAAGAAGCAACGGCACACGGCGCGGCGGATCTGGCTGAGGATTGGCGAAGAGCGTCCGGAGGTGTGCGTGGGTGAGGCCACGGTGCGACGCTACGTTCATCGGCGCAAACAGGAACTGGGACAGATGCGGCGGGAGACTTTCATTCCGCAAGTCTATGACTGGGGCGGCGAAGCGCAGGTGGACTGGTACGAGGCGATGGCCGAGATCGCGGACGAGATGTGCAAGGTGTACGTCTTCTCGATGCGCTCAATGGCCAGCGGCGGAGCCTTTCATGTGGCCTACTATCACGCCACGCAGCAGGCCTTTCTGGAAGCGCACGAGCTGGCGTTTGGCTACTTCGGCGGCGTGTTCAAGTCATTGCGCTACGACAACCTGAAGAGCGCGGTGAAGAAGATTCTGCGCGGACATCAGCGGGAAGAGACGGAGCGGCTGATCTGTTTTCGTTCGCACTGGGGTTTTCAGACGGAGTTCTGCAATCCGGCGCGGGGCAATGAGAAGGGCGGCGTGGAAGGCGAAGTGGGCTACTTCCGGCGGAATCATCTGGTGCCGGTTCCGCGGGTGGCGGACTTGGCTGAGTTGAATGTGCTGTTGCTGAGCGGATGCCGGCAGGATCAGCAGCGGAGGATCGCAGGCAAGCCGATGGCGGTGGGCGAGGCTATGGAGATCGAGCGCGAACACCTGCTGGCGCTGGCGGACGAAGGCTTCGAGTTGGCCGAGACCAGCTTCCCGACCGTCGATGGCAAGAGTTGCGTGAAGGTGCGCACGAACTGGTACTCGACGCCGCTGCCGCCAGGGATGCGGGTGCGGGCCCGCTTGCTGCCGGCCTATGTTGAGATCTGGCACGAGCGGGAGTTGGTCGCGCGGCATGAGCGCAGTTTCGAACGCTATCGGCAGGTGCTCGACTTAGAACACTATCTCGATGTGTTGGAACGCAAGCCGGGAGCGTTGGCGGGATCGCGACCGTTGCAGCAGTGGCGCGAAAGCGGGCGCTGGCCGCCGAGTTTCGACCGATTGTGGCAAAGTCTGGAACGTCGCGAGGGCAAGCAGGCCGGTACGCGAACCATGATCGAGTTGTTACAGCAAGGCAGCAAGCAGGGCTGGGAACGATTGCGGCAAGCGGTCGAGCAAGCGCTGAATCTGGGCTGCACGGACGCGGCGGCGGTGCGGCATCTGCTGGTCTTCGGAGAGTTGGGGCATGCGCCGGTGGAGGGATTCGAGTTGCACGGACTGGAGCGCTACGAGCGTCCGCTGCCGCAGATCGACGAGTACGACCAGTTACTCGGAGTTACTAACATCGCGGCGGAGGTGGCGCGATGAATCCAGCCACCGACGTTTTGGAACATGCCAGCGTGAAGCAGTATTGCAAGGCACTGCGGGTTCCGGTGATCGGCGCGAACTTCGTTTCGCTCGCCGAACAGGCGGTCAAGGAGAAGCGCAACCACATCGGGTATCTGGAGGCGCTGCTGACCATGGAAGCCGAAGAGCGCGACCGGCACGCGATTCAGAAGCGCCTGCACGACGCGCACTTGCCGCGGATGAAGACACTGGAGGAGTTTGATTTCAACCAGGCGTCGCAGATTCCGGCCGCGAAGATTCGCGAACTGGCCGAAGGCGGCTATATCGAACGCGCCGAACCGGTGGTGCTGATGGGCGAGTGCGGCACCGGCAAGACGCACCTGGCCACGGGATTGTGCGTGGCGGCGTGTCGTCAGAAACGGCGAGTGCGTTTCACCACGGCGGCGAACCTGGTCAACGAACTGGTGGAAGCGCAGCAGCACAATGGGGTGCGCCGTGTGCTGGCGCGATGGATGCGCTATGACGTAATTGCGCTCGATGAAGTCGGCTATGTGCCGCTGGCCGAGATCGGTGCCGAGTTTTTATTTCAAGTCATCGCGGAAAGGGCCGAACGCGCCAGCCTGATCGTGACCACGAATCTGCCGTTCTCGGAGTGGACGCAGGTGTTTCCGAACCCGAGGCTATGCAAGGCTCTCTTGGACCGGATCACGGACCGCGCCCACATCATCGAGACGGGCACGGACTCGTATCGGTTCCGGCGAACCTTGGAGGTGCGCAACAAGAAGAAGGGGGTGCGAACCGGCGGCAGCGTGGTTACTGCCTCCGCTACGACCTAAACGCGCGGTCCTTCGGACCGCGCAGGTCTCCGCTCCGGCAGCAACCACGCTGAATGTTGCCGAGCAGAGAATCAACCTCAACCGAAGGTGGGCCAAATGAGATGAGCACAAGTGGGCCAAGTCAGGTTGTCAAACGCACCGCTGCCGCGGGGCGCGCCCAACGACTCACTCTTATCCGCTATCACCGCTGGAACTTGCCGGGAAGTGTCCATCTCCGCCCCAAGTGGACGCCTATCTGGAGTGTCCACTTCCGGAGAATGACGCCTTACTCTCCGCCTGTCTAGACGGCCAAGACCGGACGCTTACAGAGAAAGCAGGCATGGAGAGGCAGAACAGCGCTCAAACAGCCACCGAAGTCAATCTCCCGAGCCGACCACTTTTCCGCCACTCAGGATCGCCTGGTGTTCGCCCTCAGTTCGCGAACGAACGGCGAATCAAAACTGGACTGCGGAGAAGGCTTTCGGGATGGATTTTCGTGTGAAATTCTCTGCTGAGATTTTGCTATCTGCAACTTACGGACACGTCGAGGCTTAGCGGTTCAAAACCGTACCGAGGGTTCGAATCCCTCTCCCTCCGCCACGCAGTCTGGACATGATGCGAACTCTCGCAGTGCGAGTTGGCAGGAGCCAGGGACGGCGAAAAACCAGAAGTGCTGTTCATGTGCTTGAAAAGATTGGTCGGGGAGAGAGGATTTGAACCTCCGACCCCCTGGTCCCGAACCAGATTCCGGCACCTATTGAAACTTGTAGAATCCTACGGCCTCCAACTGATTGATATTGAACCTGTTGCGGGCTGGTCGTTAGAGGTTGTTGAATCCTGTTGAGCCCGGATGCTTTGACAGCCTCAAAATCGTCTACAGCCTGTTGGGGTGAACCCCTGTGCCGAAACAATTTCCGCTTCGACACTTGGCTGGCATTCCGTTTCGAACCCACATGACCCGACCAAGAGGCGGCGAGTTGAACACCCCGTCTCTCCGCAACGCCACGCGCAAAAGTCGTTAGGGGGAGGCAGGGTAATTGACGGTTAAGGCGTCCACTCCATTGGCGCGCGCGGAACTCAGGCCATGACTGGAAACATCGTAGGTATGCGACTCCAGCAACTTGCCGTTAGTGTCGTTCACCTTGGTGATGTTATTAAACGGGTCGTACGTGAAGGTTACGAACGTATTGTCTGCCTGGGTCACACGCGTCAGAACTGAACCTCCCAACAACGACGGCGCGTATGAATATGTCAGACTGATGCCGCTGCCCGAATCAGAAGTCACGCTTGTCACATAAGGAGAAGATGCTCCCGTGCCATAGGTGAAATTGAGGTGCCGCCCCACGGGATCGGTAACGCTGCTCAAAGTGGTATACGAGGTTTGGCAACAGCCGATGCTTTCGGTGTTGTAGTTTAAGGAGGTCGTGTTCCCATTGCGGTCAATGATCGACACGAGCCGTCCGACGTTGGTCCAGAACGATACGTCGCTGGTGTTATTCGGGTCGAGGATGAGATAGAAGGGATTAACAGAAAATACCCTTTGCTCGCCGTTCTGAAACGTCACCGTCCATGAGGCTGTGTAGTCCGGGGCTGTGCCTGGGCCCTGTTCCGTCAACGTGGCTTGGAGGTTCCCCGGTGAAATCAGGTGGTACGTTAGCGGATCCCCGTACATTGCGAAGGACCACACACTCCCATCTCCACGCACATACTTCATAGTTCCATCACTACCAGGAGACACTTGCTCCTCATAGGTCGAGACCCAGTTGGGGCCGAATATACCCACCTGGGGTGAGATGCTGTTCCACGTTCGGGCCAGAGTAAGGCCATTACCAAGACCTGGGATCCGAACATCCGTCTGCTGTATGTAAACGTTCCCGTTGGCCAAGTTGATCGGTTTACCGCCTGTGCACCAGGGGCAACACGTAGGGCATGGCGGCGGTGTCGGTTCGCATGACCAAGCGACGGAGTGGCATCCTCCGCTCCAGCCGCCCCAAACACCCTGAACGCCCTCCCAAATGGCACTGCAGCTCGGCCCCACGCCTCCATATTGCGCTTGGTCCTGCTGCATATATTGTGTTGCAAAGCTATCGCCGAAATAGGCCGGCTCCGCACCTGTGCCCGAACCTGCGGAGACAAACCACGTCCACGTTTGTGTGCAGGCATTACCTTGCGCCCAAACGGATGTTGACAAGCTCCCTAACAGCGCGAGCAAAAGCAGCGTTCTTCGAGTCATGTGTTTACCTCTCCGTCGTTACCGTCACACCCGAAGGTGGGGCGGCCAATCGATTCCAAGATTTCGTTCCGTTTAAATCTTCTTGCTACTTCCTGTCCGGCGGCCCACTTCTCGAAGAGCACGAGAAGTGCGGCACCCCCTTCATCTTCGCTGCCAACGGTTCGCGACTCAGGGTGTACTCGCCGGAGAAGTGCGCCACCCGCCACGAGCCGCACCTTCGCGGTGCGGCTCGTCCCCCTCAGCAGCTTAAAAAAAACACCCACCCGGCCCTAAAGCCGTCACCGGAATATCCAAAGGGCGGCTCCCAAAACGATCAAAAGTGCGACGGAAAAAATGATCCACTCGGCCTTGTCTTCTGGGATGATATTCCAATCCCAGTTACCCCTCATGAGTGTGTCACGCCCATGCTTACCTTCGCGCTTTTGCCAGCCTCACGCCCGTGTCGGAGTCGCCAAGCCAACGCTGCCGAACCCGCTGCAAGTATCAGGTAAACAAGAATCGGGCCTATCCAGGCAAGGTTGCCCCAGACCGTCCCTCCACTCCCCGAACCGTGCAACATTAGAACCCACGGTGCAAGGCCAACTATTGTCGTCAAGACGGGATGGTCTCTGCTCAGGAGGCCGACAACAACTCCGACCAGCACCGCGATTGCTGGATTGAAGATGAAGCGAATCATCAGCGAGAGATGCCCTTCGCTCCGCCCCTCTGAAATTGTGTACAAAATGTAACCGCTGCAGGCGGTCAATGCAAAACTAGTAACCGCCGCCATCACAACCAGCAATATTCTTCGCAGCATAGACTCCTCACTCCTACTTGCCGCCCATACCTATTAACCACTTCAGCCACCAAGGTGGTGGAAACGGATTAGTGAGAGCCAGCTTGGTGCATCGAGTCAGGGCGTCTTTGCAGTTCTGGTCTTGATTGAGGCCGCACTTGAGCCTTTGATTGCTGTACTCTCCTTCGCTACCCGTTGCGTCAGAAGTGTTCGCAACCGCGTCGTCGGTCATTTGGTCCAAGCTCTGCCGGGTTTCCGCAATATGCGCCAGGCAAGCGTAGTAGCTGATAAAGCAGTTCGCCCTGGTGGTCCATGTCCAGCTCTTGTTCCCCCAGCCACTAGGGCCTAGTCCAGGGGGATCGACGTTGATGACGGGGTTATTCAAAACGTAGCGGTAGAAATTCACACCTCCGCGGAAAGCGATCGGGTCTTCGCTGATGAACCTACCGACGTTCTGGTCGTAATAGCGCGCCCGGTACTCGTAGATTCCGGTCTCCAGATCGAACTCCCGTCCGGTGTACTGGAACGGATTGAGGAGCGTTCCGGTCGAAGCCGTGAGCTTGCCGAACGAGTCGTACGTGTACGTGTTCGCGAGGGTTCCCGCTGAATTGCTCAAGGAACTTGTCGAACCCAAACCATCAGCTTGGTAATACGATGTCACTCCACTGCGAAGCATTCCCAGCGACTCATCAATCAGACCACTCTGCGTGTACCTCGCCAACACGTTGCCGGCGTTATCCACTTCTTCGAGCGGGGTAGCACCGTCATAGAGGTAGTTCGTTGCGCCGAGTGGCCCTGATTTCTGAATGCGCCTGCCAAACGGATCGTAGCGGAAGGTCGTGGTACCCGTGCCCGGTATCACCGCTTGCACTAGCCTGTTTTCGAAGTCCCAGGTGTATTGTTTGCCGGAGGCGTCGGTCAGAGTATTGCCGTTTGCGTCGTACGTATAGCTACCCGACGAACTTGCCGTCAGCTCGTTCGACGCGTTGTAGCTGTAGCTCGGCACACCGGATGATGACAGTCTATTGCCGACCGCATCGTAACTGTAGCTCTCCGTGGTACCCCCACTCTGGGTTACCTGCTGCAGCTCGTAAATCGCGTCGTAGCCGTAATTCGACGTGATCCCATTGAGATAATTGGTCTTGCTCGTTCGGTTGCCGGCATAGTCGTAGCCGTAGCTGGCTCCGTCGAGCGTGGTCGAGCCCGCCTGGTGCAGCACGCTCAGCAGGTGAGACAGACCGTCGTACGTGTAATGGGTGCTGACACCATTCGGCCGTGTCACCTGTGTTCTTCGGCTCAGGGCATCATAGCCGAAGCCGAACTGCCCGGTCAGCGAGTTCGTCAGCGTTGCCAGCCGGTTTAGCGTGTCGTAGTTGTAGGCGTTCGTGCTCCCGTCGGGCGCGGTCAGTCCGGTGCGATTTGACGCGGCGTCGTAGCTGTAGTTGTTCTGGAAGTTGTGCCCCGGCAGGAAGGAGTACTGTGTCGTCGTGCCGATCACCCGTCCCATGCTGTCATAGGTAAACCCATACGTGCCAGTGGGGTCGCTCACCTGTTGAAGCTTGCCCACCAGGTCATAGACGTAGTTGGCGCTGGTCGAATCTGGATACGCCTTGCTGAGCATCCGGTACAGCGAGTCGTAGGCGTACTCAATCGTCTGGCCCTTGCGGTCGGTCTTCGAGGTCAGGTTATAGAGCTGGTCGTAGTTGTAGGTTTCGGTGAGCGTCGATGGGAAAGTCGTCTGCGTCACCCGTCCGAGTGCGTCATACGCGAAATACGTGGCGTGGTTGTTGGCATCCGTAATGCTCAGTAGATTGTTCTCGGTGTCGTAGTTGTACTGCGTGACGTGGGTCGCCGGGTCGGTGACAGAGAGCAAGCGGTCGGCGTCGTCGTAAGCGTAGGTAGTGGTCTTTCCGTTCTGGTCGGTGGCCGAAATGCGGCGACCACGATAATCGTAGCCGAAGCTTCCTGAGGTGCCGTCCGGATACGTGATCATGGTCAGGCGATTCATGATGTCGTATGTAAAGCTGGTAGGATGCGTGCTGCCGTTGATCGGATCGATCACGCTGGTGCGGTTGCCGCGCGCGTCATAGTTGTAGCTGGTGACGTTGCTTTGGGCATCGGTGATCGACTGAATCAGCCCGGTTGAATAGTACGACAAAGTTGTGTTGTGGTTCCGCGGATCGGTGATCTGGGTCAGCTCGCCCAAGGTGTTGTACGCGAACTGCGTGACGCTGGCGGACGTCTGGCCATTCGGTGGTGGCGAACTGACGGTGAGTAGATTGCCGTGGGCGTCGTAGGTGTTGGTCGTCGTGTTGCCCAGCGGGTCGGTCATGGTCAGCACTTCGCCGAAGCTGTTGTAGGTGTAGATGGTGTTTACGGCTGCTCCGTTGAGCTGGGCTGACTGCGAGAGCATGTTGTTGCTGCCGTCGTAGGTGTAGGTGATGGTGTTCCCGTTGGGATCGGTGCTGGTTAACACATTGCCGTTGTTGTCGTACGTGTACTGCCAATTGCCACGTACCGAGCAACTGGAGCAGCCAGGTCCCTGCGAGTTAAGCATGTGCCACACACCGCCGACCAGGGTCGAGTTGTAGGTCGTAGAACTGCCATTCGAAGCCGTCAGTGCGGCAACGGTGTCAAAGGTGAAGGTGGGACCCTGGGCCGAAATTCCGGCGATGGTAACGGTCACTGCGCCGGTTATAGCATCCGACGGTACGACTGCAATGATCTCGGTGTCACTCCAGCTTTCGACCGTTGCGGTCGCGTCGCCGAAGGCGACGGTGCTGTTGCTCTGAGTCGAGCCGAAGCCACTGCCATTGATGGTCACCTGCGTGCCAACTCCGCCGCTGGTCGGCGAAATTGTGGTGATCGCAGGCGGAGCCTCGACGGTGAATTCCACTCCGTTGCTCACGACCCCCTCCACCGTGACTGTCACTGGGCCGCTGGTCACGCCACCCCCAGGCTCCACCAGGATGGCAGTGTCACTCCAAGACAGGACCCCTGAGGTGCCTCCGCTGGTGAAATGCACAAAGCTAGTGCCCTGGCTCGCGCCAAAACCATGGCCATTGACGGTTATGTAACCACTGATCGTCGCAGCTGGCGGCGAAAGGCTGGTGATCACCGGGTTGTAGGCCGTGAATACGATATTCGTGTTGCTAGGAACGGAATTCACCACCACCACGACTGGCCCCGTGGTTACATTACTGGGTGCTACCGCCACGATTGTTGTCGGCCCCCAACTGACGATTGATGACGCCGTCGCGCCGTCAAAGCTCACCGTGCTGGTTCCTTGGGTGGAACCAAAATTCGAGCCTTGGATCGTGACCTGCGTGCCCGCGGCACCTGCTGCTGGCGACAGACTGGAAACAACAGGCGTTGGAATTACCGTGAAAGCGACCCCTGGGGTCGGTACTCCGCTGACCGCTACCACCACGTTCCCGGTGGTTGCTCCAGTCGGCACCGTCGCAACAATCGACGTCGCACTCCAACTTGTGATCGTCGCTGTCGTGCCATTGAATGTCACGGTGCCCGTCCCCTGTGTTGCCCCAAAACCAGTGCCCGTGATCGTGATCGATGCGCCCGCTGGACCTGCAGTCGGAGACAAACTGGTGATGGTGGGACCCGATATTACCGTAAACAGCATGTAGTTGCTGGGTACGCCGCCCACAGTCACGACGACACTGCCGGTCGTGGCTCGCTCTGGAACCGGCACAACAATACTGGCGTCGTTCCAACTTGTTGGAGTCGCCGTCACGCCATTGAACGTCACCGTGCTACCGTCTTGAGTCGGCTGAAAACCATATCCTTGGATCACGATTGGCACGCCCAACGGGTACGCATTTGGCGACAAGAATTGAATTGTCGGTGCGCTGCTGGGTGTCGCTTGTCCTCCCACGCTGTAGAACGTTGAGGGCGACGATTCATTCGCGTACTCTGTCGCAACCCAATCCCCGGAGCGAACGCCGGAGGACACACGTACCTCATCGACCGAGCCATTCAGGGCGCAGCAGAACGTAACCGTCGGAATTCCTCCGATCTTGAACTCGGTGGTCGTGATCGCAGGCGTGCCAGCATCCAGGGTCGTCGAAAGCGAAGCGCCGTCAAGATACAGCTGGTCCGTCGTCGTGCTCAACGCACCTCCACCGTACACGCTCACCAGGTGATGCCAGTTGTTGTCGAACGGAAACGGACCATAGATCAACATATTTTCCATTTCCATCTGCAAATTGCTCCCATCCCAATACAGGGCATCCCGAGAGCCGTTCGCAGAATTCGCTCCATATCCGAGAATCTCGCCCGCGTCTCCGCTCGCCGCCAGATGGACCCAGGTCTCCAACGTGACCGCTGATGCCCCGCTTGGATACGCCGGTAGCGAATCGTGATAGAGATAGCTCGTCCCGGCGTTGCCATTGAACGCAGCTCCGCCGCCAATCTTTCCCGATACGGCCGACGCCGACCCTGCCAGTGTGTACCCTGCACTTCCTGAGTCCGCCAGCCCGACGGTGGTTCCATTCCCGAGGTGATACACCGATAGGTAGTTGTTCCTCCAAACCCCCGCCTTGTTCTCCTGTGAAGTTGTGATATTCGAGTTCCCATAGAAAATGTAAATCACAGTATCAGTCGTGTGCGATAACGTCGGTATCCTGACCCAGAAACTCACCGTCCCGGTCGCGGGATTATAGGTATCAATTTCGAAATCCAGATTGGTTGCGCCTTCAGGGTCCGCACTGAAGACAATGTCGTACCCATTCGAATTCTGTACGAAACCACCATTGCCAACCGTCGCGAGATACGGATAAACACCAGAGATCAGTACGGGGAAGTCGGTCTGGTCAGTGTTCGGTACATTCGGGTGGCCGAGAACAATCGATTGGCGATACTGGTACGTATTCGCAAAGGTTCCGATAGCGGTCCCTGGTTTGACGGCGCGAATGACGTTATTGTTTGTGTCCGCGATGTAGATGTTTCCAGAGCCATCCGCCGCCACGTCTTCGGGATAATTCAGCTCAGCGTTGATAGACGGCCCAAGATCCCCGGAGTAGCCCACAACACCATTTCCAGCGACCGTGGAGATGTTGCCTGTGGACGCCACCACCTCGCGGATGACGCTATTATTTGTATCGGGGATGTAAATGTTGCCAGAGTTGTCCACGGTCACGCCGTTGGGGTTGCTAAGCTCAGCACTGGTGGCCGATCCACCATCGCCGTTGTAGCCCGCGACACCGTTTCCCGCCACCGTGTTGATGTTGCCGGGTTGTGTTGGCTTGGGCGGACATCTTTTCCTTGGGTGCGGAGGGCATTCGCGGGTCCCTGCCACGGCCACCACCTCGCGGATGACGTTATTGTTTGTGTCCGCGATATAGATGTTGCCAGAGCCATCCACTGCCACGTCTTCGGGATAATTCAGCTCAGCACTGGTAGCCGCTCCACCGTCGCCGGTGTAGCCCTGAGTGCCATTTCCCGCCCAAGTGGAGATGAAGCCTGTATAGGCCGACACCTGGCGGATAACGTTGTTATTTGTATCAGCGATATAGATGTTGCCAGAGCCATCCACTGCCACGTTTTGTGGATAATTTAGCTCGGCGCTGGTACCCGATCCACCGTCGCCGTTGTAGCCCGCATTGCCGTTTCCGGCCACCGTGGAGATGATGCCTGTGCCCGCCGCCACCTCGCGGATAGCGCTATTATTTGTATCCGCGATATAGATGTTGCCAGACCCATCAACTGCTACGCCATAGGGAGAGGCTAGCTCAGCGCTGGTAGCCGATCCGCCGTCGCCGGAGTAGCCCGCGTTGCCGTTTCCGGCCACCGTGGAGATGATGCCTGTCGACGCCACCATCATACGGACGACATTGTTGCCTGTATCCGCGAAGTAGATGTTGCCAGACCCATCGACTGCCATGCCCGAGGGGCCATAGAGTTGAGCATTCGTAGCCGCTCCGGTGTCACCGGAGTAGCCGAAAGTGCCATTTCCGGCCACCGTATTGATGAAACCTGAACCGGGAAGCACGAGTTGAGCGTATACGCTTCCCGTGACCGCTACGAGGCAACAGAGCAGGAGAGCGGATAACCGACGGGCTGCGGTTGCGCCACATGGACTCTTCTCATATTGCCGTTCAGCGTATCTCGTCATTTCTTGACCCATCCGCACCGCAAGTTGCTCTTTGAAGTTCATCACGTTCCTCATCAACAGCCTGCTCCCTCACCTGCGTTCGCAACCGGCTACATGACTCCGTGCGGCAGCATCCTATTCAATTCCCAGCCATTATGAATTGCATGACCTATTCTGAAAAGCTAACCCAGCGAAAACAAGCAGAAATGGCCGAGGACAGCGACGAGTAGTCCACACACTTAATCTCCTTTACTTCTTGGACAAAGCTAGCACTGCATACGCGCGAAAGGCTGCCGTTCGCTCGACGCACACCGCGCAGGACGGTGTTTCCGCCCACATCACTGGGCGAACAACACCAGCGGGAAGAATCCTGGCGAGTAAGCGGCAGGGAGAGCCAGAGTTAGGCATTCTTCTCACTGGAGTTGGCGGCAGCTTAGAGTAGTTATGAGCTTATTGTCAAGGATAATTTCGCAGGAAGCGGCGTAATCACGGTGATGAGTGACGGATATCACTTTGTAACCTCGCGCTAATACTTTGGTCGGGTGCGCCTATCGCATAAGTTACCCATTCTACTCTTAGACAGATTTGTAATGTTTCCAGAACTGATAGTCATGGCAGTAACTCGGTTTGTTTTTACGAATTCAGGAACCCATGTAATAGACTCAATAGGATCGACCCGAAGGAACACCGCAGTTGGTGCAGTATCATTTACAAAAAACGAAATGAACAGTCTGTTTGGGTCGGAACTGGCATAGCGGGAGATCTCCAAAGTTAATGGCCTGCCGATGGACAACAAGGGGGCACTGAAAGTAATCGGTCTTTGATCCCGAACCACATGGTCATTGACGGAAAGAGGGATTGAGGAAACAATTGCAGATTGTTCTTTGAGCAAGCAGAAAATCCAGCTCATTCCGGAGAGCAGATTGCGTTCAATCATATCCGATTCTTCCCAAGACAACGATTCTAAATTGGAGCCCAATCCCCGTAGGACCGAGACGTTGCTGTTCGCGTTCACGTCGTTTCTGAGCGCATTCTTGCTGTTCCAGATGCAATTGATCGTCAGCAAATCCATTTTGCCCTGGTTCGGCGGTTCCGCAGCGGTGTGGACGACCAGCATGCTGGTGTTCCAGGCATTGTTGCTGGGGGGATACATTTACTCCCATGTGATCTCGGTTCGGCTTTCGGCGAGTGCACAGACGCGAATTCATCTCGCTCTGCTGTTGATCGCGTTC
>Ga0187855_10001482_pt1 | contig 18600 bp, 17 predicted proteins | sample June2016WEW_8_10_2_FD_132969 | JGI IMG/M metagenome (GOLD analysis project Ga0187855, IMG submission 132969) | Peatland microbial communities from SPRUCE experiment site at the Marcell Experimental Forest, Minnesota, USA - June2016WEW_8_10 | ecosystem: Environmental > Terrestrial > Soil >...
CAACGAGCTGAGGTTGCCCTCCGTCAGCGGATACACCAGGCCCGCAATCACCGTACCGTCGGGCGACCAAACCGGCGCAGACAGCGGGACAGCCATCGAGCCGGTCAGAATAGTCTTTTCGCCACTGCCATCTGCGTTCGCGATCAGGACGAAGTATTTGCCGGGCTCGGGGTCATTGGCGCGCACGAATACAAAGCGTTGACCGTCGGGAGAAAAGCTCGGAGTCGAATCGATGTCTTTTATCAGCAGTTGCGGGTTCCCGCCCAGCACCGGAGTGCGGTAAAGATCGTAGTCTTGCGATGCCGGGCCGCTAGCCACCTCCGAGTGCGTGAAATAGATGTAGCTCCCGTCCAGAGAAAAGCACATCGCGTCGTACCGAACGTGCTCCGGCTTGACGATTTGTACATTGCTCTCCGTAGCCATATGCCGCAGCCATAAGGACTCGTTGCCTTCCTCGTTGAGGACATACGCCAGATACTTTCCGTCCGGCGACATCGCGCCCATGCGCGCATTGTGGGTGCCGCTGACCTTCGCAATCTTGATGCTTTGAAATGGCAAGCTGCGGTGGGAGAAGAACAGCGAGTAGATGCCGAATCCAGCAGCCACTACTAAGAGCAGCCCCACAGCCGAAATTACTCCCAAACCTGTTTTGTGCTCCCGCGCCGCCGCTGCCAGAGACGAACTGCCGGAAGAAGAAGCAGCCGTCGTTGCCGCCGTTGCGCCTGATTCTCCAGTTGTTCGCGGACCTACTGGCGCGCTGTCGCTTCCTGAGGGCGTCACCGAGCGTCCCGATTCCGTGTCCCGCTTGAGCCGCTTCAGATCGCTTCGAACTTCTGTCGCCGACTGATAGCGCAGGTCCCGATCCTTCTCCAGCGACTTGTTAATGAGGTCTTCCAGTTTAGCCGGGAGGTGGGGATTCAAACGTCCTGCCGCCACCGGAGCCCGGTTCAGAATGGCGTCGAAGATAATCGCGGAGGTTTCTCCCTGAAACGGCACCTTGCCGGTCGCCATTTCATACAATACCGCGCCAAAAGAAAACAGGTCGGTGCGTACATCGAGGTCTTTCCCCTTTGCCTGCTCCGGCGACATATAAGCCACCGTCCCAACCGCTGTGCCCGGGCTGGTCAGAAATTCCAAGTCTGGCCCGGCGGTCGCCGCGGTCATCCCATCTGCGACACTTCCCGTTGAGGACTTCACTTTGGCCAGCCCGAAGTCGAGGATTTTGGCATGCCCGCGCTTGGTCACGAAGATGTTCGCCGGCTTGATGTCCCGGTGCACGATTCCTTCTGCGTGCGCCGCGTCCAGCGCGTCCGCAATCTCGATCGCGAGCGGCAGCAGAATCTCCAAATCCATGACCCGCCCCGCGATCCGGTGCTTGAGCGTCATCCCGTCCAGAAACTCCATGGCGATGAAGGCCCGCCCTTCGTGCTCGCCAATGTCATAGATCGTGCAGATATTCGGGTGATTCAGCGCGGATGCGGATTGGGCCTCGCGTTGAAAACGGGCAAGCGCTTGAGGATCGCGAGCCACCTCTTCTGGCAGGAACTTGAGCGCAACGAAACGATGCAACCGGGTGTCCTCGGCCTTGTAAACCACACCCATGCCGCCGCCGCCGAGCTTCTCCACGACGCGGTAGTGCGAAATAGTCTGGCCGATCACGTGAGAAAGTTGGCCCCTCGGCGCGATCATGTTAGGCGTCAAGAGGCCCGGAAGTCAATTGCGTCGCGGGAGCCGGATAAGAGAAACACGTTTCTGGAGCGTGTCACTTTGTGCACTGGAGCTGACGGCCACTCGAAAGAGGGTTGCCAACACACCTCTATAGCAACAGTGTTAGAAAACCTGCAGAATTACTCGCGTGGAAACCTCGTAAAGATTGGCCTTCCTGATTTCAATACATGGCGTTCGGAACGGGTAGTTTTCTAACACGAGTCCGACCGGGGCTCCTGGTCAATGAGCGCTATGGCGATGTTACAACAGCAACCATTTTGATTTACGCCAACTCCACGGCTTTCATTGACTTGCCCGGGCTTCCGCCATCGCATGTTTTGCACATGGTCGGCCAGACCATCTCGCACTATCGCATCGTCGAGAAACTCGGCGCCAGGGGGAGTTGATCTGCCTGTTGTCGAGTAGTGCAGGAGCAATAAGGATTCGACCTGGTTGTCTTTAGTAAGTCAGGCTCCGCAGACCACGCAGGTACCAGCGTGGAGAAGCCTCGGCACCCGCAAGCCGTAGTCCAGGCATTACCACGAGCGGGTTACCGTTGTGTGGAGTCATTTGATTTTCCGGTTGCGTTGAGCCGACAAAGCGGCCAACAATCTTGTTGATCTAAAGTGTGGGTCGCTCCTCGCTTTGGATTGCCCCGACTTTCGCGCGCGGAGGCCGGGGCGTCTACCTCGCCAGAATGCCAAAATGACCGGAGTTACCTCGCCAAGTTACGTTACGTAGGTCCAACGAAGTCCCAAGGCCTTTGGTGCTTTGACGCTCTCCCCTCTCCTTCATACCCTGAATCCAGACGCGGGTTAGGCCTGGAGTGACGCCGACGGCAGAACGCACTCTCTTTTCAGTAACATGCGGCGCTCCTAGGCGGCTCAATCCGGGAAATGGCACTGGGAACGAAGGTCAAAAGTCACGAGGGTGGACTCCCCGAAGGAGGAAAGGATTTATGCTTCCTACGCGCAAAACTCGAGGATTCACTCTGATTGCAACCCTGATGCTGTTGCTGATTATGTCGGGGATTGCGATCGGCCTGCTGATGATGGTGAACACCGAAGGTAAAGTCGGTGGCCAGGATAACCAAAACAACCTGGCGTTCCACGCAGCCGAAGGTGGCATAGAACACATGACCTCGGACCTGGCCAGCATGTTTCAGAACATCGAATCACCCACGGCATCCGAGATCGAGGCTCTGAGTTCAGATGCGCCTGTGAGCAGCAACCTGATGAGTTATCCCATCTATAGCCTGACGCCGGCCACGAACCCCAACGGAAGCCTCGCCACCAACTGGGGTCAAATCGCCAGCGGAACCTACCAGGGTCTGTACGCGCAGGTGTTGCCGGTCACCCTGCAAGTAACCGCGACTACCTCCCTGTTTGGGGCGGGAACAGTGGGTGACGAAGTGAACATGTCGCGCACCGTGGAAGTGGCACTGATTCCGGTGTTCCAGTTCGGTGTGTTCTCGGAAAGCGACTTAAGTTTCTTCGCCGGCGTTAACCTGAGCTTTGCCGGCCGGACGCACACCAATGGGGATCTCTATCTGGATGCTGGTACGGGGGCTACGACGACATTTCAGGATAAAGTCACGGCGTGGGGAAATGTCATCCGTACTGTATTGGCGAACGGGAACACCTCTGCGGCTACAGCTCACCTCGGCACGGTAGACATTCTGACTACGGCTCAGGGTTGTAGTGGTGCGCAGCCGGCCTGCAGGGCCATAGCCCAGACCGAGGGCAGCGTCGTGGCCGGACCAACGTCTGCGCAGAACCTGGCATGGAATCCCACAATTTCAATCGGAGATTACAATAGCTGGATTGTCGATGGAAATTATGGAAATCCGGGTGGTACGGGGGCCACGCAACTGTCTTTGCCCTTTATCAACAACGCGCTCGGACTCGCGGGACAACCACAACCCTTTGAAATCATCCGGCGGCCTCCAGCGGGGGAAGTAACCACGACGGCTCTAGGCTCGTCGCGCCTTTACAACGAAGCGGAGATCCGAGTCATGCTCTCCGATAATCCGGCGGAGCTTTCTGCGCTCGGCTCTGCTGACCCCAACAATATTCGTTTGGCGAATTTCAATGATGCTTCGAATGGAGTGAATTACCAGTATGGAGTGCCAGCCACGCCCGTAGCGGGGCTGCCAGCTTTGGTGACGGGCGGCACTTATAACACGTATTTCGCCAGAGGGTCGACGGGAGTCCCAAATCCAACCACGTGGACGGGCACCGTAACCACACTTCCAGCCGATTACCAGTTTTCACCGATCGCGCCGCCGGCTGGTGATGTCACCCTGTTCGACGCCAATGCGCCGATCATCACACAGGGCAAAGACGGCCTAAACAATGCGCCCCCGGCAATCACTTTGTCGACATGCAACGCCTTAACGGGTAGTTGCGCGGCCGCTGTGCCATACCCGTACTACACGCCGCTCGCTTATCCTACTCCGACTCTCCAGATGAGCACCTGGAACCTGTTGGATGGCTATCTGCGGGTCGAATATCGCGATGCCAACGGCGTGTACCACCCCGTTACACAGGAGTGGTTGCAACTGGGATTTGCGCGGGGCACGACTCCTCCGACGTCTCCCGGCACGAATCCCGTCAATCCGAATGCGATCTTGATTCTGCAGGAGCTAGCAGATCGAAACGGCAATGGCACGGTAGACCCCAACGGCGTTGCGCCGGCCTGCGTAAAGAGCGGTAGCACATACACCTGCACCAGCGGCGAGCCGCCCGAGGTCACGAAGGACCCTGCGACTCCTGGCGACCTATTAGGCCGGTATGGCAACAGCACAGCGCCGAATGGGGCGAGCCCAACCCAGTTCAACTGGTATCCCATCAATTTCTATGACGCTCGCGAAGGTGAAGTCCGCGATGTGAACCAGGGAAATGGCAGCTGCGCGCCCAATGGCGTGATGAACGCTGTCGAAATAGACGTGGGCAACCTGAGTCAATGGTTGGCCGGCAAGACTGGCGTCAGCGGACTGCTCGTCGACCCTGTGTTTCAAAACGGATACGTTTTGTACTTCTCCGACCGCAGAGGCATGCTGCCCAATCCCAATGGCACGCAAGTCGACCCCGCAGGCACGAAAACCGGCGACTCGGGTCTGGAAGATTCCATCAACTCTCCCAACGTGGCCGGTAATCCAAACGGTTTGTTAGAGCCGACTCCCCCCGGCAAGACCCAGTCTCCAGAAGACGTAAACAACAATGGCGTGCTGGACAATTGGGGCGCGGCTAACCTCGGTCTGGGGCTTGGCTACATCGGCGCACCCTATACCCCGGCGAACAGCGTGAACAACTTGATTCGTAATGCCGCTGCAGGCAGCCCTGATCCGTACTTAGTCGCCGGACGCATTCCGAGTTGCATCGTAGGCCAGAAGAACTGGATCAGCGGCGCTCGACACGTGCTAAAACTGGTGGACGGCTCACTCGGCAATGTGCCCGTCAGGTCGGACAACGGTCAGGGTGGGTTCACCGTCGCTGCCGAGAATCCGGTTTACATCCAGGGAGATTACAATAGCAGTGTCGCGGATCCCACTTGGACGAATCCGAATGCGGCGGACCCTCCGCACGCAGCGGCTGGGGTGCTTGCGGATGCGGTTACGATGCTCTCCAATAACTGGTCAGACCTGGCCAGCCTGAACTCTCCCAGCAACGACGCGGGACGCCCGGCTTCGACAACCTACTATCGGGTGGCTGTCTCCGGCGGAAAGAACATCAACTTCCTGGTCAACACATGTTGTGCGGGATGGGCGGTAGGCGACTGGGGCACTGACGGCGGACTACACAACTTCCTGCGCCAACTGGAAAACTGGGGTGGGCAGACCCTTAATTACAAGGGATCGATGGCAAGCCTCTACTACTCCACTTACTCTACGGGTACTGACAAAAACGGCGGCGGGACTGTATACGAACCGCCGGCTCGAAACTACATTTTCGATCCGGACTTCACGCAGCCACAAAACCTGCCGCCCGGAACACCGATGTTCCGCGACATCGACAACTTGAGTTATCGGCAAAGCTTCACGCCGCACACCGGTTGCTACTAGACCGAAGTCGCGGACGCATTGTTCCCTGGGCGACGACATGTAGATGTTGCTGCGGCCTTCCCCGGCACAGCTGACGGTCCCACCAGGTCACTCACAGCAGAAGAAACTCGGATCGCTCAAGCTTCGCAATTGCGAACTGCCTTCCTCTGCCACGGAAATCGCTATGTTGCGCAGTCGATGACCGAGTAGTTGATTTGACGTTTGCCAGTTCGCAACAGACGACTGCAAGCGCGCAATCCGACCCGCAACATAGCGTTACTCTCTCACGACTGGATCGCAGCGATACAGGATTTGCAGACTCGGGTGGCAAAGTAAAGTGCCCACCTCGTCTTGAATGTAGTGGCCTCTTCATATCACTTGCCCGTACACCAAAACGAAGCTGCCTCTCTGGCGCATGGTTGAGCGGTGAAATGACTTCCAACGAAAGCTCTTCACGACACGGTTTGTGCTCATAGCTTTCCCCCCTCGCTGTCGTTGGCTTGGCCATGGGCTTGCGCGACTTCATCGATGGGAACACGAGATCGAAAAGCCAGGCTGGCAGTTCTGGAAAAGTCTCATGCACCGACTGCAGGACTGTCCTATATGCAAGGTCAATTAAGCAAGCTCAATTGAGCATGCGTTTCGTCTGAGTTGTTCGAGTGGATTGTTTTATACTGCTGCCGCCTGGTGCCACTCTGCCAGGCGCGTCGCCAGAAATCCCAAATACTCCGCTACGCCCTCTCCGGTCTTGGCGGAAAGCTTAAAGACCGGCATGCCTGGGCGCACAGCCTGGATGTTGTCATATGCGGTCTTCCAGCTGAATTCAACCGCTGCGGCCAAGTCAAGCTTGCTGACCACTGCAACGTCGGAGCTGTTGAAAATGGTGGGATACTTGAGCGGTTTGTCCTCGCCTTCGGTCACAGAAATGAGCACGAGACGGAGCTCTTCGCCCAAATCATAGGAGGAAGGGCAGACCAGGTTGCCCACGTTCTCAATGAAGAGAAAATCCAACTGGTTGAGATCCCATTCCTCCAAAGCGCTTTGAACCATGGCGGCTTCGAGGTGACAGAGAGTACCAGTCGTGATTTGCTTGACTGGGGCCTGGCTACGCGCCAAACGTAGCGCGTCGTTCTCGGTGGCAAGGTCCCCAACCAGAGCAGCCACGCGATAATTTGTTCGAAGCAGAGTGAGAGTTTTCTCGAGGAATGCGGTTTTGCCAGAGCCGGGGCTGGAGACCAGACTCACCACGAACACTCCGGCGGCGCGAAAACGATCCCGGAGGCTCTGTGCCACGAGGTCATTTTGTTTCAGCACATTCTTTCGGACTTCGATTAAACGGGGTTCGGGACGCATTCCTGTATCTCCAGTGCAACGACTTCGAGTTCTTTCCCGTGCACGACAGCAGAAGCTGGCGCACCGCATTCCCGGCAACAAAACAACTGCATCGAACTGAGAGGGCGCTGTGCTTGACAACTGGGACAAAAGATAACAACCGAAACGTCTTCCACCAACAATCGCGAACCTTGCAGCGGAGTGTTCTCGCAGGCCATTTCATAACAAGAGAGGAGAGCCTCTTTCACCACGCCAGCGAGGGCCCCCAGCTTCAGGTGTACGGCCTTCACCTGAACCCCTCGGCGCTCTGCCTCTTCCTCGGCCAGTTCCACGATGCTTATCGCAATGGAAAGTTCGTGCATGGTTTTTCTTACTCGGTCTGCTGGAGGCCTGCCCGAGCAGGGCCATCGAAGTTGCCGAACGCCGCCAATGCCGCTTGCCCCAGGCTGATGCCGCCGTCGTTCGGCGGGACTGCATGGTTTGTCCACACCTGCAGCGCTCCGTTCGTCAGCAGAGACTTCAAATCTTCCAGCAACAACTCGTTCTGGAAAACTCCTCCGGAGAGCACAACCGTATCCAATCCGCGACCGCTTGAGATTTCGTTCACGGCATCCCGCAAACCCCTGGCTATTCCGTACTGGAACGATCGGGCAATTTCCCGCACATCACGGCCTCGAGCCCTGTCTTGTGCGACCGCCAGCAGCAAAGGCCGAAAATCCAGTTCGCTAGCGACAAAGGGGAAGGGATAGGCTTCCGTCAAGGGTGCGCGGCGGGCGAGTTGCTCCAGCCAGATCGCGGCCTGTCCTTCGAAAGTGACTTCACGAGTAAAGCCGAGAAGACATGCAGCGGCGTCAAACAAACGCCCCACAGAAGTCGTAGCAAACGTGCGGACGTTCTTGCAGACCAGATCCACTGCAAGAAGGTAGCGCTTAGGAAAAACGAAGGGTGCGGCAAGCACGTCCGGCAAGCCGTCCAACTGGGTAAGGAACCCAGCAGCCGCCTGCACCGGGTAGTGCGCCCCAGCGTCCCCCCCGGCGAGCGCCGCGCGACGCAAATGAGCAACGCGAGTGAAACCATCCTGCACGCTGCCGACGAAAATCTCGCCGCCCCAGATGGATCCATCGTCGCCATACCCGGTGCCGTCGAAGCTTACGCCTACCACCCGTTTCGTCCACTCTCCCCGTTCCGCTAGCACGGATGCCACGTGTGCGCGGTGGTGCTGTACCGCCCCACTTTGCAGAACCCCAAGTCCAGCGGCGTGTGCCGTTGAAACATATTGCGGGTGAAGATCGTGCGCCAGAAGCAGTCCGTCCCATGGTACTTCGTACATCGAAACCAGATCTCCAATGGTCTCTTGGAATGCACGGAATGATTGGTAATGGTCCAAGTCTCCGATGTGCTGGCTGACAAAAGCTTGGCCGTCCACAACCAGCGTGATGGTATTTTTGAGGTCGGCGCCCAGCGCGAGAACGGGGCGCTCGGCAGGAAGTGTTGCAACTGCGCCCGGAGCGTAACCCCGGGCCCGGCGCAGGACCACAGGACCGAGCGCGCCAGTTCGTGCTACGGAGTCGTCCACTCGGCGCGCGATGGGCCGCTGCCCAATCAAAAACGAGTCCGCTATTCCTGTGAGACGTTGCAGTGCGTCTTCGTCCTCATACGCGATCGGCTCACTTGATCGATTCGCGCTGGTCATAACCAGGACTTCCGGCGCGCCGGCAGCGAATAGCAAGTGGTGCAAAGGCGCATAGGGCAACATCACACCCAGTTCGTTGTTCTCCGGCGCGACCTCGGGCAATTCAATTCTTGCGGGCGCGAGCACGATGGGACGAGCGACGGAAGTGAGCAGCGTTTCCGCGTCAGCAGAAAGCTCGACCAGGGTACGGGCCGTTTCTATATCCCGCACCATCAGTGCAAAAGGTTTTTCCTTTCGATACTTGCGATGGCGCAGATCCGCAACGGCATCGGGATTGCGGGCATCGCATGCCAAGTGGTACCCGCCGACTCCTTTCACGGCGACAATCCCTCCGGCGTGAAGAATCCCAGCAGCCCGGCGGATGCTGTCTTTACTTTCATCTGTGGTCTCAGCGTTCGACTGAAGCTGCGGGTGAAGATAATAGCCGGGACCGCATTTTGGACAGGCCACAGGTTGCGCGTGAAAACGACGATTGCCCGGGTTGGAATATTCCGCGGCGCAGTAGTCGTCGAGCGGCCATTCCTTCATAGTGGTGTTCGGCCGGTCGTAAGGCAGAGCTAATACGACTGTGTAGCGCGGGCCGCAATTGGTGCAGTTGATATATGGATACCAATAACGCGGATCGGCCGGGTCGAAGAGTTCTTTCAGGCATTCGCTACAAACCGGCAGGTCGGGTGAAATCCGAACGGTCGGGCGTTGTCGGCGCTGGCTCGTCCGGATGCTGAATTCGCGCAAACCGACCGGCTGTGCAGGCTGCACATCGATTTCCGTGATGCTGGCTGCGGATGGCGGCTGCGCTTTCAAGTCGCGGACAAAAGCTTCCAGTCCCGTCTCGGCGCCTTCGAGATGAATTTCGACCCCCTCTTCCGCATTCAGCACCCATCCATTTAACGTATTCGCGCTGGCCAGGCGATAGACAAAAGGACGGAATCCCACGCCCTGCACTACGCCCCGAACTCGAATGGAACAAGCGCTCGCCATATCCAGGTTGTTATCTGCGTCGCCTACTCGTCTACGATGCAACCGTGTCCTTGCCACCCCACTTGAACTACTTTGCCGTCCTCGACCAAGATGGGCACGGTGCGCTGCCCACGCGCGATCACCCGCATGCGTCCGCGCGCCGCGGGATCGGCTTCCACGTCGTACTCGACGAACTCACTGCGTTTCCACTCCAGCCACTCGCGCATTTCGCTGGTGTGGGGACAGCGAGCCGTTCCATAGAGTTCAAGCGTGGCCACGGTTCAACACCTCCAGCGATTCGCGGATGACGTGGTAGATGGAAGCCTGCACTTCTTGAATACGTGGAATGTAGTCGCAGTTTACTACCACAGGAAAGTCAGCCAGGCGCTTGTCCTTGATCTCGCCTCCGTCGTAGCCGAGCAGAGCGACCGTCAATATACTCCTTTTTCGCGCTTCCTCCAGCGCCATAATAATGTTGCGCGATCCGCCGCTGGTTGAAATGCCTATGGCTACATCTTCCGGGCGAGCCTGTGCGATCAGCTGGCGAAGGAAAATTGCATCGGTGCCAATGTCGTTGGCGACGGCAGTGATATTCGCAGGCTCCAGAGAAAGTGATACCGCGGGTACAGATTGGTAGCCAGGCGGCGGGAGCACGCAATCAATGGCGAAATCGTTGGCGTCGGTCGCAGACCCGCCATTGCCGAAGACGATGATCTTGCCGCCCTGGTGCAGGCGCTTATGAATTGCAAGCGCAGTGCGGCTGATCTGTTCGGCCTCTTCTCGCGCCGCTTGTGCGCGCAGCTCCGCGTCGTCCTGGACCTTCATCAGGATGGAAGATGCGACTTCAGCCACCAAATCGCTGGTTCCCTGTTTTGCCGTTCCTAGAAATGGATAGAGAAATCCCGACTCCCCCACTTCATGGCCGAGTTCGCGGTGTTCAAAAAACACGTGCACTGTTTCCCACAAAGTGTGATAAAGGATCTCGATCATCTCTTGATGCATGAACGGATCATGCGTCGCAGCATGCACAGCATAGGAACCCTCTACGCCAGGCAACGCAAACGTCATCGCATCACGATTGTGCGCCTGCTGCAGCGTGGCCCAAACTTCGGGATCGCCCTCCGGTGGACCGAATCCCATGACGATGTCTTCAGGATGGAGGATTGCTTCGAGCCAGGGCCGAAAGAGAACCGATAGATCCAGCGCGGGTAGCGCACGTTTGCCCACGATCACGGGATGAACGAACTCCACAGACACGTGTTGGGCATCGGTGGCGTAAGGCCCGCGCCCGAAGGCAAGCAGGCGCCCTCCACGCAGAAAACGCTCCGACATCTCACGGCAAGCTTCGGCCAGATGTGGGGCCTCGCGCAAGAAGAAGTCCGCGAACAGTTGGTTTCGCTCGAGCAGACGCTCTTCGACCCGGCTTGCGAGGGTACATGCCGTTGTTGTGGCGTCCGTCTCTGAAAGGTTCATCTTCATTTAACAAACTCGCGATTTAACAAATTCGCGGCAAGGGATCGCCGACGAGCATATCTACGATTCGGCTACCCCCGTAAAGGGTCGTCACCAGCACCGTACCCGCAGGCTGTTGGCGAACTTCGCCAATCACCTGCGCTTCGCTTCCACCCGGCGCCAGGCTCAACGCATTGATGGCGGCGTCTGCGTACTCCGGTGAGACAACCGCCAGGAACTGGCCTTCGTTCGCGATATGCAGCGGATCAAGGCCAAGTAATTCGCAAGCGCCGCGAACGGCATCGCGCACCGGAATCTGATCTTCAAAAAGAACCATGCCCAGGCCGCAGTCGCGCGCCAGTTCGTTGAGAGATGTCGCAGCGCCGCCGCGAGTCGGGTCGCGCATCCAGCGGATGCCCGGCCCAACGGCGCCAATGAGGGCTTCGACCAACGGGAGGACCGAACGTGTGTCCGAACGAAGATCAGCTTCGAGATCGAGTTCACCGCGAGCCAGCAGGATGGTAATGCCGTGGTCGCCAATCGGACCGGAGAGGAGAATTCTGTCGCCTACGCGCACCGAGCGAGGATCAATTCTCAGTCCAGGAAGCAGGCGGCCGATGCCGGTCGTCGTGACATACATCTGGTCCGCTTTGCCATGCTCGACAACCTTGGTGTCACCAGCAGCGATCCTGACACCCGCGTCCCTTGCGGCTTTTCCCATCGCGCGAACTTCGGCTTCGAGGACCGCCGTAGGCAGCCCCGCTTCGAGCACATAGGAGACTACCAAAGCTTCTGCCTTCGCTCCCGAGACAGCCAGGTCGTTTAGCGTGCCGTTCACCGCCAGTTCGCCGATGGAACCGCCCGGAAAAGTTAGCGGCTTGACCACAAAACTGTCAGTCGTGATTGCAACTGTGGTGCCGTTGATGTCGACCTGCGCGGCATCTCCAAGTGGGCCGGGCGAGGAACCGAAAAGCAGAGGAGCAAAAAGGCCTTCGACCAACTTGCGGCTGGCCTTACCTCCGGCTCCGTGCGCCATCTCGATTTGCGGGTCTCGGAACCGCACTGGCGCGGATTCTGCCAGCACGGCGCTGCCGAGGCTCAGGCGACCGGGTCCAGACTCACCATTGCGGCCTTGCGGTGCTCGTAGTTGTGATAGGCGGCGCATGATCCTTCCGTTGACACCATGAGTGCACCGATCGGATGCTCCGGTGTGCACTCGCGGCCAAAAAGTTTGCACTGATGAGGCTTCAGCACGCCCTTCAGCACTTCTCCACATTGCGCGGCTTTCGGATCGGTCACTCGAATGCCGGGAACTTCGAAGCGCTGTTCGGCGTCAAATTCCGCGTACTTGTCATTAATGCGCAGTGCCGACTGCGAAATGAACCCCAAACCGCGCCACTCGAAGTAAGGACGCAACTGAAAAACCTCGGCCATGGCTCTGAGAGCAGCGCGGTTGCCTTCCCACGGGACTACGCGCTTGTATTGATTTTCGACCTTGGCTTGGCCCGCCCTTAGCTGATGCAGGAGCATGACAATGGATTGCAGCATGTCCAGCGGCTCGAAGCCCGAGACCACGATTGGTTTGCGTTCGTTCTGTGCTATCCACTCGTAAGGGCGGCAGCCGATGACGGTGGAGACATGGCCCGGACCGATGAATGCATCGAGCCGCATGTCGGGGGAATCGAGAATAGCCCGAATAGCCGGAATGATGGTGACGTGGTTGCAGAAGACAGAGAAGTTGTGGATGCCTTCGGCCTTGGCGCGCATCATCGTCAACGCGGTGGAGGGCGCAGTGGTTTCAAAACCGATAGCAAAGAACATGACGTGCTTTTCGGGATTGAGCCGGGCCAGTTTCAGCGCGTCGGAAGGCGAATACACGATGCGGACATCCATGCCTCGGGCCTTATGCTCAAGCGGGCTGCCCTGAGTTCCGGGGACGCGCATCATGTCTCCGAAAGCGGCGAAGATAACATCCGGTTCCTGTGCGATGGCAAGACCATCGTCGATCCTTCCCATGGGCAGCACACAGACCGGGCAACCGGGGCCGTGAATCAATTCGATGTTTTCGGGAAGTATGTCTTTCAGCCCAAAGCGGTAGATAGCATGAGTGTGCCCGCCACATACTTCCATCATGCGGTAGTGGCGCTCGGTACCGGCAAGGCGGCGAATTTCCTCCGCTGTGTTCGAGATCAATTCGGGTTCGCGGAACTCATCAACGAATCTCATGCGAATCCCTCCCTCGCGGCATCGACGCGGACGGGCGTCAATTCACGTCCTCCAGTCCATATCCATTTACTTCCTGCATCGCGCCGTCGATCTCTCCCAGCATCCGCAGCGTGTTCATCTGGTCGGTGGCATCCTGCTCGCTGATCTTGCTCATGGCAAAACCCACATGAACCAACACCCAATCGCCGGGCAGCGGCTTGTCGTCTTGCAGGAGGCCGAGATCAATCTTGCGTCGCACGCCAACCACGTCTACCAGCGCAGAATCCTGGTTGTCGGAAAAGATCTCGACGATCTTACCTGGTATGGCTAGACACATACGGCATCCTCCCGCGACCTTATCATTCTCCCGATCCCGCTCCATCTTCGCAGTTCCGATTACGGCAAGCGATTCACTCTTGTTTGCGAGCGGCAATGTCAAACGACAGCTTGAGTTCATCTTTGAGCTTTATAGTTCCCCCAGCCGCAGTAACTGGTCGAATCTCGTAGTCGCTCAAGCGAACGGAGAGCTCTCCCGCAGCCCGCAGAATATCGCCTTTGAGCGTGACTCGCGCCGCAACCATTTGATCGTGCATGACCCCGCGCAATGTCAACTCCCCGTTCAACGAAACCGAATATAGACCCTCGCCTATCTTTTGAACCGCGGAGGCTCGAGGACACTCGTAAATGATCTCCGGAAAGCCACCAGCCTCTAGCACTTCGTCATGCATTCGACGCTCGATTTCATGGCGATCCTTGTTGCTGATATCATCGGTCACCGCCAGCGAAGCGGCCTGAACCACGAGCCGCAGAGACGCATCCTCCACAGTGCCGGAAGCAAAGTTCACTTCCCCCGCGAAATCCGGAATTGCAATGGTCGGGCTATGGGCAAGCGCCGAAAGTATCCCCGTGGCAAATGCCCGGACCGTGAATGTGCTTCCCTTGGGGTCAATTACGTATCGAACCGCCGTCGCCGGCGGCGCTCCTGCTGTAGACAAACCCGTTATCCCCCTGACTTCGTTACGAACCTGCGGACCCATCGCCGGCGTTTTTACATGGACCGCAGTTTCAAATAGCGGTCCAGATCGGGCAAGGCGGCGTTGGCCAGATCGCCGACTCCGAACTGTCCCAGATAACGCTTCGCGATCGGATTGGAAAGGATCAGGCCCGCACCGAAGACGATGAGCGCCACGCCGCTGAGCATAAAGAGCGTGTCTTTGTCGTTGAAGCTTCCGTTCCCGTTACCATTTTCCGTTGCCACGGCAGTCTCCTTGTATTTGCAGGATATTCACAGCGTCGAACTCAAACCAGGCTTATCCTGAAGTTTGTCGATCAACGATTGCACCAGTTCGACCGCTGCCTCGACGGCAGCTTCAACAGGCGCGCTTAACCCCATCTGCCCTTCTTCGCCGCCGAGAGTTTCCGGCTCACAGCCGACCAGCAGCACGTTCCTCACTTCGATATTCATTGCCCGCGCCATGCGCAACACGCTGACCGGATTCATGACGTGGGCATCGGTAACGGGCTGCGAGGCTGCCGATTCGTCCAGAGCTTTCAAGTCAGGTTCGATGACATAGAGAGTGCCGGGAGCGTGGCCGTGCGGACAAGCGTCCACAAGAATTGTGGTTTCATAACCGTCTTGCAACGCATAGGCCAGGTCGAAGCCGCGAATGCCAAAATCGGCCACGCGAACTCTCTCTGGCAGCTTCCGGCTGGCCAGGCGGCGAACCACCTCCACGCCAAACGCGTCATCGCCCATAAAGATGTTGCCGACGCCGGCGACGAGAATGGTTGGTTTCTCAGCCGCTGAAATCTGGGGAACCTCGTCGGGTGCGAGGGGTTCAACTTCGTCTGCACCGAAGAAGAAGCGATGACCGGGCTGGCGAAGCAAGCCCATATCCTTGCCGGGATCGTCGTCCAGAACCACGCAGAAGTGCTGCTTGCCCTCGTAATCCTGTTCGATGCATTCGATGGTGGCAATCTGCCCGGCGAGCGCGATGTCCATTACATCGCCACCTTTACGGGGTCGCAGGCGCACGCGGCTTCCGATCTTAACCTCGACTCCAGAAATCTCCAGATGATCAAGAGAAGTCTTCTCTTCGAGAAGTTGCCATTCCCACTCGTTCATGCGCTCTCCTCCTTGAGCGGGCGCAGTCTGCGCAGCACTCCGTGCAACTTCATCAGCTGTTCAACCGGCATGGACTCTGTACGTTCCAGCACCTGGCGGGCGCGCTCGTCCGACTGGCTCATCTCGCGCTTTTCATCGTCGGTCAGCGTCATGATGCGCAGGGAAAGAATCTCGTCAATCTCGGTTCCGTCAAACAGGTCTCCGGCGCTTTCAGGTGCGATCTGAGGATAATCGTAGAGAATGATCGGCGAGGAAAGCACGGTGTCGCACTGTCCTTCTTCCCCCACCAGCACTGGCCACGTTCCCACGTTCTTACAACTCGCGGCAAGCTCGGTGATCTGCACCGGAGGTGCAAGCAGGGAGACAAACCTGCCATCCTTCACGCCCAGAATCGTATGGGCAGAGACCATGGAACTTAGCAAAGCCTGGTCGCGGCTGGATTCTTGGGCGCTTTCAAAAGGCGTCGTATTGCGAATCAGCACACTGACCTTAAATAGTCCGTCCTCAACCTGTTTGCCCACGACTTCGACGGCACCGCAGATCGCCCGCCGTTCGCGCACAATCACCCCGGCGATTTGCCCAAGGTTGTCGATCAGATATTCGAATTGCTTTTCCGCGGGGAACCCGAAAACCTTGCCGACAGCTCCGTGGCTCAACGCCTCCACGTTGTATACGGGCAAACTCACTTCCCGCTCAATCGCTTCCTGCCAGGGCTGATAGACGCGGTCATTTACCGCAACTTTCTCCACCAGCCGAAACGCGGGCACCTCGCCCGGCGGCGATTCGTTCACCGGCGTGGTGAGTTCACCCACGGAACGCGCCACCAACTGGAGAAACCGCACTCGAACTTCAAGCCCGGTCTGCGAACTCCCTTCGACCAGGCATTCGGTCTGCATGATCCAGGCCTCGGTGCCGTTCTGTACTTCGCTGTAGGACTGCGGGCAGAGCACGCCGAAGTTCCAGCGTTGCTGATTCTTCACCGACGATGGACGGTAGGGATAGAGCATGTATCCCTCGTAAAGCACCGCCTTAGCGATTCTCTCCACCGTCGTGAGATTCATCCCATCACCTTCTCTTCCGTCTGTTCGATGACCGGCAGTATACGTTCCAGCACTTCTTCCCATGTGGGAATGCCATGCTGGACTTTGTATTGATACAGTCGGTCGAAGGCATCTTTGTGCAGGCACAGCCAGGCACTGTTGGGATAGTAGGACTCCATCATGTCGCGCCAGATTTTCACCGGCAACTTGAACCGGGCTTCCTTGTCCCATGAGATGGGCGCGACCTGCAGTTCGCCTTCAGGGTTAGCATAAAAAACAGTTCCACTAAACTGCAGGCAAACCGGGACTTCTCCCCCTGTCAGCCCGTCGAAGTATTTAGTGGCGGCGACATTGAAATCGAAACTGCAGGGCACTGGAAGATCGACCAGAGTGGTTCCCTTGAACGAAGGTACGACAAGATTAGCGTGAGTCCACAGAAGATTTCGCAAAGTCTGGCCCCATCGGCTGGACTCACCAAACAGATCGATCAACCGCTCCTGATCTGCCAGCGTGTATTTGCGGCGGGTGACTTCAAGCTGGATCTGGCAACGCAACGCCACCGTGTGAATCGTCCGTTCCGGATTTGCGTCAGTCAAGCGAAGTTTGAAGGCTAGCAGCGGCGAAGCTGCATTGGCGACAACCTCGGCTCCTTCGACCTGAAAGCTCAGATCAGGCATGAGATTCCTCTCGCATGCTGGAGACCTCTTTGATCTCCACGGGGATCTCGACTGATCGTGCTTTCACACTCGCGAAGAATTCGCCCAGCTCCTTCCAAACTTCCGTTCCTCCGGAAAGACCTTTCCAGTGCATGCGAATCAGCCCCACCAGCCTGTAACACTCGTCGATAGGAAGCAGGTAGTACTCGGCTGCGGAATATCCGCGAGAATAGCCCAGCCGGTTCACCAGCAGCCCTTCCACATCGGACTCCATGTCGTTCAGAATTTGGTTGCGCGCCACAATGTCGTTCCAGGATTCCAGCGCCAGCAGAGATTCGGTCGCTCCCGCGGGGCTGGGATAAAGAGCGATGACGCGGTCTTCAAGACTGCTCCTGAAGAAGAAGGCCATGTTGATGGGAACCATCAAGCCGTTCCACTCGGCGTCGCTGAGATTGAAGCCGGGAAGCGAGAGCACCCGCCGCGGCACGCGCTTGAACTTCACTCCCTGGCCGCTGAACAGGATCGCGCAGGCTTCGCAAGTGCAGAGGAGCTTGCGCTGCGCCACCTCAATCAGATGCGGATGGTCGGGCCGCAGGCCGACGCTGCATAACTCGCAGCGTTCAAGCGGCCGCTCACGCCGCGTAAACTGCCGCAACGTTCCAAAACCATCGGCCGATTGACTGAATCGCTCTCCACCCATGACTTCAATTTCCAAAAGTTCCCGCGCTTCTAATCCGAGCCCTGCGGTCTCAAAGCCACAGGTGATGCGGCAACGCCGCCCATCAACTTGTCCAAAGCCACAAATCCGGAAGCGGGCTTCTCTTCAAGACCTTCAATTACGAGAGAGGTCAAATCCGGCGCGGCGTCGTAGATTGTCTCCTCCAACGTGGCCTGCACGGTTTTCGCTGTTGAACCACAAGTGTGCGAACCAGTTTCAACTCGCAGCCGGATTGCGCCATCGTTCACTCCGAGCAACTCGACCTCGCAACCCTGTTTCCGCAATTGCGATCGCACCCGGTCCACTGTCTTCACCACGCGAGTCTCGATGTCCTCGGGATGAAGCCCGTAAAGAATCAGAACACTGCTCACCAGCGAATCGCGGCCCAACCTGTCAATAATGTTCAAGCCCTCCTCACCCGCGTCGGCGACGATGTCGAGAGTCTTCTCCAAAACCGCACCGTGCAGATCCATCAGCGACTGCACCAAGTCCCTGGTGGCAGCCCGCGCAGCGGGATCAGCGATGGATTCTATTTCCTGCACCAACCCGCCGATGCGCTGCATGTCTTCCCGAACATCTCTGCCGTCAGCCACAATGCTCCTTATTAATCTCTTGCTAATCAACGATGGTAGTCATGCGCCAGGAATAAGGAGTGAGAGCGCACTTTCGA
>Ga0187855_10001483_pt1 | contig 18595 bp, 17 predicted proteins | sample June2016WEW_8_10_2_FD_132969 | JGI IMG/M metagenome (GOLD analysis project Ga0187855, IMG submission 132969) | Peatland microbial communities from SPRUCE experiment site at the Marcell Experimental Forest, Minnesota, USA - June2016WEW_8_10 | ecosystem: Environmental > Terrestrial > Soil >...
AGCATCCCCGTTCCGTCCCCCGTCACCGGAAGGCGCTCGAGGACCTCCGGTCGCTCCACCCCGGCCTCTCCCCCGCCGGACGCCGGCACCTCGTGCGGCTTGGCCGACTGCTCACGCTGCTCGAGAGCTCCCACGGACCGGACCCCCCCCTCTCCGACCGGATCCTGAGCCAGGGGGAGCGGCTCTCCGTGGATTGGCTCGCGGGAGCCCTCCGCGCCCGAGGGATCCCGGCCGTGCCGGTCGAGGCCGATCACTTGGGCCTGATCACCGACAACACCTACGGGGCGTCGTGCATCCAGTTCGACCGTTCGGGCCCTCCCGTGCGGAAGGGTCTGGGCCGCCTCCTGGCCCAGGGGAAGGTCCCGGTCGTCACCGGGTATTTCGGTCGGAGTCTCGAGGGGCGCGTCGCCACGCTCGGTCGCGGAGGTTCGGACTACGCCGCCGCGGCCCTGGGCGCGATCCTCAACGCCGAGCGCGTGGAGCTCGTCAAGCGGCACGTCGCCGTGCTCTCCGCCGACCCCAAGGAGGTCCCCCACGCCCGACCGCTCGCCGAGCTCTCCTACGAGGAAGCGGAGGAGCTCGCCCAGTTCGGTGCGAAGGTGCTGCACCCTCTCACGATCGAACCGGCCCGCGCGCACGGGATCGTGCTTCGCGTGCGGTCCCTCGGAGAACCCCGTGTCGTCACGACGATCGGACCGTCGCGCTCGGACCGTCGGAACCGCGCGCTCACGCTCCTCCGACCGCTGCGGCTGTTGAGGTTGAGGGTTCCGGGGGGTCGGCAACGACCCGGGATCGTGGCCGAGGTCTCTGAGCGCCTCGCCGGCGCGAAGGTGAACCTCGTCCAGCTGTACACCTCCTCCGCGCTCCTTTGCCTGGTCCTCGCGCCCGAGGAGGTGGTCTCCGCCCTTCGCGCCCTCGCCCCCCTCACCCAGGAAGCCGCGGCGATGGTCGAAGGGCCGTTCCGGGTCGCCCTGGTCACCGCGATCGGGGACGGGGTGTTGGGCGACGTCGACCGGATTCCCGGACCCGTGGTGGCCCAGGCCGAAGGGTTCAGCGCCACCCCCCGCGCCCTCTCGATCGCGGTGCCCGAGGAGAACGGACCCAAGGTCCTCCGAGAACTCCACCGTGCGCTGGTCGAGGTCGCAACCGGGCCATGAGCGACCCGTGGGAGGAGTTCGCCGCCCGGGCCGAACGCGCGGAAACGGCGGGCTACTTCGAGCGGGCCGCCGGCCACGCGAGCCCGACGGGGGTGGCCGTCTGGTTCGACCGCGGCGACGCGCTGCCGCCCTTCACTCCCCGAACCGACCTCGACGAGGTGGCGCGTACCACCCACCGTCACCTCCGCTCGGACCCCCGGGCCGCGGTGATGGGATACCTCGGGTTCGACGCGGTCGGCCTGTTCGAGCCGGCCCTGGCGCGGTTCCCCTCCCGGGGCGTCTTTCCCCTCGGCGAATTCCTGCTGGTGCCGCAGGCGAACGTCCGACGTACGGCACCTCGTTCGATCCCCCTACGACATGGCCCGGCCCGATCCGTCGGTCCGCCACTGTCCGACACGCTCCCCCGCGTTCGGTACCGGTCCGCGGTCCGTCGGCTACGCTCCGCGATCCGGGAGGGGGAAGCATTCCAGGTCGTCCTGGCGCACCGCCGGCGCTGGAATCGCCCGGCGGACCTCCTCGCCCGGGCCGGTCGACTGCGCCGCTCCGAACGGTTCGCCTTCTTCTATTACCTCAAGGTCGCGGGACGCGAGATCGTGGGCGCGAGCCCCGAATCCGTTGTCGAGGTCGACGGAACGACCGCCCACATCAACCCGATCGCGGGCACGCTCCCTCGCGGCCTCACGCGGGGCCGGTCCGCGTTGCACCTCGACCCGAAGGAGCTCTCCGAGCACCGGATGCTCGTCGACCTCGCCCGAAACGACCTTGGGCGAGTCGCGCGCCCCGGCTCCGTCCGGGTCCTCTGGAGGGAACGGCGCGTGCGGTACGCCCAGCTCGAGCATCTGGTCAGCCGGGTCACGGGACGGCTCCTCCCGGGAACGGATCCGTGGGACGTGCTCCGGGCGACCTTCCCCGCGGGGACGGTGAGCGGCGCTCCGAAGATCCGGGCCACCGAGTGGCTGCGTCGGGAGGAGCGGACCGGGCGGGGACCGTATGCCGGAACGGTCGGGATGCTTCGCCCCGGGAACCGGGCCGACTGGGCACTGGCGATCCGGGGGGGGTTCGCGACCGCCGAAGACCTCTACACCGCCGCGGGGGCCGGCATCGTGTACGCCTCGCGCCCGGACCAGGAGTACGAGGAGACCCTCGTCAAGCTGGCCCATGTCGAGCAGACCCTCGTGGGGAGCGGGCGATGAAGGTCCTGCTGCTCGACCACGAAGATTCGTTCGTCTACAATATCGCGCAGGCCCTCGCCGCGGGCGGCGCCGAGGTGGTGACGCTCCGGTCGACGCGTCCGGCGGCGGAGGTCGTCGCGGTGGACCCGGACGCGATCGTCCTTTCGCCCGGTCCCGGGCACCCGCGGGACCGCCGCATCACCGGAAGGGCGCGGCAGCTGCTGAACCGATGGGATCGGGAGCGCCCGTTCCTCGGGGTCTGCCTTGGGCATCAGCTCATCGGCGACCACTACGGAGCCGAGGTTCGTCGGGGAGCTCGGCCCGTCCACGGCGAGGCGGCCGCGCTCATGCATGACGGGCTCGGGATCTTTGCGGGGGTACCGACGCCAACGACCGGGGCCCGGTACCACTCGCTCGTGGTCGCGGAACGAAATCTACCTCGGGAGCTGACCATCACGGCCCGTGACTCGTCGGGGGTCGTCATGGGTCTACGACACCGGACCCGACCGGTGGAGTCGGTCCAATTCCATCCCGAATCGTACCTGACCCCGGAGGGACCGCGCCTCTTCGCCAATTTCCTCGCGGAGGTTCACCGGTGATCGGCCCTACGCTCGAGCGGCTCTTCGAGCCCCGAGGGCTCCACCGGCGAGACGCGCGCGCCGTGCTCGACCGGCTGCTCGACCCCACGTCGAGCGACGCGGAACGCTGCGCGCTCCTCGTGGCACTGACCGTACGCCCGGCGGGCGGTGAGGAGTGGGCGACGCTCGCCGGGGAGCTTCGTCGGCGCGCGCTTCCCTTCCGCCCTCCCGGCGCGGAGCGGGCGGTCGACCTGTGCGGCTCGGGCGGCGCCCCGCGCCCGTCGTTCAACATCTCCACGGTCAGCGCCCTCGTGGTGGCGGCGAGCGGATGTCCCGTGATCAAGCACGGGAACCGGAGCGCGCGGGGCCTCGGCGGCTCGAGCGACCTCCTCGTCGCTCTCGGGATCCCGGTCGACCGGTCGGTGGAGTTCCCGAACGCCAGCTTCCGAAGACTGGGCATCGCCTTCCTGCACGCACCACTCTTCCATCCGGCGACGGCCGCGGTGGGACCCGCCCGTCGGCTCCTCGGGGTGCCCACGGTCTTCAACCGCCTCGGACCGCTCTCGAACCCGGCCCGCCCGCGGTACCAGGTCGTCGGTTGGGGGGACCGGTCGGAGGCGCGGAGCGTCGTGCGCGCGCTCCAATTGCTCCACGTGCGACGGGGCCTTACGATGTCCTCCGGTGAGGGGTGCGATGAGTTCTCCCCCCGTGGGCCCACCCATGTCCTCCGATGGGAGGACGCTCGAGTCCGCTCGATGACCGTTCGACCGGACGAGCTCCTCCCCCGGGAGGACCGCTGCGGCCCCTGGGGGCCGATGCCTCCGCCCGCTGCGGCCGAAGAAACCGAGCGGCTCCTGGCCGGGGGAGATGGCGCACGACGGGGGTCGGTCCTCCTGACCGCCGGGGCCGCCCTCTGGGTGGCGGGCCGGGCGGACTCGTTGGCTCGCGGAGTGACGCGAGCCCGGGAGGTGCTCGACTCGGGCGACCCCGAGCGACTCCTGGGCCGCCTTCGCGAGCTGGGCCGCGCCTACGCGGTGACCGGGGCCTCCTGAACATGGGTTTCCTACGCACGATCGTCGCGGCCGTCCGCGCCGATATCGAGCGGCCGGACTACCTCGCCGGGTTGGGGCCGCGACGACTTCCACCGGGGGGCTCCCTGCGAGACGCGGTCCTCCGGGAGGGCCCGAGCGGGGCTCTGCTGGCGGAGTACAAGCGACGGTCCCCTGGCGCGACCCACCCCGAGCTCCCGCATCGGGGTATCCCCGAGTTCGTAGATCGAACTACGGATGCGAGGATCGCCGCCTATTCCTGCCTCGCTACCGGCCCAGAGTTCGGCGGTTCCCCGGTCGACGTCGCGGAGCTGGCCGCGCGGACGGACCGCCCGGTACTCTTCAAGGACTTCGTGGTCGACCCCGTGCAGCTCGACGCGGCCGCGCGGTCCGGCGCGAGCGCGGTGCTCCTCATCGCACGCCTCGAGGTGGAGGGCTTGCTCTCGACCCCTCTCCGCCTCCTCGCGAAGGGCGCCCACGACCGGGGCCTCGAGGTCCTCCTCGAGTGGCACGGTCGGGCAGAATTAAGACAGACCGAGGACGTGCCCGCTGACGTGTACGGAGTGAACGTCCGCGACCTGGACTCCCTGGAGATCCGCCGGACCGTGGCCGAAGAGACGATCCGGGCCGCGGACGCCTGTCGTCCCCTCCTCGGGATGAGCGGGGTCGAGGGCCCTGCGGACGCCCGACGCTTCTGGACCGCCGGGGTCGACGGGATCCTGGTCGGTACGGCCCTCTCTCGGGCGGACGACCCCATGGCCTTCCTCGCCTCGCTCGGACGGCCGGTCCGGGAGGACCGCACATGAGGACGTTCGTCAAGTTCTGCGGGCTCAGCCAGCCCGACTCCGTGGCCGAGGTGCCCGCGGGGGGAGCGGCTGGATTCGTCGTCAATGTCCCGGCGTCCCCCCGCAACCTGACGATCGAGCGCGCCGGGGAACTGGTCGCCCTGGTCCCGAGCGAAGCCGAGGCGTGGGGGGTCGTCGTGAGCCCCACGGCGGAGCTCATTCGGCGGTTGTTCGACGAGGTCGGGGTCGACCGGATCCAGGTGTACGGGGAGGTTCCGGAGGGACTCGACTTCCTCGAGCTGCACCATCTCGTCCCTTCCGTGCCCGTGCCCCCCGCCGCGGCCGGAGCGCCCGATCCGGCCGTACCCCCGGCCGAAACCTATCCGCGGATCCACATGGACGCCTCCGGCGGCCCCCTGCCGGGCGGCAGCGGCCTCCGGCCCGATTGGGAGGTCTGCGCGCGACTGGTCGATTCCAACCCCGGGCGGAAGTTCATCCTCGCCGGCGGGCTCTCGGCCGAGAACGTGGCGGAGGCGCTCGCATCGGTTCGGCCCTGGGGGGTGGACGTCTCGTCCGGAATCGAACGGGCCCCCGGCCAGAAGGACGTCGAGAAGATGCGAGCGTTCGTCGCGGCCGTACTCGCGTTCGAGTCGTCCCATGCCTAGGCGGTACGGTCCGTACGGCGGGGCGTACGTCCCTGAGACCCTCGTCCCCGCCCTTCAGGAGCTCGACCGGGCCTGGCAGTCCGCCCGTCGGGACCCCGAGTTCCGGCGGGAACTCGACCGCCTTTCTCGTACCCTGGGTGGGCGGCCCACTCCGTTGTACTTCGCCCGGAACCTCAGCCGCCGTGCGGGGGGCGCCGAGATCTGGCTGAAGCGCGAGGACCTCCTCCACGGGGGCGCCCACAAGTTCAACAACGCGCTGGGTCAGGGCCTGCTCGCCCGTCGGATGGGCAAGCCACGGCTCATCGCGGAGACCGGGGCCGGTCAGCACGGCGTGGCCACGGCGATGGTCGGCGCCGCGCTCGGCCTTCGGACCGAGGTCTACATGGGGGAAGTGGACATCGAGCGGCAGCGGCCGAACGTGGAGCGTATGCGGCTCCTCGGGGCGGAGGTGCATCCGGTGCGCACCGGAGGGCGGACGCTGAAGGACGCCATCAACGCGGCGCTCCGCGACTGGATCGCGAATGTCCGCACCACGCACTACCTTCTCGGGTCCGCGGTCGGCCCTCACCCGTTCCCTTCGCTCGTCGCCGAGTTCCAGAGCGTCATCGGTCGTGAGATCCGGCGGCAGTCGGTCCGTTCCTTCGGACGCCTCCCGGACCTCGCGGTGGCGTGCGTCGGCGGGGGGTCGAACGCGATCGGCACGTTCCACCCGCTGATCGGCACCGACGTCCAGTTCCTCGGCGTGGAGGCCGGGGGCGTGGGCGGTCGAAGCCCCGGCGCGGCCTCCCTCAGTCGGGGACGGCCGGGGATCCTGCACGGGAGCTTCTCCTATGTCCTTCAGGACTCGGACGGACAAGTCGCCGAGACCGAGAGCATCTCGGCGGGGCTCGATTACCCGGGCGTGGGCCCGGAGCACGCTTGGCTGAGGGACCGCGGGCGGGCGAAGTACATCGCGGTGAGGGACCGGGACGCCTTGCGCGCATTCCATTGGCTCGCCGAGGACGAAGGGATCCTGCCGGCGCTCGAGCCCTCCCACGCGATCTTCGCGGCGCTGGGAGAGGCCCGCCGGCGTCCCCGGACGGAGCACATCGTCGTGACGCTCTCGGGCCGGGGCGACAAGGACCTCGGGGTGGTGACCGGTGCGCCTCGGTAGTGCGCTGCGTCGCGACCGGCGCGCGGGCCCCCTGCTCGTGCCGTACGTCCTGGTCGACCGGCGGCGCACCGCGCACCTCCCCGCGCTCGCGCGGGCGCTCCGGGCGGGGGGCGCCAACGCCCTGGAGCTCGGATTCCCCTTCTCCGACCCGATCGCCGACGGGCCTGTCCTCGAGGCGGCCGGAGGCCGGGCGCTCGCCGCGGGCACCGACTGGACGGACCTGATCTCCTCCGCCCGCCTCACCTCCCCGGTCCTCCCCACCGCCGTGATGACCTACGCGAACCCGGTGTGGCGACACGGACTCCCGCAGGCCTTGGACCAGCTGCACCGGGCCGGAGTTTCCGGCCTCATCGTCCCCGACCTATCGCTCGAGGAGTCCGGCCCCTGGCGGCGGGCGGCCCGCGCTGCGGCCGTCGACCTCGTGCTCCTCGCCGCTCCGGGAGTCGAGCCCGACCGCATCGCACGGATCGCCCGGGAGACCCGGGGATTCCTCTACCTCGTCTCGCGGTACGGAACGACCGGCGCCGGGCGGGCCCAGGGCGCGGACGAGCTCGCCGGCCTGGTCCGTGCGGCGCGCCGCGGACACCCCACCATCCCCGTCCTGGTCGGGTTTGGCATCCGGGACCGCACGACCGCGACGGCGGCCCGTTCCACCGGCGCGGACGGGGTCGTCGTCGGGACCGCCCTCGAGGAAAAGCTCGCGGCCGGGGCCTCGGACGGGGCGATCACCCGTTGGATGCGGACCCTATCGGGGCGCGCCGAGCATCGGGGCCGGGCGCGACGCCGTCACTAGATCGCATTGACCAGGAACCCGAGGACGAACCCGATCAGGATCCCGATGTAGGTCAGGCGCTGCTTGAGGTAGCTCGCCTCCGGCGAGCTCTCGGGCCGGAACGAGGCGCGCAGCATCGGGAGGATGCAGTAGAGGATCGCCCCGATCGCCAGGGCATCGAACGTCACGTCCAGGAGCGGACTGTTGTAGAAGTACCCGATGGCGCCCCCGAGCACGGTGGGCAGCCCTCCGACCAGGAAGAGGATCGCGAGGACGCCGATCGCCCGGTCGTTCTTCCCGATGAGCGGGGCGGCGATGGGGAACCCCTCCGTGACATTCTGGAGGAAGAACCCGAGGAAGATGACCGTCAATAGGCCGGTGATCCCGACGGCCCAGGTCGCCCCGAACACGAGGCCCTCCGTGAGGTTTTGGAACCCGATCGCCGCCGCCACGATGAGCGCCATGGCCCGGGGGCTGAGGGTGCTCCCCTTCGACCGGTGCTCGGAAAGGTAGAGGATGACAAAGCAGGCGACGACCGCCAGGACGAACGCGGCGCTGTACTCCGGGTTTGCGAGATAGGCGTTGGACGTGTTCGAGTAGATGATGGTCGCCGCGTCGGAAAAAACGTCGGCGAGGAGGAAGATCAGGATCCCGATCGCGACGGCGTTGAGGAGCGAGATGGTCCGGGAGGCCATCGACTTTGCAAGGACGATGGGCAGGGACAGGTAGATCGAAAGCCCCATCACCGCCGACAGGGCGACGAGTTCCGGGAAGCCCGCCATCAGAGGCGTCGCCTACCGTCAGGGGTTATTAATGTCACTGTGAATGTGCGCAGGGGGCTCAACACAACGTGAACACTCCCCGCGGAGGCTAAGGCGTTCATGGGAGCGGATCGACCGCGCCCGACCCCCGCCCGTCGCCTCTCGGCCGCCGGGTGGGTGCAGTTGGCGCAGGCGCTCGTCGCCCGGGAGCTGGTCGTATCCTTCGGCCTACCGGAACGGCAGGCGGCCGAGCTCCTCGGGATCGCGCCCTCGGCGGTATCTCAGTACCTCTCGGGCAAGCGCCTGGGCGGGCCGACCGGGGCAAGCCGAACCCCGGTACGCGAGCGAACGATCGCCCGCGCGGCGGCCCAGCAGATCGCCGTCCCCTCCCCGGGCTCGGCCGAGGGCCTGTCGGTCGTGCTCGAGACCGCTCGGCAGCTGGCGCGCGGCGCGGAGGAGGGGGGGTCGTCGGCCGGAGCAGCCCCTTCCCCGGGAGTCGACGGGGACCCGCGACGGGAACGTGAACTGCGCCGGTACTTGCATCAGCGCATTGCGCTCGAGCAGGCCGCGGTGGGGGAGTGCATGCGGCTCGCCCAGCGCTCGCGGGATGAGCTGACGCGCGCCGTCTTCCGGCAGATCGCCTCCGACAGCCTCCGCCACGCGGAGATCGTCGCGTCCATCCAAACGTACCTCGAACGTGGTCTCCACCGCGCCTACGCCTCCGGGATCCGGCGGGAGGACATCGCGGGGCTCATCGAGCGGGAACGGGAGGCGGAAGCCGGTCTTCCCCGGTCGGTCGCCCTGGAGTTCGGCGGGATGCTCCAGGTCCTCTGGCAGAGCATGGAGGCCGACGAGCGCAAGCACGAGGTCCTCCTCGCCGCGATGCTCGAGCACGGGCTTCCCCCGCCGGAGGTGGACCGACCCCGTCGGCGCGGCCCCGCAGGAGCTCGGCGTTAGGGACGGATCCGCTCGAGCGAAAGGAAGCGCACCCGGTCCTGCGCCCCGACGCCCGCCATCAGGAACTCCTTGCGGACCCCCTGGGCGACCCGTACCCCGCCGGCCACGGTCGGCCAGCGGGCGCGGTGGGACTCGGGAACCGCCTGGATGAGATACCGAGCGTGCGCGTGCTCCGGGTTGCGCGGGTAGGCGCGGAAATGGGCCCCGTACTTGAACCCCGTCTTGACGACGATCTGCCGGGCGCGGAGGTCCCGGTAGGCGGCGAGGCGCTCGGAGAATCCCGGGTCGAGCCGACGGGCGCGCTCGATCAGGCGCTCGAGGGGGACCGCGCGGCCCGATTTCGCGTCGCGGAGCGTCAGCTGGCCGGTCGAGGCGAGGTAGGCGCTCTCGAGCAGGCTGAGCTCGAGCCGGTCCCCGATCCGACTCCCGTAGGCGAGGACCCGACCGAGCGTATCGGCCGCGACGACGTCGTGCACGGTCACGCGGTCCGTCGACAGCCACCCTTCGGTCGGGGGAACGAGGGGCGTGGCCGGTAGGGCCCCGTTCGGGGAGGGTCGGCGCACCCGGTAGTACGTCAGGTCGGATTCCTCATCCACGACCGCCAACAGCAGGACCTTCTTCGCGGATTGCGCGCGTTCCGCCAGGTCGAACAGCCGAGTGAGGTCGAACGGCTCGCGCTCACTGATCGCCTCGATCCAGAATCGGGAGGGCGTCTTGTGAAGGACCCCGCCGCGGGGCAGGACCGCGAACGCCACGGGGGGTCCGCTCGCACGAACCACATATCCGCGCTGACGGAGGTCCCGGTACACGAGGTAACGGACGGAGAATCCCGCGTCGATCCGGACCGCACGACGGAACGCGTCCGGCCAGCGGACGGGGCGGCCCCGGCCGTCCACCACTTCGGCCCGGGACATCTCGGTCAGGTAGACGACCTCGTACCGGTCCAGCGTGAGGGCGCCGCCGGATTCGGGAGTGCCGAAGAACCCCTTGCCGTAGATGTTGGACGCTTCCGCGGGGTCGTCGAACCGTACGGTGGCGTCGTCCCGGAGCCGACCGGTCAAGGGCGAGCCCTGCGGAGTTCCGCGAGCGTGGCGAGGGGCTCGACCCGGACGCCGAGCGCGCCGAGGCGCTCCCGGGCGCCCGATTCGCGGTCGACTACCACCAGCATCCGGTCGATCCGCCCCCCGGCGGCGCGGATGATCTCGACCGAGCGCACGGAGCTCCCTCCCGTCGTGGAGACGTCCTCGATGAGGAGCACCCGATCCCCGGGCGAGATCTCGCCTTCATACGCCTGCCGGGTGCCGTGCTCCTTCACCGCCTTGCGGAGGACCACGTAGGGATGACCGGTACGGAGGGCGGTGGCGACGACGAGCGGCACGGCCCCCAACTCCATCCCCGCCAACCGGTCGGTCGACCCGACCCGCGCGGCGAACGCGCGCGCGAGCAGGTCCAGGGAACGGGGGTTGGGCCACGCCCGTTTGACGTCGATGTAGACGTCGCTCTTCTCTCCCGAGGCGAGCGTGAACTCTCCGAACCGTACGGCCGAGGCGTCGAGGAGCATGCGGAGCACCTCCTCCTTCCCGGGGACCGCGGGTTCGGACGGTTCGCTCACCAGGGCACCTTCTTCAGGCCGGCCTTGTAGCCGATCCAGTTAAAGAGCGCGTGCAGGACCAGCGTGAAGAACAGCAGCCATAAGACGGCCACGACGCTCCCGAAGACTCCCCAGAAGAGCGGGCGGTAGAACACCAGCCCGAGAGCGATCGGGACGAGCACGAACGGCAGCTGGTCGAGGAGGATCGTGCGCGCCCCGCTGGGGCGGTTCAGCCGGCGCTTGACGAACGAGCCGAGGGCGTCGCCGGTCACCGCCCCGAACGAGAGGAGCGCGGCCAGCGGCAGCGCGTCCCAGACCGTCGGCGTCAGGACCGGAACGACCTGCCACGGCGGCGGAGCCACGAGGATCAGCCAGGCCAGGAACAGGCCGAAGGGCAGCGTGGCGAACCCCGCGAACAGGAATCCGGACCAGGTCTTGGACGAGCCGAGGATCCGGCGTCCGTCCCACGGCCAGTTCCGGCCGAAGTCCATCGGCGGCCCGCGGCCCTTCGGGATCGTGGCGAACGAGTTCGAGATGTAGACGGGGATCATCAGCCAGAGGACCGCGAGGCCGCTCGAGAAGATCGGGTTCAGCACGGGGGACACCCGTCACGCCTCGCGGACGAACCGTTCGATCGCCGTCGCCACGCCGGCCAGGAGGCGCGGGTCCACGCTCTCCTCGGCGTCGTGGATGCGGGACTCGACGTCCATGCTTCCGAAGACGAGCGCCGGCAGCGGTCCGCCGAGCCGAGCCGTGAGGCCCCGGATCGCGCTCGCGTCGGTGCCGCCGTACTCCCCGAAGATCCCCGGGGAGTGGACGGTCTCGGCGAGGATCCGCTGGAGCCGGAGCGCGAAGGGGGAATCGGGAGGGAGCGCGTAGCCGGATCGGCAGCGCGCCGGCGGTGCGTCGACACGAGCGTGCGGGGCCCGGCTCGCCGTGCCGGCCCGGACGAACCCGAGCCCGGCCCGGAGCCCGTCCTCGAGCTCCATCTCGGGAGGGAGGCGGAGGTCGACGGTGTACGTCGTCGTCCCCGCGTCCCCTCCGTCGATCCACCCACGGTCGACGCCCGCGCGAAGGACCTGCAGGGCGATGGGGAGGGGGTTGTGCCCGCGGTGCGGGTACCCTCCGTGGGCCGCTTCTCCGACGACCTGGAACGCCCGCGTGCCCGGAGCGACCGTCAATGCGCTCGCGCCGGCCGCTTCGAACCGGAAGGGCGGCGGGAGCAGGGGCGAGAGCCGGCCGGGGAGTGCGTCCAACTCGGTCGTGGGGCCACCGAAGACGAGGGTGACGGCCCGCGCGATCTGGTTCGCCGCATCGTTCTCGGCGTGCGCGGCCAGCAGCCTCACTCCGGCGGACGAGGTCGAAGCCGAAGCGAGGTCGAACCGAGTCACCGTGCCCCGCCCGGTGATCACCGGCTCCGGGGCGTGGCGGTCGGGCCAGTCGTTGGAGCGCAGGGCGGACTTCCAGGTCCGGGCCAGATCGTGGAGGCCGACGAGCACGTCGCCGTAGGCGAGCGCTTCGCGGAGCGGCACCGGCCGGTCGAACGACCCCTCGAGGAACGCCACGCCGCTCGACCCGACGATCGTCTCGGGGCCGGCGTCCGGGATCAGTACGACGTCGCCGGTCAGGATCCGGTCCGGGCTCCCGGGGGGGAGGGTACTGTCGTGGTGTTTGACCGCCTCGATCCCGCCCTCCCCTCCGGTCTCCTCATCGCAGCACGCGACCAGGCGGACATTGCGGGGCGGTGGAGTTCCCTCCGACAGCCGACCGAGGGCGATGAGCGAGCCGACGACCCCGCTGCCGAGGTCGTCATTGGATCCGCGCGCATAGAGCCGACCGTTCGCGCGGGCGGTGAGCGTGTGGGGAGGGCTCTTCCACCGCCCGAGCTGCTCGGCGGGCACCGGCACGACGTCGTAATGGGCGAGGATGACGACCGTCTCGGCGGCCCCGACGTGGAGGTCGGCGATGACGTTGGGACGGGAGATCCCGTGCCAATCCCCGGGGACGTCCCCCGCGACGACCGGGTCGTAGATCCGGGTCTCGAGTCCGCGTGCACGGGCCGCCCGGACGATGACGTCCGCGGTACGTAGGTAGTTGGGCTTCTCCCACCGCGCATGTCCGGGGTCTTCCAGGTTGGTCGGGGCGGTCGCCACGAGCTGGGTGAGGAGTCGCATGCCTTCCTCGCCCAACACCGTGCGCGGGTCGGCCACCGCCGGGGGTTCGGCCATCGGTGAGGTCTCCTACTGGAGCGCGAAGATCGCGACGAGGGAGCCGGTGAGAAGGAGCAACATGGTGGCGGCGAACATGTACTCGAACATCGAGAGGGTGTCGCCGAGCGAGGTCAAAAGGCGTGCGGTGAATCCGGGCCCGAGCACCTGGACCGCCGGAACGTCCCGAGTGCCAAAACGGAGTTCGGTGGGACCGAGGTCCTTGAGGGCCGCAGCGACGGCCTCGCTCGCCCCGGCGACGAGCGCGTCCAGGCCCATCCGTTCCCCGACCGGGTTGATCCCGCCGTCCACCTCGTGCACGACGTGGTTGTCGGTCGTCATCACCTCCGCGGTGTTCACGAGCTTCTCGAGCGCCGCAACGATCGGACCGCGGCGGCCCTGGACGAGATTGTTCCCGTCGATCAGGACGTAGCCCGTCGTGAGCTCGCCGGACCGCACGACCAGCGCACGGATGCCGTGCGGCCCGATGCCATCCTGTCCGATGTCGTACCCTGTACGCACCCCCACACCGACCTCCACCGGGCCGTCCTGGGCCGCGGCGACGGCCGCGCGGACGGCGGCCTTCGTATCGCGCAGGAGCTTCTCGGCCGCTGGGGTGCCGTAGGTGATGTCCCCCTGTCCTTCGATGTAGGAGTTGTGGGCGTCGATGAGCGCGATCCGTGGTCCGCCTTCGGCGGTGATCTCGCGAACGATCCGGTCCGCGACCCCGAACGCGATGTCGTCGGTGGGCTCCGGTGCCCGGCTGACGAGGACGAGCGCGATGTCGCCGAGCAGCTGGGCCCGCGCGAAGGAGTCGGGGTAGGGTGTGACTAAGGGGCTCGAACGGGAAGGGAGCGCGGGTCCGAGGTCGTGGAGGAGCAGCCGAGCGGCCTCCCCGACCCGTCCGAGCTCCGCCTCACTGGGCAGATCCAGGTCGTGGTCGGAAGGGGTATGGGGGACGAACACGGTCCCCGCGCCCGGCCCGAGCTCGCTCGTCATCTTCCGGGGCAGGTCGCTCGCCCCGAGGGCCGCGAACGGGCCCGGGTGCACCGTGGGGAGGGCCACGGTCGCGTAGGGCTTTCCTCCGCGCCGGAACCCCAAGAGGCTCACCCGGAGGTCGGCGGGCTGGGCGAACTTCAGAAAAAATGCCTCCAGTGCTTGGGTAGCGCCCGGGTCCCGTTGCCCGACGTGGTCGAGGAGCGGCCGGATGAGACTGACCCCGGAACTCTGGAACTCCCGGCGGAGCGGCCGGTCTGCGGCGCGGATCAGGGCGAAGGCGCAGCCGAAGCCGATGAGGCCGCACGCGATCATCGCGGCGACCTCCGATGCCGATATCGGGAGGAGCACGAGGATGGCCAACGCGTAGAGCACCGGCTGGACGAGGGCGACCGGCAGGACCCGCGAATGGCTCGGTCGGGCGATGCCGAACAGGCTCAACTGCCGGAACCAGAGGGCGGGTCCGACGAGAAATGCCGCCAGGAAGACCACGCCCGGGGTCGACGCCGGGATGAAGGTCAGGGCGAGGCGCCAGAGGCCGGCGAGCGGAAGCTGGATGAGGAGCACCGTGAGGGCGAGAAAGCAGGAACGGTGGAACTCGAACCGGCCCCCGAGGGCCCTCGAAAGTGGGCCGGTGAGCCCCGCGACGACCAGGGCGGGGAGCGCGAACGCCAGCAGCCAGCCCTCGAGAAAGGGCCGAAGCGAAAGCCCAAACAGCAGCGCGCTCAGGGCGGCGGCGGCGACGACGATGAGGGCCAGGGTCACCGGAGGGGCCGGGGCGCGGAACAGGACGTGTCCGCGCTGCACCCCGGCCTGGGGGGAAAAGGGCGTCTCGTTATCGGTCACGCGCCCTCCGAACTTCCTCGAGGATGCCGCGGAACGCCGGTCCGACCCCTTCCTCCTCGGTGATCGTGCCGGTGACGAGACCGTTCGCCCCTGCCGCCAAGAGTTCGCGAGCCTCGGCACCCGAACGGATCCCGCCGCCGACGATGATGGGGATCGACACGACCTCCCGAACGGCTCGGACGATCGGGACCGGTACTGGACTCGGTGCCCCGGAACCGGCCTCGAGGTAGACGAACCGCATGCCGAGGTATTCGGCCGCCAAGGCGTATCCGGCGGCGGAAGCAGGATCGTCGCGGGGGATCACATCCACTTCGCCCACCTCGCCGACCCGCATCCCCGGTTCGATGACCAGATACCCGAGCGGTATCGGCTCTAGACCGAGGGCTCGCACCGCCGGCGCCGCCTTGGCGTGGGCGCGGACCACCAGGTCGAGCCGGCGCGAGTTCATTAGGCTCATGAACAGGACCGCATCGGCCTCGCGGCTGAGAGATCCCGGACCTTCCGGAAAGATGATCGCGGGCACCGGCACGGCGGCCTTGACCGCTCGGGCGGCCGCTCCCATCTTCTCGGGGGACATGCCGGTGGAGCCCCCGAGCAGGATGGCGTGGCTCCCTTGGGCGACCGCGCCTTCGGCCACCTGGCCGGCGGTCCGGCTCCGGGACTTGTCCGGGTCGATGAGGGTGAAATGGATCGGGCCGCCGGCCATCTGTTCGAGGAGATACTTTTCGACCCGCCGGGGCCCCGTCGGAGGCGTCACCGGAACGCTACCGCCAGGAACGCGAACAGTGCGATCGTCATTCCCACCTTGCTCATCGTCTGCTCCCAGTGGAGCCGTCGCGGGAGGTACGCCACCGAGAGGACGAACACCGCGTCTGCGGCGAGGACCAGGACGAGGTAGATAATCCCCACGACAGTCCCCCACCGAAGGAACCAGAGGAATGGGGCAGCGCTGAGGACGATGGCAGTCCCGACCGAGACCCGGGCGGTACCGCCGGAAAACCCCATTCCCCGGGTCTTCGGCAGGGTCGACCGACCGACGTCCCCCGCGACGTCCTCCATGTCCTTGACGACCTCGCGGCTGAGCGTGGCCAGGAACGCCATCGCCGCGAACGGGGCCAGGAGGAGCGCGTTCCCCGCGGCGGCCCCTCCGTAGAGGAAGACCATTCCGGTCAGGAATCCCACCACCAGGTTGCCGACGAACCCACGGCTCTTCAGGCGAAACTCGTAGCCGAGCAGCGCCCCGACGGCCAACGCCAGCAGCAGACCCACCAGAGGTTCGATGAGGATCACCGGCACGACGACGGCCACCCCAAGGACGAAGAGGGCGACCGCCAGGGCCCGAGCCGCCCTAACCGAGATCGCTCCCGTCACGAGGGGCCGATCCGGGTGGTTGGTTCGATCCCCGTCCCGGTCCAAGAGGTCGTTGAGGACATTCCCGCCCGCCGTTACGAGCGAGGTCGACAGCGCCGCCAGGAGCACGGCCACCCAGACGCCCGGCGAAATCCAGATCCCGGCACCCCGGGCGACCAGCCCCCCGACGATCGTGCCCGCGAACGAGACCCCGAGGTTGCCGACCCGGACCAGCCGGAGCGCCGGATGCACGCCGACCGATGGTGGAGGCTCTCGCATAACCGTTTGTATGAACCCGCCGGGGCCCTCGCCGACGGGGCCGGCACGCCGCCCCAGCCGTGGTGAAGTCGGGACCACCTCCAAGTCTCGCGTTATATGGCCCGTCGCGCCCGGTACGGTGGATGATCCGAGGCGCCGGCGCACGCCCCCAGGTCGAGTCGTTCCGGCTGGCGAACGGCCTGCGGGTCCTGTTGGCCCCCCTCGAGGGCAGCCCGACCTCGAGCGTATGGGTCTGGTACCAGGTGGGCTCGAAGAACGAACACCCCGGGATCACCGGCGCGTCCCATTGGGTAGAGCACATGCTCTTTGAGGGCTCGCCACGGTATGCCAAGGGCGCGATCGACCGGGCGATCATCGAGGTCGGGGGCGAGCTGAACGCCTTCACCGACACGGACTTCACGGCCTACTTCTCGACCGTGCCGCGGGGGCACCTTTCCGTTCCGCTCGACATCGAATCCGATCGGATGACCCGCGCGTTGCTCACGGACGCGGAGGTGGAGCGCGAGCGGACGGTCATCCACTCGGAGCGGGAGGGGAACGAGAACTGGCCCGAGTTCCGGGTCGAGGAGGAGACGTACCAGTTGGCATTCCGGGTGCACCCGTACCGCTGGGACGCGCTGGGCCGAAAGGAGGATATCGAACGGTTGACCCCGGCCGAGCTCCGTGCCTACTACCAGAAGTTCTACGGGACTCGGAACGCCTTGCTCGTCGTCTCGGGAGGATTCGAGCCCCGGAGCACGGCCGCGGAAATCCGACGACGGTTCTCCAAGCTGCCCGCCTCTGGAGCGGACGTCAGCGTGGGTCACGTAGAGCCGGCGGCGCGCGGAGAACGCCGGGCCGAACTCTCCGGACCGGGGACGACTCCGTACCTGCAGATGGCGTGGCGATCTCCCGCCCTGGACGACCCGGCGACTCCCGCGACGATGCTGATCGATACGATTTTGGGCGGGGAGAGCCGCTTGTTCTCGGCGGGCCCCGGCTGGGGGCGTGCCGGTGAACACCCGAGCGCGCGCCTGTGCCGCGCGCTGGTCGAGAAGGGGCTGGCCGTACGCGCGACGAGCGAATGGCGCCCCCGGGTCTACCCCAGCCTCTTCACGGTCCAGGCCCAAGCTGCGCGCGGGGTTTCCCTCGACCGGCTCGAGACGGCGCTCGGAAATGTCGTCGAACGGCTGGCTCGCGGCGGGCCGACGACGGTCGAGATGCAGGACGCTCGGACCCGCATCCGGCGCGGTGCGGCGCTTGCGTACGAGGGCGCCTCCCGGACCGGTTTCCGTCTCGGCTACTTTTCGGTCCTTCACTCCCCGGAGTACGAGGATAAACTGTTCCGGCAACTTCTGGCTGTTCGTGCCGAAGAGGTCCGGGACCGGGCGCGCGAGCTATTCCGGACGGAGTCGCGAGTAGTGGTACGCTACGAGCCGACCGGAGGTTCCGTTGATGAGTAGCGCCGACGATTCCCTTCGACTCGAATACGCGGACGGCCCTCTCGGGCTCCGCATCGCGCGTCAGCCCCCCCCGCCGGGGGCGGTCAGTTTCTCGGCGACGTACCTCGGGCCCGCGGGGTGGGCGTACGACGCCCGCGGGCAGGAAGGCGTCGCGCGGATCACCACCCAGTTGCTCACGAGCGGCGCCGGCGCCCGCAACCGCATCTCGCTGGCTCGGTTCCTCGACCGTGCCGGGGGGACGCTGGCCGCCCACTGCGATCCGGAATCAGCCGAGGTGACGGTCTGGGGCCCTGCTACGTCGGTCCGCCCCTTGCTCGGTGTGCTGGCGGACGCCGTCCTGCGGCCGCGGTTCGAGCCCGCCGACCTCGAGAGAGTCCGGCGCCAGGTGTATGAACGCCAGTTGCGGGAACTCGCGCAACCCTCCTCTCGGGCCGACCGCGAACTCCATGCGGCCATCTTCCCCGTGGGGCACCCCTTCCGCCTGACCGGGATGGGCGATCGGAAGTCGGTCGCTCGCCTGCATTCCTCCGACCTCGCACAGTTCCACGCGCGCCATTTCACCGGCCCCGGGGGATTGCTCGTGGCCACCACGTCGCTCCGCTTGCGATCGCTGCTCGGGCTGGTCGAACGCCTGTTCGACGAACTCCCGAGCGACCCACCCCCTCCCCTCCGGGTGCCCCCGCCGGTCGGCCAACGGCCGAAGGACGTCCGCATTGACCTGCCCGGGCACAGCCAGGTAGAGGTGCGAATGGGCGGCCCCTCGATCGCCCGAAGCGACCCCGCGTACCCCGCCGCCTACCTCGCGGACGAGGTACTGGGTGGGGCCACGCTCCTC
>Ga0187855_10001484_pt1 | contig 18578 bp, 16 predicted proteins | sample June2016WEW_8_10_2_FD_132969 | JGI IMG/M metagenome (GOLD analysis project Ga0187855, IMG submission 132969) | Peatland microbial communities from SPRUCE experiment site at the Marcell Experimental Forest, Minnesota, USA - June2016WEW_8_10 | ecosystem: Environmental > Terrestrial > Soil >...
CGAGCTGGGCGGCCATGCGGTGGTGCTGCGCAGCGACGAGCTGCAGCTCTCGCGCGGAGAGTCCCCGCGCGACACGGCGCTGGTGCTATCCCGGCACGTCGCGGCGGTGGGGCTGCGCACCGGGGCAGACGAGCTGCTGGAAGGACTCGCCGAGTACAGCACTGTGCCGATCGTCAACATGCTGAGCGCCCGCCACCATCCCTGCCAGGCGCTCGCCGACCTGCTCACGCTACGCGAGTCCTACGGCGAGCTGGAGGGGCTGCGTCTGGCGTACGTGGGGGACGGCAACAACGTCGCCCGCTCGCTCGCCGTGCTGGGGACGCTAGCCGGGATGCAGATCGCCGTGGCCTCCCCCGCCGGCTACACGCTGGAGGGCGACCTCGCGCTGCCTGACGGCGCAAGCGGGCAACTGACCCTGCACTCCGACCCCTACGAGGCGGTGGCGGGGGCCTGCGCGGTGTACGCCGACGTTTGGGTGAGCATGGGCGATGAGGCCACCGCGCGCGAGCGGCGCGAGGCGCTGGCGAACTACCGCGTCGATGATGCACTGCTGGACGCGGCGGCGCCGGGTGCGTTTGCGATGCACGACCTTCCCGCCCACCCCGGCGAGGAGATCACGCCCGAGGTGATGTACGGCACGCGCCAGCGCATCTGGGAGCAGGCCGAGAACCGCCGTCACGCGCAGAAGGCGCTGCTCGAGTTACTGACCGGTCTCGATGCGGGCGACCCGGATGCGGGCGGCGTGGATGCGGTGGGCGGCGCATCCACATGAGTGAGCGCCCGGAGCGCGGCCAGGAGCTGGAGCTGACGGTCGACTCGCTCGCCTACGGCGGCGAGGGGGTGGCGCGGCTGGGCGAGCACGGCTACGTGGTGTTCGTCGCCGGCGCGATCCCCGGCGACCGCGTGCGCGCGGTGGTGTACAAGCGCAAGCGCAACTACGCCCACGCCCGCACGCTTGAGATCCTGCGGGCCGGTCCCGAGCGGATCGCCCCACGCGCCGAGCACCCAGGCGTGCCGTGGCAGGTGCTCCCTTACGAGCGCCAATTGGAGATCAAGCAAACCCAAGCCCAGGAGGCCATACGCCGGCTGGGAGGCTTCGAGGGTTTCACGGTCGAGCCGATCGTGCCGGCGCTGGAGCAGTGGCGCTACCGCAACAAGCTGGAGTACTCCTTCGGCCACGACCTGGACACAGATGAGCTCGTCTGCGGCTTTCACGCCCCCGCCGGCTGGAACATGGTGCTGGCAATCGACGACTGTTTGCTGGCCTCCGAGAAGGGCAACCAGGCCCGCCGGGTGGCGATGGGATGGTGCCGCGAGCAGGGGCTGCGCGCGTGGAGCCGCGGCGGCGAGGAGGGCGGCGGTCTCGGCGATCGCCCCAGTGAGGTCAACGGCGCTCGCGCGGCTGGCAACGGCGCCTTGACGGATGGCGAGCAGGCGGTCACGTCTGATCCCGCGGGCTCTACCCGCGGCAGGTCGGCACGAGGCGATGAGCGCACCAACCCCGCCCCCGACGGCCGCGCGCTGCTGCGCAACCTCGTGGTGCGCGAGGGGCGGCGCACGGGCAAGCTGCAGGTGCGCATCGTCACAACGGAGGGCGAGCTCGACGCCCCCTCGCTGGCGGCGGCGCTCGCCGCCGAGCTGGGTGAGCATCTCTCCGGCGTGTTGTGGACGCGCTCGCGCCAGCTCGCCGAGACGACCGCGGGCGGCGAGACCGAGCTGGTGTGGGGCGATGCGGAGCTGCCCGAGCGCCTCGGCGAGCTGGAGCTGCGCATCTCCCCCGAGGCGTTCTTCCAAACCAACACCGAGATGGCGGAGGTGCTGTACGGGATCGCCGCCGAGTACGCCGCCCTGGAGGGGTGGGAGCGGGTGTACGACCTCTACTGCGGCACCGGCACGATCGCGCTGACGCTGGCGCCCCGCGCCGGCGAGGTGTGGGGGATCGAGCTGGTGGAGCAGGCCGTGGCCGACGCGATCGCCGCCGCGCGGCGCAACGAGATCGCTAACGTCCACTTCTTCGCCGGCGACGCCCGCCTGGCGCTGCCGGAGCTGCTGGCCCGCGCCGGGCGCCCCGACGTGCTGGTCGTCGATCCGCCGCGCGCCGGGCTCTCCCAGAAAGTGGTCCGCCGGATCATCGAGTCGGCCCCGAAGCGGATCGTGTATATCTCCTGCAACCCCACCACGCTCGCCCCCAACGCCGCGCAGCTGGTCGAGGCCGGATGGGTACTGCGCAAGGTGCGCCCGGTGGACATGTTCCCGCAGACACATCATGTGGAGTGTGTGGCGCTGCTGGAGCGCGAAGGTGGCAGCGCCACGGCGGATGTCCCCTCGTCCGCGGATGCCTCCCCCGAGGCTGGTTCAGAGGCGGACGGCGGGTAGGCTTCCACTCGATGCGCGCCGCCACCATCCGCGAGCAGGAGATCGTGATCGAGGAGCACCCCGATCCGGTGCCGGGAACGGGTGAGGTGCTGGTGCGCGTGCACGCGGCGGGGCTCAACGGCGCCGACATGATGCAGCGCCGCGGGCTCTACCCGGCGCCCCCCGGCTCGCCGCAGGAGATCCCCGGGATGGAGCTGGCAGGGGAGGTAGCCGCGCTCGGCCCGGGGGCGGAGCGCTTCGCGCAGGGCGCGCGTGTGATGGCGATCGTCGGCGGCGGCGCGCAGGCCGAGCTGTGCGTGGTGCACGAGCGCCAGCTGATGCCCGTCCCCGACGTGCTGGGGTGGCCCGCCGCCGGTGGGGTGCCCGAGGTGTTCACGACTGCCCACGACGCGATCTTCACGCAGGCCGGCCTGCGTCCGGGAGAGCGCCTGCTCGTGCACGGCGGCGCCGGGGGGGTCGGCACCGCGGCGATCCAGCTCGCCCGTGCGAGCGGCGCGCGCGTGACGGCGACGGTGCGCCGCGAGGAGTCACGCCCCGAGGTCGCGGCGCTCGGCGCCGAAGCGATCGCGCCCGAGGGCTTTGCCGAGCACGGGCCGTTCGATGTAATCCTGGAGCTGGTAGGCGCCCCCAACATGGCAGACAACCTGAACGCGCTCGCGACCGGCGGGCGGATCACGGTGATCGGCGTGTCCGCCGGCGTCAAGTGCGAGCTGAACCTGCTCGCGCTGATGGGCAAGCGCGCGCGCATCCACGGCTCCACGCTGCGCGCGCGGCCGCTGGAGGAGAAAGCGCTCGCGGCCCGCGCCCTGGAGCGCGAAGTGCTGCCGCTGCTCGCCTCGGGCGCCCTCGCGGTGCCGATCGCAGCGACCTACCCGCTCGATGAGGCCGCCGCGGCCTACGACGCTTTCGCGGCGGGCGGCAAGCTCGGCAAGATCATCCTGAATATCTCATAGACCAGGCCGCATGCGGCCTGGTCCGGGGCAGCGCATGCGCTGCCCCGCCCACCGGCGCATGCGCCGGTGGGAACAGCTCAATAGGGAGGCTGTGCCGACCACCACTCGCCGAGCGCCCGGAAGGCCTCCCAGAAGGCGCGCTTTGAGTCCTGCCCGTCGAGCGACTCGTCGATGTTGGGCACATACAGCGCGTCGATCGAGGGGGTCAGCTGCTGGATCTCGCCAAGCCGGGGGGCGAGCGGGCGGGCGAGCGGGATTTCGAGGTCGTTCAGTGCCGTCAGCGCCTCCGCGCCCATCGCCACAATGATCTTCGGCTGCACGATCGCGATCTCCTCGACCACGCGCGCCACGCACTCCGGCTCGGCCAGTGAGGAGTCGCCGAGAGGGCACTTCACGCACAGCGTGCCATAGACGGCCAGCGGGTCGATCGAAAGGCGCTTGAGCGACTTCATCAGCGCACCCCCCGCGCGGCCGTAGAAGGCGACGCCCTCCTCGACCTCCGAGGGCATCGGCGCGTGCTTGAGCAGCATTACGTCGGCCTGCGGGTGGCCGCTGCCGAGCACCGGCATCAGGTTGCCGCGCGGGCAGTGCGGGCACGACTGCAGATCGCGCGTGAGCGTGTTGAGCTCGCGGATCGCTCGCTCCAAGTACTTCTCGCGGATCTCGTCATCGGTTGCGGGCATCGACGCCGTTGGTTTTGACGGCGCGGCGGCTTGTCCTTGGAGCTGCATCGTGCGTTGCGGGGTCAGCGGCGTTTGCCGGGCCGCTTTTCCAGCGGTCATGGCCGGGGGTTGTTGCCCGTGGCGCGACGCACCCGCCGCGCCCTTCTTGCCCTTCGCGCCGAGGGGGGCGTGGCGCGGGTCTCCAAAAACTTCAGCGCCTGCACGTACAGCAGACTGCTCGGGCGCGTCACGATCTCGGCGTCGCGCAGCGACTGCATGAACTCCTGCGGGCCATCGAAGTCGCGCATCCTCACCCGCACCGAGCCGAGGCCCTGGGCGACGTGCGAGTCCGAGCCGGCGCCCGCCGGGATCCGGTACTTGGTGGCAAAGCGCGCCGCCTCCTCGTTGAACGCGCCGATCGCCACGCGCGGGTTGAACACCTCGATCGCGTCCACCTCGTCGAGCACCGGCAGCAGGTACTCGTAGTCGGGCACCGCGTGCATGCGGTCGAACGGGTGCGGCACATACACCAAACCACCCTGGCGCTTGATCTCGGCGATCGTCTCCGCCAGCGTCATGTCGCGCGGGATGCGCTCCTCGATGAACAGCCCGATCACCTCGCCTTCGCCGGCGGTCTTCACCTCCTCGCCAACGATCACCTTGACGGGGTGGGCGGGATCCGATTCCGCCGCCGCGTGGGCCTCCAGCGCCCCGGACACCTCGTTGTGGTCCGTCACCGCGATCGCCCCGAGGCCCTGCTCGCGGGCGGTCGCCAGCAGCACCTCCACCGGCGTTGCGCAGTCGTGGGAGTGGTCGGTGTGCATATGCAGGTCCACGTCGATCGTCGGCCTTCCCTTCAGCCGGCGGCGCAGCGTGGGATCGCCCTTCGGGTCGCGCCGGCGCCCGGCCAGCTCGCGATAGATCTCTTCGATCTCGTCGGCGACCTCGCTCCATCCGTGCTCCGTCACGCTGGGTGCATCGCCCGAACTTGCGTCTGCGGTGCCCTCTTCGCCCGTCTGCCATGCCCCGCTCGCCGCCGGGGCCACCAGCCGATAGTCGGCTGGGAAGTGGCGCGCCATCAGCTGCGCGGTCTCCGGGAAGCTCGCCGTGCGCGCGTCCAGCCGGCCGAAGAAGGTCGTCACGAAGCGTCTTCCCAGCAGCGTGGAAAGCAACCGCTCGGTCGGCGCGTGGAAGGAGCCTACGTTGAGCGCCCGCGAGTGGCGCAGCGCGGCGTTGGCGGTGCTCGGCGCGAACGGCTCGTGCACATGGACGAAGTCCAGCTCGATCGCGCTCAGCAGCTCCTCGATCGTGCGCGCCACGTCGATCGGCAGCGCCCGTGCCGGCTTGCTCGAACCGGTGGGGACGTCCAGCACCTCGCCCACCGCGATCACCGTTGGCTCGCCACCGTCGCTGCCCTCCAACAGGCTCTGAGGCTCTTCGCGGGCCGCCCGCAGCGCCCGCCGCGAGGCTCGCACCTGCTCCTGCGAGCGCGATGGGGCGAGGATCAGCACGCGGTGCCCGCGCCGCGAGAACTCGCTCGCCACGCCCCTCACGTACGCATTGACCTCGTTCTCCTGCGCCTCCCACGGGTAGGGGGTGACGTGGGCGATCGAGAGCGGTTGCGCCATCGTTCTCAGGTTAGCTCCAGGCCCGCGAGCAGGCACCTTCGGCTGTGGGGGTGGGGTGTTGTATGTACTTTTCGGCCCCCAACCCTTCATTTTGTGAAGTGGTAGGGGTCGTATATGGCTACTTCGAGGCGCGGGCGGGCTTCGCAACTTTTGGGGCTTTGCGACCCGGCGTCGCGCTGGGCGGGTGGGGGCCGGATCCGCGTGCGTACTTGGCGATGAACTTCTCGGTGTCCCCGCGCGCCTGATCGTCGGGGCGCTGGTTGTGGGGCGACTTCATCAGGTACGACGACGGCCCGTCCAGCTGCCCCGCGACGCCGTGGTTGAGCGCCAGCTTGCAGCAGCGCACCGCGTCGATCACGATCCCCGCCGAGTTGGGGGAGTCCCACACCTCCAGCTTCAGCTCCGCCGTCAGCGGCACGTCGCCAAACGCCTGGCCCTCCAGGCGGATGTGCGCCCACTTGCGGTCGGTCAGCCACGGCACGTAGTCCGATGGCCCCACGTGCACGTCGTTGGCGGGCAGCTCGTCCTCCATGATCGAGGTGACGGCGTTGGTCTTGGAGATCTTCTTCGACTCCAACCGCTCGCGCTCCAGCATGTTGTAGAAGTCCATGTTGCCGCCCACGTTCAGCTGCGAGGTGTGCACGATCCGCACGCCCCTGTCGCCAAACAGCCGTGCGAGCGAGCGGTGCACGATCGTCGCGCCCACCTGCGACTTGATGTCGTCGCCGACGATCGGCAGGCCCGCCTGCTTGAAGCGCCGGTCCCAGTAGTTCTCGCGGGCGATGAACACGGGGATGCAGTTGACGAACGCGCAGCCCGCCTCCAGCACCTGCTCGACATACCACTTGGTCGCCTGCTCGCTTCCCACCGGCAGATAGGAGACCACGACGTCGGTGTGGGTCTCCGTAAGGATCTTCACGATGTCCGCGGTCTCGCCGGGGGCCTTTGTGATCTTCTCCTTGAGGTACTTGCCCAGCCCGTCGTGGGTCATCCCGCGGTGCACCGGCACGCCGAGCTTGCTCGGCACGCTCCGTCCGCCGGTGGCGAACTTGATCGTGTTGTTCTGGCCCGCCCAGATCGCCTGCCCGAGGTCTTTGCCGACCTTCGCGCGGTCGATGTCGAACGCGGCGGTGAACTCGATGTCGCGCACGTGGTAGCCGCCGAGGTCCACGTGCATCAAACCGGGCACGCGCTGGGAGGGGTCGGCGTCGGCGTAGTAGTGCACGCCCTGCACAAACGAGCAGGCGCAGTTGCCCACGCCGATGATCGCCACCCTCACTTTGTCGCCCCGGTAGCGCGCCACACCGTTGGTGGCGGCGCCGTTGTCGTTAGTTGAAGTCATCCCCGGAGACTACCCGGACAGCTCGCGGCGCACGTGCCAGATGCGCTGGAAGACGGTGATCACGCTGAGCGCTGCCAGCGCGTACACCGCGTAGGACAGCATTTCGGAGGTGCCAAGCACGGCGCCCTTGCCGAACGGAGCCCCTTCCGCGGCGATCAGCCCGACCGCCAGGATTACGACGCGCACCGGCCGCGTGGCGATCCCCACCTTGCATTCCACCCCCAGCGCCTCCGCGCGAGCGCGGGTGTAGGACACCATCAACGATGCCAGCACCGCGACCACCACCGCGGCGGCCGCCACGCGATCGCCGCGCAGCGCGAAGTAGCCGCACACGGCCGTCAGCACGATTCCCTCCTCGATGCGGTCGAGCGTCGAGTCGAGGAAGGCCCCGAAGGGGGTGCCCTTGCCGGACATCCGCGAGTAGCGGCCGTCGAGCGTGTCCATCACCGAGCCGACCACGAACGCGATCCCACCGAGGAAGAACAGGCTTTCCCACACCAGCATCGCCGCCACCACGTTCAGCGCCAAACCGGTCAGCGAGATCGTGTTGGGTGTCAGCCGCGACTCGATCAGGCGGTTGCGCACCAGCTCGCGGCGTTGCCCGCTGCCGCGAAAAACGCGCCCGGAGCGGGCCGGTCGGTCCCGGCGTCGTCCTCGCCGTCCCGCCCCCGCCGGGGGTCGGCCACTGCGTCGCCCGGGTACTCTCGTTGGGGGTGTATGTCGGGGGGGCATCTCAGGCGAAGCGCCAAGCGGCGGGACGCGCGCGCGCCAGCCACAGCGCCCCGTAGGCGGAGAGCCCGGCGGTCACCGCCCCGAGCAGCGCGTCGAGGATGAAGTGGTTGGCGGTGGCGATGATCACGAACGCCATCAGCAGCGGGTACAGCAGCCACAGCACGCGCAGCGCCCGCCAGCGCACCAGGCGCGCCAGGGGCCAGCCGATCAGCAGCGCAAACGCCACGTGCATCGAGGGCACCGCGGCGTAGAGGTTGGTGAGCGCGGTCGTGGTGCCGCCTCCGCCGTGCCCCGTGTCCAGACGCATCCCGGTGAAGTCCGCCACGGGGTCGAAGAAGCCCCACTCCGGCATAAACCGCGGCGGCGCCGTGGGGAACACCGCGTAGGCGACCAACGCGATCGCCATCGCGATCATCAGCATGTTGCGCACGAAGTAGAACGAACGGTTGTGGCGCAGATAGAGGTAGATCAGCGCACCCACCGTCACGCTGGTCTGGGCGTTGACGTACAGCCAGCTCGACACGTCCATCAGCAGGTGGCTGCTCGCCGCCCACGCCTGGATCGAGGGCTCCACGAAGACGTGCATCGTTTCCTCGATGTGGATCAGCTCGCGGGCGTGCTGGAAAGCGGCGGTGGCGCGCCCCTCGACCATCCCCCGCACCACGCGGTAGGCGAGGTAGGCGGTCCCGAACAGCGCCAGCTGGCGCAGCAGGTCGAGCCAGCCCTTCGGCAACACGCGTGCCTGTATGACGCCGAGCCGAGCGACCATCGAGACAGCCTAATGGATGATCAGGCGCATCGCTGACCCTGACTGAAGATCCGCGTAAGAGAGAAGTCGATTCCCACCTCGATCGTGCCTGCGGTGTGCGCTTCGACCGTGGTCCAGCCACCCGGTGCGCTGCGCACGCACCCGTGCCCCTGCTGAAGCGCCCAGTAGGGGGTGTAGCGCACGCGCACCTCATAGCTGCCCGCGCGCGGGGCGGTGAGCGTGAAGGAGTCGGCGCCCATCGAGGTGAGCCGCGCCGGCGCCGCCGCCAGCCCGGGCGCTTGCGCGACCGCGAACAGACGCCAGTGCGCCGAGCGCCACACTTCGTGCAGGTAGGGCAGCCCCCCTGCGATCAGACGGCCCTCCGCGGTGCCCGAGAAGTCGAGGCGCACGTCGGGGAGCGCGACGTAGGAGATCGCGTTTTCGCGCAGCCATTCTCGGTAGGCCGTGGGGGTGAGCGTTGGCGAGTAAAAAAGCGCGGCATAGCGGGTGTCGAGCTGGCGCTCCCACCCCCTTGCCAGCAGAATCGAGCCGTGCTCGGGCAGGTACACCGACTCCCAGTGCGCACCCGTCTGCGGCACCTCCACACGCAGCGGCGCCCCATGCGCGCGATGCTGCAGCTCGCTGAGCAGCGGGGCGTAGTAGGAGGCGTTCACCGACGGGTCCCCCATCAGTTCCGAGACGTCGTTGACCGGGGTCTCCAGCTGCCAGTAGAGGAGCAGCGGCGCCAAGATCAGCAATGCCAGGCGGTGGCTCTCCCATAGGGCGCCCGCCACCAGCGGGGCGGCGAGGAGCTCGCCGAGGCGTGCCGCGTTGCCGCCCACGGGGGTGTGCAGCGCGAAGGAGCCCACCAGCGCCAGTGCGTACAGCCATGCCCCCCAGGTGAGCAAGCGCGCGGCGCGCGGCTGCTGGCCGAAGCGGGGCAGCAGCAACGCGATCAGCACGACGCCCACTACGCCCGGCCAGAACACGGAGGGTGCAAACGGCTCATACCCGCCTTCGGGGAACGCGAGCGCAAACACCACGATCGGAGCCAGCCCCGCCGCGGCGATCGCCAGCCCCCGCCACAACTGCCCCCGCGAGTCGGCTGTTCCCACCCGCGCGAGCCTGTGCCCCAGCACCCGCTGCTGGAGTTTTAGGTTGCCCACGCCCGCCAGCGCGTAGGCCACCCCGCCCAGCGCCAGGAAGGCGCCGGCGACGGGGCTGGCGAGGCTGGAGAGCAGCGTGAGCACGAGCGCGGCGGAGAAGAGTCGACGCTGCAATGCCACCACCGCGAGCAGCCCCAGCGCCAGCCCGAGGGTGAAGGCCACGCGCCCGGAGAGCATCGTCACCGAGGCGCCCAGCGCGAATGACCCTGCCGCGACGCGTGCCCCGGCGATGCCGAAGATGCGCTGCGCGATCAGCCCGAACAGCCCCGCCGCCGCAATCGTGCAGAGTGCGAGCAGCAGACGGTTGCCGGCGAGCGCGCCGAGGGCCGGGGCCAGCAGCGAGTAGCCGGGGAGGTAGTGGCCGCCATACCAGCCGTTGTCCCACAGCGTGAGCCCCACCCGGGCGAACAGGTCGCTGCGGTAGGTCGCCGCCGCCAGGTCGCCGCTCGGTGGTGCCGCCGCCAGATAGGCGGCCGCCAATGGGATCGCCACCGCGAGTGCGACCACCGGCGGACTCCATAGCCCGCTTCCGCGCAGCCGGCTGTTCACGAGGTCGTCGGCCCGGGCGGCGTGCTCGCTCACGACCGGCACCCGCCGAGCATATACCGGCCCCGCGGGATGCGGGCCGCGTGCCCTGCGCGGCGCGGTGTCCACGGGTCGTGTGCCCTGCGTGGCGCGGTGTCCACGGGCCGCGTGCCCTACCGTGGCGCGGTGCCCACGGGCCGCGTACCCTACCGTGGCGCGGTGCCCACCGCCAGCTGGATCCCACCCACCCGCCGCCGCGTGCGTGCGGTGCGCGATCGCCTGCGCGAGGTGTACGGGATCCCGCGCATGGCCCCGCACGGCGACGCGCTGGCGGAGCTGGTGTTGACGGTGCTCTCGCAGAGCACCAACGACCGCAATCGCGACGTGGCCTACCTGCGGCTGCGCACGCGGCTGGCGACCTGGGAGGCGGTGCGCGACGCACCCCTCGCCGAGGTCGAGGAGGCGATCCGCCCGGGTGGTATCTCGAAGGTGAAGTCGAGGCGCATCCAAGCGATCCTGCATGCCATCTCAGAGACTCCAGCGGGTGGTGTCAGTGGCGCTCCAGCCGAGGTGGGCAACAGCTCGAGTGGGGCTCCAACCAAAGTGGGCGACCGCTCGAACGAGCTTTCGCTGGAGTGGTTGGCACGTGTTCCGTTGGCGCAGGCACGCGACTACCTGACGAGCCTTCCGGGGGTCGGGCGCAAGACTGCGGCGTGTGTGCTCCTGTTCGCATATGGCCTGCGCGACGTCCCAGTGGACACGCACGTCTCGCGCGTGGGGATGCGCTTGGGGTTGCTTCGCGCCGGCGCCCCGTTCGAGGAGCTACACGACCAGATGCTCGCCCTCACCCCTCCCGGCGAGGAGCTGGAGCTGCACGTCAACCTCCTGCGCCACGGGCGACGCACCTGCCATGCGCGCAACCCTGCCTGCAACGAATGTGCGCTGGCCCGTATGTGCCCAAGCCGCGCTGGCTTCTCCTGAGCCTCAGAGCCGGCGTTTGGGCCAGCGGGGCCGTCGCAGGCGTGCGAACTCCTGGGTATGCGAGGACTCGTGTGCGTTCGAGTGCGCCTGGGTGTGCGAGCCGCCCGGGGCCGCCGGTTCCACCGCCTGCATGGGTCCCACCCACGGCGGAATCGCTGCCGGAGCCGGTATGTCGCGGGGGTTGCCGGGGTGCGCGCAACGGGGCGTGAGCGTCGATATCGCCTGTGATCCGGGGGAGTACCAGACGAGCGTCCGTAGAAAGCCCGTGCTTATGATTGAGAACATCCGAACTTCGAAGTATGATCGTTGTTCAGACATGCTTGGCCCCAGCAGGGGGTCCAGATTACCCGGGACTAAGGACAGGGGTCCACCGTACAAATGCCAAGAACAAGCTCACATACTGACAGACTCAACGCCGACGGGGAATGGGTGCCCGCAATCCCCAGTCTGCGCGAACCGCGCTACTCGCAGTCGCTGGAGCGCGGGCTTGCAATTCTGGGCTGCTTCACACCGGAGCGCCCGGTGCTCGGAATCGCGGACATCGCCGACGAATTGGGGATGAGCCGCAGCACAACGCACCGCTACGTGATCACGCTCGTCGCGCTCGGCTATCTCGAGCAGGGGGCCTCACGCAAGTACCGGCTGGGGCTGCGCGTCACCGATCTGGGGATGTCGGCGCTCAATTCCACCGGGCTGCGCGAGCATTCGCGTCCCTACCTGGAGGAACTGCGCCAGCGCACCTCCTACACCGTCAACCTCGCCGTGCTCGACGGACCGGAGATCCTCTACGTCGATCGTGCCCGCAGCTTCCGCCGCGGGCAGAGCAAGATCGATCTGGGGATCTCGCTGGGCTCGCGGCTGCCCGCCTATTGCACCTCGATGGGCAAGCTGCTGCTGGCCTACCTCCCCGATCACGAGCAACGCGGCCTGCTGGGCGAGATGAAGCTCGCCAAGCGCGGCCCCAACACGATCACGAGCAAGAAGGGCCTGCGCTCGGAGCTCGAGCACGTGCGCGAGGAGAGCTTCGCGGTCAACGACGAGGAGCTCGTGCCCGGCCTGCACTCGATCTCAGCGCCGGTGCGCTCGGAGTCACGCGAGGTCGTCGCTGCCGTCAACATGGCGGCGCACAGCTCGATGATCTCGCTGGAGGAGCTGGTCGAGCACCTCGGCCCGCACCTCGTCTCAACCGCCGACCGTATCTCGGCGCGCCTCGGCTACAGACGCGACGACGAGAAGGAGTAGCGGCCAACGGCCGCGCGGCTAGCTCAGCGCGCGGCCGTACTGGTTTTCGTAGTAGGTCCGGTAGTCGCCGGAGCGGATTGGCTCCCACCACCACGCGTTTTCGCGGTACCAGGTGACGGTCTGCTCGAGTCCCTCCTCGAAGCGCACCCGTGGCTCCCAGCCCAGGGCGCGCACCTTGTTGGAGGAGAGTGAGTAGCGGCGGTCGTGGCCGGGGCGATCGGTGACGTGCTCGATCAACGACTCCTCCGCGGCGGTCAGCTCGAGGATCCGCCTCACCACATCCATGTTGGCGAGCTCGTCGGGGCCACCTGCGTTGTAAACCTCCCCCGCGGCGCCCTGCTCCAGTACACAGCCGATCGCCCGCGCGAAGTCGCTGGCGTGGATCCAGTTGCGCACCTGCCTGCCGTCCCCATACACCGGCAGCGGATCGCTGTGCAGCGCGTTGAGGATCATCAGCGGGATCAGCTTCTCCGGATACTGGTGGGAGCCGTAGTTGTTGGATCCCCTGCAGATGGTCGCCTGCAGCCCGTAGGTGTGGAAGTAGCTCTGCACCAGCAGGTCCGCCCCCGTCTTGGTCGCCGAGTACGGCGAGGAGGGATGCAGGGGCGAGGACTCGTTGAAGGTGCCCACCTCGATCGACCCGTACACCTCGTCGGTGGACACCTGCAGGTAGCGCAGGCCCCGCTCCCGTGCGGCCTCCAGCAGCACGTAGGTGCCGAGCGCATGTGTCCGCACGAATGCGTCGGGCTCGGCGATCGAGCGGTCGACGTGCGTCTCGGCGGCGAAGTTCACGATCGCCTCCGGCCGCGCTCCCCGCTCGGGGCTGTCGAGCGCCCCGGCCACCGCCTGGGGATCCTCGATGCCGCCGCGGATGAAACGGAAGCCGGCTGAGTCGGCGATGTCCTGTAGATTCTCCTCGCGGCCGGCGTAGGTGAGCTTGTCGAGCACTGCCACCTCGTCGCCGTGCTCGTGCACGCGCACCCGCGCAAAGTGCGAGCCGATGAAGCCGGCGCCGCCACAAACCAGAAGTCTCATGTGCGCATCATCCCAGAGCGCTCCGAGCCACGAGCCGAAGGCTGCCTGTGTCGATGGTCTTCGTCATACTCGGGCAACCCCATCGCGGGCTGCCAAGTACCCCGCCAGGCCCTCGCGCCAGTCGGGCATCGGCAGGACGTCGTCGCGCTCGCTCTCCAGCACCGACCACCCCGGGCGCGGCGCGGGCCGTGCCATCTGCTCGCTGCTGAGCGCCTCCACGCGGCAGGGACGCTCGGCCTGGCGGAAGATCTCCTGCGCGAACCCGTTCCAGGAGACGGCGCCGGCCCCGGTGTGATGGACGAGGCCGCTCACCCCGCGCTCCAGCAGCCCGAGCACTGCCGGCGCCAGGTGCCCCGACCAGGTGGGGGAGCCGATCTGGTCGTCGACCACCTGCACCGCATCGCGTTCGTCCGCGAGGCGCAGCATCGTGTCGACGAAGTTGCGCCCGTGCACCCCATACAGCCACGCGGTGCGCACCACCGCGTGGCGGGGTGAGGCCGCCAGCACCTGCTGCTCGCCGGCGAGCTTGCTCTGGCCGTACACCGAGCGGGGGCCGGTAGGATCGGACTCCACGTACGCGCGTTCGCGGCCCTGGGCATCGAGCGGGGCGCGTCCGTCGAAGACGTAGTCGGTCGAGATGTGCAGCATCGGGATCCCAATCGCCGCCGCGGCCCGCGCGAGGTTGCCCGCTCCCTCGGCATTGACGGCGTAGGCCTGCTCGCGATGGGTCTCGGCCCCGTCGACGTCGGTCCAGGCCGCGCAGTTCAGCACCGCCTCCGGGCGGTGCTCGCGTAGGAATACCTCCGCGGCGTCTGCGTCGGTGATGTCGAGCTCGGGCAGGTCCACCAGCACCAGCTCGTGTCCCGCGCGCTCGCCCGTGCTCTGCACATCGTGGCCCAGCATCCCTGCGGCGCCTGCGAGGAGCAGCCTCACAGGATCGAGATGTCGGAGTTGTCGCCGACCATGAAGCGGTAGGCGCGTGGCTGGCGGTCGCCGCGGCGGACGGTCACGTTGCGGCCCAGCAGCGAGGACTCCATGCGGCCGTCGAGGTCGCACACCGAGGAGCCGGCCAGCAGGATCGAGTGCTCGACCTCTGCGCCGCTGATCGCACAGCCGTCACCGATCGCGGTGTAGGGGCCGATGTAGCAGTCGCGCAGCTGCGCCCCTGCGCCAATCACGGCCGGGCCGCGCACCCGCGTGCGCTCCAGCCGCGCACCGGGCTCGACCACCACGCGGCCCTCGACCTGAGAGTCGATCAGCTCGCCCTCCACGCTGCGCACGATGTTGTCGAGAATCAGCCGGTTGGCCTCGAGCATGTCCTCGAGGCGGCCGGTGTCCTTCCACCAGCCCCGCACGATGTGGGGCTCCACGCGCAGGCCCGCGTCCACCAAATGCTGGATCGCATCGGTGATCTCGAGCTCGCCCCGCGCGGAGGGCTCGATCGCCCGCGCGGCGTCGTGGATTTGGGCGGTGAACATGTACACGCCCACCAGCGCGAGGTCGGTTGCCGGCTGTGTGGGCTTCTCGACGAGACGCACCACCCGGCCCGTCCCCTCCTGGGATGGGTGGGCACGATCATCTGCCGGTGCCAGCTCGGCCACCCCATAGTTCTCGGGATCCGCCACCGGCGTCAGCAGGATCAGGGCATCGGGGGCGTGCTCCCTGAAGGCCGCCACGAGGTCGGAGATGCCGCCCTGCAGCAGGTTGTCCCCGAGGTACATCACGAACGGGCTGCCCGCCAGGAACTCCTCGGCGGTCAGCACCGCATGTGCCAGGCCCGCGGGCTGGTCCTGCACCACGTAGGTGATCCGCACCCCGAAGCGCGAGCCATCGCCCGCAGCCGCTTCGATCTCCGGGCCGGTCTCGGGGGCGATGATGATGCCCACCTCCTCGATCCCCGCCTGCGCCATCGCCTCGATCCCGTAGAACAGCACCGGCTTGTTGGCCACCGGCACGAGCTGCTTGGCGCTGGTGTGCGTGATCGGCTGCAGGCGCGTGCCCTTGCCTCCCGAGAGAATCAGTCCCTTCAACGGCTCCATTTCAGCCTCACTCAACTCAGTAGACCCCGCCGAGCTTGCGGTGATCCCACGTTGCCCGGTCGAGCTCGATGAACTGCAGCGCCACCCTTTTGTTCGCTTGCTGGTCGACGATTGCCCCAACCTCCTGCGGCAGCTCCGTCGCCGGGGGCTGGCCGCGAGGGGAGGCGTAGCGGGCGAAGATCTCGTGCCCCAGCGCTTTGACGATCTCGAGGTCGCGGTGGATCGCCACCTCGCATTCGAGCATCACCCCGCGCAGCTCCTGGTAGACCTCGCCCGCCTCCACCTGCAGCGTCGCGCGCGGGTCGCGCTCCAGATTGCGCACCTTCTGCGAGGCCGCGTACGTCCACGACCACAGCTGAGGGCCCGGCCGGCCGCCGGTACGCTCGCGCAGCACATACCACAGCGGCATCAGGTGCGGCCACCCGCGCGGCCCGACCGTGGCGCACACGACGGTGCGCTCCTGCTCCAGGAACGCCGCGACCTGATCGGCCTCCATCCTGATCTGCTCCCGCCGGCTCATCCTCAGGGTGCAGCCTAGAGGGTGTCGCAGCCGGTCGCCAGGCCGGCCCACGGGCTTTGTTCTTTACCGCGTTGGGCGTGCGAGCCCGGCCTTCTATACGATCGGCCGCGTGGAACGGACCCTGATAGCCGGTCTCGCCGCAAAGGTGGGCGAGACCGTGCGTTTGCGCGGATGGGTCAACGCGGTGCGCGACCAGAAGCGCATGCAGTTCGTGATCCTGCGCGATGAAACCGGCCTTGCCCAGGTCGTACTCGAGAAGCACGACCCACCGAGTGAGCTCAACGAGCGCATCTCCGAGCTGACCGACGAGTCGGCGGTGACACTTACCGGTGAGGTTGTCGCCGACGAGCGTGTGCGCCTCGGTGGCGTGGAGATCCGCCTGCACAACCTCGAGGTCGACTCCTCAGCGGAGCCCGAACTGCCGGTGACGCCGGAGTCGGCGCTCGACAAGCGGATTGACTGGCGCTACCTCGACCTGCGCCGCCCCGATCGGCGGCTGATCTTCGAGGTGCAGAGCACCGTTGAGCACGCGATGCGTGAGCACTGGCGGGCGCAGGGCTTCTTCGAGCTGCACACGCCGAAGTTCATGGGCTCCGCGAGCGAGTCGGGCGCGGAGCTGTTCAAGGTGGAGTACTTCGAGCGCACGGCCTACCTCGCGCAGTCGCCGCAGTTCTACAAGCAGATGGCGATGTCGGCGGGCTTTGGCAAGGTCTTTGAGGTTGGCCCGGTGTTCCGCGCCAACCCGTCGTTCACCTCGCGCCACGACACGGAGTTCACGAGCGTCGACGTCGAGATCTCCTGGGTGGACTCGCACGAGGATGTGATGGCCTTCGAGGAGGCGTGGCTGGCGCATGTCTTTGGCGTCGTCGCGGCCGAGCACGGCGAGGCGATCCGCGAGACCTTCGGCGTCGAGCTGGTGGTGCCGAGCCTGCCGTTCCCGCGCGTCACGATCGAAGAGGCCAAGGCGCTGCTGCGCGAGCACGGGCACGAGCATGTGCCGGGGCCCGACGACGACCTCGACCCGCCGAGCGAGCGTGCGCTGTGCGCGATCGTCGCCGAGCGTCACGGCCACGAGTTCGTGTTCGTCACCGACTACCCGACGGCGGTGCGGCCCTTCTACCACATGCGCTACCCCGATCGGCCGGGGGTGACCAAGAGCTTCGACCTGCTGTGGCGCGGGATCGAGATCACTACCGGCGCTCAGCGCGAGCACCGCCTCCCCGTGCTGCTCGAGCAGGCGCGCGACAAGCGTGTGGATACCGGGCCGATCCAGTACTACCTGGACTTCTTCCGCTACGGCGCGCCGCCCCACGGCGGCTTCGGCTTCGGCCTTACGCGCCTGTTGATGCAGATGCTGGGGCAGGACAACGTGCGCGAGGTGACCTTCCTCTACCGCGGCCCCAACCGGCTGGAGCCGTAGCTCGATGCTGTGGGTTCCCACAACGCTGTTTGGGCACAATGGCAAGATCGTGGTCAAGCGTTCCAGCCCAATACTGGTCGCGGTCCTCCTCGCGCTCGGCATCGGCGCCTGCGGAAGCACGGTGAGCACCAGCAACTTCAAGGGCGAAGCCCACGCGGTGGCGCAGCGCATCTCCGACCTCCAGTCGGACGTCTCCGCCTTGAGCGAGCAGAAGATCTGCGAACAGGACTTCTCGCGCGCCGCCCGTGCGCGTCTGAGCACCGGCGGCAACACCTGCAAGCAGGCGCTCAAACGCCAGCTCGGGACGATCGACGCCTACGAACTGACCGTGGAAAAGATCGCGGTGAGTGGCGCCACCGCCACGGCGCGTGTGCGCAGCATGTGGGCGGGCAAGCTCAGCGACAACAGGCTGAAGCTCGTCAAGGAACGCGGCAGCTGGCGGGTTGAAGGAGTCGGGTAGCGACTCAAGGCGGCTTGCGGCCGACGGCCGAAGGGAATCGGTAGCGACTTAAGGCAGGCTCGCGGCCGACGGGTTGAAGTAGTCGGGTAACCACTGGTACCGTTGCTGCATGGGCCGCGGTCGCTTGGTGTGCCGGGAAGCGCGACCGCGGCCCGTGACCCCCCTCAGGCTGCGATCAGCTCTCCCTGCAACCCGCTGAGCTGCTCCTGCAAGCCGGCCAGCTGCTCCTGTCCCCCGAGGCAGAGGGCGCACGCCCGTACGTCCCGCAACTCCACCTCCACCGGCGCGTGGTTGGAGGGGCGAAAGCCCCTGCGATAGGTGTGGTTGACCTGGCAGTCCCCGACGTATGGGGCGAGGGCCTCGCTGGCGAGCATCAAATCGATGCGCAATCCGTAGTCGCGCCCGTAGTGGCCCTCGCGCTGCTCCCAGCAGGTGTAGCCGCGCTCGTCGGGGTGCAGCGTGCGGTAGAGGTCCACTAGCTCCCCCTCGTCAAGGATCGCGCGCAGGTCGGCGCGCTCGGCCTCGCCGGTCTGGTAGGAGTCGGAAAACCACGCCGGCTCGTACACATCCTCGTCGGTGGGTGCGACGTTGAAGTCGCCCGCGATCAGCAGCGGACGGGAGTGCTCGTCGCAGGCGTGACGCGCGACTGCCTCCAGAAACGCCAGCTTGCCCACATCGCTTTGCTCGCCTGTGCCCGCGCCCGCGGGCACATACACCGAGACGATCGTGATTCCCTCGGTGGTCAGCTC
>Ga0187855_10001488_pt1 | contig 18553 bp, 12 predicted proteins | sample June2016WEW_8_10_2_FD_132969 | JGI IMG/M metagenome (GOLD analysis project Ga0187855, IMG submission 132969) | Peatland microbial communities from SPRUCE experiment site at the Marcell Experimental Forest, Minnesota, USA - June2016WEW_8_10 | ecosystem: Environmental > Terrestrial > Soil >...
GTGGTCACCGATGCGGGGCGCCATGAGATCCTGCGGGACCAGGTGACGCGGCACTTCATCCTGCTGAGCCAGGATGCCGTGGCTGAGCTGCTAGGGATGAGCCAACCGCGGGTGGCGACAATCACCCAGGATTTGCTGGCCCAAAAACGGCTGCGGATCGAGGTTCCCCAAGGGCGCCGATCCGGGTACGCAGTCTTCCCCGAGCCCAAGCCATTTTTGACCGATGAAGAGCGCGGTTCTTACAACAGTACTGTTATAAAGCCAGGAGTCGAGGGACCCCGTTTAGAGCCTGCTGTAATGCGCAGTTTCTCGAATCTTCTCAATAAGTTAGGAAGTGGAGACGCTACGGTTTTGGTGCCCCCGGCCCGCTTCGATGCGGAGGGGGCCGGGAGCCGGAAGAGATGCTGGTGGAGGACTACCGTACTCTTATATGGGAAAAACTGTTCGATACCCGTACCACGTTTTTTATCCGCCCTGAAACAGGCTAGCTAGGTAAGCCGTGCGCCAGGGCTGCGGACGCGCCGGTCCAACGCCGCGGCTCGCGATGGGCACGTCGAGTGGCGGGATGGCCGGGGGCGCATCGAGGAAGGGGCACGGCCCGCCAGCGCGGGCGGCGTATCATGGCGTATCACGCCCGGCCTACCGCTTGCACGCCTCCAGCGCCACGCGCTCGGGCGTGGTCATTGCGGCGAGCGGCGGGATGGCCGGTGGCGCATCGTGGAAGGGCGCGGCCGCCGCGGCAGCGTGTCGCCCGCGACCTACGGCTCGTTACGCCGGGCGACGGGCGAGTGGCATTATCTTGCAAACCGCCGAACGCTAAAGGAAATCGGTAGCCCCACCACGACCATGTGCACCACCAAGCCTAAAATCAGATCACGAAGTGTGTAGGGGCCCCTAGCCTGAAGCGCGGAGAGCGGCAAAACGACAAGAGTCATTACTTCTTCCACCGCGGCACCAAACACCAAGCCGCACACCAGCGGGTGCTCCGTCATAAAACGCAGCCTGCGGCTTGCTCCGTAGTAGACCGCCGCGGCGGAACACGCAATGAAAAAGTGCAAGAGCACACCCAGAGCAAAGGTGCCCGCACCTCCGTTGACAGCCGGCCGCCCCAAGAGGCCCGCAGCAATCACTAGGGGTATCTTCCATCCGAAGAGGATGGAAGCTTGCGTCAGGTCCAATACCCCGGCGATCCCCCCGCCTACGCCGATTGCCAATAGAGCGCTACTCTTCAACTGTGCTCCAGGCGCAGAATCTCCAGTCATCCGATCACCTCTCTTTCAACCGCCAAAGTGGCATTGCAAATCGCCACCGTGAGCACGGCAATCAGGGTGAAGCCTGGCTGCTTGCGCAGCATCCGCAGGCCCAGCCGCAAGTCTTGAAGCACGTGGTCGTCCTCCTTTACTTAGCTTGACGAACTGAATATGGTGGCGTTAGCGCGACGCTCCCACTTATTATCGAGCCGAGCTGACGTGCAGAACGGCGACGCATGCGGCATTTCTTCGTGGGCGCAGTAGGCGAGCCTGGATCAAGTCTCGAACACCGTCTCGTCGCCGATCGCGTCGCCCACCCGCCTGCTGGCGGTCGCGGCGACGGGCCGCGGGCGCCGGATGTGGCCGCCGGCGTCGGGCTGCCGCGGAGCGGTGGCCGTGCTTCCGGGAGGCTGCGGCGCGCGCGATGGGCAACGGGCGACGGGCGCCGGAGTTGGCGTCGGGCATCAGGCTGGCGCGAAGCGCCCAACCCCGCGCCTGGGCAGCGGGCGGTGCTGGTCCGAGGCCGCGGCGCTCGCGAGGGGCCGCGTCGAGCAGCGGGATGCCCGGTGGCGCACCACGGAAGGGGCACTTCAGTTTTCGCTCGCGGGGCTTTTTTGTGGTGCAAACGCGATTTTGGCGTTTTCGCTTCCAGGTGTCTCATTCTGTCTTCATTCCGGGCGCCCGAAGCGCAGGAACAAGCCGGAAAGCAGTCCCGTGCCGGAGCCGATATCTGCAACGCGGGATTGCGGAGTGAGGCCGCACTGGCGCTCGAGGAAAGGCGTTACTTCGGGCGGATAGGAAGGCCGGCAGCGAACATAATCGTCGACGCCAGGGAGAATCGCCCGGTGGGATCCAAGCTCATAAGCCGATACAATCACCTTGGTTAGAACCGCGATAGCGCAATGCTGGCGACATAGCAGGCCAACGAAATGCCGACGCCTATGAGAGGCGCGCCAAAAAAATAAACCTTGCACAGCACGACAAGACCACCAAGCACTGCCAGCCCCACAATGAGCAGGAATGGTGACTGAAAGAGGAGTTGGCCGTGAGCCAATGCGAGAAAACCGAAAACCAAACCGAACAAAATAAGTCCCATGCTGTGGCTGGCATTGAAGCCCACCCAACACCGCCACATGGTTGTTTCTTTCGTAATGACAGGTGAAATCTGGCTCATGCCGACTTGCAGCGCGGGGTCGCGGGGAGTGAGATTTGGCCCCCGGAACGTATAGACGAGGTGGACGACTCCGAGCGTAAAGATAATGCTCGCACTAAGAACCATGAGAATTCTTGCGGCCAAGATGCTCTCCCTATTCTGTCGAACTCAAGCCTAGATTATGTCGCCGGGCCACCGCGGCAAGAATCGAGACGCAGTCACGCAGATCGCTCAACTGCTTGCAACATTTAGCGCCGCTCGTGGACCGATTATCCCATATCTACCTTGTTCCGCGCGCCGGCGGTCGCGGCGACGGACCACGAGCGGTTGGCATCGAACTGGCAGCCAGGCATCGCGCTGCGCGAACCTCCGTTGCCTCCGCGCCTCCTGGACGCAGCAGGCGAGCAGGAGGATATTCGCCGGCCCTTCGCCTGAGATAGCATCGCCACGCGCGCGGGGCCGGGCGGCACAGGATAGCGATACGCAATCCTTTGCGCATCGGTCAGCGCACGCCGTTCCCCGACCAGCTGCCGGTGGTAGGCGAATGCCGGCGCTTGCAACCTGAAACGCCAGCCACGCCGCGCCGTCGCGCCGGATGAACAGACACCGCGCCGGCATCAGGCTGCGCCAAGCGCCAGTCGGCTCCTGGACTGCCGGCCTCGCCGGTGGCGCAGTGGAAGGGGCACGCATGAAGGCCGTGGCCGCAGCCGGCATCCCATCGCCGCCCGCGTCGCCCATCCGCCCGCCGGCGGTCGCGGCGGCGGACGACGGGCGGCTGGCGCAGGAGTTGGCCGCCGGCATCAGCGATACGCGAGGCGCCAGCCTTGCTCCTGGGGTGAGGGCTGCGCCGGTCCGAGGCCGTGGCGCGCGATGGGCCAAATAGAGTATCGGGATGGCTCAGTTCGGACAACACTAGTCTCACAACCATTGTTAGCTCGTCTGGAACCGCTAGAACGTGTGACCCTGGTCGTGAGCGCCGCACCGTGCCATGTTTGTAAGCGGAGGCGGTTCTGGAATGCCGACTATCGCTTTGAAGTTCGTTTTCACGATCTGCTCCATAATGTTGTCGCGACTCTTGTACGTCGCGATCATGTCCGCCGCGCAACGCCGGGTTGCACGCAGACACAAGAAGGTTGCCGAATTCAGCCGCAGGGTCAACTGGCCTGTATCAGAAAACTGGGGCCGTGTTGTAGAGTTGGCAACCGGGAGCCAGCTTCGCAGGCGTCCTTCATCGCTGCGGATGAAGTATCCGTTTGCAGAGCGCCGTCGTGCCTAATTGCCCGTGCCGTGCCGTTCCGATGATAGTGGCAAGCCTGCGGGAGATGCCGCGCGGCGCCTTCCGCGATGCGCGCACCCCCATCCGCACGCGGGCGGTCGCGGCGACGGACGACGGGCGACTGGAACTGGCGGGCGGCATCAGGCGGGTCAAGCGCCGACCACATTCCTATGTTGCGCGCCGGTCCGAACCTGGCGCTCGCGATGGACCGCGTCGAGGGGCGGGATGGCCGTCGCGCCATAATAGTATCCATATGGCGGAATTTGAACCCATTCGGATCGTCGGCATCATCGATTCAGAGATTTCCAGCCCACGGAATGACGGAACGGCCGGATCTGCGCTTTACAATATCCCCTTCCAGTTGTCGCAAAAGCCGCCCGCAGAATGGGCAGACTACTTTCCCCGCGCGTGGGATCATCCATCCTCCTGGACGTCGTCGCACCGTTCTGGGATGATTCAAGTCGTCGGCGACAGAATCTGGCTGAACGGCACGACGGTAGAGGAGGTCGAGATAGCCCACAAGGCAACCCTTCAACTGGTGTTGGACGAAACAAATCGCGAGTATGGCGAATATTTGTCAGAGCAGAACCTGAAGCAGGAAAGGGAACTGGAGGGACCCAAGTCTAGCGAGATACAGGTGCGGGAGGCCGCCAGGAGAATTAAGTTTGACTAGTTGTCGATGTGTTCGCCCACCGGCGGCGCCATGGCGCTCACGCTGCACCAGGTCGCAGGGCGCGACGGTTGCGTCGTGGAACGACACCGGCGCGGGTGGTGTGTCACACGCAGCCACTACGCGGGCACTCCGACCTGCAAGGATGAAGGCCCCCGTCTTGGCCAGCGTATCCTCGCCTAATCGTGCCCCCCATCTGCACACTGGCGGTCGCGTTAGATGCGAAACATGGACTTTCCACCGACAAAGAAGTCACCGGCGAATTCACGCTGCGCTTGAATGTCTGAAGAAATGGCGCCCGCGCCATCAGCGTCCGCCAGCGACACGCGATTCCTACCTTTCTGTTTGGCGCGATAGAGGGCGGCATCCGCATCCGGCAGCAATTGCCTCAAGTCGTAGATACCGTCTCTCGTACCAGCCACTCCGAAGCTGCAGGTAATTCCGATTTCTCTCATTTCCCAGGCAACGGGCCGGCCTTCGACGGTGCATCGAAGCTCCTCGGCTCGGGACCGCGCGGAATCTTGGTCACAACCGGGCAGGACGATCAGAAACTCTTCTCCGCCGTACCGGCCGACGGCGTCCGATGGGCGGATGCAGGATCTCAGCCGCTGCGCCGTTTCTCTCAATACGGCATCGCCGGCCACATGTCCGAAGTAATCGTTGATCTTCTTGAACCCATCGAGATCCGCCATGATCACCGTGAGTGAATCGCCGCCGCGTTGTGCGCGCGCCATTTCGGTCGACAGAAATTCAAAGATGCTCCGGCGATTGCGGATGCCTGTAAGGCCGTCCATGCGGGCTAGCTCCTGCAACTGACGGTTGCGTTCGCGGAGTTCGGTGACGTCTCGAAACCCCCATACCCGCCCCACATTCCGGCCTTTTACGGTCTGCGGCTCGGAGTGGCGCTCGAAGACGCGACCATCTTTGAACTCAAGCAGGTCGTCGGTCTTCACCTTGGGGTCGGCATAAACAGTCGCGAACGTGCTGATGAATGCGACTGGGTCTTTCAAACGGGATTTCACGAAGTCCGACAGAAGACGGTGATCGATCAGCTTCCCGATAGGCTCCTGAACTGCCCACATGGCGTCGAATTTCTGATTGTGCGCGACAATTTTTCCGGCCGAGTCTACCACCAGAATCCCGTCGGCGGTTGCCTCCAGCGTGGCACGGATGGTTTCCGTCCGCTCCTGAACGCGTTTCTTCAAGCTCACGACCCAGAGGGTGCCGCCCAGAATCATCAGTAGACAAATCCCCAGTAAGACGAGTATTCGCTTTGTAGTCCACCAGGAAGACGCTTCGAGGAGCACCGCATCACGCGGCGAGCGCAGCAGGATTTGAAATGCCGTGGGCACCCGAAAATGCCTCGACGCCTGGGTCTCCGTAACGGTACAGACGCCAGTCACTTGAAGCCGGCTGGCATCCCGTAAGCCATCCAATTGATGGTCCGATTCGTCTGCTTGCAGAATAGCGGAAAAAACGGCACCTCCCGAGTCCAGCAGGAACGTGTATTGGTCCGTAGTCCTCTTGAGTTGGATCAGGCGCGCGTCGATCCGAACGAGATCAGCATCGAAATTGCCGGAGAGCGCCTCTTTAGCCGTGACAGGCCGCGGCGCCGGCGGCGATTCGGACCCCAGCTTCCGAAAGACCGCCTCGTGAAGGGTGGGCGTGTACCCGCCCAACACCGCAAATCCAATTACATCCACCACGTCGCCGGGCTCGAGCGGAGTGGTTTGCGCGCTCAGCACGCTGGCCCCCTGGATGCCGTCGGTAATGAAGAACGCCTTGCCCGGCCATCTTGCAGTCACCGTGCCGCGGATTCGAACCCGGCGATCGGGGCCGGTGCCGGGCGTGTACTCGAATGCGCTTCGCACTGTCCTCGCCGGCAGGACGAACGGATCCGGGGGCGCAGGCTCCAGAACCCGGAACTCGGCCAAACTGGGCGTGTACATGTTGACCCCGATAAGTTGGCGTCGCTGATTGAAGATGGGACCCGCCGTGCCGCGCACCCGGACTCTCGCATCGATCAACCGTGGGTACTGCTTCTCGTCGTATCTCGGCGTCATCACCGCCACTTCCAGCTGGCCTGAGGCCACCACCAGCGTCAACATCGTGTTGCTGGTGTCCGCCGATCGCACGGTGCCTTCGACCTCAATCCACTGCCCGTCTTCGATGCCCGTCGAGAGGCGATCAAGGCCGACGTGCCGCGCAGACGGCAACGCGCCTTCGCCCAGCACACGCACTGAAGCCTGATCGACAATCGGAGAAAACTCGCCCGGACCCGTAACGCCCTCGACTTCGAGCATGGATCCGGTGTGGATTGCATCGGTCAGCAAGATCTGGTTCTTAGTCTCAACGTAGACCCCGGTTGAGCCGTCATTAACGAAAAAACCGTGCCAGCCTGGAAAGCAAACCACGCAGACTGCCCGCAAATGCACCGGATACTGCCGTTTCGATTCCAAGGGGGACAGTCCGTGGACGGCGGCAGCCGTAGTCAAGGTGGGGAGAACTCCCTGCCGCGCTCCCGGTGGCTCGCCGCAAAGAAGGTAGCCGCTGGGAATGCTAAGCAGGAACAGGGCGGCGCGCGTGATTTTCAATGAGTCCAGGTCGGCGAGCCCCACAGATATAGATCGGCAGATCGCGCCTATCGCCCTACTTGCGAAACGAATCCCGTTCATTTCTTCGAGCTCTCTTAGTATCGGCAAGCGAGCCGGATGATCTCCACCGGTTCTGCGCCCGGCAACACCCGAAGGCAAACTTGCCCCGCTCCCTTGTCCAGAGAAGTCGTCCTATTGGCACGTGAGTCTCTGGTGAGAGAATGCCAGTCCGCGACGGACACCCTCGCAGCATCTTCCCCTGCAAGCACGGCAGTATAAATGCGTGGCGGTTTGTGGACCCGCGACATGGCCAGATTCCAACAAAAGCGACTCCGCGGCAGCCGCTCGCGCGGCAGACCCCCAAGTTGCCCCGCGGCCGTGTGGTGGCCGGCGTGCCGACGCCACGGATCGATAAATTCAGGCAAACCACTCGCGGGCTTTCCGCGCCCATCGTGCGATCCCGATGACGCCCCCCTAATGAATTAACACGGCCATCCCAAACAAAACAAGTCTTCGAATGTTAACCGGGATGCCGCGGGCCCAGGCCGTCGCGCCGTCTGCCCGGGCCGCCGCGGCGGATCGCACCAGCGTGCCGACGGAGGAGCATTTGAGTGAAGACGCAACGGAACGGCCGCATTTTCGGCGAGCTACTCCGATCCTTTAACGCTGAACTCTTACGGCATCCGGAGCGATTATCTGTTGTCTCCAAAAATCACCAGCCGAAAGAGCGGTTGTAGCCCGAAACCGCGCTTGCCATGCACAGGGTAGTGTTGCCGTCGACCGATAACGGCGGCGACCAATGCTCCGATAGCAGCTTCGGATGCGGGACGGTATTTCAGATCACTCTGTAGAGCAGGCGGCGGTGTCGTCGCCGTAGCCGTGTCAGCAGGTAAGTGTCCTTGCGCCGATCGCGCCGCCCAGCCGCCCGGCGTGAGGGCGCGAAGCGCCACGATGCTCCCGGCCAGCGCCGGCCCGATGCCGTGGCGTTCGCGGTGGGTCACGTCTAGGGGCGAGATGGCCGGCGGTGCATCGTGAAATGGGACACGGGCGCCGGGACGGGCGGCGTATCGCGTCGAGCTACGGCTCGGACGGCTCCGGCGCCGCTTGCTCGGTCGTGGTAATCGCGTCGAGCGGCGGGCGCCCTTGCGGCGAATGAAGGCCCTCGTCTTGGACACCGCCCCGTCGCCGAATCGCGTCGCCCATCCGCCTGCCGGCGGTCGCGGCGACGGGCAACGGGCGGCTGCGAAACCTGTGGCCGGGATCCGACGTGCGCAGCGCCCAGGCGCGTGGTGGAAGGGGCACACCCGCCGCTGCGAGCGGGGCGCCTCGCGGCCGGATGAAGCTGCTGGGCTTGGACATCGCCTCCTCGTCGTTCGCGTCGGCCCGCCGCACGCCTGCGGGCGTGGAGCGGCAGGAAGGCTCCGAGAATAGCAAAGCGAGTGGGTCAAGGTTCGCGGCTGATCGTAGCAGACCAACCTATCGCAGCACGCTCAAACCTGTTTCGCAGGAATCAGGGGCTGATTCAAACGCGGTCTGGGGGAACCCCGCCATGACGGCGTTCTCCGGGGCGGCTCGCATCCGGGTGACCGTGCTGCTCGGCGGCATTCTCGATCTCGGAATTTGCCTCACCTCCGACTAGAATGGCGGCCCCTGTAAAGTAAAACCATAGGAGCAGGATGGCAAGAGCTCCGGCGGAACCGTACGCCTGGTCGTATTTCGATGCCTCGTACGCCATATAACCGCGGAACAGTCCGGACGCACACAGCCAGAGGATCACAGCGATAACCGCGCCCGGCGTGCTCCAGCGCATTTTTCTGTCGGAAAGATTCGGACCGAAGCGGTACACCAGGGCGAAGGCGATCAGCAACATCGCTGCGAGAATGGGCCACTGCGCAACCTGCCACACTGCGGAAACACCGTTCGAAACGCCGATGCGCTGCATGATCGCGGCCTCCATTTTCCGGCCGTAGAAGAGAAGAACAAGCGAGGTAAACCCGAGCACCGCAAGCGCGATGGTCAGGCCTGCGCCAGTAAGCGTGACCTGCCACCACGATCGCCGCTCTTCAACTTCGTAGGCTGCGTTGAGTCCCGACATCACAGCCCAGGTGCCGTTTAGGGCGGCCCACAGGGATCCAAACATCGCGAACCAGACTGTGTGCCGTGCGGCGCCTTTGCCGATCTCGGCGAAAAAGCCCGTTACCATTTCAAACGCGCGCGCCGGAAGAACGCTGCCGAGTAAGGATTCCAGCGTTTTGAGAAGATCGGAGCCTGTTCCCGAGAATCGCGCGAGTATTGTTGCGGCCAGGAGCAGTGCCGGGAACAGCGCCAGGAAGTGGTAAAAGGCGAGGCGAGCGGCTTGGCCGAACACCTCGTCTTCCCACGATTCCTTTACGGTTCGTTTGAACAGTTCCCGCCAAGAGAGGCCGCCGAGGGTCCAGAGATCGATCATGATTTCAGTTTGACCCAACGGCCGTGAGGCAAGGCGTTCAGCCGGTGCCGAATCTGTGGCGTCGGCTGCCGCCAGCGCCCACCTCGGCGGTTCGCCACCGCTCCCCGCTTCAGGGCCGACGGGGGATTCCACCGCGGTGCGATGCGCGTTGGCCCACGCGTCCTGACGGATGCCCGTCACCTGCCAGGAAACCCGCCGAGCCGGTCCCCCCTTGCGGACCTGCCGGACCCGCCGGCCCTTGCGGGCCAACAACTCCGTTGCTCACGTCGAATACCCCCAAGGTCCCCGACCCATTGCTAACCGTCAGCTTGGGTCCGCTGGTGCCAGCATCGAGGTTCAGATCCGAACCCCTGCCGTAAACGCCCGTCTGGGGCAGTGTGCGTGAATGCGTTGGACCGGATCTCATGGAGGCCGGACTGGACAAAGAGCCTATGTGCCGCTGCCCGTCAGCGTGATGGACTGCGGACTTCCCGGCACGGTATCCGTCAGTTCGATCTTGCCGTTGCGCTTCCCCGAAGCCGTCGGCGTAAACGTGACCGCAACCGAGCAGGTCGCGCCGGGCGCCAGCGTAGCCGGCGAAACGGGACAAGTGTTGGTCTCGGCAAAATCTCCCGGATCGGCGCCCGCCACCTTGATGCTGGTGAATCCGATGGGCGTGCCGCTCGGATTGCCGATCGTCACAGTCCGCGGCGGGCTCATCTTACCCACCGCCTCCTTGGCAAACGCCACGGTATTCGGGAAAACCGAAATCACCGGAAGATTGAACAGCACGGAGACGGAGTTCGAGTAGACGTTGGCTACCGCGACATCCGCGCCGCCTTGGCCGTTCAAATCCCCCGCCGCGAGCCCGCTGGGCGCCAGCCCAACCACATACTCCACGTCGGGCTGAAATGTGCCGTCGCCGTTGCCCAGAAGTATGGAGACGGTGCCGGGACCGCAGGCGGATTTGTACAAGCAAATGCTGTTGCTCACCGCCAGGTCCGGTATACCGTCGCCGTTGAAGTCCGCGACCGCCGCGGAATAAGGCTCGACGCCGACTGCATAGCTCACTTGGGGCTGAAACGTGCCGTCACCGTTGCCCAGCAGAATCGATACTGTATTGTCGTCCGAATTGACCACCGCCAGGTCTTGTTTCCCATCCTGATTGAAGTCGCCTGCCGTGATCCAGTCGGCTCCATCGCCCACATCGTAGATGATGGGGGATTGGAACGTGCCATCCCCATTGCCCAGAAGAATGCTCACCTGTGATGGATATGCGAAGCCCAGCTCGACATTGCCGGTGTCGGCCACAGCCAAGTCCAGTTTGCCGTCGCCGTTGAAATCGGCTACGGCGGTCCATAAGGGGAAGAATCCGCTCGCGTAGTTTACAAAGGGCTGAAAGGCGCCGGTGCCAGTCCCGAGCAAAATGGAAACAGAGTTGGAGCCGAACGCGGAGTTGCTCGTGACCACGTCCGCAACGCCCTTGCCGGTAAAATCGCCCACCGCAATACCGATGTCGAGGTTGCCCGTCGGATATTCCCGCTGTGCCTGGAAGGTGCCGTCTCCGTTGCCCAGCAAGATAGAAACGGCGTTTGAACCGGTGGCGGTCACGGCCAGATCCTGTTTGTTGTCTCCGTTGAAGTCGGCTATGGCCACCGCGCCAGAGGCGTACCCGGTGGGGTAGTCGACATGCGCGGCAAACTTCCCACTGCCCTCGTTCAAGAGAATCGAAGCCGAGTTGGCGGCAAAGTTGGCTGAGGCCAGATCCGGTTTGCCGTCGCCATTGAAATCCGCGATGGCCACGTCATACGGCTGTTGGCCGGTCGCGCTGTCGGCGTGGGTCTGAAATGTGCCATTGCCTTCGCCGATCAGTATGCTCACCGTATTCGCGGAGGAATTGGCGATCGCCAGGTCGAGTTTGCCGTCCCCGTTCAAATCCGCGGCGGCTAACCCCTCAGGCGAAAAGCCCGTGCCGTAGACCACCTGCTTCTGAAATGTTCCGTTGCCCTTGCCGAGCAGTACGGAAATGGTGTTGTCGAAGGAATTCGTCACCGCCAGATCCAGCTTGCCATCGCCGTTGAAGTCGCCCGCAACCAGATCCACCGGGTTAATGCCAGTGTCGTAATCCACATGCGCCTGGAAGGTGCCGTCGCCGTTGCCTAGCAGCACTGAAACCGTATTGGAGAAGGAGTCGGCCGTCGCCAAATCCAGTTTTCCGTCGCCGTTGAAATCGCCGACCGCCACGGCAACCGGGTAGGGGCCCGTGACGTACTGGACTTGGGGTTTAAAGGTGCCGTCGCCATTCCCCAGCAAAATCGAGACGGTATTGGCATCGAGGTTGGGGACCGCCAGGTCAGGTACACCGTCGCCGTTGAAGTCGGCCACTGCCAACGCTGCGGGACTGTCCCCGGTGGCATAGGTCACCGGCGGCTGAAAGGTGCCATCGCCGTTTCCCAGCAGGATGGAAACCGTGTCGGAATTGGTATTGAGCACCGCCAGATCCAGGTGCCCGTCACGGTTGAAATCGGCAGCGGCCAGGCTAAAGTCATCGTCTTTGGCCCCTGCGGGATAGTTCACGGCGGGCTGGAAGGTGCCATCGCCGTTTCCCAGTAAGATTGCGACTGTGTCGCTATCGTAGGCTGCTAGAGCGAGGTCCGGATTGTGGTCGCCGTTGAAGTCCCCGGTTATGACGGTCTGTACCTCGTCGAGTCCCGTGGGGTAGTCTACAGCGGCTTGATAGGTGCCGTCGGGGTTTCCCAGTAATATGGAAACCGTATTGGCGCCAGAGTTGGCAACCGCCAGGCTCTGCGGGCCGCCGGTTTGGAATGCGCCGATGGCAACGCCCAGCGGCCCGTTCCCGACGGCCAGATCGGCCCTGCCAAACACGTATCTTTCGGCCGCCACCGACGTCGAAGGGTTTGCGGCGCGCGGCGCGGCCGCGTTGGCCGATTTGTGCGCCGCCAGACGGCTCAACCGCGTCGGGGGTGCTTGCGCCTGGCCGAATAGCAGCCCCGGCGATATGGCCAGTAACAAGGCGGCGATGCGTCCTGCCGGTTTCAAATTCGTTTCGTAGGTTTTCATAGGATACTCATGTTTGCTTTATTTGCCGCTGCCCGTGAGCGTGATGGACTGCGGACTCCCAGGCACGGTGTCCGTCAGCTCGATCTTGCCGCTGCGTTTCCCCGAAGCCGCCGGAGTGAACGTGACCGTGATCGAACAGGTCGCGCCGGGGGCCAGCGTGGCGGGCGAAATCGGACAGGTGTTGGTCTCGGCGAAATCGCCAGGATCGGCGCCCGCGATCTTCACGCTGGTAACGCTCAACGGCGTGCCGCTGGGGTTGCCGATCGTGATACTCTGCGGCTTGCTCTTCTTGCCCACCGCCTCTTTGGCAAACGCCAGCGGGTTCGGGAAAACGGAGATCACCGGAAGGTTTAGCAACACGGACACCGAGTTGGAGGCATAGTTAGCTACCGCCAGATCGGCGCCGCCCTCTCCACTAAGATTCGCCGCGGCGACACCTCCGGGTCCAAGCGCTGCCAGGTAATCCACGCTGGGCTGAAAGGTGCCGTCGCCGTTCCCCAGGAGCACGGAGACGGTCCCCGGACTGCAGGGAGTTGCGCAGAACGAGTTGCTTATCGCCAAATCCGGGATGCCGTCGCCGTTGAAGTCCGCGATCGCCACGGCCGAGGGATAGACGCCCACCGGATAGTCTACGTGGGGCTGAAACGTGCCGTCCCCGTTGCCGAGCAGAATCGACACTGTATTGCTGCCGAAATTGGCCACCGCCAGGTCTTGTTTCCCATCCTGGTTGAAGTCGCCGGTGGACACCCAGTAGGGCTGGATGCCGGCATCGTAGGTGGCAGCGGGCTGGAAGGTGCCGTCGCCATTGCCCAGGAGAACACTCACAGTCGCGATGGTTCCCCCATAGGCGAGGTCGACGACAGCCAGGTCCAGTTTGCCGTCGCCGTTGAAGTCGGCTGTAGCGGCCCAATTGGGCGTGAGTCCCGCTGCGTATTCCACATGGGCCTGAAATGCGCCAGTTCCTGTGCCGAGCAGAATGGAAACGGAGCTGGCGTTGGTTAGGAAGTTGTCGTTGGACGTGACCTGGTCCGGATTGCCGTCGCCGTTAAAATCGCCTACCGCAACGGCAACGGGGTAGCTGCCCGTGGGATACTCCTGCTGCGCCCGGAACGTGCCGTTGCCGTTGCCGAGCAGGATGGAAACGGCGTTTGAACCTAAGTCCGCCACAGCCAGATCCGGCAAGCTGTCCCGGTTGAAGTCGGCGATGGCCACTGCATATGGGGCATACCCGGTGGGATAGTCTACATGCGGGGCGAAATCTCCGCTGCCCTGATTCAAGAGAATCGAAACCGAATCGCTACCGTAGTTGGCGACGGCCAAGTCCGGTTTTCCGTCGCCGTTGAAGTCCGCGCTGGCCAGATTGTACGGCGCCTGGCCGGTAGCCTGGTCGGCATGGGTTTGAAACCTGCCACTGCCTGCGCCGATCAGGACCGTAACCGTACTCGTGCCGGAATTGGCAATGGCCAGATCAAGTTTGCCGTCGCCATTCAAATCCGCGGCGGCCAGACCATACGGCGAAAAGCCTGTACCGTAGACCGCCTGCTTCTCAAATGTCCCGTTTCCCCTGCCGAACAGCACCGAGACGGTATTGTCCGCGCCATTGGAAACCGCCAGATCCAGCTTGCCATCGCCATTGAAATCGGCGCTGACCAGCCCGGATGGACCATTACCCGTGGTGTAGGCTACTGGCGGCTGGAAGGTCCCATTCCCATTGCCTAGCAGGATCGAGACAACGCTACCGGGCCCTAGGACGGCGAGATCCAGCTTATGGTCGCCGTTGAAGTCGTCGGCCACCATGTAGCCGGACGCCCCCAGGTCATACTCCGACTGGGGCCGAAACGTGCCGTTGCTATTGCCAAGCAAAATCGAGATGGTGCCGCTATAGATATTGCCGACCGCCAGGTCGGGAACGCCGTCGCCGTTGAAATCGCCGACAGCCAGCGCAAGAGGCCCTTGGCCGGTGGCATAGGTGACTTGCGGTTGAAAAGTGCCGTCACCGTTGCCCAGCAATATGGAGACTGTGTTTTCGCCGCCGTTCACCACCGCCAGATCCAGGTGTCCGTCGTTGTTGAAATCGGCGGCAGCTAAGTCCCAAGCCTCAGCCCCTACCGCGTAGTTCACAGCAGGCTTGAAAGTGCCATCTCCATTTCCCAGAAAGATGGACACGGCGCCGCTCGTACTCACGGCGGCGAGGTCCAGGTTGCGATCGCCGTTGAAGTCCGCCGTGATGATGTTCCACGCATAGGATTGCCCCGTGGGGTAAGTCACCGCCGGTTGAAAAGTGCCATCGGGGTTGCCGAGCACCACCGAAACCGAGTTCGACGCCCAGTTGATAGCGGCGATACTCATCGGGCCGCCGGTTTGGAAAGCGCCGATGGCTACCGCTTCCGGCTCATCCCCGACAGCCAGATCGGCCCGGCCGAATACATATCTTTCAGCCGCGACGGACGTTGACGGACTGGCCGCCCGCGGCGCAGCCACGCGGGCCGAGTTGTGGCCCGCCAACCGGCTAATCCGCGTCTCGGGCATTTGCGCTCGGCCGATGCCAACCACGCAGATGAACAGCAGGGCGGCGATCCGCCTTGCCGATTTCGAATTCGTTTCGTAGGTTTTCATGCTATCCTCCAATACCTCTCCCTCACGGTCGCGGCCCGGTAACGCTCGCGGCCCGTTGGACGCCAGCCGGGATTTCCGCCGCGCCTAATGACCATCGAGCCTGGGATTGGCCTCCGCCTAAGCCGCAGCATCCCTCGGGATTGGCTAACTATTGGCAAGAATACTCGTCGCAACGCAGGATTTCACCACCTGTTTAGGTAGGAACGTACCGGCGAAGGGCTATCGGGGAAAAACGACGCCTGTCTTATTTGACAATGTGCCGGCGCAAGGCCCTGGCGACGGCTTCGGATTTGGAGTGGACGTGCAGTTTCTCGTAGATCTGCTTCACATGGAACTTGATGGTGTTGGTGCTGAGCTTGAGCTCCGCGCCCGCGGTCTTGTAGCTGTGCCCCTCGGAAAGCAGTTGCAGCAGCCGGAGCTCGTGCGGAGTCAAGTCACAATCCGCGCGCTGCGGCGGACGCACCTCTCGGAAAAGAACGATCACACGCCGCGCCACCTCGGGCGACATGGGCGCGCCCCCGTGGACGGCCTCCCGGATGCTCTCCAGCAGCCGGACCGGCGGCGTCTTCTTCAGCAGATAACCAGACGCTCCACCACAAAAAGCCTCGAAAATGCGCTCGTCGTCATCGTAGACCGTAAGTACCAGCACGAGCGTCTGTGGAAACCGCTCCCGGAGAAGCGGGATGCCCTCGAGGCCCGACATTCCGGGCAGCCCGAGATCGGCCAGGATGACTTGCGGGACGTCCTCGGCGATTCTCCGCAGCGATTCTTCCATGCTGCCGAAGGCGCCGGTGCAACGGTAGCCGTCCGTGCCGTCGATCAGGTACCGCAGACCTTGGCGGATGTCGCGTTGGTCCTCTATTACCGCGACCGTGATGATCTCCCGGCCGTGGGCTCCGCTCTCTGAAGGGTTCTCGCTGGCGGTTGTCATTTTGCCCTGATAAGAAAAACGAGCTAGTGCCGGGGCTGCGCAGCTATGATGGCATATCTGGTAGTAGGTCGGCTTGGTCTTGTGGGGCGGGCAATTCTGCCCGCAGCCGGCTCTAGCCGCCTGAAAGGCGGCTGCGGCCAAGATTGGCCGCCCTACAAAACCGGACTCCCCTCCCCAAAACCTAGTTTGCAGCGTGCCGGGCGGTGGTGTCCCCACCCGTTTGGGTAGTTGTCTTTCCGGAGCGAATCGTCCGGCCATCTAAAGGAACCCGAAGCGTGATACGCGTGCCGGCGCCGGGACGGGTCTGCACCTCCAGCGCCCCGCCCAACCTTTTGGCCCGGTCTGTCATACTGGCGAGGCCGTGACCCGCCGGTTCGCCGTTCACAGAGTGGCTCATGTCGAAGCCCTGCCCGTCGTCCGAGATCGAGAGCACCAGCCCGGCCTTTTCCATCGTCAGTGAAATCTCAGTTGTTCTGCACCGGGCGTGGCGGGCCACGTTATGCAGTGCTTCCTTGAAAACCAGGAACACCTGGCGGCGCGTGTCGGCGCCGAGCCGGGCATCATGGGCCAGGTCGGGAGCGCGGAAGGTGAACTCGATCTCGCGCGGAGCGAGCACGTCATTGGCAAAGCGCCGCATACGCTGGATCAGGTCGCGCAAATGGTCCTTGTGCGGGTTGATGGCCCACACAATTTCGCTCATCGCGTCCACGAGATCGCGCGAGAGGTCGGCCACTCGGGCCATGGGTTCGACGGCGCGCTGGTTCGCGCCGCGCACCTCGCGGCGCGCGACTTCAGCCAGGATGGCAATCTGTGTCAGGCTGGAGCCGATGTCGTCGTGCAGGTCGGTGGCGATACGGGTGCGGACGCGCTCCAGCTCCAGCAGCCGATTCAAGTTGTAGCGGTACGCGCCGTACAGGAGGGCCCCGCACGCCAGCAAGGCGGACAGCCGGAACCACCAGCGCCCCCAGACCGGTGGCATAATCGCAAAATCGATTTCCGCGGGCGTCTCGCTTTCCTGGCCTTCCGAATTCACGGCTTTTACCAGAAAGTGGTAGCTCCCCGGTTCGAGGCCGGGATAGTTCGCTTCATGGTCCCTGCCCGGCCCCTGCCAGCCTGACTCTCCTCCCTCCAGCGTGTATAAGTAGCGCAGGTTCGCTTCGGGTTCGTCGCTGAAACCGACAAACGCGACCTGAACCTGATTCTGAGAGGGCTGCAAATCTCCGCGCCGGATGCGCGTCTCGCCGAGTTGCGAAACCGGATAGCGATCGCGCCCGATGCGCAGGTCCGTGATCCGCACGGACGGGATGGCGGGCGGCCGGTCGGCGGTCGGGGACAGTCTCGAGAGACCCTGGGTGGTCGCGAACCAGAGATCGCCGGCGCCATCCCGGCTCGCCATCGTGATATTCCCGCGCGCCAATCCGTCGGCCACCGAGAAGTGTTTGATGTAACCCGTTCGTGGATCCAAACGGTCCACGCCCTTAACGGTAGCGGCGTAGATGCGCCCCGTCGAGTCCTCGGTGAGGCATATGATCGCGTCGCTCGAAAGCCCATCCGAGGTTTTATAAATCCGCAACCCAAAATGCGGACTGCCGGGACGATCTATCGCTCCGAGTCCGTTCTCGGAAGCAATCCACAATCGCCCGCCGCGATCGACGAACAAATCGTTTATGTCCGCCGGGACGCCGTCCTTCGGCGTGAACTGCGTGAATTGCCGGCCGTTGTAACGAAATAGATCGCCGGCCAAAGCCATCCAGATGTTGCCGTCCCGGTCTTCGGCAAATGCGGAGACAGGCTCTTTTCCACTTGGCCCGCCTTTAGCGAAAGAGACGTCGTTGGTAGCGGGGTCCCAGCGTATGAGCCGCACGTCGCCCGCTGGTAAAACCTGCGACGATGCCCAGATGCCGCCCTTCGAATCCTCGAAGAGCTGGAACATGCCTTGGTCCCGCGCATAACAAGCCGTTGGCTGTCCTCCGGGCGGTGTCCCTCCCGGGGTCGGCGCGTAAGTGCAGAGCCCCGCCGTAGTCGCCGTCCACCATGCGCCGGTGCGGGCCTGCAGCAGCACATGGTGTCCCCAGGTTGCTTCCTTGCTGAAACCCTTGACGAGCGAGGCGTGGAACCTGGCTCCATCGAAGAGATTGAGGGATTCGTTTCCACTTACCGAAGCCGCCAGCGCCATGATGGTCCCTGTGCGATCCGTGGAAATCGCCCACACCCGATCCGTCGTGAGCCCGTCCGCCTCCCGAAATGTGGTGAATCCGGCTTGCAGGATTTTCATCGCGCCGGCGGCTTCCGTTCCCGCCCACATGTTCCCCGCACGGTCCCTGGCCAGCGCGTTCACCTGACGGTCGATCAGTCCCTGAGCGCGAGTGAGCATCCGCAACGCCGGTGAGGGGCTGCCGGGAAGCCATCGCACGATCCCCGCACTGGCGCCGGCCCAGAGGTACCCGTCCGGCCCTTCGGCCAGGGACGTCACATCCAGGCCTTTCACTTCCCCGGCTTCCCTATAGACCTGCTGAACGCCGTACCTGCCGTCTTTGTCCGCATCCCGCATTAA
>Ga0187855_10001491_pt1 | contig 18538 bp, 18 predicted proteins | sample June2016WEW_8_10_2_FD_132969 | JGI IMG/M metagenome (GOLD analysis project Ga0187855, IMG submission 132969) | Peatland microbial communities from SPRUCE experiment site at the Marcell Experimental Forest, Minnesota, USA - June2016WEW_8_10 | ecosystem: Environmental > Terrestrial > Soil >...
AGCGGCTGGCGCGCAGCCTTGGGTCGCCGCGTTCAGTAACGCCCAACGCAATCAAGTCTTTGCGGCACTGTACCGCCGCCTCAGCGGAGGCCTGGAGCGCGTTGGCGAAGAGACTGTAATCGGGCCCGATAAATTCCTCGCATGGGCGACCGAGACGGTCGGCGGCGAAAGCATCGAGTGGATCTCGACCGATCCGCAGATGCTGGTTGAAACCGAAGCCTGGCCGGCGCGTCAGAGTGTGGGTGAACGTGTGCACGCCGCGTCGCCGATCCTGGGCCCCGCCATTGGACGGCTTGGCCATCGCCTGGCGCTGGCTAAACGTTATGCCGATCCGCTCACTTTGGACGCAAACTACGTCCGCCGTTCGGACGCCGAAGTGTTCTGGAAAGACAGACCGGCCCGTCAGTAAGCCAAGTAACCCCGGATGGATCGTGTCTTTGGAGACGACTCGTGATTAGAAGGATTCTGGGCGTCGCAGTGATAACTGCCATCACAGCGGCGTCGGTTTACGTTGCTGCCGCATCGGTTAGCGGTTTGGCCGCAGCCAAAGCCGCTGCCCAAACGCCTGCTTCAACGGCAAATCAAGGCGACAAAAGCTGGATTGCCCGCAGCAATGAATTCGCAAACCTGCTCATCGAGATCGAGAAGAAGCATGATCCGGAGTCGGCGTCCGCGGATGGCCTGAGCCAGTATGACGAAAAGATCGCCGCGGCGACGCATGAGGACGATGTGGCCGCGACCTCGGAAAAGCGGGCCGTCCTCGCCAAGCTCCAGGATCAACTGCCCAAGGAGCAGAACAAGTACGTCCGGCAAGATCTGGAGATCATGATTCACAACGCGCAGCTGCAGCTCAAGCAGCACGATTTCGCGGAAACCCATCAGATTCCCTACCTCAATGCGAGCGGAGCGGTGTACCAGGGTCTGCGCGTCTTGCTGGACGATCAGGTGGCCGCGGAGCGGCGTCCCGCCGCCCTCGTGCGGCTGCGCAAATATGCAGGGCTGGAGCCGGGCTATACGCCATTTGCCGACCGGTTGCGAAAACTCACCGAATTGCAGCTGGCCAAGCCCAACATGATTTATCCGGCGAAGGCTCGGGTGGAAACGGCGCTTTCGCGCAACGCCCTGTACGTCGATGGAATTGCCGACCTGTTCAAGCAATACAAACTGCAGGGCTGGGAAGAACCTTACGCCAAGCTGAAGGACCAGCTCACCGCCTACGACCAATGGATAACCAGCGATATTTTGCCCAAGGCGCGGACCGATTTTCGGCAGCCTCCTGAGCTGTACGCCTTGGGTCTAGAGGGCTACGGCATCGACATTCCCCCTGCGGAACTGGCGGCGATGGCCCACAAGGCATTCACCGAGTATCAAGCCGAGATGCAAACGATCGCAGCGCAGATTGCCAAGCAACACGGTTGGCCCAGCAGCGACTACCGCGACGTCATCAAGAAGCTCAAGGAAAAGCAACTGGTCGGCGACGCCATTCTGCCCTTCTACAAGGACCGGTTGAAAAACATTGAAGACATCATCGTGAAGGATCAGCTGATCAGTCTGCCGGACCGCCCGGCGCGCATTCGCATCGGCACACCGGCGGAGAGCGCGCAACAACCCGCCCCGCACATGGTCCCTCCGCCGTTGCTGAACAATACCGGGCAGCAAGGCGAGTTCGTGTTACCGCTGAATATGCCGGCGTCCGCCGGCAGCGCGAAAGCAGAAAAGGTGGACGACTACACCTTCGATGCGGCTTCGTGGACGCTTATCGCGCACGAGGCCCGCCCCGGTCACGAACTGCAATTCGATTCCATGATCGAGCACGGGGTATCGCTGGCGCGCTCGCGGTACGCGTTCAACAGCACCAACGTCGAAGGGTGGGGACTTTACGCCGAGTACATCACCAAGCCCTATATGCCGCTGGAAGGCCAGTTGATCTCGCTGCAGTTCCGGCTGCTGCGGGCCGAACGTGCCTATCTCGATCCCGAGCTGCAGGCCGGCAAAATCCAGCCCGCGGACGCCATGAAGGCGCTCACCGAGGATGGCGTTTTGTCCGTTCCGTTCGCAAACCAGGAAGTAGAGCGCTATACATTCCGCGCGCCCGGCCAGGCCAATTCGTACTTCTATGGATACACGAAACTCCTTCAGCTAAGAAAAGACACCGAAGCGGCGCTGGGGCCAAAGTTCGATCAAAAGAAATTCCATGACTTCATTCTGGCGCAAGGTTTGCTGCCACCCGACCTGATGCGAAAAGCGGTGATGGAAGATTTCATCCCCGCGGCTGAATGAGCCGCTTGGAAAGCGGAAGAAGTGCTTTCTTTAGGAGGCCGGGGCTTCAGCCCCGGCGTAACTGGTTTCAAAGCAGCTGGGCTTTAGCCCCTGAAGAGAGCTTTTTTCTTCTTGTTGTATTTTTCCGCAGCCTGTAGAGGCGGCGCAGTGCCGCACGAACCGGTGAGCGTGCGCGGCGATCGGTGAGGATCCGCCTATGAAACGTGAAACCGCTTCAACCTTGCGCCAATACCGGGGCGTAGTGCGGAAATTCGAGCCGCGGGACGCGCACCCTGTCGACTTGATCTTGCGCCAATCTCCCGAGGCGGCGGCTTGGTCCCTCAAATCGATCGAACAACTGCAACAGCGCGGCGAGCTTGCGTGGGTGATCGAGATTGGATCCAGCATCGCCGGTTTCCTCGTCGCTCGCGCAGTCTTGAATGAAGCCGAGATTCTGAATCTTGCGGTGGATCCTCCCAGGCGACGCATGGGACTCGCGGCCGCTCTTTTGTTCGCGGCTTCAGCGGAATTTCAGCGACAGCACGTCGAGACGATCTTCCTGGAGGTGCGCGAGTCCAACCAGCCCGCAATTTCTTTTTACGAAAAGCATGGATTCGCTTTGAACGGCCGGCGCCCGGCCTACTATCAGAACCCGACCGAAGACGCAGTACTAATGATGAGAGAACTCACAGGCTAGGACTCCCTACCCTAATTTTCTCAAGGTTCCCTCTTGACGCCGCCTTGCCGCGGGTTTACCGTGCGCTCATGGAGTAGTTATCCAAAATTAATATAGTCGTGAGGAGGAACGCATGGCCACGTTGGCGCGGAACCCTCGGGACATACTCCTCGATACAGACGCCGAGTATCAGCGTCTGGCCGAGCAGCATGCGAAGTACGAAGCCGAACTCAAAAAACTCACCTCGGATCCCTACCTCAACTCGGAACACCTCCTGGAAGAAATCAAGCTGAAGAAGATGAAACTGCACTGCAAGGATGAGATGGAGCGGATTGCCTCAAGCCTTCGCCGCTCCCGCGCCCAGGTCACGTAGCGCGAGAGCTTTCTCGACACTCACTGATCGCGACCGACGCCAAGCGTAGGGGCACGGCATCGCCGTGCCCGTCCCCCCGGCCACGCGCAATCATCTCTCTTCCCGTTCGCCCGTTCGCACCCTCCCGCCTCAGTCCCGCGATCCAATCGCCTGTGGTATTGTCTAACCAGCATGGTCAAAGAGGGCTACTACTTTGGACTTCCCCCGCTCGTCCTGAGCGGCGTAGCTTTTCTGGCGCATTGGATCGCAGTCGGTATCCTGCTGCTGTGCCTGGCGGCCTTTGTTTTCTATTTCTTCCGCGATCCTGAACGCATGATTCCTGGCGAACCTGGGGCGGTAGTGTCTCCGGCGGACGGTCGCGTCGTTGTGGTCACCGACGAGGATTGCGCCGGGCGTCCGGGCAAGCGCATCAGCATCTTCCTGGCAATTTGGAACGTGCACGTGAATCGCTCGCCTGCCGCGGGGACTATCCTCAAGATGGACTACCGGCCGGGCAAATTTCTGGCGGCCATGATGGCCCGGGCCTCCGCGGAAAATGAGCAAAACGTTATTTCCCTTTCCACCGCATCCGGCGAAATGGTCTTCAAACAGATTGCCGGGCTGATTGCGCGCCGGGTAGTCTGTTGGAAGAAAGTCGGCGATATCGTGCAGCGCGGCGAGCGGATCGGGTTGGTGCGCTTCGGCTCGCGAGTGGACCTGTGGGTGCCGCGCGATGCCGAGATTCTGGTGGCTCTCGGCGACAACGTAAAGGGCGGGTCGAGCGTTCTGGCGCGCTGGCCGGTGGCTGCGGGCTCCAAGGTGGCGAACGAGGCCGACGCAAGAACGCCGGTTGAGAATTTGACTGCGGCTGGGAAGCGAACATAAGGATGTCTGACTCCGAACAACAGCTGGTGGAATCAGAAACACTACCGCCGGAACCATCCATCCGCGGACGCCGCATTCGCAATCCGCGGCTGCGGCGCGGCATTTTTCTGCTGCCCAGTCTGTTTACCGTCGGCAATCTGTTGTGCGGCTACTACGCCAGCGTGGCGGCGCTGGACGCCACGGTGCTTCAGCCCGATTCCTTCGACCATGCGGCAAAGGCCATTGGACTGGCGATTGTGTTCGATTCTCTGGATGGACGCGTAGCGCGCTTGACGGGCACGAATACGGAGTTTGGTGTTCAATTCGATTCGCTTGCCGACGTGGTGAGCTTTGGGATTGCACCGGCTCTGCTGGCATACTCCTGGGGCGTGCGGCACCTTCCGGGGCTGGAATTTACACAGGGCGCGCAGCAGATCGCACATTTCGGCTGGTGGTTCTGCCTGGCGTTTGTGGTGTGCTGCGCGTGGCGCCTGGCGCGTTTTAACGTCCAGGGGATGGCGCCGGGCGGATCGAAGTATTTCGTGGGTATGCCGACCCCGGCGGCCGCGGGCATGATTGCGGCGACGGTCCACGCGTTCAAGTACCCGATTCAGGATTGGCGCTGGTCCGTAGCATGGATTTTTTTGGCGCTGGGACTCGCCGCGCTGATGACCAGCACGATCCGGTTTTACAGCTTCAAGGATTTGCCTTGGACCCGTAAGCAGCCTTCGCTTGGGATTGTCTTTATCGCCCTGCTGGGCGCGGCCATCTGGCGCTGGTCCGAGGAAGTCTTGCTGCTGATTGCCGCGACATATACCGCCGCGGGCGTGATCCTGCACGTGGTAAGAATGATCCGGCACCGAACTGCGCGAACCGCGTGATGCATGCCCTTTGAACGGGAATCCAACCGCATAATCATAGCGGGTGCGTCTTCGCTGCTCGGCGCGGAGCTGAAGTCGCTGCTGGAAGAAAGCCGTTTCGCGGCATCGGAGTTTAGCCTGCTCGACGAAGAGTTGGCGGCAGGCACACTGACCGAAGCGGGCGGCGAACCCGCGGTGATCCGGCCGGTCGAAGAAGACAGCTTTAACCGCGCGCGTTTCGTGTTCTTCACCGGCTCGCCGGAGTTCACACGCGCAAACCTGGCATTGGCCCAGCGGAGCGGCGCCGCGATTATCGACCTCTCCGGCCATTCCGCATCGCTACCTGAATCTGCTCCCTGGTTTCTCGGTATCGAGAAGGTTCGCGGCCAGGTCGTTGCCGAGAAGCCGCGCCTGGCGTCGATTCTGTCGGCCTCGGCTGAGGCGCTCGTTCGTCTTACGGTTGCGCTACGAGATCTGGGTCTTCGCAGTGTCAGCGCGACGGTACTTCAGCCGGTTTCCGCATGGGGAAAACCCGGCATCGAGGAATTGGAAACGCAAACCAGCCAGTTGCTCGCCCTTCAGACTCCTGGAAAGCAGCTGTTCGATGCGCAAGTGGCCTTCAGCACACTGGAGCGCTTTGGTCCATCGAGCCGCTTCGATCTGCGCGCGGCCTTGGCGACGCTTCGCGCCGAAGTACATTTGTGTCTCGGCGGAAGTTCCGTGATTCCCGCGATTCAACTGGTTCATGTTCCGGTTTTTTACGGCACTACATTTTCGGTTTGCGCCGAACTGGACACCTCCGCTGACGCGCCCCGCATCCAAAGCACTTGCAAGGCGGCGGGGTTTTCCGTGATGCAAATGCCAGAGACTCCCCACAACTTGAGCGTCGCAGAAGAATCGGCCATTCAGTTGGCGGAAGCCGAAGCTGACCCCGCGAAGCCGGGGACTTGGTGGTTCTGGGGCGCAGCGGATAATATTCGTTTGCCGGCTTGGAATGCCGTGAAGCTCGCGGAGAAGCTCGCCGAATGAAACGACCTTTTTGGCCCGTGATCGCCCTGGCGTTCGCGATGATCGCGGTCACTCTGAGCGGATGCGGATACCACGTTGCCGGGCGCACCGATGCCCTGCCCTCTGGGATTCACGTCATCGCGGTGCCCGCGCTGGTCAATGCGACCACCAGTTACCGCATCGAGCAGAAACTTACATCGGCTACCGTGCACGAGTTCCTGGCCAAGACCCCCTACAAGGTGGTGTCGAATCCCGCCGACGGGGATGCCGTGCTGACCGGGAAAGTGGTGAGCCTGGAAGCACTTCCCTTGCTGTTCGATACGGTCAGCGGGCGCGCGACGACCATGCTGGTGACCGTGAAATGCGAAGTCACCTTGACGCAAACTTCCAACCAGAAAGTGCTGTATCACACCAACAATTTTGTGTTTCGCAGCGAATACGAAATCTCGACGGACGTGGCGAGCTTCTTCGGAGAGCAGGATCCGGCGCTGGACCGGCTGGCCAAGGATTTTGCGCAGCGGCTGGTGGCCGCGGTGACGGAGAATTATTAGGATCGAATCGCTGACCAGGCGATGACCGAGAATTGACGAAGGATTTTGGGGACGGAGAATCGACGGATGGCGCGGATTTCTACACAAGAACTACTGGAGCGGCTGAAAAATGGCAAGGTGATTCCGGCGTTGCTGCTGCTGGGTGACGAGCCGTATCTGCGCGACGTTTGCCGCAAGGCCTTGGTGCAGACGTTTACGCTGGAAGCGGCGCGGACCTGGGGCATTTCGCGGTATTCGGCGGAACGCGGCGAAACGCAAAGCGCGCTGGAGCAGGCGCAGAGTTTGCCGATGCTTTCGCGGCAGCAGGTAGTGTTTTTGGAAGAAGTCGAGAAGATTGAAAAGCTGGGCGAGAAAAATCGCGACGCGGCCGTCGAGCAACTTGAGGGATATCTTGCAGACCCAGCGCCGTTTACCGTGCTGGTGCTGGAGGCTACGGCACTCGACCAGCGGATGAAGTTGGCGAAGCTTTTGGCGGAGAAGACTGTGGTCGTGGATGTGAGCCTGGGCGAGAACCCCGAGCAGCGTCTGAGCATAGCGGTCACCTTTGCGAAAGCGCTGGCGGGCGAAGAGAAGGTGGAGTTCGAGAGGGGCGCGGCGGAGGACCTGGCCGAATTCGTTGCCGCCGACCTGATGCGTTTGCAAACGGAGATCAAGAAATTGGCGACGTACGTCGGCGATCGCAAACTGATTCAGCCGCAGGACGTCAGCGCACTGGTGATCTCGGAGAAGACCACGACCGTTTGGGAATTGGCGGACCTGCTGGCTTCGCGGCAGACGAAGAAGGCGCTGGAGTTTCTGGAGCGGCTTTTACGGGACGGCGAAGAGCCTTTGCAAATGCTGGGTGCCTTGACGTGGATGTACCGCAAGTTGATCGAGGCCAGCGAGGTTCGAGGGGTATCGAACGGCTATCAGGCGGCGAGGGCCCTGGGGATGCGGCCGGAGCAGGCGGAACTGGCTTTGCAGAGCGCGCGAAAAATCGGTAAGGCTAGATTACTGAATGGGTTAGCGGCCCTTAAGGTGGCGGATAGCCGGCTCAAGGGTGGCGCGGACGACACGCGTGCGGCTTTGGAATTCCTACTGGTTGAATTGGCTGGATCGGGAGTCGCGAAGGCAGCCGTTTAGCGAGTGCGGTCGCCGTTTCTGGGCTCAATTTCAGGCGGGTCTGTTTAGTTAAGAGTAACCCCACCCCCCTCTATGTTTTTTTGTAAGTGTTCATTCTAAAGATAGTTAAAGTGCTTTGTTTTGATACACTTTTGCAAGTGTTCATTCTAAATGGCTTAGCGGTTTGCCTCGAAACTTGAAATTGGGACATGGAAATCGCTCAAAATCGATGGCCGAACATAGATAGCCACAACGACATATTACCTTAATCGCATAGAGCTTGTCCAGGGAAATCTTGGGAAATCGAGGGCAAAACTGATGTGGGTTTCGCCATGCGGTTATCGCGTGGCTTGGGTCCAGGTAGGCGCCTATCGGATGGGTTTCCGTTTGTCTTCAGGTGGCACAGCCAGGAGTGGCTGTGCTACCCGGAGTGCAATGCCACGATTGGGATCGTTAAGCTTAGGATTTGGCGGCTTTTACGCCGTTGAAGGCCAGCGTCAGGCGAGACTTGTAGCGGTTCCCGGTGTTTTCGTGGAGGACGCCCTTGGTGATGGCGCGATCAATGGCGGACATCGTGGGGTGCAGCAAATTTCCGGCGGCGGTGGCGTCTCCGGCGGTGATGGCGGTGCGCAGGCGGCGCATGAGGGTGCGGACGCGCGTGCGGTTGGCGCGGTTGACATCGGCACGTTGACGAGATTGCTCCGCCCGCTTTAAAACGGACTTCTTCCGCTTCTTAACTTTGGTAGCCTGTCCCTGCGCCATCTATTGCTCCTTTTATGTATCGCTCAAACCAATAACGTTAAACGAGGCGGACGGCTTTGTCAAACGAGCTGAAAGACGCACCTCCCGGGCGGGCGTTGTTTGTCGTCCCGTCAAGCAATCGGATTGCGGTGAACGCCGGGGCGAAGCCGACTGGCCGCCCGGACAAACGGGACGAACTGCGCCTGTTGGTCAATTCGCGCAACCCGATCATCACCGCGGAGACGCCGGAGGAAGAGCGCGTCGAGCGCTTGTTGATGGAGATCGCCACGGAACTGGATGTGCCCCTGTATACCTGGAGCGTGACCGTGGGTCTGGCCAGGATGCGCGGGGCGCCGCTGTACAACACCGAGACTCCCGAGCAAGTGCTCTTGAACATCGACTTGATTCACGGCGACGCGATCTTCGTATTGAAGGATTTCGCGAGATATTGCGACAACGACAAGGTGTGCCGGCGGCTGCGCGAGCTGACGGAAAAATTCCGTGGCGAGCGCCGCTCGATTGTGATCACGGCGGCATCGGTGCAATTGCCTGCCGATCTAATGGCGGACGCCGCGCCTTTTCAGCTGGGGTTGCCGAGCGCGGAAGAGTTGCTGCCGGGCGTGCGCTCGGTGCTGACCGAAGCGAACAGCGCGCAAAAAATTCCGATGGGGCTGGACGCCGCGGGAGTAACGCAACTGGCGCGCAACCTGGTGGGCCTGCCGCAAGAAGAGGCGATCCGGGCTTTGCGGAAATGCGTTCTGGCGGGCAGAAGGATTGATGCAAGCTTGCTGGAAGCCGCGCTCGATGCAAAGCGTGAAGCGCTGCGCGGCGACGGTTTGCTGGAGACCATTCGCTGCGACACTTCGTTTTCGGACGTGGCGGGATTGAAGCGCATTAGCGAGTGGATCGCGAAGCGCAAGAATGCCCTGACGCCCGAGGGGCAACGCTTCGGCCTGGAGCCGCCAAAAGGCATCTTGATTACGGGCGTGCAGGGCTGCGGGAAAAGCCTGGCGGCGAAGTCCTTGGCGGCGGAATGGGGCTACGAATTGGCCCGGCTGGATGCCGGCGCGCTGTACGACAAGTTTGTGGGCGAGAGCGAAAAGAAATTGCGCAAGGCGCTGGAGCTGGCGCAAAAACTAGCGCCGATGGTGCTGTGGGTCGATGAGATCGAGAAAGCCTTCGCTTCCACAGGCACCAGCGGAGAGGCCGATGCCGGATTGTCGCAGCGGCTGCTGGCCACGCTGTTGACGTGGATGCAGGATCGCGACAGCGGTGTCTTCCTGGCGGCAACCTCCAACAACATCAGCGCCTTACCGCCGGAAATGCTGCGCAAAGGACGCTTCGATGAGATTTTCTTCGTGGACCTGCCCAGCGAAGGGGTGCGCGTGGCTTTGTTCGCGCTCCATTTGAAGAAACGCGGATGGGATAAGGCAGCATTCGATCTTCCTGGCTTGGCCGCCGCTGCGCAGGGGTTCAGCGGCGCGGAAATCGAAGAAGCGATCAAGTCCGCGCTGTACTCGGCCTTCGCCGAGAAACAACAACTCACGACGGAGATTTTGCTGGCGGAGATCCGCAGCACGCAGCCGCTCAGCGTGACGCGGGCAGAGGATGTGCAGGCGATTCGAGAGTGGGCGAAGGCGCGGGCGGCGCCGGCGGATTAGATTCGGTTATCTATTCTTAAGGTCGGGATTCGAAATTGTATTTCGGAGTACACTCAACCCATGTTGAGTAGCTGGTATCGCGATGTCGAGTTAGGCCTGCGGTCCCTCCGTAAAAACCCCGTTTTGTCGCTGACGGCCGTCCTGACGTTGGCGCTCGGCATCGGTGCAAACACCGCCATCTTTACGCTGCTCTATGGGCTGGTGCTTCGGAGTTTGCCCACGCCGGATGCGTCTCACCTGGTGAGAGTTACCATCGCCAGCACAGCGGAGCCCGGCTCGGAAGAGAATAATTCGTTCATGCCGTACCGCATGCTGCAGGGGCTGCGCGAGGAACAGTCCTCTTTCCGAGATCTTTCCGCCTGGGACAGCGAGCAAGTCCTAATGAAGGATAACGAGGGAACTGTCCGGGGATATGCGGCGGTAATGGTCAGCGGCAACGCCTTCGATCTGCTGAAAATTCAGCCTTACCAGGGCCGCTTGATCGCCACCTACGATGACGTGCGAGGCGGCCCGCACGGGGGCTGGCCCGTCGTGTTGAGCTACGGCTTCTGGAGCGATTTCTACGGTCGAGCCGCGGATATCGTGGGCAAGCAGATCAAGATTTCAGACGTGGATGTAACAGTCGTGGGTATTACGCCTCCCGACTTCCACGGCGTGTGGCCTGGTGAAGAGCCGAAGATGTATTTGCCGTTCCGCTTCGCTTCGGTTCTAGAGAATAAGGATGTGCTGGACGATCCGGATTCGATCTATGGAGGTGCGGCGATCGGATGCCTGAAACCAGGAGTGTCGATGGCGCAGGCAAATGCCGAGCTGGCGCTCCTCCAGAAAGGCTTGTTCGAGCGCTTTATTCCTCTTCGCTTTCAGCATAATCCGTACGTCGAGAAGGCCTACCTCAAAACCATTTCGGCGCGGAGTGGATTGCCGACCTATGTGAGCCGGACGTACTCCAAGCCGCTCTATTTGATGCAGGGCCTGGTAGGAGTTGTGTTGTTGCTGTGCTGCGTCAACATTGGCGGCCTGATGATGTCGCGTGTCGCCGCGCGCCAGCGGGAGTTTGCGGTCCGTACGGCGGTCGGGGCTTCGCCGGCGAGGCTGGTGCGCCAGTATTTGACGGAAAGTTTTGTGATCGCCCTCGCCGGCAGCGGCCTGGGTGCCATCGCAGCCTGGTATGGCAGCAGCTTCCTGCTGCATTTCTTCCGTGACCCAATGATGTTCGAATCGATGTCGGTGCATCCCGATAAGGCGATTTTCTGGATGACCGTGCTATTCGCGGTGCTGACCACGCTGCTGTCCGGGACACTGCCAGCGTGGCGAGCGGCGCACACCGACCCGGGTTTGCTGTTGAAGGCTCGCAACACCTTGGGCGGGCGCCGGCAGATTGCCGGGCGCATGTTTGTTCCGATTCAGGTGGCGATGTCGCTGGTGCTGGTGGTGGTGGCTTCGCTGCTGTCGCAAAGCGTGATCAAGCTGCGCAGTGAGAACGTCGGTTTCGATTTGGATCACGTAACGATACAAACTTCTCCACTGTATCTCCTGCAAAAAAAAGGCGACGCCAAGTTGGACCTCTACCAGCGCATGGTGGACCGCCTGATGGAGATGCCGGCCGTGGATGCGGCCGCCGCCACGTCGCAGACGCCGATGACCGGAGAAAAGATTGTTGCCGATTTCCAAGCCGTAGCCGACGGGCCCAATCCGCCCGAGGATACGCAGATGGCTTATAACGACGTGGGTCCCGGATACTTCCAGGCGATGAAGACGCGCATTCTAGCGGGCCGCGAGTTTGAGAAAAATGAGCGTAAACTCAACGTGTGCATCCTGAATCAGTCGGCCGCGGCGTTCTTTTTTCCGCACGAACAGGCGTTGGGAAGATATGTGCGCAGTAAAGACCCCAAGGAGTTTCCCGAACCGCTGGCCTGCCGGGTGATCGGATTGGCAGAAGACGCTAAGTTTTCTGACCTTCGGGAAGGACCCCCACGCACGATCTACCTGCCCTTATCCTCCCAACGGATCGATAATCTGGGGAATCTGGTGTTCTTGATACACTCGCCGACAAAGGCGCAGGCTATTTCGGCATTTCGCAAGACACTTGCGGAGATTGCACCAGCGGTGCCGCTGGTTATTTTCGTTACGTTGCGCGAACAAATGGACGCTGCGTTGGGCAGTCAGGAATTGATCACGCTGCTGGCAAATTTCTTCGGCTTGCTGGCGTTGCTCTTGAGCGCGCTCGGATTGTATGGGCTGCTCTCGGCGGGGCTGGCGCAAAGGGTCGGCGAGATTGGCGTACGCGTGGCACTGGGCGCGACGCGCGGGATAGTGCTGCGGATGGTCTTAAAAGAAGCGCTGGGATTGCTGGGGTTGGGGCTCCTGTTGGGGGCAATGGCGCTCTTCTTCACGACAAGGTTTGTCGCGGCGATGCTCCACGGTGTTTCGGCTTACGATCCTTCCACGCTCGCCGCGGTAGCTGCGACTCTGGTGATCGTAACGATTCTGGCGGCAATGGTGCCCGCGCTACGAGCCGCCACCCTGGACCCTATCGAGGCTCTCAGGGCAGAGTAGATTTGCGGTTGCCCCGGTTGGCTGACAATTGTCTCCGTCGACGCAGCCCTGCCGGCGTTTATTGAGACGGTTTGCGTTGCATTCTTGCTTGTCGTATTGTCCGTACCTTAGCTAATTTTCCTGTCTGATATCCAGGCGCTTGCTGTGGATGTTAACCGTTTTCTTTCCAGGGCAACGGAGGCACCAACTTGCGGAAATATTCAGCCTTACTCGTTGTGATTCTGTCCGGCGTGGCCCTGTGCGCCGTTGCCTCACCAAAATTGGAGTTGAGCTGGAAGAATCCGACCTACACTGGCGGGACCTTCAAGAATATTCTGGTGCTGGCCTTGAATGGCAAGGCGGCGAACCGCGCGGAGTTCGAGGACGAGCTGGTGGCGGCAATTTCTCGCCCCACTAGTAAAGCTGCGCCCAGCTATGAGTTTATGCCGCGGCCCGACGCGACGCCCATCGACATGAAGGATTTGCGGGAGCTGGTAAAAGAGCAGAAGTTCGACGCGATCGTGGTGGCACGCTTGACCAAAAGGGACACGAAAACCACCTACGTCCCCGGCGAGGCCTATACGCCGTTTCCTTATTACGGAACCTTTTACGGGTATTACGGGGCCCTGTATCCAGTGATCTATACGCCCGGGTACATGGAGACGGAAAAAGAGGCGCAGGTGGAAGTGAATTTCTACGCCACCGCAAAAACCGACGGCGAACTGGTGTGGACCGGAACCACGAATACATTTGACGCGGGTTCCGCGATGCGGGTGATTAAGGATCTGGTCAAAATTGTGACCAAGCAATTGGAAATCGAAAATCTTATCGAGCGCGAACACAAATAAGACTGCGAGCAGGAACTCTACGCGAGTTTGAGGCTGGGGTCGGCGTTTAGGGTGGTGTCGGCTACGTGGTTGGCGCGGAGTTGGTAATAGGCGGCGGCGGCGATCATGGCGGCGTTGTCTGTGGAGAGGGCGCGGCTGGGGAAGAAGACGTCGAAGCCGGAGGGTTGGGCGCGTTGTTGGAAGGTGGAGCGGAGTTGGGAATTGGCGGCTACGCCGCCGGAGACGAGGATGGTTTCGGCGGAGAGTTGTTCGGCGGCGGCCATGGTGCGATCGACCAGGTCGCGGACTACCGCGTTCTGGAATTCGCGGACGAGGGCTAGAGTTTGCGGACTGCAGAGCGGGAGGAGTTGTTCGAATTTGCGTTCGCCGCGGGCCAGGGCTGCTTCCCTTTTCAGGATTTCGGCGCCGTATTCGCAGTGTTCGCGGACGTGGTAGAGGACGGCGGTCTTCAGGCCGCTGAAGCTGAAGTCGAGCGGGTTGCTGCGGGTTTTGGTGGGGCCGAATTTTACCGGGGCTAGGGCCCCGTTTGCGGCGGCGGCCAAGCGGTCGAGGATCGGGCCACCTGGGTAACCGAGGGCCAGGAGCTTGGCAACTTTGTCGTAGGCTTCGCCGGCGGCGTCGTCGCGGGTTTGGCTGATTTTTTTGTAGCGGAAGATTGGGGTGGCGGGGTCCTGGGTTACTTCGTAGAGGACAGTGTGGCCTCCGGAGACGATCAGGCAGACGGCCGGGAGTTTCGGAATTTTTCCGGCTTTGTGCGCTTCCAGAAAAACCGCGTGGACGTGGCCTTCCAGGTGATTGACCGGAATTAGTGGCTTGCCTAGAGCTTGGGCAAGCGTTTTGGCATAGGTGATGCCTACCAGGAGCGCGCCTACCAAGCCCGGGCCTTGGGTTACGCCTATGGCGTCAAGATCTGCCAGGCTTAGGTTGGCTTGGGTCAGGGCTTCGCGGACTACCGGGACGATTTGGCGGAGGTGTTCGCGAGAGGCTAACTCGGGGACTACGCCGCCGTATTGGCGGTGGATGTCGATTTGGGAGGCTACGATGCTGGAGAGAATTTCGCGGCCGTCGGCGACGACGGCGGCGGCGGTTTCGTCGCAGGAGGATTCGATGGCTAGGATGCGGGTGGGCATGGTGGTCTTTGCGAGTGCAATTTTATGCTAGCACACGGGTAAGAGCATTTCCTCAGGGGCTAAAGGCCCTCGTGGGCGCGGCTTAATTTCGGGGCTGAGGCTTTCTGGGTCCGCTGAAGCCTGTGTTCGGTGGAGATTCGGGTCTCGACGCGCAATGGCGGGTCTAAAGACCCGCCACTACATCTCTGGCTTAGATTTGAGGTGCGGGCCTGATTGACAAAGGCGGGGCGGCACCGCTACTGTGCGGAGGCCGGGTAGCTGAATCTTTTTTGGATCGAGAACACACCCAATTATGACTTCGCACGATACGGCGGCTTCGCCGAACCATGCTCCTGTAGGGAAGGTGCGCAAGGCTGTGTTGCCTGCGGCTGGATTGGGAACGCGATTTTTGCCTGCGACCAAGGCTCAGCCGAAGGAGATGCTGACGGTCGTCGATAAACCGCAGATTCAGTACGTGGTGGAGGAGTGCGTCGCCTCGGGGATCGAGCACATTATTATCGTGACCGGTAAGGGGAAGAATTCGATCGAAGACCACTTCGATTCGTCGCCGATGCTGGAAAGTTTTCTGGAGTCTAAGGGGAAAAAAGATCAGGCGGATTTGATCCGCGACATCAGCAACATGGTGCAGGTGAGTTACACACGGCAAAAGGAGCCGCTGGGTTTGGGGCACGCGGTACTCGTGGCGCGGGATCTGGTGGGCGATGAGCCGTTCGCGGTGCTGCTGGGAGATGTGCTGATACCGGGGGAGAATCCGGCTACGAAGCAGTTGATTGACGTTTATGAAGCTACCGGGGTGGGGGCGATTGCGGTCGAGGAAGTGCCGAAGGACCGGACGTATTTGTACGGGATCGTGGCTGGAGAGCCGGCGCCATTGGCGCCATTCGGGGCGCGATTGCTGCGGATTCGGGACCTGGTGGAGAAGCCGAAGCCCGCGGATGCGCCGTCGAACCTGGCGATTACCGGGCGGTATGTTTTGCCTCCCGCGATATTCGATTGTTTGGCGCGGACGAAGCCTGGGGCCGGCGGGGAGATTCAGCTGACGGACGGGATGCGAATTTTGGCGCAGGAGCAGGGGCTTTGGGCTTACATCTATGACGGCGTTTCTTATGATGCTGGGGACAAGCTGGGGTTTTTGAAGGCTACCGTGGAGTTGGCGTTGCAGAATGCAGAGCTGGGGGCGGACTTTCGGAGTTATTTGAAGACGTTGAAGTTGTAGCGTAGAGGCGGCGCGGCGGCGCCTGGACAAGCTGGGGCGCAGGGTCCTGCGCCCGTATAAATAGTTCTCCTACTCCGGTGTGGATCTACTTCTTGGCGGATTTCTCGGACTTCTTTTCCTTTGTATCTTTTGTTTCCTTGGTTTCTTTCGCTGAAGTTTCTTTCGTGCCTGAGTCCTTCGTTGAATCTTTCGAGGCGGCTTCCTTTTTGTCGGAAGCGGATTTGTCCTCTTTGCTGCCATCGCTGCCGCTGACGGACTTCTTGCCGGCGTAGTCGGTTACGTACCATCCGGAGCCTTTGAATTGGATGGCGGAGGCGGAAATCTGGGCTTCGACTTTGCCGCCGCAGTGCGGGCATTTTTTCAGATGCGGCCCGTTCACGGGCTCGATCTTCTCGGTCAGTCGATTGCACTTCAGGCATTTGTACTCGTACAGGGGCACAGACCTCTCCTTGCAAAGATGCGAACTTGTGAGTATATCACGCGCGGGTTTTTGGCTTCGAGGCGCGTGCTAGACTCTAGCGCATGGCAGGAAAAATCTCATGAGCGACAAACGTTCACCAAACGAGCTAAACGACCCGGACGAGGAGTTGCAGGACGGCGGAGGAACACCTTCTCCGGCGGAGGCGACGGGCTGCTTGTATCTGGTGGGCACGCCGATCGGGAACTTAGAAGATATTACACTGCGGGCATTGCGCATTCTGCGGGAAGCCGATCAGATTGCAGCGGAGGATACGCGCCACACGCAAAAGCTCTTGCAGCACTATGAGATTTCGCGGCCCCTGGTGAGCTATCACGAACACAATGAGATGACGCGGGCGCCGGAATTGCTGATCGCGCTGGAACAAGGAGCCAAGATCGCGCTGGTTAGTGATGCGGGGATGCCGCTAGTGTCCGATCCTGGGCACCGGCTCGTTGCGCTTTGTTTGCGACACCAGATACCGGTGGTGCCCGTACCGGGGCCGTCGGCCCTACTGGCGGCGCTTTCGGCTTCTGGACTGCCGAATGAGGAGTTTCTTTTCGTGGGATTTCTGCCGCAGCGCAGCGGAGAGCGGCGGCGGGCGCTGGAGCGGCTGCGGATCGAGGATCGCACCATTATTATTTATGAAGCGCCGCACCGGATCGCGGAATGTGTCGCGGATGCGCGAGAGATTCTGGGAGAGCGGCCGGCGTGTCTGGCGCGAGAAGTAACCAAACTGCACGAGGAATTCCGGCGCGGGAACCTCTCGCTGATTGCGAGTTCGCTGGAGGAGCGGCCAGCGCGGGGAGAGATAACGCTGCTGATTGGTCCCGCGGATCCGGGCGAAGCCGGAGCGCACGTGGATTCCGCGCAGAACTTGTCGGACCGCGTGGAGGAGTTGATGCGGCAGGCGAAAATGGATCGCAAGGATGCGTTGAAGCTGGCGGCGAAGGAACGAGGGTTGACGCGGCGAGCGGCGTATGACCGCATGGTCGAAGAGCGCGACTAGGCCCGCGAATAGACCAAGAGGGGGGTAGCGGGACTGTTTCGGATTCGCGCGTTCATCAGGAGCCAGTGGTCGAAATTCCGCGGACCTCGCTACGGCCCGCTCCTGATAGCAAATTGGTTGCGCCGTGCGCGGGACGAGCGTACGCTGTGCGTGACCCAGCCGCCCAAACCGCGAAATTCCGAGCTGATGTTCACCCCACCCGTTCACAAAGAACCCCCGAACAAAGGAGATTTCGATGTCAGTAGCGCTAACACAGGTTCGCGATATTTTCAAAAATCTTGAAAGCGGCGACGGAGGCGCGTTCTTTACTCACGTTGCGGACGACGTGGATTGGATCGTCGAGGGAACTCATCCGCTGGCGGGTCACTACCATAGCAAGGCGGATTTTCTAGCGCACACTTTCGAAAAACTTGACAAGGTCTTGCCGCAAGGCACGCAGCTGCACGTAGAACACGCGTTGGCGAGCGGGGACTGGGCCGTTGTTGAATTGCATTCCCTCGCTACCGCGAAGAATGGCCTCCGATTTGACAACCGGTACTGTTGGGTTTGCCGGTTCGAAGGGGACAAGATCGTTGAGGTCCGGGCATATCTGGATTCGGCTCTGGTCGCCCGCCTCTTTGAAGAAAACCCCATTGGGGAAGCGAGTCGAGCGTCGAGAGCCGCGATGTAAAGAGTGGCAGACTGGGAAGAAACTCATTGAAGAGCGGGCAGGTGCAAAATCTCTTTGCCTACAGGCGTCGCCTGGAAACGAAGAACCCGGCGGAGCGTTGTGTTGCGGCCGACGTGTTGCGTGAGGGTGAGAGCGGCACAGTCAAGAGTGCCTGTGCTGCTTGAACTACGAGACGGTTTCGGGCTGGAACAAGCGGCGGAAGCGCCGGCCGGTGAATTGCACGCCGACCAGGCGTTCGCCCGCCTCCGGGTCGCGGTCGCGGACATGCACGACGCGGCCCTGGGTGGCGAAGTCGGCTTCTTTTTCCTTGCGGCGAGCTCCGAAATGCGATTGCGGTATGCAAATCTCGAGGTCGGACCCGATGGCCACATCAAAGTGGGTGATGAATGCAGCGCCACCCCTACAGAGATTTTCGCTGGAAGTTTCTTCCTCGAAATTGTTGCCGCGGGAATCGCGCCCACGGACTTTGAGAGGCAGGCGGACGGCGATCCTACGTTCCGCGCGCGGTTTCGAGGTGGAAGGGCTGCTGCTGACTTCTTGAAGCATGCGCTGGGGCCTCGCTTTCATTTCTGATGACCGCGGAGCGGTCATTTCCTGAGG
>Ga0187855_10001492_pt1 | contig 18520 bp, 16 predicted proteins | sample June2016WEW_8_10_2_FD_132969 | JGI IMG/M metagenome (GOLD analysis project Ga0187855, IMG submission 132969) | Peatland microbial communities from SPRUCE experiment site at the Marcell Experimental Forest, Minnesota, USA - June2016WEW_8_10 | ecosystem: Environmental > Terrestrial > Soil >...
CGGAGGCGTGGGCTGTGCGGGATCGCCTTCCAGCCACTGCGCCACGGCATAGTGAAAGAATTGCTTGGACCACATCAAGCCGGCGCAGGCCTGGCGGGCGATGCGGCGCGATTCATCCGTGTACCCCTTGCGCAGCCACGTCGCGTAGAATTCGTCCGCCTCGCTCTGGCGCTGGCTGAACACCTGGTTCCCATCCGGGGCTTGACCGGCGCCGTCCGCCGCGAGGCGCAGTTGGATGATGGCACTGGCGCCGGGGTCGAGCGACAATTGATAGACTGCGGCGGCCTTGGTGCCTTCGCCCGGATTTACGCGGTCCGCACGGCCCTCGATCAAGTACGCGTGGAAGGCGTCTTTCACATGCGGCCCGGCGCTGTTGAAGCCAAACAGGCGCTCCATGTTTGTCTCGTTCTCGGTGAAGAGAAGCTGCGCGGCGCCTTCTGCCTGCATCACGTATTTGCCGAGCGAAGCATGCTCGGCGAGCATAGTGGTATCGCCCGTACGCGTGATATTCGGCTTCGGCCAGTAGCCTTCGCCCTGGCGTCCCCACGACCAGGTATTGCGGAACCAAAGTGTCGGCAGCACGTGCAGTGCGGCGTGGTCCGGTCCACGGTTGACGGCGGTGATGCGGATCAGCAGGTCGTCGGGCGCGGCCTTGGCGTATTCAACGAAGACGTCGAAATAGCGCTGCTCGTCGAAGATGCCGGTGTCCTCCAGTTCGAATTCGGGCTGGTCGCGACCGCGGCGGCGGTTCTCCTCACGCAGCCAGTCGTACGGAAAGGCCGCTTGCGGATATTTGTACAGGGCCTTCATGTAGGAGTGCGTGGGCGTGGAGTCCAGGTAGTAGTAACACTCTTTGACGTCCTCGCCGTGGTTGCCTTCCGGCCCTGCCAGTCCGAACAGGCGCTCCTTCAGGATGGGATCGCGCCCGTTCCACAAGGCCAGAGCGAAGCACAGCCGGCATTCGCGATCGCAGATGCCCAGCAGGCCGTCCTCGCCCCAGCGGTAGGTGCGGCTGCGCGCGTGATCGTGCGGAAAGTAGTCCCAGCAGGTGCCGTTCGCGGAGTAGTCCTCGCGCACGGTGCCCCACTGCCGCTCGGAAAGATACGGTCCCCAGCGTTTCCAGTTCTTCTCGCGGCGCTCGTCCTCGCCGAGGCGCTGCAGTTCGGGGATCAAGGCCGGCCCGCCCCGTCGATGGCGATCACGTTCTTAATCCCGCCAGCTCTGCCCATTACGGGATCGTGGAATGCATCCATGGGATACCTTCCTGTGATCATACCGCGCACGGCTTTGGGCCAGCGCGCGGCGAAGACGCCGATGTCCCGCACGGCGTTGTCAAACGCCTGCGGGCCGGCATTCACGACCCCCAGCACCACCTGGTTCCGCAAAACCAGATTGTACATGATCCGCTCGGTATCGAACTCGACGGGCTTTTCGCCGCGCGGCACGCCCGTGAGGACGAAGATGCCGTTGGGGCCCAGGTACTTCAGCACTTCGAAGGCGAATTGCGGCGCGCCCGCGGCTTCGTAGATCAAGTCGATGGGGCCGGCCTGTTCCACCATCTTATCGACGGGAATCTCGTCAGAGGAGATGTACGCGGCCCCGATGGCTTCCGCCACGGCGGCCTTGGCATTGGGTTTCGGCGATCGCGAATAGACGCAGGTTTGGAAGCCGGCGTTCACGAGCACCATGGCGCCCAACAATCCGACCGGACCGGAGCCCAGCACCACGGCGCGGCGCCGCCCCCCATCCCACGGCAGCCGCTTCTGGATTTCGGCAATCTCGAGCAGCGCCTTCTCCGCGATGGTCAGCGGCTCGACCAGCACGGCTACATCGCGCAGTTCCCGCGCCACCGGGTGGAGGTTGTGGCGGTCTTCGACGACGAACTCGGTCATGAAGCCGTCCAGATCCTTGATGCCGTGCTCGAAGTAGTTGCCGGTGGCGCAGAAGTCGTAGTGGCCGGCGCGGCAGGCGGCGCAAGAAGCGTCCTGGCACGGCAGCCTCACGGTGCTCACCACCAGGTCGCCCGCGTGCAGATCCGCGACGGCCGGCCCGGTCTCCACCACTTCACCGAGCGATTCGTGGCCCAACACGAAGTGATCCGATCCCGGCGGCGGCGATCCGAGCGCGAAAGCGCAGATGTCTTTGTCGGTGCCGCACACGCCAACTTCCAGCATGCGGAGCTTCACTTGCGTTGGGGCGGCGATGCGGGGTTCGGCACGCTCGACGATTTTGACGTCGTGCGCGGCGGGATAGACGGCGACGGCCTTCATGCGATCTAACTAACCATGTTGGCAGCAGTGCTTCACGGTGGTCAACTCCGGTATTCTATGGTCATGGAGCTAATCTTCGAGGTTCGCGACGCTGAGGAAGGCGGCTATTGCGCGCTTGGGCATGGCATTTTCACGGAGGCGGAGACATGGGAAGAACTTCGGGCTAATGTGCTTGAGGCAATATCGGTCCACTTCGAAGACGGCCCGGTGCCTCCCCGGCTGGTGCAGTTGCACTATGTGAAGGACGAGTTGATCCCGGTCGAAGCCGCATGAAATTGCCGCGCGGCGTATCCGCCGACCGCGTAATCCGGGCACTGGAGCACCAGCAGCCCGTAGCAGAAGTCGCCGTGAGTGGCGGTTGGCAGGCGAAAGCGCCTGCCCCACTATGCCGGTCCACTCGATCACGGTTCCTCTGCACGACCCGCTTAAGACCGGCTTGCCCTGAGATGATTGCGGAGAACCAAGCTTACCACTCCACCGCTTTGCCCGCCTCCAGCGGCCACACGTCGGTGCCCGGCAGGTCGCGGATCAGATCCGCCAGTTGTTCTGGTCGCCCAGTCAGCGCCGGGAAGGTTCCGAAGTGCATCGGCACCACTTTCTTCGGCTGCAGCAACCGGCAGGCCAGCGCGGCTTCGCGTGGGCTCATCGTGTACAGGTCGCCGATCGGCAGGAAAGCCAGTTCCGGATGGTACAACTGCGCGATCAGTTGCATATCCGTGAACACGTTGGTGTCGCCGGCGAAATACAGGGCGCGCCCATCTTCGAACTGCAGCACGTAGCCCGCGGCCTCGCCGCCGTAGATGATTTTGCCGTCGTCGAGAATGCCGCAACTGTGCACCGCGTGCGTCATGGTCACGGTCACTGCGCCGACTTTCTGCGAGCCGCCTTTATTCATGGGCCGCGTGTTGGCGACGCCCTTCGATTCGAGCCAATGGCAGGTCTCGAAAATCCCGACCACCTGCGGCGAGAACTGCTTCGCCAGGGGAACCGCGTCGTGGATGTGGTCGAAATGACCGTGCGTGATGCACATGGTATCGACGCGTTCGATCTTGTGGCCTTGCGGGTAGGATGGATTTCCTTCGGTCCAGGGATCCATCAGAATGACTTCGCCCGCAGGCAGACGGAATTGAAAAGTGCCGTGTCCCAGCCAGATTATTTCCATGCTCTTCGTATCATACAAAAGCTAGGTTACTTTTCTCCCGCGCGGATACCAATTGCCGCCCCACGTGGTTTGCAGCCGATCCCTGAAGCTGGGTGGATGCATTTCCGACAGGCGCTCCAGCGTACCCGTTCGTTCGCACCAACGCACGAGAGCGGCAAACTCCTGCACGTCCGCAAGGGTCTTGCCAACGCCAGTGAACCCACGGTGAAAGCCGGGACCTTCGATCTCCGAGGTTGCGATCCAACGATAACCGCCCCTGTCGTTACTACGCTTGAATTTGAATTGCCGGACCAGCATTATGGGGCTTTCGATGCGGGCAATTGAATGCCTTCACCGATTTTCGCCACGCCTGGTATGGAGACGGGCAGATGCCCGCGAATGGGGATCTCGCCGAACAGCGCTTTTACCGCTGCGGTCTCAGATGGAGGGACGGTGCTGAAGGTCAGCAGGAACGCCGCGGCTTTTGGAAAGCTGCGCACCAGATACGGATTGCCCATCGCGATCAGAGCCACGGGCTTGCCGGTGGCGAACAGCGCATCCAGCAGCCCTGGAAACTCTCCGCCGAGCGCCAGGTCGCCGCGGTAGGCCGCGACCGACGCGAACGCCGCCACGGCAAAGCTGTCGCACTGAGAGGTCTTCTGCACGGTGGCATCGAGCTCCGGCGCAGCCATGGAGGTATCCAGTGCGAACAGCCAGGCGCCCTTCTCGCGGCGGCGCACTTCCTGCCCGAATTCGAGGCCCGCGTTCGAATAACGGCTCTCCGCCAGCGTCAGGAAACAGGTCTTTGCGGGCGTGCGCAGTGGAACCAGGCCGCCCTCGTTCTTCACTAGCGTAACGGCGCGGTCGGCGATCTCCTGGGCGCGGTCCTGATCCTCCGGCATGTCGATCTGGTCGCTGATGGCCTCCAGATCCACGGTACTGCGGCGGTCGAGGCCGGCGCGCTCCTTGGCTGCTAACAGGCGCTCTACGCTTTCGTCGATGCGCGCGCGCGTGAGACGTCCGCTCTGCACCGCGGCGAGAACGGCCTTGATGGCCGCTTCCGGATCCGGCGGCATCACCAGCGCATCCGCGCCAGCTTCGAGCGCGAGCACGGCGGCCTCACCGCTGTTGTAGCCTTTGGCGATGCCGCCCATCTCCAGGGCGTCGGTGACCACGATTCCCTTGAAGCCCAAGCCCTCCCGCAGCAGGCCCGTGAGAATAGCCGGCGACAGCGTGGCCGGCAAGTCCGGGGGCGCCAGCGCGGGGACCGCGATATGCGCGGTCATGATGGAATCCACGCCGGCCTGGATGGCCGCGCGGAACGGCGGCAGTTCCACGCTATCGAGGCGCTCGCGGCTGGCGGCAATCACGGCCAGGTTCAGGTGCGTATCCACGGCGGTATCGCCGTGTCCCGGGAAATGCTTAGCGGTCGTGAGTACGCGATAGTGCGGATCGGCGCGCGTGCCTTCGATGAACGCGGCCACGTGCGCCGACACCTGCTTGGGATCCTCGCCGTAGGAGCGGATGTTGATGATGGGGTTATCGGGATTGTTGTTGACGTCGGCCACGGGAAAGAAGAGCCACTGGACGCCGACGGCGCGCGCCTCGCGAGCCGTGACCTGGCCCTCGAAACGCGTGAGCGTGGGATCGCCGGCCGCGCCGAAGGCCATGGCATGAGGAAACACCGTGGTCCCCTCCACCCGCATGGAGGCGCCGCGCTCGAAGTCTCCGGCCACCAGCATCGGCACGCGCGCCAGCCTCTGCATACGGTTGAGGAAGGCCGCTAGGGCGTAAGGCTGGGCTTTCTGCGTTACGCGGCCATGGTTCCAATTCACCAGCACCATGCCTCCCACGCGCGTGTCGCGGACCAGTTTCAGGAATTGGCGGTAATCGCGCGATCGGGTGTTGGGGGCTGCACCGTGAAACGGAATGAAGACCAACTGCGCGACCTTCTCGCGCAGGGTCAGGGCCTTCATCCAGCGCCGCACGAATGCCGACTGGTGGGCCTGTTTGGGCGGGGGTGGTTTGCGCGCGGTGGCGGCCGGCAGGGCGAGCGTCAGCGTGAGGAGAAGAAAGGCGCGGCAGAACCGGAGCACAATTACAGTGTACCCGGACACGTGGCGCACGCTTGAAGCACGGAGCGCCACCAGACATCCGTACGGGACTGATGCGTGCGCCACATCGGCGAGCTACGCTTTGGCCCGGGATTTGGCGGCCGCGTCGGCGGAAACCGGCGGCTTACGCGCCGGCGGCTTGCTGAGCAGGCGTTTGACGGAGCGTGTCAAGTGCCCGACCTCGCCGGCGCTTTTCACGATCACCACATCGGCGCCGGTGGTCTGCTCGGTCAAACCCAGGGGCTCCACAAAGCCGGACAGGAGAATGATCCGCGCATCGGCGGAGGAGCTGCGAATACGCCGGATCAGCTCGATGCCATCCATGCGCGGCATCTTGAAGTCCGTCACGACGATGTCGAACTTCTGCGTGGAGAAAAGTTCCAGAGCTTCTTCTGCACTGGTAGCCGTCGAGATGCTGTATCCGAGTTCCTGAAGCAGCGATCTGCGGGCAATCAACCCCTGGCGGTTGTCGTCTACCAGCAGGATCTCAGGAGTTTTTTCGGGCAACGCGGCCGGCGGGTGTTTCATGCTAACGCAGGCGAGCGTAACAAACCTGTCACGTCAGTGTCAACCGATTTGCATCGGGTTGTAAAGAGGCAAGATGGAGTGCTTGACAAATGGCGCGCTATTCGACTTCGCGCGGCGCCGTGTAGCCGGCCTTGGCGACGATCGTGTACTTGACGGGCTTGCCCTTCTCGTCGGTTACACGCAGGGGCTCGTTGGTGGCGGGGTTGACCAGTTCCACCTTGATTTTGCGGTATTTGCCGTCGCGCGCTTTGTTGGAAGGCTCATAGGCGAGGCTGTACTGATTGCGCAGCGCCTGAGAGATGTTCTGGTAGATGGTCGGGAACTCGCCAAAGAAACGCGGGAAGAAGGCCATGCCGCCGGTCTCCGACGCGAAGGTCTTCATCTGGTTGTCGGCCTGTATGAAGTTCATCTCCTGAATAGGGCCCATGCGCCCCTCCGACATGATGCGCAAGGCCTGCATCAGGCCGATGGCATAGACGGGAACGCCGCCATCCTGAATGGCCTTACGGGCCTTGTCGAAGGTCAGCCTGCTGAAAGTGTCGATGCCCGAAGAAATCAACACGATGGCCTTGCGCCCTTCGATCCTCGACATGCGCTCTTCGGTATCGGCCAGCGCGTCGAACAGGTTGGATTCCGAAAAGCCCGGAATGCGCAGGCGCTGCATGGCCTCATAGGTCTGGCGTTTATCGGCCGTGAAGTCGGAAAGGATCTCTTCCCGCATGTCGTAGGCGATCACTGCCACATAATCGTCCGCCTTGAGGGTTTGCAGGAATCCATAAGAGGCCTGGAGAGTCTGATACCAGGTCTGGCTCCAATAGCGCTGGTAACGGGCGCTGAACTCGATGAGCAGGCACACAGTCATGGGCGCTTCGCCCTTGCCGAAGGACTTGATCGGCTGCGGTACGTTGTCTTCCAAGATGCGGAAATTCCCCTTAGGGATGTTGGGAATGAAGTGGCCTTTGTTATCGAGCACGGCCACATCCACGCTCACGATGTCCAGGCTGCTCTTGAAGCTCGGCAAGTTCTCCGGGACATCGGGTTGGGCTTTCTTGCTGAGCTTGGATGGGATGGGTGCTTCTTCGGGCTGGCCGGCAGAATTGCGCGGCGGGGCCACGGTTTTGTCGACATCCTTCGTGGGCCCTTCCTGCTCCTGGCCCATGGACATATTCGGCAACGCGAAAAGCGCGGCCGCTACCAGCAAAACCGGGAATCTGTTCAAGGATTTCATAGACATACCTCTGCCCAGATAAACTATACCAGAGAAGACGCAGGAACTGGCGGTGAGGTTTCTCCCGGAGCGGGTGGCTACTTCTGCACAACGGCTGCGGCCAGGACGTAGCCGTTGGCGTTCGACCGCACGCGGTGGGGCCGTTTGGCGAGCGTGATTCTCATCGTTGCCGGTCGAGGCACCAGCCAATAGACACGAATTTGAGCGCCAGCCGGATTTTCCCGGCGCCGGCCCAGTGGTGGCGAGGCCTAGTCCCAGCCGGTGCGGGTGCACACCAGGACCACCCAGCGCGGGAGCGGACGCGCGAAACGGCGAAGCGCGGCGGGAGGAGGGGTGCTACCTTCTCGAGTAGACGCATGCAGGAATACGACGTAACCTTGAAGCTGTTGTTGCAGGGGTCGGCTAAGCTGACGGTTCGCGAGTTGACCGGTACTGCAGTTGAAAAGTGGCTGGACGTCGAACTACCCAAGGTGCAGAACCCAAGGGCGGACCTCCTTGGCGAAACCGCCGGCGGAGGCCTCGTTCACCTGGAACTACAAAGCAGAAACGAGGCTACCATGCCGTTGCGCATGGCCGAATACTGCCTTGGTGTGTTTCGGCTGTTCGGGCAATTCCCCCGCCAGGTCCTGCTTTACGTAGGCGAAGCACCTCTGCGGATGGACAGCGAGTTGCGCGGTCCCGATGTGTCGTTCCGTTACCGTCTTGTCGACTTGCGCAGTCTGGATGGCGACCGGTTACTCGAAAGCGCGGAAGTCGGAGATAATGTAATTGCGTCGCGCGATTGCGGGACCATAGAGAAGCGGTCTGCCGGATTGTGAGGCGGATCGGTGATTTGCCAGCCGCCGAGCGGGAAACCGCCCTGGCCCAATTGTTGTTCCTGGCCGGGCTGAGGCAGTTGGAAGAGACCGTGGAACAGGAGGCCCGAAAGATGCCAGTTTTCATCGACATTATGGAAAACAAGGTCTTGGGGCGCGAGTTTAAGAGAGGTCGGCAAGAAGGCCTGCAAGAAGGCCGGCAGGAAGGCCGGCAGGAAGGCGAACTGAGAGTGCTTCGCCGACTCATCGAGAAGCGCTTCGGCACGCTGCCGAGCTGGGCAGAGGAACGGCTGGCCGGTCGCTCGGCGGCCGAACTTGAAGAGTTGAGTGTCCGAGTGCTGGACGCCGCGAGTATGGAAGACCTGCTGCGGTAGGGCCGTTCGTGACGGCCGGCCTATGGCGCGAACCGCGGCGCCACGTACGCGTAGAACACCACAATCAGACCGATCAGCGACGCCAACAGCACGCTATGCCGCAGTGTAAAGCGGAACAGGCTGGATTCATCTTCCCGTTTCATGCCGGTGGCCGCCGAAGCCACTGCGATACTGGTGAGGCTGATCATCTTGCCCATGACTCCGCCGCTCGAATTGGAGGCTGCCATCAGCACCGGGTTCATCCCCAGCTTATGGGCTGTCACCACTTGCAGATTGCCGAAGAGGGCGTTTGCGGAGGTATCGCTGCCCGTAAGAAAGACGCCCAGCCAGCCCAGCAGCGCGCTGAAGAAGGGAAACAGCGCGCCAGTGGCGGCAAATGCCAGCCCCAGCGTGGCAGTGGCGCCACAGTAGTTCATCAGAAATGCCAGACCCAACACGGTTGCCAGAGTCGCTTCCGCCGGCAGCAACTGGCGTACCGTATGCGCGAAAACGCGTACGAACTGCCGGGCAGGCATACCCACCCAGAGCGCCGAGGATAGCGCGGCGAACAGGCAGGCCGTCCCCGAGGCTGCGAGCCAGTTGAAGGTATACAAGGCCGGATACGGGGCGGCCTTGCCGACCGCCGGCGGCATACGCTGAATCGCGTTGTGCAGCCAGGGCCACCCAAAAACCAGGTTGCCGCTGCTGAGATACGTTTGCACGGGCTTGTAGCCCCACAACAGCACGAAGATCACCAGCAGGCCGTAAGGTCCCCAAGCCGAGAGCAAATCGCCGGCGGCATGGTGTGGCGGCGGCACGTGCGGGGTGTGCGGTCCCTCAAGTGTGAACCGGTCGCGCGGCTTCCAGAGCTTGAATAGGACGACCAGCGCGCCCATAGCCGCGAGCGATGCCAGAATATCCGTCAATTGCGGGCCGACGAAGTTGGAGACCAGGAACTGCGTGCCGCCGAAGACGATGCCGCAAACCGCCGCCGCCGGCAGAACTCCGCGCAGCGCCTTCCATCCGCCCATTACGGCGATCAGGTAGCCGGGCACGATCAGCGAGACCGGCGCGCAGATGCGGCCCACGCCGGCGCTGAGCCGATCGAGCGGCAGGCCGGTGATGCCCGCCAGCGTCACAAGTGGAATTCCGATCGAGCCGAAAGCCACCGGCGCGGTGTTAGCCAATAGACAAATGCCCGCGGCATAGAACGGCGAGAAGCCCAGGCCCGAGAGCATCGCGGCGGCCACAGCCACGGGAGTGCCGAACCCAGCGGCGCCCTCGATGAACGCGCCGAAGGCAAACGCGATGAGCAACGCTTGCAGGCGCCGATCTTCGGTGAGTCGCCCGACGGAGTCTTTCACGATCTCGAACTTGCCGCTTTCCAGCGTCACGCGATAGAGCAGAATAGCGCTGAACACTACCCAACCGATCGGAAAAAGCCCGAAAGCGGCGCCGTACAGAACGGACGCAGCCAATGGCGCGGCGGGCATGCGATACAGGGCCGCGGCCACGACTACGGCCGCCAGCAGCGCGAACAGCGAGGCCATCCAGGCAGGCTTGCGCCGGATGCCCAGCAGATAGAGCAGCACATAGATGGGGATCGCCGCGACGAGCGCGGAAAGCGCCAAACTGCCGGCCAGCGGCGTGTAGTTCTGTTGCCACATCGGATGAATCCTAACACTGTTAGATCCCAAAAGGTTGGCGGTGCTCCGCCCGATCGAGGTCGACCGCCAGCAGGTAGACGACATCGAGAGAATTGAGCATGTTCGCAGTAAGTTGCTGGCAATGGAACCGAGGCGGTTTGAGTTTCTTGTGAAGGAGTCGTTGCTTCAATGCGGCTTTCGGGATGTTTTGCGTGACAAGATTCAGCGCAGATGACGGAGTGGACGTGAACGCTAGGGTTGGCGCCCGGATATGGATCTTTTACCGAGTGCAGGCGAAGCGTTCGCTGCATTCGGTCGGGCGAAAAGAAGTCGCCGAGTTGCGTGGCAGCAGGCGCGTGCCATCGATCGATTCATAACGCCGTTCGATGCAGTGCTGGCCGGCCAACTCCTGCTGGAGAGCGGCAGGCAGCATGGAAATATCCGCCAAGCCGCCTATCTTTTGCACGGAACTGCGATGGCCGGGCCCTGAAGCTTCCCGAATCTCGGAAAGCTCCATTCCCAGCAGTGATTGGAGGATCTACTTTGATCTATACCGGAGGGGTCGAAACAGCTCTCCTACCGGCTCCCCTGAAGCTCGTCCGCGTGAAACACCAAGTCGCGATCCAGGACCATCTCCAGGTGAGTGCCCGAACGCAGCACCACGTCCTGATTGCGTGAAAGCAGGACTCCCGCCAGAGCGCCGCCCACACCGCCAACGGCAGCGCCAGGTAGTCCCCTGGTGATGGCGCCAATTGTGGCGCCCATACCGGCTCCCTCGATCACGGTGCGCCCGTCGGCGGACTTGCCGTTACCCTCCACCTTGCCCTCTTCTCCCGATGGCCGGGCGCGAAAATCGCGCGAAACACCGTTGGGTAGAATTAGTGAGTCGAAGCGGATGTACAACTCGCCCTTGCCCACTACCTTACCGGCCGGCTTGGTGCGGGTGACGGTGCCTTCGACATCGCTGCCCCGCGGTATCGCTACCCGCCCATTCACAGCCACCGGAGCCGCCGTACGAAGATAGACTTGATCGCCTTCTTTAGCGTGCTTCGTGCTCACTTCACCGATGAGCGACAGCAAGACGCGCGTTCCTGTGGGGACCGTGACGTCGGGCGCCGCGCCCGGCTCGGGCCTCTTCGTCAGTACGTTTGGACGCCAGGCCGTCGCCGGCGGGGCGTCGCTGGCCGGCTCGCCTGCCGGGACGGCCGGACGAGAAACCGCTACCGGAGCGCCCTCGCGCCGGTAAACTAACGCGCCTTCCACCTCTGAGCCGGCGCGAACCACCTGGCGCGTAATCGTGAGCGTGTTGTGACTGCGCGAGAGCTCCCAACGGTCCATCACTGTATAGTTCCGGGGGCCGGAGACCTGCGTATTGATGAGCAACGCCGCGCCCTCCCACTTGGCAACCGAGTTTCTGGATTCCTCACCGATCTGCTTGCGCGTCTCGCTGCCATCGAGCGCATACGACCACTCGACTGCTCCCGTCGAACAGAGTATTCCGGCACCGCCTTGCGAAACGGCTAGAGAGATCGCCACTTGTTCGAGGGGACCGATATCGCTGGCGCTTTGGTCCAGCAGCCATTTTCCGGAAAAGTCGCGATCCAAATCGCTGGCGCGAAGCGCGAAACTGAGGCCCAACGCCATCAGCAGCGCCGTCGGGAAGAAGCGCCCATGCATGCTCCGAAGATTAGCACAGAAGTGTGAACATTGCATCCTATCCGGACGGCGGAGTTTCTCAAGATTCTAAGAGGGCGGATCCGGGTTGTACAGCCGGCGGAGGCGGCGTTTGCAACATTGACAGCAAGCGACTACGTTAGTGTCTAACGGACTAAATTCGCCCCGTTTGTTCTGCATGGCGGTAGCGTGCAATGTCAGCTTGCCCCGGCAAGTGAGACAGCCGCCGATGAACGCGGATAAACCCGATAAGGAAGGCCCAAGCACCTTGTCTTCCGCGGCCCTTGTCTCTAATGCTTTCTCCGCGCCTGCTAGAGGCCTTCGATATCGGGTGAGACCGCCCTTAATCGGTGACAAGTTTCCAGGTTGGGTCCGGGTCGTATTCCGCGATCGCTTCAGCTATCTGCGCAGTTTTCGGGCCCAAGTTCTTCTGATAGATGCGACCCTGCTGGTTGACGATGAAGGTCATGACTCCGGAACTGCCCCACTTATCGGGATAAGCTACGAGGGCGTAACCGGCGATCATGTTGCCATTGATCACATAGCTAAACCTACCGCCCGGCGCATGCGGACCCTGACGCTTCAGAATCTTGAAGAAGTATCCGTGATAAGGGCGCTTGGGTGTTCCGCTGGGGCGCGGCTGACCCGCCGCATAGCCCTCGGCGCGGGCTTGCGTTACCAAGCCTCCGAGGGGGCTGGGCTTGGCGCCCGATGGCGTCTCCCAATAGAGTCCGTCGCGCTTGCCTGGCGTGCTGGTGAACTTCTGGGCATAGACCGCCAGCCCATCCTGAGCAGTGCCATTAGCCGCGGTGTAATACTCCCATTGCGCAAGCACATAGGCGCGGCAGGTCATGATGGCGGAAAGTTCGTTATCGCCGATGTGCCGGTTGAGGATTTCTTCGAGTCCAGCGGCGGTATCGAAGCGCCACTCGGTTCCGTCTTTGACGATGGGAATCGGCGATGGCCAATTGTCGTTGCCCACCAGAAGTGTGAATTTGGTGTCACTTACTTTCTCAAGCTTGTGCGACTTTTCAAGGTTGCCTGCGAAGTGCTCCAAGGCGTTGTTGTCCTCCACCGGATCGCCAGTCTGCAGTTTGGCGCGTTCGGGACCGAAGATGGCCGTCAGCGCCGTTTGGTCCTTCGCCTTGGCCGCTTGAGCCAGAGCTTCGACGGCTTCTTCGGGAGTCGCAAAGCGGGTCTGGGTGGAGGCCGCGGCCGTCTGTGCGGCCAGCGTGGTAGCGGAAAGCAGCAACGCCAATCCGGCCGCCAGGAACATGCCGCCCTCCTTTTTTTCGGAGCGTTGTCGTGGACTCATCAGTGCCTTCCTCCACCACCGCCGTGAGATCCACCACCGCCGCCGCCGTGCGATCCCCCTCCGCCCGACCTGGCCGCCGGGGCGGGATGCGAAGCCTGCGAGCGGCTGCTTTGCCCGCGCTGGCTGGATGCTTTCGTGTCGAAGTTGCCGCGGTTGGAGCCAAAGGCGGAGTTGCCCGTCCGTTCCGGGGCACGCGGCGTTGCGGTGGTACGGTTCGGCTCGGGCTGATCGGACGCGCGGCCCCGGTATTGATCGATCCGCGGATCGTCGACGTTGCCGTTGCGCTGGATGATCTTGTTATTTACGTTGTTGGACGGAGCGGCATTACTCACTCCGGCAGTCAGCCTGGCCTTACCGTAACTCACGTTCTGATGGACACTGTTAAAGCGAGTCAGATTTCCGTAATTCACCGCACGGGCGGTCACACTCCGGTTGACGGTAACATTCTTGAGGTTGGTGTTCACATACACAGGGTTAATGTGAATGTAAGGGCGAGACCGGGCAATCCAGCCGCCCCCCGACCATCCATGATAGTAAATATGGTGGACCCGCCAGTTGAAGCCATAGTTTAGCCAGACGCCTATGGGGAAACCGGCGCCGAAGGTAACAACTGGTCCCCCGTATATACCGCCGGAACCAAAGAACGCCAAGCCCGGATCGTACACGGGCACGTAGAAGTATTGCGGTTGGGCGGGCCAGATCTCGATATTGCCATCGTCGACCTCCACGTCCTGCTGCGGCGTGGTGTTCAGGTTCCCCACGGCTTGCGCTTCCTGCCGCAGCCGCTGCACCGAGGCCATCACGTCGTCGGGCTGGCTAACGTAGGCCTGCCCCAGGGCGGTGGTCCAATCCAGGCTGTCCGCCATCATATAAAGGACCGTGGCGTAATGTGCGACGGCTTTGACGCTGACATCCCACGGCTGCGTGTCGATATCGTCGGGATTGGCCCCGCCGCGGACGAAGCGGGCCGCCTCGTCGATCTGGTCGGGGAAGGTGGCGGCCGGCAGAACCTGCGCCAGCAAAGGGTCCGGATAGAGAGCGATGGGCGCCAGCAGGTTATCGAGTTGGTCCGGGGAAAAGGGTTGGATGGACGAATCGTCCTGGGCCCGGAGCCGCGGCGCGCATGCCAGAAGTGAGAATACCAGGGAGACTGCCAGGGCCTTCAACATGAGTTTCCACCTTACCGGTCAGTTCGTCAGATAGCCATGTGCGATCATAGTCGCCATTACTCGCAATAATAGACGATGGAGAGTTTACGTACGTTACCAGGATGGGCGAGGCGGATCTAAGGCGGAGAACAGCATACCAGATCCGGTATAGGTACGGCGGGCTTTGCAACCAAGGTATCCCTAACTGAGACACTTTTGATTTCGGTTGCCGACTGAACTGCGGGCGGACAGCTCATGTGTGACGATCGCCTTATGGTGGCCGGTTCGGAAGTCGTACTTGTCCCGGAATGGGCGCAAGTAGACAGGTTCGCGCAGCGTCGCGTCCACCGGCGCGCCCGTCCGCCGGACGCTGCGCCTGAGTTCATGGCCGCGCCGGTGTCCATCGCCGTCGCTAGCGTCGCGGCCAACGCTGCCGTCAAAGCCATCGCCACGACCTACATTCGCAATCACAATGAGAGCAAGACTTGCCAGGGCCCTACTCCGCCTCCACAAACGTCACGCACACCGGCGAGGGTACGTCGAACCTCTGTCCGGTGGGTGTGAGCCGGCCCGTCTTCGGATTCACCCGGAACACCACCACGGTATTGGAATTCTGGTTGGCGGCGAATAGATAAGCGCCCGTGGGATCGAGCGCGAAATTGCGCGGTTCTTTTCCCCCGGTGGAAACATCCTCGACAAACGTAAGCGTGCCCTTTGCCGGATCGATGGCGAAGACCGCAATGCTCTCGTGGCCGCGATTGGAGCCGTACAGGAAGCGGCCCGAGGGATGCACCGCGATTTCAGCGGTGGTGTTCTCGCCGGTGTAATCCTTGGGCAGCGTGGAGACGGTCTGCAACTCATCCAATGCTCCCTTATTACCGTCCCAGGCGAAAGCGGTAACGGTGTTTGCCATTTCGCTGATGACATACGCAAACCGTCCATTCGGGTGGAAGGCGAAATGGCGCGGCCCGGAACCCGGCTTCACGCGGCCGAAGGGCGGATCGTTGGGCGTGAGCGCGCCCTTTTTGGGATCGAAGCGATAGACCAGGAGTTCGTCCAGCCCCAGGTCCGCGACCACGGCAAAGCGGTTGTCGGGCGTAAGCACGACGTCGTGGGCGTGCGGCTCCTTTTGCCGTTCCGGATCCACGCTGGATCCGAGATGCTGCACGAAGTCCGACGCCTCGCCCAGCATGCCGCCCGACTTCACCGGTAGCACAGCCACACTGCCACCCGTGTAGTTGGCCACCAGCACGCTTGTGCCGGCCTTGTCCACGCTCAGGTGACACGGATCGGCGCCGCGCGACGCCACCGTATTCACCGCGGTCAGTTTGCCGGAGTGCCGGTCAATCGCGAACGAACTGACCGAGCCGCTTTTCGAACCCTTGTAATCGCCTATCTCGTTCGCTGCGAACAGGTAGTGGCGCGCCGGATCCACCGCCAGAAACGATGGGCTGACGGTCTCCGCCGCCAGTTCGACCGGGGTCAACTTGCCCGTGTCCGGGCGAAAACGGCAAGCGTAGATACCTTTGCTGTCCTTGCCCGTGTACGTTCCGAAATAAACGAGGTACTCCCGAGAGGTCTTTCCTGCGCCCCAAAGGTGCGCGGAGGGCAGGAAGCTGGACAAGGCCATCAGGAGAATGGCGGCATATCGAATGCGTCGCATGCGTTCATAGTAATCGTATTTGCGCGCCCCGGCGCAAGCCCTGCAGGCCGCCCACCCGCTCGAAATCAGATAGAATGGTCTTATAGCTGCCGCGAACTCAGCGGAAAAAATATGCCGGAACGAACGATTCAGGTCACTGAACTTATCCTGCGCGACGCCCATCAGAGCTTGATGGCGACGCGTATGGCGCTGGAAGATCTGGCGCCAGCCTGCGAGGATCTTGACCAGGCGGGCTTTTGGTCGATCGAATGCTGGGGTGGCGCCACTTTCGACGCCTGTATACGGTTCTTGAACGAAGACCCCTGGGAGCGTCTGCGTACCTTCCGCAAACTGATGCCGAACTCGCGGCTGCAAATGTTGTTGCGCGGCCAGAATCTGCTGGGCTACCGGCATTACGAGGACGAGGTCGTGCGGCGCTTCGTCGAGAAAGCCGCTGAGAACGGCATGGACGTGTTCCGGGTCTTCGACGCGCTCAACGACATACGGAACCTGCGGACGTCGCTCAAAGCGGTGCGCGCTACCGGCAAACACGCGCAGGGCACCATCTGTTATACGATCAGCCCGGAGCACACCATCGGTGCCTTCGTGACCATGGCCGAACAGCTCGTGGATCTGGGCTGCAATTCCATCTGCATTAAGGATATGGCGGGGCTGCTGAAGCCCGCTCCGGCATACGAGTTGGTGGAAGGCATCAAATCGGCGTGCGGCGACGAGACGCTGGTGCAGGTGCATACGCATGCCACCACTGGCGTGACGCTGGTCAGCCTGATGAAAGCCATCGAGGCCGGTTGCGATATGGTGGATACCAGCATCAGCAGCCTGAGCCTGGGTCCCGGGCACAATCCGACCGAAGCCCTCATCGAGATGCTGGAGGGCACCGGCTACCGCACCGCCATCGATCTGGAGCGCGTGCGTAAGGTGCGCGACTACTTTAATAAGGTCCGGCCACGCTACAGCGAGTTCCTGACCGGTTTCAGCGGAGTGGATACGGATATTTTCCGCAGCCAGATCCCCGGCGGCATGATCTCGAACATGGAGAGCCAGCTTAAGCAACAAAATGCCGGCGACCGGCTGCGGGAAGTGCTGGAGGAGGTTCCTAACGTGCGGCGCGACGCAGGCTATCCGCCCCTGGTGACGCCTTCCAGCCAGATCGTCGGGACGCAGGCTGTGTTCAACGTGCTGATGGGGCGCTACAAAGTATTGACGGGCGAATTCGCCGATTTGATGCTGGGATACTACGGAGCTACGCTCGGCGAGAAAAACCCAGAAGTGATCAAGAAAGCGATGCAGCATTCCAAGAAGGAGCCGATCACGGGGCGGCCGGCCGATCTGCTGCGCCCCGAGTGGGACCAGTTGCGCGCCGATGCGCTGGCACTGGGCGGGTGCAACGGCAGCGACGAAGACGTCCTGACATACGCCATGTTCCCGCAGGTAGCGCCCAAGTTTTTCCTGTCGCGCAGCCAGGGACCCAAGAATTTGAGCAAGGAGCCGGCCAAGGCGGTGGCCCAGCCGGCAGCGAAACCGGCGCCCGCGCAGTCGCAATTGACCGAGCCGGTGTCCTACGTGGTGACCCTAAACGGCAAGCCGCACACGGTTACTGTAGCGCAAGCTTAGCGTGTGGGGCAGGATGGCATCCTGCGCGGCGGTTGCCAACCGCCGCTAGACCGATTGCCAATCGGCCCGCAGCTTGGCAAGCTGCCCCACAATCGCTGAGCGGAAAAACTGGAGACAAAATTGCCAACCGCGGAACACAACATCATGGGTATCGAAGCCAAGGTTCGCGACCTCGAAGACAAGCGCGCGCGCCTGATGGAAGGCGGCGGAAAAGAACGCATCGCCAAGCAACACCAGTCGGGCAAACTCACCGCCCGGGAACGCATCGACTGCCTGATCGACGGCGGCAGCTTCCAGGAAATCGGGCTATTCGCCAAACATCACGCTACCCTGTTCGGCATGGCGGACAAAGAACTGCCGGCCGATGGCGTGGTTACCGGCGCCGCCACGGTGGATGGCCGTCTCATCCATCTGGCCAGCCAGGACTTCACGGTGGCCGGCGGCGCGGCGGGCGAGGTACACAGCGAAAAAGTCGCCGAGATGATGCGCTATTCGCTCAAGACCGGCTCGCCGTTCGTCTTCATCAACGATTCGGGCGGCGCGCGCGTGCAGGAGGGCATCAACAGCCTGGCCGGATACGGCCGCGTCTTTTACATGAACGTGATGCTCTCAGGTGTGGTGCCGCAGGTATCCCTGATCTGCGGGCCATGCGCCGGCGGCGCTGCATACAGCCCCGCACTCACGGATTTCATCATACAGACCAAAGGCGCGCAGATGTTTATCACGGGACCGGCGGTGATCAAGCAAGTCACCGGCGAAGTGGTGACCCCCGATCAATTGGGCGGTCCCGCCGCCCAAATGACTTATTCCGGTGTGGTGCATTTCATCGCCGAGAACGACGAAGAGGCCGCATTCATTTGCCGCCGCCTGCTGAGCTTTCTGCCGACGAATAATATGGAAGATCCGCCGCGCCTGGCGTACGATGCCCCCCTGGACCCCGATCCCAGCATGAATGACATCGTGCCCGATGAAGGCAAGGTGGCTTACGACATGCACCGGGTAATCGCGGGA
>Ga0187855_10001494_pt1 | contig 18513 bp, 18 predicted proteins | sample June2016WEW_8_10_2_FD_132969 | JGI IMG/M metagenome (GOLD analysis project Ga0187855, IMG submission 132969) | Peatland microbial communities from SPRUCE experiment site at the Marcell Experimental Forest, Minnesota, USA - June2016WEW_8_10 | ecosystem: Environmental > Terrestrial > Soil >...
AGGAATGCCTGATCCCGCTTGCCCTTCAGCGCCGCTCCCAGCCGCTCTTCGCTGATCCCGTCGTGATACTCCCAGCAGTTGTCGAAGAAATTGATTCCCGCATCCAGCGCCCGCGCGACGAGCTCGCTCGATTCCTTTTCCTCTTTGATCGATCCAAGGTGAAATCCGCCAACACCCAGCGCCGAAACCTGCGCGCCTGTCTTTCCCAGCGGCCGGTGAGGTACTTGCTCTTGATTGTCAGGCACACCGCCTCCTCTTCCCGCCGCAAGCGACGGTTTCACCACGATCGTAGCGGTCAACGCTGCAGCGCTACCCTGGACAAATCTCCGCCGCGTAAATCCGTTCTCGTCGGCCATGCCAGTCCCCTTGTCGAATAACATCGCGCACCGGGCTGAAGCCCGGCGCCTACATCCTCGCCTAGTGCTGTTGTTGCCTCACATCGGGAAAAGGAAATCCCGTGTTCTCCGTCGCCTTCATCATCTCCTTCACCTCGACGCTTTGATCGTCCAGCGGAAACCCATGGGCCATGCGCGCTTCGGGGTTATCAAACTTTAGCGATACCTTGTAGAGCTCGTAGCGCCCGTCGCCCGCCGATTGCCGCGTTCGATCGCGCAGCGCCTGCATCTCGGCGGTGGTCATCGGCTTGAAGTTCCGCGCGATCTTCACGTTCTGCCGCAGTACTTCCAGCTTGTCGATGCCGGTGATCGTCGTAGCCACTGGCAAGCTCATGGCATAGCGCAACGCCTCTTCCGCGCTCAACTCGCCATTCACGATCGGTTCGCCATGCCCGCTGAGCGGCTTCATCCCCAGCGCTGCGATGCCGCGCCGGCCGAGTTCCGGCAGCACTTGCTCCGCAAAGCTTTGAAAATGAGCGTCAAACGCGTTCAGTGGCATTTGCACGGCGTCAAACGGGAAACCCGTCTCGATCATCTTCAGATGAACTGCAGGATCCTTGTGCCCGGTAAATCCCAGGAATCGCACCTTGCCTTCCTTTTTTGCCTTCAGCAAAGCCTCAGCCGCTCCATTCGGCCGAATAAACAATTCCGGATCGTTGTCCCAGCCAACGCCATGCACCTGCCACAAATCCAAATGATCGGTCTGCAGACGGTTCAGCGACTGCTCCAGCATCCGCGTCGCGATCATCGCCTCGCGGCCGTGCGTACAGACCTTGGTCATCAGAAACACTTTGTCCCTGCGGCCCTTTAGCCCCTTGCCCATCCAGTCTTCGGTCTTCCCGCGGTGGTATTCCCAGCAGTTGTCAAAGAACGTGATCCCGCTATCGACCGCTTCCTGCACGATGCGGATCGCCGTCCCCTCGTCGGGAGCGTCGCCCAGGTGGTGTCCTCCAAATCCCAAGGCCGAGATATCCTGATCGTGACGCCCGAACGGCCTCATCGGGATGCCGTCCCTCTGAGGAGCCTCTCCAGCGGCCATCAATTCCTCGGAACCGTCCCGACCTCCACTCACCATATAGACCTCCGCACTTCGCCGCCGTGATCCTTAATATTTTCGATGGGTAGCCTCGGTTAGATGGCACAGACCTCGGAAAGTGCTGCGTTCCGCGCGCCGCGCTTGTCGCCGCCTTTCGCTCGCATCTATACTGTCTCGCATCTATAATGAATGACTTCGGCGGGCGCGCTAGTGACAGGAGCCATTGCGCCGCCGCGATTACCAAAGACGACGATCGAAGATTATGTCCGACCCACTCAAGCAGATCAAACAGAAGCTCCAGGACGAAATCACTACCCTCGAGCACGAACTCAACGTCGAACTCCCCAAAGAGATCGCGGTCGCCCGCGCGCACGGCGACCTTTCCGAAAACGCCGAATACAAGTTCGCCAAGGAACGCCAGGGCTTCGTCAACGCCCGCATCGGCCAGCTCAAAAAACGCATGGGCGATCTCGGGATGCTCAATCTCACCAACATTCCGAAGGATCGCGCCGGCTACGGCTCGCGCATCATCGTGCTGGATATGCAGAAGGACCTGAAGATCGAGTACAAGCTGGTCAGCAGCGAAGAAGCGGACGTGGAAAAGGGCCTCATTTCCACGACTTCTCCCATCGGCAAGGCTTTGCTGAACAGGAAAGTGGGCGACGAAATTCAAGTCACCACGCCCGCTGGCCAAAAGGAATTTGAAGTCGTGCGCCTCGTCACTATTCACGACGAGGCGTAGCCGACCACAGCCGCGAAGCACCCCCCGCTTCGTTGGTAAGGCCAGGGAAGATCAGTCCAAGGCGTCAGCGCAACCGGGAGTCTGGTCGTCCGCTTCAAATTGACAAGTAACCACTCGTCTTTTCGTGGCGTCCTACGCTAGAGTACGTTGCACTTTGGGTACGCTGAAGTACGTAGCCGCCGATATTGTGAGGGACCATGTATTGGGGTGCTGGCTCGGGTTTGGGTTTGCTGACTCTTCTGGGATACCTGTCTTTTGTCGCCGGCGCCGTGCTCGCCTGGCGCGGCCGCGACGATATTTACATCTGGGTGCATGACGAATTCCGCGCCTACCGCCGCCACTTGTCCCGGTTCACTCCCGCAGGCCCGTTCTACAGCCCTCGCGAAGAATCCCGCCTGAAAGTGATTCCGACAGAAATGGTCCGCACCCTAAGCTGCATCCCCCGCAGCCGCTACATCTACGCCGCATCGCTTCTCGTCCTCGGTCCCATCCTGGTTCTCCTCGATTTCTTTATTTAAGGTTCACATCTTGTAGGGGCGCAGGACCCCTGCGCCCCAGCTTGCCCGGCCGTCGATATCGAAGTGAGTTCCGAATTTTGTCGGCTTATGTAGGCGCCGGGCTTTCAGCCCGGCGTCTCCGCTTTCCTCCATCTCAAGCCATCCATGAGCGCCCTCGTCTGGACAAATCAAAAGCCCTTTGCCATCCTCCTAATCCGATGAAACCTTCCCTGATCGTTCACGGCGGCGCATGGGACATTCCCGATGAAGCGGTGGAAGCCTGCCAATCCGGCTGCCAGCGCGCCTTGACCGCGGGCTGGTCGATCCTCTCTTCCGGCGGCTCCGCGCTGGACGCCGTCGAAGCCGCGATCGTCGTCCTGGAAAACGATCCCGTTTTCGACGCAGGCTACGGCTCGCACCTCAATCTCGACGGCAAAGTCGAGTGCGACGCCATCGTCATGGACGGCGCTACCTTGCGAGCTGGTTCCGCCGCCGCCCTCCAGCGCATCCGCAATCCCATAAAGCTCGCTCGCAAGATTCTGGAGACTTGCCCGCACATGATGCTGGTCGCCGAGGGCGCCGAGCGCTACGCCAAGTCCCATGGGATTTCGCTCTGTGATCCTAAGGAACTAATCGCCGAAGCCGAATGGGAAGCTTGGCAGCAATGCAAGAAGGACAAGCACGCCGCCGCCAATCATCGCGGGCACGAGCAAGGCACGGTCGGCGCGGTCGCCATCGACTCTCGCGGCGCGCTTTTCGCGGCCACGTCCACCGGCGGCACTTGCTGTAAGCTCCCTGGCCGTATCGGTGATTCCCCGCTCATCGGCTGCGGCTGCTACGCCGATGCCGAGGCTGCCGGCGTGTCCTCTACTGGCTACGGCGAAGCCATCATGAAAGTTGTGATGGCCAAAGCCGCCGTCGACTTGCTTCGCACAGCCGACGCCGCAGCCCACGCAATCACTCCTGCACGGGCGCAGCAAGCTGCGTCCCTGCCCGGCAGCCAACCGTCCCCGGGGAACGCACCCATCACCGCCATCCAAGCCGCGCAAAAGACGATCGCGCTTTTCGCCAAGCGCACGCAAGCCACGGCCGGCCTGATTCTCCTCGACCGCAACGGCGAACCCGGCTTCGCCTTCAACACGCCCCGCATGGCCTACGGCTACGTCGCCCCCGACGGCTCCTTCGTCACCGCGGTCTGACGCCACTTATACTCTCTCTCTGATCGCTCGCCCTGCGGCCGCGCCCGAAGCCCAGGCCCACTGAAAATTGAATCCGCCCAGCCAGCCCGTTACGTCCACGACCTCGCCGATGAAAAACAGCCCGGGCACTTTCTTGCTTTCCATGGTTTTGCTGGAAAGCCCCGCCGTATCCACGCCGCCTGCGGTAACCTCGGCCTTCTCGTAGCCTTCCGTCCCTGCCGGGCGGATCTCCCAGCGATGCACCGCTTCCTCCATCCGCTCAAGCGAGCGGTTCGTCCAGTCTTCGGGTTCGTGGCGTTCGATCCAGCGGTCCGCTAGGCGCTGGGGCAATACCTTGCGGAGCGCGCTGCGAGCCGCGACCAGGTCGCGGCGCCCAGCACCATTCCGCAGCGGCGCGGTCCAGTCTTGTCCGGGCGCCAGATCGATCGTCACCGCCGAGTCTTTCTTCCACTTCCAATACGATGAAACTTGCAAGATTGCAGGGCCGCTCAAACCTCGATGGGTGATCAACATTTTTTCCGGGAATTTCACGCCCCCGCATGAAGCCCTCACCAGGGCCGAGACTCCCGCCAGGTCGCAAAACGCCCGCGCATCCGAGCGGTTAAACGTCAGCGGAACCAATCCTGGCTGGCAAGGCACGAGGGGATGTCCAAATTGCCGCGCCACGTCGTAGCCAAAGCCCGTCGCGCCCATTTTCGGGATCGAGAGGCCGCCAGTGGCCACGACTAACGCCCTCGCCGTGAACTCCAGATCACTTGGCTGCCCGGCCTGCGTGGCGCGAACGGCGAATCCGCCGTCGTGCTTGATCTCCCGTACGTTGGTATTCAGGAAAATCCGCACGCCGGCTGTCGCGCATTCCTCCAGCAGCATTCCTAAGATGTCCGTAGCCGAGCGGTCGCAAAAGAGCTGCCCTGGAGCCGCCTCCGGATAAGGCCTTTTCTCGTGATAAGGAATTTTGTGTTTTTCGACCAGCTTTAGGAAATCAGCCGGGGTGTAGCGCGCCAGCGCCGAGCGGCAAAAGTCCGGATTCTCCGACAGGAAATTCTGCGGGCCGCAATGCAAATTCGTGAAGTTGCAGCGGCCGCCCCCGGAAATCAGAATTTTCTTTCCGGCTTTCTCCGCGCGTTCCAGCAGGGCGATGCGGAAGCCGCGCCGACCTGCTTCTATGGCACACATCAGGCCTGTGGCGCCTGCTCCTAAGATCACAGCATCGAATTCTTGTTTCATTTTCTGTTGTCGCTGATGGGCCTTTAGAGTTTATGTCGAGACTGGGAAGAATGCCTTCGGTTGCTCATTCTATGGCTCGGCTGTGGTTGAGGTTCGGGAACGCCGGGCTGAAGCCCGGCGCCTACACTTTCGGAGCCGGCAGGATGCCGACGCTACCAGTCACCAGTCATCGGAACTCACCATCCTTGGCGTGACAGCTTTGCTTTTGCGTCAGCAACGGACCGTGGGAGCTGTTGAGATTACCCTGTGCCTTGATGAGGCCACAGTTTCCGGCACACGGGGAATTACGCAAAAAGCCGTTCGCGCATTGGCTCTTCCTCCTGCCGGTGCTACGATATTCGTGTTTCAGACCCGGTGTTGATTCCATGGGAGGCCGTGCGATGACCGAAAAACCGAATACAACCATGCCCGGAACCGTTAGGAAAATCATCCAGCCACCGCATCCAGATCTCCCGGAAAAGGCCGAAATCGCGGTAGAAGGCGCCGACGAACTCTATCGCGAGATCCGCATAGAAAACACGCTGACCGATGAAAAAGGCAACGAAGTGAAGCTCAAGCCGGGCGCGCAAGTGGAAGTCACCGTGGAAGCCGATGTCAAGGACACGGAAGCGAAAGACAAGGCAGCAGGAACACGTTGAGGCTTCAGGGCTGGCCCTGCCCGGCCGATTTCGCCGGCTCGGTAAGCGGCAGGTCAACGGTCATTGGCGCATGATCGGAAACACGGTCGACGACGGCCTCGTTCAGCTCACGCATCGTGACGGGGAAAGACGGGGCGAGCCGGTAGCTTTGTCCGGCACGCCGCGGATCGTCGATGAATGGTTTGACAAGAATCCAGTCCAGTTTGAAGCGCCCCACCAATCCTCCGAAGTCCCGGTTGAACGCGTAGGTGGGAACGAATCCCTTCCAAGTTCTTTGATTGCTATCGGCTAAGGTACGCGATCTCGGCGGTGCTGTCCGATCCTGCTCCCCGCGGAAATCGAAGGCATGATTGTCGGTGAAGCGGAATTTCTCCATGGTGCCGAACAGCGGCCGCTCCCGGTTGTCCCACAAAATCGGCAGGTGGAATGCCGATGGATCGTTGTATCCGTGGAAATAGCGAACCGGAAAGAGAGCGTACTTGAAGATTCCCAGGGGATGAAAATAGGAAACCGCCTGGCCGATCCAGAATTTGTAGTCGGTGATGCGGGACATGATTTCGTTGCGGATCGAGGTTGGGGTGTTGTCGCTGCTGGTGGTGTTGAAATCGCCGGCCAGCAAGACGGGATTTCGGTCCTCTTTCAGATCTGCGAGCAGAGCCTGCATCTGTCGCTTGCGGCACGCGGGCGGACACTTGTTTTCCAGGTGCGCCGCGACGACGGTGGCTCGCCCGGTCGGCAGATCTGGAACGGAGATATCGGCGATGAGCGCCATGCGGCCGCCGTGGCGCAGTTCGCGTTCCACCCGCTCTCGAAATAGTTTTTGCGCCGACCATCGCCTGCCCACCTCGAGTTTCGAAATCGCTTTGTACTCGTTGGCGTACCAGTCGTAGCAAACCGGCAGGCGAAAGATGCGCGCGTTCTCGAGGGGATAGCGGCTCAAGATGGCGGTGCCGTGCAGGCCGTGATAACGGTCCTTGTCGACTCGCAAGTCTTCCTGCAAACGCTGATCTTCTTGCGCGTCGGGTAGGTGCACTTGTTCGCTGCCCAGGTCGAAAATGGGATCCACTTCCACGAATTCCGCGCCATAGGCGTAGTTCATGTGCAGCGCTGCGGCCAGCTCCCGGGTGACATCGCGATATTCGGTTCGCTTCATCCCCCAGTCAGCTTCGTTCAAGATCAGGACATCGACGTCGTGCAGCGCGGCGAGCTGTGATTCGACCATCGCCTTTTGCTGCAGGCCGAGGCCAGGCTGCGCGGTCGCCAGCCGCAGAAATTCATCACGATCGCCGAGTGCGGCGCGAATCAATTCGAAATTCAATCCGCGTTCGATATTCCACAGGCCTACGCGAAGAACGGTGCCGAGACCCCTGACGTCCGGGCGGCGCGGCGCGATGTCGGCGGCGGTTTTTTCGCTTTGCACGAAAGGCGTGTTCAGCAGGCTATCCAGCCGGGCAGCCAGCGTGCCTTCGGGCTTCGCAGTGCCGGAAAGGGTGACCAGTTCGTCGAAAGAGAGCAGTTCCGGATTTTCGGGTGGCGCGACAGCGGAATGAGCGTCCGCGGCGGGCGCGGATTTCTCCTCTGTCGCGTATGAGGAAGCCACGAGTCCGAAAACCAAGGCGCACAGCAGGGATAGGATCGGCGCCAACGTTCCCGTTTTCCGCGGATGCCGGTTCATCGATGGGCGTTCCCCATGGGTCCTATTTCTCTTTCCGCGAGTTCCCTGGATCGGTGCGCGCCAACAATAACTCTTCGATCCGCATGAGGTGCCGCTCCAGGCTTTCCTCGGTCTTGGCATTCTTTTGTGCCATAAGAATGAGTTTTATGGAAACAAGAAGTACACCCGCCTCCAGGAAGAGCGAGTGCGTGAAGCCTTTTATGAATAGGGCCACGAGGAACAGGCCGACGGTGAGAACGATGACCACGATGGACCAAGGGTCGGAGGACTTGAATAAGGCCATTCGAACACTTCCTCGCCTAGAAGTTAGGGACACTACGTAGTTCCCGGCAGCCAAATTCCCCGTCTGGTAGAACCGCGACGATATCACAGATAAATTCGCCGCTTTGTAAAGCCGGGCGGACGGTTGAATCGAATTCCCCTCTGCTACATCAAATTCCCCTCGGAGGATACGTGATGACCAAGCTCCCAAGTAAGGGTGACAACCTTGACAGTGCAAAGGTGTCGGCCTACACTATGGAGTTTTTAGGCAGCCCCAAAAAGCTCACAGAGGGGCAGGACTCCCATATGGACAAGAAAAGGCTGGAATACTACAAGAAGAAGTTGATGACGCGGCGCGAAGAGCTGATGAGAACCATCGCGCGCACCGAAGAAGAAGGACGGCAGGCGGACGACGATCCGACGGTGGACCTCGCGGACAAAGCGGCCAACTCGTACACCAAAGAGTTTCTCTTTGGCATGACGAACACCGACCGCACGATTCTGAACATGATCGACGAGGCGCTGAAGCGCATCAAGGCCAACGAATACGGGCTATGCGCGAACTGCCAGGAAGAAATGCAACAGAAGCGGCTGGAAGCGGTGCCCTGGGCGAAGAACTGCATCAGCTGCCAGGAAAAGATCGAGCAGGGATTGCTGTAGGCGCAAGGTCGCGGGGCGGCCTGCCCCGCGGTTTCCTTTTACAGATTCTGAGACACGCCGCCGGAGAGTTGGTGGGAACTCTGGTGTTGAGGTTCTTCGGGCATCCTTGTCGGATGCCCTCAGAATGACAGTTTTTTTGCGTGGGTTACGGTACGGCCCTTCGTGCCTCAGGATAAACTGAAACCGTGCCCTGCCGACAAGCCTTGCAAAAACCGGCGCCGATGTGCGTGATTACTTCTGTACAATAATTACTGTTGTTTATTTTAGAGTAATATAATACGCTTGGGCCGGCGTGTCGGAGGGGAGCCATTTCGGCAAGGCACTGGGGTCGTGGCTGTGGGCCGCGAGTGACGCCATTGTCAGCGTGTTTTATCCCGCGGGCTGCCAATTGTGCGACCAGTTGCTGACGAGCGCCAGCCGGGTACCGATTTGCGAGCAGTGCCTCGCATCCTTCCCCGCCTTGCCGAATGGCGTGTGCGAAATCTGCGGCTCGCCGGTGGCTGCACCGTTTTCGGGGGACGTTGGGCAGCCACCGGAGCCGGAGGCCAGTAGCGCAGTGGCGCGGGGCTGCCTCGCTTGTCAGGGCCGCACCTACGCTTTCGAACAGGTGCGCAGCTATGCCGCCTACGACGGCGCGTTGATTCGCGCCATCGTGATGCTCAAATTCGAGCGGATCGAGCCGCTGGCGGAATGGTTTGCGAAACAGCTGGCGACCGTAGCGAAACGCGAAGGTTTGACGGCGGACGTGGTGGTTCCGGTACCGCTGCACCGTCAGAGAGAGCGCGAACGCGGGTATAACCAGGCGGATCTCGTTGCCCGGCCGCTGGCAAGGCGGCTGGGGTTGCCCTATCGCGCGGTCCTGCTGGTGCGCACCAAACCCAGGCCCGACAAGCACATACTGAGCCTGTCGGAGCGCTGGGAATCGGTCCGTGGCGCTTTTGCCACAAGGTCGGGCAGCCAAGTTGACAATTTACGCGTCTTACTGATAGATGATGTAATGACGACAGGAGCCACCCTGGACGCGTGCGCGAAGGCGCTGCGGCGGGCTGGAGCCAAGTCGGTGATGGGGCTGACGGTAGCCCACGCGGTAAGGCACCCCGCAGAAGGTTCCGACGACGACTTGCAGTGAGTTGTAGTACCCTTAAGGGAGCGCGATGAGCGCACGACGGCCAGAACCGGTCGAATCCCGGGGGCGTCATACCCCCCAAGCATCCGGAGCGGCTGTGCCCGGCTCCGAGGGTCCCGCAGGCAGTAGAATCCACAATTCACTTCCGTTGCGACGGGCGTCGCTGATGCAGGAGCCCGTGTTGGTTCTGAACGCGACGTATGAGCCTATTAATGTTACGGCGGTGCGGCGCGCCATGGTGTTGATGCTGAAAGGCGTGGCCCAGGCGGAGGAGCTGCATAACGCCGAGGTGCATTCTTCGGCGCACGCTCACCGGGTTCCGTCGGTGATTCGCTTATTGGCCTACCGGCACATTCCCCAGCAGAGCCGGGCGCTTTCCCGGAAGAATATCCTGCTGCGCGACCGGAACACCTGCCAGTTCTGCCTGCGCGTGTTTCCCGGCTCCGAGCTTACATTGGACCATGTAGTACCCCGTTCGAGGGGAGGGCGTTCCTCGTGGGAAAACCTGGTGGCGTGCTGCTATAGCTGCAATAACAGCAAGGGGGACCGCACGCCGGAAGAGGCCGGCTTCAAATTGGCGCGACGGCCGCGCCCGTTCACGCTGCATACCTCGCGACAACTGATGCGCCTAATTGGCCACCGCGATGAACGGTGGCGTAAGTACCTGTTTTATTAGCAATTTTGTAGATGGCAAGAAGCAAAGAAAAAATTTATTGAAAAAGGAAACCTTTTTCGCCGGGAAGCATCTATAATAGTAACTAACCACTTCGAGGACACACCCCGGGAAGCAGTTAAGGCCAAAACCTTAGCTGCTTCTCTCCTTTTAGGGCCGATTTTTCCGCGATAGCGATTCCAAATAATTTTTGAAGGAAATGAGCTGTGGCGTTGTGCGAACGTTTTGCCGCCAGCGACTGCTACGCGCTCTCTTTTTTGCGATTCTCGGGGAAGCTTTCCAGCGCGGTTTCTTCGTCGTGAAACTCCTGGAAGACGCGGTAGAGTTGCGTGATTTTGAGAATTTCCTCGACCTTGGGGGTGAGTCCCACGACTTTCATCTCGCCACCCTGCTTGATCACGCTCATGTAGCAGTTCACGAGCTCGCCCACGCCGGAGCTGTCGAGGTACAGCAATCCATCCACATTGAGGACGATTTTTTTCCGCCCTTGCTTCATGAGACCGCCGACGGTGTCGCGGAGGGCGCCACTGGCGAAAGAAGTTAACTGCCCGGTGAGATCCACGATGGAGACTTCGCCTGTACGGCGGATGATGGCCGAAAAGTTCACGTTATCCTCTGAGAGTTGGGACGAGGGCATTGTACCTCTCCCGGGTGTTTCGCAAGTATAAAAATTGTCAATTTTGATTGAACGCGAGCGGGCGTGAAGAGCGGTGTCGGGAAGCTCTGGCGCGGCGAATAGTTACTGCCGCATGACAACGCGCAAGCCACGGCGCCAACTTTCCGCGAGACCCACGCGAACAATTTCCACCTCTGGCGAGAGATGGCGCAACAACGCGTCGGTGGTGGGATGAAATCGCAGCGATGGCGCGACCAAATACACAATGGGCGGCGCGAGCTGCAATTCGATTCCGGGGAAATATCCGTAGCGCGGAAAATCGCCCCGTTCAAGGTGACGCCGGATGCGCAGCCAATAGTCCGCGGCCTGCAGCGGCAGATGGATATGCTCCGTGGTTTTCAATTCGAGAATTGCCAGGCGGCCGGCGCGTGTAACCGTCAGCACATCCAGAATGCCGTGCTCGCTGGAGGAGCTGGCGAAGACTTGCGCGTAGACGAAGCGCGAATCGAGAAACGCGTCGATGCGCGTGACATCCTTGCGGACGATCGATTCGAGCCAACGCTCCGCGTGCTGTCGATAGAGCGAGTTCCGCGTGTCGCTGGCGAGCGGATGGCGGTGAAGATCGAGCTCGTTCAGCAGTTGTTGCAAAGCCGGCTCCGACGCGGAGGTCAGCTTCTTCCGTGGGTCGCCACCGCCGAAAAAAACATTTCCGTCGTCCCACCGGGCGAACGCCAAGCCGCGAAAGCGCAGCCATACTTCACGAGATTGCACGGCGGGATGAACGGTGATGGCTTGCGGAAATCGCACGACGATTGAATCGATGCGCGCTTTGGCCCGATCGAGAAGTGATTGAGCCTCGCGGCACGGAACCAGCCAGGTTTCGATGTTACCGGCCGAGCGGGGATCGATGCGCGAAACGCTCTCGTTCACCATCTCTAGTTCGTAGATTTCGATATTGACTTGTGGGCGGAGGGCGCGCACGTGATGAGCAACCGCGCCGGACGCCCCTTTGGGAACGATGAGTCGCAGACCTGCGACGAAGCCGCGACGCACGATCTGCCGTGCCCTATCGAGCCATAGCAGGCCGAACGTCAAGCTATTCTCCGCGGGTTCGGCCGTTTCGCCGTGAGGCACCGCGAGCACCGCCCAGTTAGAGGAACCATTTCGCAGCAGGCCGCGCGCGTAGCTGCGCGAGAGCGAATGCTCCAGGTCGGACGCGATCGTTAGAGACTCGACGGATTCATCAGGGAATTGCTCGGCGAGGATGCGGCTGAGTCGGGCGCAGAATTCTTCGCGGGATATATCTCGGGCAGAGCGCGCGAAATCGACGCGGACGAACTCCAGGCGGCCGGGCTTGAGCCGCCCGAAGCGCTCGACCGCAAGAGCCAGGCCTTGGTCGGAATGATCGGCAATCGCAAGTACCCGGCGCGTGAAATTGTATTGCTCCGACCAAAGTCGCAGGAGTGGCTTTGCGGGCGCGCCGCGCAGCTCCCAGGACAACGCGCTGAAGGTCGCCACTCGTGCGCCATTCTCGCGAACTTCGATGGACTCCGACGCGGCGAGTTCGCGCAGGCAGGCTTCAAGGTCGGCGGTCAGTTCCACCCGTAGATTATAAAATGATGTACGTAAATTATCTATTATCTATTTTGATCTAGAATTGGAGTCCGCTGATGCGCACGGCGGGCAGTTGCATGTTCCAGGACGCGGGAATGTGCTCGAAGGAGACCTCGAAGCCGCGACGTTCGCCCGGAGCTACCGCCGGAGCGACCGGCGTCAATACTGGGCGGGATTCCCGCAGGGCGATTTGATTCAGATCATCCGAGAACTCGATAGTGACTTCCGCGCCGCGTAGCGCGCGATCACCTCCATTGACGAGTTCCCCGGTCAGCGTGGTGATCTCTTGATGCAGGAAATTTTCAGCGCGGCTGAGAGCGATATTTTCGATGCGCATCCTGGCCGCGTAGGCGTGTTCGGCGGCGCCAAAAACAAAATGGGTCCCGGGAGGCGCGGAGCCGGGCGGCGATTGCCGGCCGGGCAAAAAGTAAAGCGCGCCGACAATGACGAGCACGGCCACGGCCGCCAGGATGAGCGCAAAGTCAAATCGACCGCGGTCCGGCTGCGAAGGGTCGGGAATCTCGATTTGAGGCGCCTCGTGCATCAACTCACCACGGAAGTTTCGCACGTTTCGCGATGCGCAGGGTAAGTTGCCGAGGTTACGCGTTCCAGTTCAGCGACCCACCACCAGCCGCTGGACCAAAGGCTCAGGCAGCCGGGAGGCGCGCATGCGAGCTTGCACCTCGGAAATATCGTACGGAACGCGCCAGAATTCAACGACCTGATTCTCGAGGTCGGCGATGGCAAAGCCGGCGCGCGGGTCACCATCGCGAGGCTGGCCGATGGAACCCGGATTGAGCAAGTACCGCCGCTTCGGTTCGATACGCAGAGGGGCGAACGACTCCGAAGCGCGAGGATGAATGTTGAGCACTTCCAGGTGCGAGTTCTGATTTTCGTAAGAAAATCCGCCCTGGTGATGCGTGTGGCCAAAAAAAGTAATCGGGGCGGTGGAATCGAGGAGCCCCTCGAGCGCTTGCGCGGGCGTGAATACATATTCGTCTTCATCTTGAAACGCGCCGTGCACCAGAACCACGCCGTCAGTTTCCAAAGGTCCGGAAGGAAGTTCGGCGATCCATTTTAGATTTTCTGGAGAAAGTTGAGAACGCGTCCAATCGACCGCGGCTTTCGCAACCGGATTGAAGTCATCGGTCTCCATTAAATCGGTGGCGGCTTTGTCATGATTTCCGCGAATCGTTTTCGCGCCGAGTTCGCGAATCCTGGAGGTGACTTCGTTCGGATCGGGGCCATAGCCGACAACATCGCCCAGACAGGCGATATGATCCCAACGGTCCTTGGCTGTTTCCAGGGCCGCGTTGAGTGCCGTCGAATTAGCGTGAATATCGCTAAGAACGAGAATTCGCATCCGGTATGTCCAAAAAGAGTAACTGAGTATAGATGAACACACGCGCGGATGCACGGCGCGATTGCAAGCGGTTACAAAAATGACCAGATACTGAGAAACGCGCGGCCAAATTGTCTCCCCAAGTTCTAATTTCTATGAAAAGTTGAGCAAAAAACGTCACTGCGTTCCAGAAGCGGACACTGCGATGTGACACATATATGACAACCCGCAGCAAAAATTCTCATCCGATCCGCGAAACAAATAGGTGGTGCGCTTCGTCTATACGAGTGCAGCCGGAAGCAGGGCTGCTGTAGGTCAGTCAGAGAACTTCAAGAAAAACCCCGCGGTGGCAGCCGCGGGGCCAGTGACACGCATTCTTTCCGGCCGTTAGTCCAGGAAGAGAAAGTGTCGTTCGGGGAAATTTACTCGTCCCGGTGCCCGCGTGTCAACTCTGTCTGTCCTGCTGCAGGTGGTCTGCGGCTGACTCGATCTAGAGCGAAAGGAATTGACACGCATGAAATCCCAATCATTTCTTCGGAGCATGACACTGCTTGCGGTTATCGCTTTGGCGGTACCCGTTTTCGCAAAGCCGATCAGCAAGACAATCAGCATTCCCTCGGCTGCAAAAGTAGGCAAGGCCGATCTGCAAGCGGGTGAATATCGTTTGCTGATCGACGGCAACAAAGCCACGGTACAAAAGGGCAAGCAGGTCGTCGCCGAAAGCGAAGGCCGCTGGGAAGACCGCGAAACGAAGTCCCTCTACGACGCGGTCCTCGTGGGCGACAAAGGCCAAGTCACGGAAGTGCGCTTCTCGGGTCAAAAGCGCGTTTTCGTCCTCAGCGAATAACGGGCAATTTTTTCCAGCCACGCGAGAAGGAGGCTGCATGGTTCCGCAGCCTCCTTGCTCATTCAAATTAGAGCAGGCATTTGCCCCTGTGCCGGGCGTCCAGCTCGGATTTCAACGAATCAACATACAATCGCCGTAACTGTAAAAGCGATAACCCGCCTCGACCGCGTGATTGTAAGCAGCAAGTACCCGATCACGCCCCGCAAATGCACAAACCAGCGCCAGCAATGTCGAGCGGGGCAGATGAAAATTTGTCAGCAGCGCGTTCACTACCCGGAAACGAAATCCAGGAAAAATAAACAGGCCGGCTTCCGCCTTGCCTGCGAAAAGAAGTCTGGACGAGCCTGATTCCGAAGCCCGCAGTGCGGCAGCTTCCAGCGCGCGGACAACGGTCGTGCCAATCGCAAGAATCGGCCGGCCCGCAACTCGCGCGCTAAGGATGCGTTCCGCGGTCTCTTCCGGGATTTCATACGATTCCGCGTGCATGGCGTGGCCTTCCAGCGTTTCGGCATGAATCGGCTGGAACGTTCCCAGGCCGACGTCGAGAGTGAGTTCGCAGATCTCCACGCCACGCCGGCATATCTGCGTGAGGATTTCCGGCGTGAAGTGCAAGCCAGCTGTGGGAGCCGCAATCGCGCCGGGATGTTTCGCATAGACCGTCTGGTAGCGATCGCGGTCGGTGGCTTCGTCGGCGCGATCGATGTACGGCGGCAGCGGAATGTGACCTAGGCGATCGATGTGCTCGCCTACGGAATGCGCATCGTTGGAAGCGAATTGCAGTGTCCTGACGCCCAATTCGCCGCGCGCGATAATCTCCGCTTCCAATTCACCTTGCCCGAATAATACGTGCTCGCCTTTCGGCAATTTGCGACCTGGACGCACCAACGCCTCCCAGGTTTCCGGAGCAAGCTGGCGGGTGAGCAGAATCTCGATTCTGCCGGTGAGGTGCTCGGACCTGGTAGCTTTCGACGGCGGTTGGGAGTGCAATCCGGCGCGGCGGCCGAACAGACGCGCGGGAATCACTCGCGTATTGTTGAGAACCAAGAGCTCGTCGCCGCGTAGGAGGGCTGGAAATTCCGAAAAAAGGCGGTCTCCCAATTCGCCGGTGTCGCATCTCAGGGTAAGAAGCCGCGACGCATCCCGCTTGTCCGGAGGGCGCTGTGCAATTCGCTCCGAGGGGAGGCGGTAATCGAGCTCATCAAGACGCATCCCGCGCAGTTTAGCAGCAATCCCCAACACGAAGACCAGCAGAAGCCGTCGCTAATAGCCGGCCTGGGAATTCCCCGACTTTAGCCGCAATTCCTAAGTCGGTACACGGATAACCTATTCATTTACAATGGTTTAGTATCTAAGCTCTCGCGCCAAAGATTGTATTTGACAAGTATACACTAAGATTATATTATTGTGACGTAGTCAGATTTCACAGGAGATGATGGAGGTTGCAAGAAATGAGAACGCTTACATCTTTTCGGGGCACATCCACTTTGCAGGACCAAATCAACCGCTTGTTTAGCGACACTTTCGAGCACGCCGGGCAGGAATCCAACCTGACGGCCTGGGCGCCGGCGGTGGACATCTATGAGAACGAGCATGAGCTGGTCGTGAAAGCTGATCTGCCGGATGTCGATCCCAAGGACCTGGACATTCGCGTGGAGAACAACATTCTGAGCATTCGCGGGGAGCGCAAGTTTGAGAAGAAGGTCAACGAGGACAATTATCTGCGTGTCGAGCGCGCGTATGGCTCGTTCAGCCGCAGCTTCTCGCTGGCCAACACCGTGAATGCGGATGGCATCAAGGCCGATTATCAAAACGGGGTGTTGACGTTGAACATCCCGAAGCGCGAGGAAGCCAAGCCGAAGCAGATCAGGGTGAACGTCGGAACGCCGGCGGTCGCAGCTGCCGCGGCGGGTGCGAAGTAAGCTGGTAGAGATAGCCAGTAAGAGTTAGATTGTTGTGGAGCGAGCGGGGCTGGCAAGTTGCCAGCCCCGTTTCATCAAGAAAAGGATTTTAAGGAAAGAAGTCATGTTGCGATTTGAAAAAATGACGGTCAAGGCGCAAGAGGCGGTGCAAAGCGCGCAAGAAGTAGCCGCGCGCCACGAAAACCAGGAGATCCAGCCGGTTCACTTGCTGGCGGCGCTGGTGGCGCAGCCGGATGGCGTGGTGTCGCCGCTGCTGGCGCGGTTGGGAATCCGCAGTGAATCGCTTTCGCAGGATTTGGAACGCGAGATTGGCCGGCTGCCGAAAGTCACGGGATTCGCGCAGCAAAATATGAGCCGCGCGCTGAACGATGTCCTGGAGCGCGCCTTTAAGGAAGCGGAAAATTTCAAGGACGAGTACGTCTCGACCGAGCACATGTTCCTCGCGATTGCGGGGCAGGATCGCGACCCCGCCGGGCAATTGCTGAAGCGCCAGGGCGCCTCGCACGAAGCCATTCTGCAGGCGCTGACCGGCTTGCGTGGAAGTCAGCGGGTCACTACGCAGAATCCCGAAGTAACTTACGCCGCGCTGGAAAAGTATGCGCGCGATCTTACCGAGCTGGCGCGGAGATCGAAACTGGATCCCGTGATCGGACGCGACGAAGAGATTCGGCGCGTGATGCAAATCCTGGCGCGGCGCACCAAGAACAACCCGGTATTGATCGGTGAGCCCGGCGTTGGGAAAACCGCGATTGTCGAGGGATTGGCGCAAAGAATCATTTCCGGCGATGTGCCGGATGTGTTGAAGACGAAGAAGCTGGTGGCGTTGGATTTGGCTGCGTTAGTGGCGGGAGCAAAGTTTCGCGGGGAATTTGAGGAGCGTCTGAAAGCGGTGCTGAAGGAGATCACCGAGGCAGAAGGGCAGATTATTCTGTTCATCGACGAGCTGCACACGCTGGTGGGCGCGGGCGCTGCGGAAGGATCGATGGACGCCTCGAACATTCTGAAGCCGGCGTTGGCGCGTGGTGAATTGCGCGCGATCGGCGCCACAACGCTGAACGAATACAAGAAATACATCGAGAAGGATCCCGCACTGGAACGCAGGTTTCAGCCGGTTTTGGTTAGCGAGCCTTCCGTGGAAGACACCATCTCGATTTTGCGCGGTCTGAAAGAGCGCTACGAAGTGCACCACGGCGTGCGCATCAAGGACGCGGCGATTCTGGCGGCGGCCACGCTTTCGCACCGCTACATTTCCGACCGGTTCTTGCCGGACAAGGCCATTGACCTGATCGATGAGGCTGCGGCGAGCCTGCGCATGCAGATCGATTCACTGCCGGAAGAGATCGACGAGATCGAGCGGCGCATCATGCAGCTGGAGATCGAGCGCCAGGCGTTGTTGAAGGAGAAGGACGCGCACTCGAAAGAGCGCCGCCAGCAGATCGAAAAAGAGCTGGCGAAGCTTCGCGAGGATTCCAGCGGGCGCAAAGCGCGGTGGCAAGCCGAGAAAGATGCCATCGGCAAGATTCGCAAATTGAAAGAGCAGATCGAACAGCTGCACGCCGAAGAGCAGAGATACGAACGCTCCGGCGAACTCGCGAAGGTCGCGGAGATTCGCTACGGTCGCATCGCTGCTGCAGAGCGCGATCTGAAGCAAGCGGAAGAGCGCTTTACCGCCGTGCAAAAAGGCACGCCAATGCTGAAGGAAGAAGTCGACGAGGAAGACATCGCAAAGCTGGTCAGCAAGTGGACGGGCATTCCCGTCGGGCGCTTGCTGGAAGGGGAAGCGCAGAAACTCGTGCACATGGAAGAGCGGCTGCGGCAGCGCGTGGTCGGCCAGGAAGATGCGCTGGAGCGCGTGGCCAACGCCGTGCGGCGAAGTCGTGCCGGCTTGTCGGATACCAAGCGGCCGATCGGGTCGTTCATTTTTCTAGGCCCCACAGGCGTGGGTAAAACCGAGCTGGCGCGAGCGCTCGCGGAGTTTTTGTTCGACGACGAGAAGCTGATGATTCGCATCGACATGTCGGAATACATGGAGAAGCACAGCGTGTC
>Ga0187855_10001499_pt1 | contig 18476 bp, 12 predicted proteins | sample June2016WEW_8_10_2_FD_132969 | JGI IMG/M metagenome (GOLD analysis project Ga0187855, IMG submission 132969) | Peatland microbial communities from SPRUCE experiment site at the Marcell Experimental Forest, Minnesota, USA - June2016WEW_8_10 | ecosystem: Environmental > Terrestrial > Soil >...
GCTTGTCGCGTTTCTACATGTCCGAATCCTGCGGTCAGTGCACGCCGTGCCGCGAAGGCACGGGTTGGCTCGATCGCGTGCTCAAGCGCATTCTGGCGGGGCAGGGCCGCAGCGAGGACTTGACGATGCTCGTCGATGTTGCCAATCGGATCGAGGGTCACACGATTTGCGCGCTCGGCGATGCCGCGGCGTGGCCCGTGCAAAGTTTCGTGAAGCATTTTCGCCATGAGTTTCAGTACATGATCGAGCATCAAGGCCGCTCGATCGTCGCGGCTCAAGCGGCGGCGGCGTGAAGAGAGTGCAATGAGCGACGACCTGGTCAACATCGAAGTCAACGGCGTGCCGCTCAAAGCCCGCAAGGGTCAGATGATCATGCAGGTCACGGACCCTGCGGACATCTATATCCCGCGCTTCTGCTACCACAAGAAGCTCAGCGTCGCTGCGAATTGCCGCATGTGCCTGGTCGAGGTGGAGAAGGTGCCGAAGCCGCTGCCGGCGTGCGCGACGCCGGTCGCGGAAGGCATGAAGGTGTACACCAAGTCGCCGCGCGCGATTGCCGCGCAGAAGGCGACGATGGAATTCTTGCTGATCAACCATCCGCTCGATTGCCCGATCTGCGATCAAGGCGGCGAGTGCGAGCTGCAGGATCAAGCCGTCGGCTACGGGCGCGACATATCCCGCTTCGCCGAGCGCAAGCGCGTCGTCAAGGACATGAGTTTGGGGCCGCTGGTTTCCACCGACATGACCCGCTGCATCCATTGCACGCGCTGTGTGCGCTTCGGTCAGGAAATCCAGGGATATCCGCAACTCGGGGCCTCCGGCCGCGGCGAAGACATGCTCATCACGACCTATGTCGAGCACAGCGTCGATCACGAGTTGTCGGCCAATATCATCGATTTGTGCCCTGTTGGCGCGCTCAACAACAAGCCGTTTCGCTATCACGCGCGCGCCTGGGAGATGACGCAGCACGCCTTGATTTCTCCGCACGACGCATTCGGCACCAATCTATATGCGCATGTCTTGCGCGGCCGCGTCATGCGTATCGTGCCGCGCGAAAACGAGTCGATCAACGAAACCTGGATCGCCGATCGCGATCGCTTTGGCTTCGAAGGCATGTATTCGCCGGAACGAGTCACGCAGCCGATGCTGCGCGTCGACGGTGCGCTGACGGTCGTCGATTGGGGGGTTGCGCTCGCCGCGGCCGCCGAAGCGCTGCTCGCGGTGCACGGGAAATTTGGGGGCGCCGCGGCCGGTTTCCTGGCGGCTCCGTCGTCCACGTTCGAGGAGTTTTACCTGCTGGCGCGTATCGCGCGCGGTCTGGACTCGGCCAATGTCGATCACCGTTTGCGCCGACTCGATTTCCGCGCGCAAGAATGCGAAGGCACTCAGCCCGGTCTTGGGCTCGCGATCGCCGAGATTGAACGGTTACAGGGAGTCCTGATCGTCGGCTCCGATCTGCGCCGTGAAATGCCGTTGCTCGCGCATCGCATTCGCAAGGCCGCCGTCAAGGGCGGCGCTCGAGTGGCCTTCCTCAATCCGCGTCGCTACGATTATTTATTTCCGGTTGCGGCCTATGGCATTGCCCGGGATGATTTGGTGCGTGAATTCGCCGCGGTCGTGCGCGCCGCCGCCGCGGCGAGCGGCGCGCAACTGCCCGTCACGGTGCCGCAGGCAGAAGTCCGCGACACCCACCGCGCAATCGCGGCCGCGCTGCTGGCGGGCGAGCGGCGCGCGGTTCTGCTGGGAACCCTGGCGCAGCGCCACCCGGCCTATGCCGAGCTGCAGTCGCTGGGTGCGATTTTGGCCGAGATTTGCTCGGCCAGCTTGGGATTGATGACCGAAGGGGCTAATGCCGCCGGTGCGTACCTCGCCGGCGCGGTGCCGCATCGCAGCGCGGGTGGCGTGACGGCGGCCGCGACGGGATTGCCGGCGCCGGGGATGCTGGCGGCACGGCTCAAGGCCTATGTCTTGTTCGGCGGCATCGATCCCGTGGTCGACCTCGCCGGCGATGTGGACGCGCTGTCGAGCGCGGACCTCGTCGTCGCGCTGACCACGCACCTTCCGGAATCTTTGAAATCGCGTGCGCATGTCGTGTTGCCGATCGGCTCGTTTGCGGAGACCGCGGGGACTTTCGTCAATGCAGAGGGCCGGTGGCAATCCTGGCAGGGCGCCGCCAAGCCGCCCGGCGAGAGCCGCCCGGGATGGAAGGTTTTGCGAGTGCTGGCGAATTTGCTGAACTTGCCGCACTTCGACTATGCGAGCGCCGAGGAGGTGCTCGAGGATTTGAAGAAGAGCTGCGTCGAGGCGGCATCGACCGATACGCGCGGCAGGCTCGCGGCTGCGGCTATCGCGGCGCGCGCCCCGGGAGCGGCGGAGACCGCGGGCGTGTGGGTCGACCTACCGCCGTACCAGGGCGACATGTTGGTGCGCGGCTCCGGCGCATTGGCCAAGACCAAGGACGGGCAGGCTGCCCGCACCGTGCTCTGATCATGTGGCAGTGGAGCCCATTGCGGGATTGGTTGTCCGACCTGATCACCGTGTATTGGTCCACGCCGCTGTTGACGGCCGTGCAGATCCTCATGGTCATGATCGGCATCATCCTGATCATGGCGTTCTACACGCTCGCCGAGCGCAAGGTCATCGGCTGGATGCAATCGCGGCGCGGACCGAATCGCGTCAACCTGTTTTGGGTTCCGGGCCTAGGGCAACCGTTTGCCGACGTCGTCAAGCTGCTGTTCAAAGAGATCGTGATCCCGGCCGATGCGAACAAATTCCTGTTTCTGGTGGCGCCGTTTCTGGCATTGGTGCCGGCCCTGGCGATTTGGGCCGTGATTCCGTTTGCGCCGGAGCGTACCTTCGCAGACATCGACGCCGGCTTGTTGTATGTCTTGGCGCTGACCTCGATGGGCGTTTACGGCGTCATCCTCTCCGGCTGGGCCTCCAATTCGAAATATGCGTTTTTGGGCGCGATGCGCTCGGCGGCGCAGATCGTCGCCTATGAAATCGCGATGGGTTTCGCGATGGTCGGCGTGCTGATGGCCGCAGGCAGCCTGAACATGGGAGCGATCGTTCAGGCCCAGCAGGGCGGCCCGCTCAGCTGGAATTGGTTCTGGCTGTTTCCCCTGCTGATCGTCTATTTCATCTCGGGATTGGCCGAGACCAATCGCGCGCCGTTCGACGTTGCCGAAGGGGAGTCGGAGATCGTCGCCGGGTTTCACGTCGATTACTCGGGGATGGCCTTCGCGCTGTTCTTCATCGCCGAATACGTCAACATGATCCTCATCTCGGCGTTGACGTCGGTTTTTTTCTTCGGTGGCTGGCTCTCGCCGCTGGACGGCTATTTGCCGAGTGACGCGTGGCTTGCGGCTCCGAGCTTCTTCTGGTTCGGGCTGAAAACTTTTTTTTGGATGTTCGTTTTCCTTTGGTTGCGCGCGACCTTTCCGCGCTATCGATATGACCAAATCATGCGCCTGGGCTGGAAGGTTCTGATTCCCGTGACCTTGGTCTGGCTGCTGGTCGAAGGCGTGATGTTGTATTGCCGCGTTGGTCCGTGGGGCAGGGTTCACTAATGCAAGCAATCCGCAGCTTCTTCAAGACGTTCTTCCTGTGGGAGCTGCTGCAAGGCATGTGGCTCACGCTCAAGAGCCTGTTTCGCATCAAGACCACGATCAATTATCCCGAGGAAAAGACTCCGCAGAGTTCGCGTTTTCGCGGCCTGCACGCGCTGCGGCGCTACCCGAACGGCGAGGAGCGTTGCATCGCCTGCAAATTGTGCGAGGCGGTTTGTCCCGCGCTCGCGATCACGATCGAGTCGGATGTCAGCGACGACGGCACGCGCCGCACGACGCGTTACGACATCGATTTGTTCAAGTGCATTTATTGCGGCTTCTGCGAAGAAGCATGTCCCGTGGATGCGATCGTCGAAACGCGGTTGCTCGAATATCACATGGAGAACCGCGGCGAGAACATCATGAACAAGGACAAGCTGCTTGCCGTGGGCGAGCGCTACGAGGCCATCATCGCGGCCGATCGCGCCGCCGATGCGCGGTATCGCTGATGTTTCCGACAATTCTATTTTTCATCTTGTCCGCGGTACTCGTCGCGTCGGCGCTGGGAGTGATTCTGGCGAAGAATCCGGTGCATTCGGCGCTGCTGCTGATTTTATGCTTCTTCAATAGCGCGGTGATCTGGCTGTTGCTCGACGCGGAGTTTCTCGGCATCGTCCTGGTGCTCGTCTATGTCGGCGCCGTGATGGTGCTGTTTCTGTTCGTCGTCATGATGCTCGACATCAACGTCGAGGAGTTTCGAAGCGGCCTTGCCGGCAATTGGATGCTGGCCATGGGCGTCGCCGGATTCGTGATGTTCGCGATGATCAACGTGATCGTCGTCAAGCATCTCGGCGGATTCGCGCTGCGCTCCGCGCCGCCGCTCCCCGGCGATTATTCCAACACGCGCGTGCTGGGGACGGCGCTATTTACGCGGTACGCATACCCTGCGCAGCTCGCTGCGGTCATTTTATTGGTAGCGAGCGTAGCTGCGATCGTGCTCACGCTGCGCAGGCGCAAGGACGGCAAATTCCAGGATGTCTCGAATCAGGTCGCCGTGCGCGCGAAGGACCGCGTCCGAGTCGTCAAGATGGAAGCGGAGAAGCGCCCATGATCAGCCTTACGCAGGTGTTGATCCTCTCCGGTGTGCTGTTTGCGATCGCCGTTGCCGGGGTGTTCTTGAACCGCAGGAACATCATCATATTGCTGATGTGCATCGAATTGATGTTGCTCGCGGTGAATTTCAACTTTATCGCGTTCTCGAGATTTCTGGGCGACATCAACGGCCAGGTATTCGTGTTCTTCATTTTGGCGGTGGCGGCGGCCGAAGCGGCCATCGGTCTGGCAATTCTGGTCGCGCTGTTCCGCGGGCGGCGCAGCATCAACGTCGAAGATCTCGACACGCTGCAAGGTTGAGGGGCGAAGATTTTCATGGAACAGATTTACCTCACCATTGCCCTCGCGCCGCTGGTCGCGTCGATCATCGCCGGACTCGGCGGGCGTGTCGTGGGGCGCACCGGCGCGCACACGATTGCGATCGCCGGCGTCGCGTTGTCGTTTGCGCTGTCGGTTTATGTGCTCGAGAAAATTCTGTTCGAGGGCATGCCGAGTTATAACGGCGCCGTGTACACCTGGCTGGTCAGCGACGGGTTGAAGCTGGAAATCGGATTCTTAATCGATCATCTGTCGGCGATGATGATGGTCGTCGTCACGTTCGTGTCGCTGGCGGTACACATCTACACCGTCGGATACATGGACGATGATCCCGGCTATCAGCGCTTCTTCAGCTACATTTCGCTGTTCACGTTCTCGATGCTGATGCTCGTAATGGCCAACAATTTCCTGCAGCTGTTCTTCGGCTGGGAAGCGGTTGGCCTCGTTTCCTATCTGTTGATCGGTTTCTGGTATACGCGCCCGACCGCGATCGCCGCCAACCTCAAAGCATTCATCGTAAACCGCGTCGGCGATTTCGGCTTCGTGCTCGGCATCGCCGCCGTGCTCTACTACACGGGATCGCTGGATTACGCGACCGTTTTCGCCCATGCGGACCGATTCTCCGGCATGCAGATCCACATCGGCGGCACGGTCGAGTGGTCGGCGATCACCTTCACTTGCATCGCGCTGTTCATCGGCGCCATGGGCAAATCGGCCCAGGTTCCGCTGCACGTTTGGCTGCCCGACTCGATGGAGGGCCCGACGCCGATCTCCGCGTTGATCCACGCGGCGACGATGGTGACGGCGGGTATATTCATGGTCGCGCGCATGTCGCCGCTGTTCGAGCTGTCGGAAACGGCGCTGTCGACCGTGCTCGTCATCGGTGCGACTACGGCGTTTTTCATGGGACTTTTGGGCATAGTCAACAACGACATCAAGCGCGTCGTGGCGTATTCGACTTTGTCGCAGCTCGGCTATATGACCGTGGCGCTGGGCGTCTCGGCATACGGCGCCGGAATCTTTCACCTGATGACCCATGCGTTCTTCAAGGCCTTGCTGTTCTTGGCCGCGGGCTCCGTCATCGTGGCCATGCACCATGAACAGGACATGCGCAAGATGGGCGGCTTGAAGAAGTATCTTCCGATCACTTATTGGACTTGTCTGATCGGCGCTCTCGCATTGATCGGATTCCCCGGGAGCTCGGGATTCTTTTCCAAGGACGCGCTGATCGAGGCGGTGCACGGCTCGCACCGGGTGGGCGCCGAGTACGCCTATGTTTGCGTCGTGGCGGGCGTGTTCGTGACCGCCTTGTACACGTTCCGCATGTTCTTCATGACCTTCCACGGCGAGGAGCGCATGGACCACCATACGCGCGAGCACCTGCACGAGAGTCCGTGGACGATTACGCTTCCTCTGGTGTTGTTGGCAATTCCTTCGGCGCTCGCCGGGTGGTTCACGATCAAACCGATGTTGTTCGGCGATTTCTTCGCGGGCGCGATCCAGGTGCTGCCCGCGCACGACGTATTGGGACCGGTCGGCGAGGAGTTCGGCGATCAGCTTTCCTTCATCGGCCGCGCATTCCTGTCCTTGCCGGTCTGGCTGGCGGGGGCGGGCGTGCTGACGGCCTATGTCTTCTTCTTGAAGAAGCCGGAACTCGCTGACTCGGCACAACGGAAGTTCAATGTGTTGTACCGGGTATTGGTGAATAAATTCGGCTTCGACTGGTTCAATGAACATGTCCTGGCCGCCGGTGCGCGCATCACGGGCAATGTTTTGTGGAGGTACGGCGACGAGGTCGTGATAGACGGGGGCGCGGTCAACGGCAGCGCACGCGTGGTCCGCTGGTTCTCGTCGGTGATCCGCTATGCGCAGTCCGGTTATCTATACCACTATGCGTTCGGGATGTTCCTCGGGCTCGCATCGCTGTTGTTGTGGCTGCTATGGCGAACCTGATGTTCGGTGGACACCTGATTTCCGTGCTGATTGCCCTCCCCATCGTCGGTGGGGCCGCCGTACTCGGCTTCGGGAATGATCGGGCCGCTGCCGCGAGATGGGCCTCGCTGCTGGTTGCCGCGCTGACTCTGCTTTTGAGCATCCCCTTGTATGCGAGTTTCAATGGCGCCGTCGCGACCATGCAGTTCGTCGAACGCGCGGCCTGGATCCCGACGCTCAACTCGCAGTACTACGTGGGAGTCGACGGTATATCGATGCCGCTGATCCTGCTGACGTCGTTCACGACGGTCCTGGTCGTCATCGCGGGCTGGGGCAGCATAGAGAAGCGGGTTTCACAATATTTTGCGGCATTTCTGATTTTGGAAGGGTCGATGATCGGCGTGTTCGCGGCGCTCGACGGGCTGCTTTTTTATGTCTTTTGGGAAGTCATGTTGATTCCGATGTTCATCATCATCGGAGTCTGGGGCGGCCCGCGGCGCGTCTATGCGACCATAAAATTCTTTCTGTATACATTCTTGGGCTCCGTGTTGATGCTCGTCGCCCTGATCTACCTGTACTTGAAGTCGGGCAGCTACGATCTGCTCTTGTTGCAGCGATTGCCGCTGACGATGACGGAACAGACGTTCATTTTTCTCGCCTTCCTTGCGGCGTTCGCGGTCAAGGTGCCGATGTGGCCCGTGCACACGTGGTTGCCGGACGCGCACGTCGAAGCGCCGACCGGAGGCTCGGTCGTGCTGGCCGCGATCATGCTAAAAATGGGCGGCTTCGGCTTCTTGCGGCTCTCCTTGCCGATTACACCCGACGCCAGCCGGGAGCTGGACTGGCTCATGATCAGCCTGTCCCTGATCGCCGTGGTCTATATTGGTTTCGTCGCGCTGGCGCAGCGCGACATGAAGAAGCTGATCGCCTATTCGTCGATCGCGCATATGGGATTCGTCACGCTCGGAGCCTTCGTCGGATTTCAGATCGCCGCCCATTCGGGGCGGACGACCGGTATCGAGATGGGCTTGGACGGCGCCATGGTGCAGATGATTTCACACGGCCTGGTGTCCGCCGCAATGTTCCTCTGTGTGGGCGTCATGTACGACCGCGTGCACAGCCGTGAAATCAGTGCGTATGGTGGAGTCGTGAACACCATGCCCAAGTTTGCGGTGCTCATGGTGCTGTTCGCGCTCGCGAACGCCGGCCTGCCCGGTACCTCCGGATTCGTCGGTGAATTCCTCGTCATCCTCGCATCGTTCAAGGCGAACATCTGGTACGCATTCCTCGCGGGTACGACCTTGGTGCTTGGTGCGGCCTACACGCTGTGGCTCGTCAAACGCGTCATATTCGGCGCTGTCGCCAACGACCAGGTCGCCGCGTTGTCGGATATCGACGCCAGGGAGTTTCTGGTGCTCGGCGCGCTCGCTGCGGCGGTGCTGCTGGTCGGTATTTGGCCGGCGCCCCTGCTGGATGTCATGCGCGCGACGATGCAGCACTTGGCGGAGCAATTGTTGGTCTCGAAGATAGGCCCTTAAGGTTCACTCATGAGTCCATTCAATAGCGCCGACTACACCGCAGGTCTCATTTACGCGAGACCGGAGATCTTTCTGGGGTCCGCCGCGTGCGTGATCCTGTTGCTCGATCTCCTGATCGCCGAGGCGCAGCGCCGCTGGATCGGCGTGATCTCGGTGCTTACCCTGTTGGTGACGGCTACGTTGGTCGCTGTGCAGCCTTTTACGACGCGCGTGCTGGTGCTGGGCGACATGTTCGAATTGGACCGCATGGCGCAAGTGCTAAAGGTCGTCGCGCTGCTGACCGTCGCCGTGGTCTTCACCTATTCGACCGAGTATTTGCGGCGGCGGGCGATACTCAAGGGGGAATACTTCGTGCTCGGGCTGTTCGCGACGCTCGGCATTCTGGTACTGCTGTCCGCCGCGAGCCTACTAACGCTGTATCTGGGTCTAGAGCTGATGTCCCTGTGCCTCTACACGATGGTCGCATTCGACCGCGAGTCGGGAACGGCGGCGGAAGCGGCGATCAAGTTCTTCGTGCTGGGATCGCTTGCGTCCGGGACCCTGTTGTACGGAATGTCGATCATCTACGGCGTCACCGGCAGCCTGCAGCTCAATGAGATTGCCGTGGCCTTGCACGGCGGTCTTGCGGGCAACGTCGGTGTGCTGTTCGGGATCGCGTTCATCATCGTCGGGATCGGATTCAAATTCGGCGCGGTGCCGTTTCACATGTGGATTCCGGACGTGTACGAAGGCGCTCCCACCTGCGTCACGATATTCATCGGCTCTGCTCCGAAGATCGCCGCGTTCGCATTGACGATGCGATTGCTGTCCGAGGGCCTGGCGTCCTCCGAGCCGGATTGGAGCCAGATGCTGATCGTTCTCGCGGTGCTATCGATGGCGATCGGTAACGTGGTTGCGATCGCGCAGACCAACTTGAAGCGCATGCTTGCCTATTCGACGATCTCGCACGTCGGATTCATACTGATGGGCATTTTGGCCGGTACCGCGCAGGGCTACCAGGCGGCGATGTTCTACACGATCACCTACGTGATCGTTGCGACCGGTGCCTTCGGCATGATCGTGCTGTTGTCGCGTCAGGGCTTCGAGGCCGACACGCTTGACGACTTCAAGGGCCTGAACGCGCGCAGCCCTTGGTTCGCGGGCATGATGGCGATCTTCATGTTCAGCCTCGCAGGTGTGCCGCCGTTCATCGGTTTCTATGCAAAGCTTGGCGTCATCCAGGCGGTGCTCGGCGTCGGGTATTTGTGGCTTGCCGTCGTCGCGGTGTTGTTCTCGGTGGTCGGCGCTTACTACTACTTGCGCATTCTCAAATTGATGTATTTCGACGAGGCTGTCGACGTCGAACTCCTTGACGGGTCGGGCTTGATGCGCACGATGCTGAGCCTCAACGCGCTGCTGGCTTTAGGTCTGGGGCTCGTGCCGGCGTCGCTGCTGGTTCTTTGCAAACAGGCGTTCCCTTAACAGGTTCAGGCAGCCCGCTTGCATTAACTGGGGTCATCGGTACAATGCTCGGCTCTCTCCGGTGCGGGGTGGAGCAGTCTGGCAGCTCGTCGGGCTCATAACCCGAAGGTCGTAGGTTCAAATCCTACCCCCGCTACCAATTCCAACGTAACAATTTGATCTAAAAGACATTTTCACCGATGTTGGCAGCCGTGGCGCCGCCCGAGCCTATGTGATCCATGGCCGCGCAGGTCGGCTCAACGACCGCATGGTAACCCCGGACCACTCTTGTCCGCTTCGTCTAAACACGCCTGCGGCGCAACGCGCTGAGTCCCACCAAGAGAAGGAGCTCAATCGGTTGGATCGAACCGCCGCCGCTACTGCTTGCGGCGGAAACGGTGATGACGACCTGCTGAGGAGTTGCTGTGGCGCCGTCATAGGGGGCATCGCAGGTCAGGATGTAGGTAAAGCTGCCAGTCTCCGTAGCGGTCTGAGTCGTCGTGCCGCTCGGCGCAAGTGTGCCTGACCAAGGACTTCCGTTCGCGCCGCCGCCGCTCGCCGTGCACCCAGTCGCGCCCAGTGACGACCAGGTCAAGGTGAAGCTACCTCCAACGATGATGTTGGAGGTGCTTGCCTTCAGCGTGCTTGTTAATGCTTGCACCGTCAGCTGCGCTTGAGCAGACGTCGGCGATACGGCGCTTGGATCGATGCTTTCGCACGTGATTCCAAACGTGAACTGCCCGAGTTGACTGGGTCCACCCGGGACGTAGGTAAAAACGCCGGACGAACTCCACGCAAACGCCCCGTTGGTGTTCCATCCGGCGCCTGGGAAGTCACCGGTGCCCTCGCAGTAGGTTGAATTCGTCGAAGTCCAGGAGACGGTGAAAGTGTTCCCCTCGATGACCGGGTTTGGGCTGATCGACAGCATCTCTGTCGGCGCCGGCGGTGGCAGCACGGTTAGTGTGATCGGTGTAGACGTCACGAATGTCGGATTGTTGCCAGGTAGCGCGCAGGTAACTGAGATCGGCAAGGTACCAGAGCTTGTCGGCGCAAAGGTCCCGGCACTCTGAGCCTGATACGGAATATCCAGCGGATCTGTCAGGGCAATTTCAACGTTGGGATTGCACGATGACATGTTCGAGTTCCAACTAAGGCTCACATAGTCTGCCGGTGAATTGCTGTAGGTCACCGTCGTAGGTGATAGCGAGGCGGTGACGTAGGGCGGATTGTTTTCGAATGTCGCGGTTACGCTCTGCTGCACGGATAGCAGTCCTGATGAGCAGGTTAGCGTGTATGTGTATGTACCGAGCGTGGTCACGCTCGGAGAGAACTCAGAAGCTGGCGCGTTGGCGGGGTTAAAGAAGGCGATCGTCGCCCATCCGTCACCGGGCGCACCGCCTGTAGGTATGCAGCTATCCGCGTAGGTGAGCCAATGCAGTTGATAGGTTTGCCCGAGGATGCGATCCGAACCCGTCTGTTCGAGAACGAGACTCGGGGTCACATAGAGTACCGTCTGATTGATCGAACCCTGGTCGTTCGTCGGCCCGCACGTGAGTGTATAAGTGACGTCACCGGGATTCGCCTGGGTCGTCGTCGTAGTGCCCGATGCCGGTAGATTGCTCAGTGACAATCCTCCACCGGTGAGGGAGCAGGGCGCGACATTGGACGTCCAGCTCAGTGATGCGGGTCGCGTCGTCCATAGCGCGAAGGGCGCGCTCAGCTGGACGCTCGGCGTTGGACCCAACCAATCGACGGTCACGGATGTCTTGGCGGTTTGTCCGGCGGGGTAGGTGCAGCTCAGCACATACGTTACGAAGCTCGAGGAGGTCTCGGCCACCGATTGAACACCGGACGCTGGCAGCAGGCCTGACCAACCATCACCCGCCGTGCCGCCAGTCGCGCTGCACTGTGTGGCGTTGGGTGCGCTCCACGTGAGCTCAAGCGGCGTCCCTATGCTTGAGGCCGGCGTCGAAGCGCTCAGCTGGATGTTCACGACCGGTGCGCTCGCCGTGATGAGCGTGCCGGTGTTGTTGGGGTCGAGAACCGACTTCACGGTCGTCGCTCCGGTGCTGCTCGTGGAGTCTGCGGTTGACTTCCACACCGCAGCGAGGGAGGTGAAATCCGCTGTGCCATTGGACCCATTAGGGGTCGGCGGACTTGGAGCGGGGCATGATTCGTAGCCCGAGGGGTCGCTCGTCTTTCGGCCCAGAGTCAGCGAGCCGACGAGATGGTTATTCTGGTCGAAGAGTCCGCTACCCGAGGCCCCCGGTCCAATATTGCCTACAGCATTGACGGTCTCCCAGAAGTCGGAGAGGTACGTGACCCCGAGCACGCCACTGTCCTGGACGGCGGCTGCCTGGCCGAACCAACCGGTGTACTGCTTATCGACCCCTTCCGCGTGGTTGATGGTGTAGCCACCCTGTATGGGTCCGCCGGAAGCATCGAACCCCGCAAGCTGGGCATCCGAAACGATGGGGTTGTCGTCGAGCAAAAGTAACCATGCGTCCTGCTGCTCGACCACGGTTTGCGCACCCGTCTGCATCGGGATGCCCGGGTCATAAAGGGATCCGAGCGCGCTACCACAGGCAGTGATTGCATCCCAGTACACGTTCACGTTCGAGGCTGCCCCCGGATTCCCGCCGCCCAGCTTGCCGCTTTCACCGTGTCTCGCCGTGAGGAGATGCGGCGTATTGTCCTGCGGTACGTTGTTGATCAGAGCGCCAGTACATTGATAAAGATTTTCAATGACCAGGCCTACCGTTGCAGCACCCGGTGCAGTATCGCCCGGCGTCACTTCACACTCATAGTTCGTGACACATGAGGCATCGCCCGACGCCTCGGCCTCTTGCTCCCTTAATTGCCGATAATAGGGATGATCCTGCACGCCGGGTCCGATGGCACGGTATCCCGCCTGGAGACTGATGACATCGAACGCGACCTTGCTGCGATCTATTTCGGGAACCGACAACTCGAATTGGAGTGCATCGCCTGGCTGTATCCGGCTCCACAGGTCGCCCCTATGCAGATCGCGCGCCATATAACTCGTCGTAGTGCTTGCCCCTCGCACCACGAGGACGGCACTCGGCGGAAGCGATGATCTAATCGCATGAAACGACAGCGATATCGCCGTCGGTACCTGAACGGCGTAGTTCCACGTTGCTCTGCCAGCGACGCTGGACCAAGCGCCGCCCGTGGTTGTCGAAACGGCGTTCGGCACGAGCACTGCAAATTGCACGGGTGACTGTGCTCCAGCTCGAATGAGAGGCCGAAGATCCGATTTGACAATATGTATGCGCACGGCCGCCGGCGCCGGATCGGCGAACGTCGCGACAAGAATCGTAAGTGCGCAGGCGAAAGCCCACCATCGCCCGTTGATGACCACTGTCACGAGTTCCTTTGAGTTCCAATTCGAATTCGGGCTTCAAGGTGATCGAGTCGAATGGCTACTGTGCGCTAACGTGCAGTCGCGGACAAGGCTACGGCCTACGCCGGGAGGTGCGACATAGAGCCCGATGACGCGCAGTGATCGGCGATCAGCATCGTCATGCTCGTCAAGTTTGCGGAAGGCTTTGCCGATCGGCGCGCACTCGTTGAGTTTCTGGCACCGTTTCGAGTCGTAACTCTCTCGCGTGACATCGCTTGGCGTACGGCGGCGCCGCAGAACCCGTCGCGGATCGAAGAAAATCTCATGAGAATTCAGGCGTATAGAACTGCGATTCACGGTCTTGCCTATCGGACACTTGCCGCGGCGAGCGCGTGTACGCCAGCGTACAGACTGAATGAACCTCGCCTTGCTCCAATGCGAATCAGTCAACCCGTAGGAGCGAATCATGGATCTGCTGATTATTCTGATAGTGCTGTTACTGCTGTTTGGTGGCGGCGGAGGTTTGTATTGGGGCATGGGGGCGGGTTGGGGGATTGGTCCTATCGGATTGATCGTTGCCGCGCTCGTCATTGCCTTCCTGATATTTGGATATCGCGGCAATCGGAGTAACCGACTGTAAGAACAAGGCGGATCCACGGCAGAACCGTCACCCGGATGCGCATTGAGATGCGCAGTTGGGGCATGCCGCTGCGCGCCGCGCTCAATGTCGCGCGGTGGCGAAGACGTCGGATGGAGCGGGCGCGTCCGATGCACCCGTTTCAAGCAGGAGGCTCATGCAAACTGAATCGGTGGCAGTGACCGGAATGAAGTGCGGTTCACGTCGCCGCGCCAATTGAGAGCTGCCGTTATCAGCATCGGATCTGGCGTCGATGGAATCCCCTCGACAGACGGGCACGATCCGCGGCCCAATTACTGCAGGTAATCACGTTACGAATCCATTATAACGAAGCACTGAACGCATACTCGCAATTGAGGCTTTGGGCTGTGTCACAATCATCGTCGCAATCAATGGGAGGCCGTTCGGCGATGCCCGCGCTACCGAGCGGGCGCTGCGATTGCCGAAGGCACGATCGGCGCAGGGACCCCACACGGATCGGATCATGCGGCGCCTGAAGATTCTCCATCGCACCTATTATAATTTCAGCGGCTCCGTGCAGCTCCAGCCGCATCGGCTGCTGCTGCGGCCACGCGAAGGACCGGGGTTGCACATTGAGTGCTCGAAACTCGACATTTCGCCGGCGGCACAAATCCGCTGGCTCCGCGACGCCTACGATAATTCCGTCGCGATTGCGACATTTTCCTCGCCCACAACACAGCTCGCCATCATCAGTGAATACATCGTGCAGCAGTTTGACGAGGCGCCGCTCGACTTTCTGGTAGCGGATTTCGCGGTGAACTATCCCTTTATCTACGACGCCGATTCGGCGGAAGTTCTGCGGCCCTATCTGGACAGCCGGCCGCAAGACAGTCAATCCGCGCTCGAGGCGTGGGTACGCCGGTATTGGCAACCTGGCGAGCAGGTGCAGACCTATGGACTGTTGGCCCGGCTATGCACGGCGATCAACCAATCGATGACCTATCAGATGCGGGAACTGCCGGGAGTCCAGACCGCTCTCGAGACGCTCACGCGCGGCGTCGGCTCCTGTCGGGACTTTGCCAACTTGTTCATGGAAGCCGCACGGTTCCTCGGTCTCGCCGCGCGCTTCGTCAGCGGCTACCTGAATTCGCCGTTCGTGGATGGGAGCAGCGGCTCGACTCACGCTTGGGCGGAGGTTTATCTGCCCGGCGCGGGCTGGAAGGGCTTTGATCCCACCAGCGGTGAAATCGCCGGCAGCCGGCACATTGCCGTGGCCGTCGCGCGTTTGCCGGAAGCCGTGTCGCCGGTGACCGGTGCCTTTTTCGGACCGGCTGGCGCTGACCTTTCGGTAGGCGTCTGGGTCAATGAGCTGTAGTTGCCCATTTCTCGACCGAATTGCATCTGCACCTTCACCTTACGGCTCGCGTCGGGTTTGCGAAATGACGCGCTCCGCGGGAATGGACACCGACGGACGCCGCTGGCTGCAAGCCTGTTGGTGCTCACGGCTTGCAGCGTGGCGGGAGCCGCGGGTCCGACACGGACCCCGCTACCGGATCCATGCGCGCGGCCGGATGCTGGTAGCGCCGTGCCCGAGCCCCGCGACTTGCGCAGCCACAACGGTCTGCTAAATCTGGATCTGTCGATCCGCAGCCATCAGCTGGCGGATGGAACCACGCGCTACTGTTACGTACTCCCGGACGGCACGCAATCGCCCAACCTGCGCTTGCATCCGGGCGATGTATTGATCTTGCATTTGAAAAACGAATTGACCGAATCCACGGCGGCAGCGCTGGGCCTGCGCACCGACGCAAAGGCGTCGAAAAGCGCAGCGATTTGCCGGCCCAAACCGAAGGGCGGGACCGATCCTTGCAGCAGCGGCGCGATGACCGCAACGTCGACGAATCTGCATTTTCATGGACTGACGGTGCCGCCGCTCTGTCATCAGGACGATGTCCTCAAGACCTCGATTCAGCCGACGGATCCGGCGTTCGAATACCGCTTCCAAGTGCCGCTCGATGAACCGCCGGGCCTGTACTGGTATCACCCGCATATTCATGGCTTCAGCAGCAAGCAGGTGGTTGGCGGCGCTTCCGGTGCGCTCATCATCGAAGGCATCGAGCGCGCCAACCCTGAACTCGCCGGGTTGCCCGAACGGGTCTTCGTGATCCGCGATCAAGAACTCATGAACCGTGATGCGCCGCCGTCCAAATCCGAGCCGGTCGTTCCCAAGATGCTCATCGACCGCGATGGGGATGCCGCCAATAATGGCACCGGCTTCGGCAAGCCCGCCAAGGACCTCTCGGTCAACTTCGTGCCCGTGCCGTATCCGGACTATCCGCCGGCGATCATCTCGATGAAGCCCGGCGAGCGTCAACTCTGGCGGGTGCTCAATGCGTCCGCGGTTACGTATCTGAACCTTGCCGTAGTGTGGGAGCGGGCGCCGCAGCAGATCGGGATCGTCGCGATCGATGGGGTGCCGATCAATACCGGGGGTGCAAACGCGCGACCTATCAGCTGGGTCAATCACATTGGGGTGCCGCCCGGCGCACGCGTGGAATTCATCGTCACCGGCCCTCCGGTCGGCACGCGCGGTCTACTCGTGACTCGCACCGTCGATACCGGACAGGGCGGGGAGAACGACCCCAATCGCGCGCTCGCGTCGATCATTTCATCGCCGGATGCGCCCGAGCCGCAATCGGTATTGCCGATCTCGCATGAGCCGCTTCCGGCGCCGACGCGGGCATGGCTCGGCAGCGTGACTCCGGCACACGTCCGGAGGCTATATTTCTCGGAGAAGCTCGACGACCCCAATAATCCGAACAGCGCCACCACTTTTTACATTACGGTCGACGGCCAAACACCGCGGCCGTTCGATCCGCGGTCGGGCGTCCCGAACATTGTCGTCACACAAGGCGATGTGGAAGATTGGATCATCGAAAACCGATCGACCGAACTGCATGCGTTCCACATTCACCAGATTCACTTCATGCTCATGGAATGGTCCGGATTGCCGGTCAACGAGCCCTTTGTGCGCGATACGGTCAACGTGCCGTACTTCAACGGCCGGATGCTGCAGTATCCGAGTGTGCGCCTGCGTATGGATTTTCGCGATCCGAATGCCATCGGCACGTTCGTCTTTCACTGCCATGTGTTGGAGCACGAGGATGGCGGCATGATGGGAACGGTCCGCGTGCGGACCGCGGGCGCCGCGCCAGCGCCAGCGCCGGGTGCATTTCATGCTGCGGCCGCCAACGCGCGTTGAGGGAGGATTCGACTGCCGGTCATAAAGCATTCAAGTAAGCATGTTTTCTCGGAGCCTGCATTGGCTGCGCGTCGGATTGGGATCACTCGTGTTGCTGCGATCGAAAACCCGAATCCGGCGGTCGGCACCAATAATTGGTACACGGAAGACGGATACGGCACGAGCTACAACGCCGGCAATCCGCCTCCCTATTACATGCGGCCATGTGCGGCGGCGGCTCATACCCGATATGCGGGTCAATTCGCCGGCGCATCCTCAAGCGCTGCCACTGTTCGTTATCGAACAGACGACAGCCATTTGGAATCGTTATAAACAATACGAGCAAAGCCCTTCTAGTGGGCGGCGCGTATGGGTTTCGCTGCAAACAAGGTTTGTAGGCTTGATTGCGCTTATAGGCGATTCCCAATGTTCTTTACTGCAGTCTTCGGAGTGGAAATCCCATGTTAAGAATCTGGCGGCTCTCGGTCCTGCCCGCTTTATTGTCGTTGATCCTACCGGTCATGAGCATGGCGCAAGTGGGAATCAATATTTCAGTCAATTTGGCGCCCCCGGAGCTTCCGGTTTATGAACAGCCGCCGATACCCGATGAGGGCTACTTATGGACGCCGGGATATTGGGCCTGGGCCGACGACGAGCAGGATTATTACTGGGTGCCGGGCACATGGATTCTCGCGCCGCAGCCGGACTACCTATGGACTCCTGGGTATTGGGGCAGTAATGGTGGCGCCTTTGTGTGGAATCAGGGCTACTGGGGTCCACAGATCGGCTTCTATGGCGGCGTGAATTATGGCTACGGGTACGGCGGAAGCGGCTTTGAGGGTGGCTATTGGCAAGGCGGACATCTTTTCTACAATACGTCGGTAGTGAATGTCGGAACGATGCACATCACCAATGTGTATAACAAAACGGTCATCAATAATGTCAGCGTCGCTCGAGTGAGTTACAACGGCGGAAGCGGCGGCGTTCAAGCCCAACCGACTGCAAACGAGTTGGCCGCCGCGCACGCGCAGCACCTGCCGCCGACAGCGGCTCAGCAGCAGCAAGTGCAAGTTGCCCACAGCAATCCTGCATTACGCGCCAGCGCCAACCACGGCAATCCGCCGATCGCGGCAACGGCGAAACCGGGCGTGTTCTCCGGCGCCGGGGTCGTCCCGGGGAAAGGTGGTGGTAAGGTCAGTGAGCCGGCAGAACACAAGGTCGCGCCGGTTGAGCACGCGGCTGCGCCGCCGGAACACAAAGTCGCGCCGGCAGAACACAAGGTCGCGCCGGTTGAGCACGCGGCTGCGCCGCCGGAACACAAAGTCGCGCCGGCAGAACACAAGGTCGCGCCGGTTGAGCACGCGGCTGCGCCGCCGGAACACAA
>Ga0187855_10001500_pt1 | contig 18474 bp, 11 predicted proteins | sample June2016WEW_8_10_2_FD_132969 | JGI IMG/M metagenome (GOLD analysis project Ga0187855, IMG submission 132969) | Peatland microbial communities from SPRUCE experiment site at the Marcell Experimental Forest, Minnesota, USA - June2016WEW_8_10 | ecosystem: Environmental > Terrestrial > Soil >...
GAGCGTCATTGTAGGGCGGTCGTGTCATCACTTGCTCGACAAGCCGATCAAAGGGAGCAATGCCATTCTGGGATTCGCAGCGGCCAAAGATTCTGGCGTGGTGGACGTCCAAGGCGGCGATATAGGTCCAGGCACCGCAGCGGAAGTACTCGTGTTCCACATGCATGGGTGTGCGTGGCCGGCAGAGTTGCGTCGCATGTTTGCGGCGGCGGGCTTGGATGCTGGTTTTTCCACCTTGCCACTCGCGGGCGTAAACGAGCCATGCATGGCCTTCATATAAGAAAAATGTCCGGACATCTGGTGGAATACCTTTGAGCTGAACGGAATGCGCTATGACCTGCACGCAAGTCGCGTAAGCCGTCAGAGCGGCAGGCACAAGCAGCGCAATCTTGTGCCGATCGGAGGTGGATCGGGCGTCGGGACAACCATCGGCGGGGTCGCAGGCGGTCCTGTGGGAGCGTTGATCGGCGCAGGCGCCCGCAGCGCGGCGGGCACAGTCGGGGCTGCCATCTATCAACGGACTCCGCTCTCGTGCCCTGGTCCATGCAACAAACGAAGCCTGTCGGCCACGCCGCCCGCCCCCAAAAATCCGTCCACCAAATGTGCGAATCTCAGGTGAAGTGGAGCCGTTCAACCTGGCATCGCACTTTGTGGACCGGCACATCGCGGAGGGCCGCGGCAGCCGTACAGCCGTCGTCTACGAAGGCCGCCGCTACAGTTACGCGGAGATCGCTGCACTCGTCAACCAAGCCGGAAAGGCGCTGCGGCGCGCCGGCGTGGAACGCGGCGACCGCGTATTAATCGTTCTGCCCGATTCCCCGGAGTTCGTAGCCGCATATTTCGGCGCCATCAAGATCGGCGCGGTGGCCGTGCCGACGAGCACCGCGCTGCGGCCAGCCGATTACCGGTTTCTGGAGCAGGAGAGCCAGATGAAGATTGTCGTGTCAGAGCCAATATGGCAGGCGGAATCGCCAGCCCCACCCTTGGACTGCGCACCGACCGCGGCAGACGATCCCGCCTTCTGGCTGTGGACTTCCGGCAGCACCGGACCTCTCAAGGCCGCGGTGCACACACAAGCCGACTGGCTGGCGCCCTGCGAAGGTTACGCACGCGGCGTGCTTGGCATCCGCCCGGATGATGTCACCTTCTCCTCCGCGAAGCTGTTCCACGCTTATGGTCTGGGCAACGGCCTGATGTTCCCCTTCTACGCGGGTGCCGCGACGGTCCTCTATCCCGGCAAGCCGCAGGCGAATGCCATACTGGCGTGCGCGCACGAATGCCGGCCGACGCTGTTCTTCGCCGTGCCGACGCACTACGCGGCCATCTTGCGCGAGACCGACACCGCCAATCCATACGATTTGAGCGGCGTGCGCCTGGGGATCTCTGCCGCCGAACCGCTGCCTGCAGAGATCGTCCGCCGCCTTCGCGAGCGCTTCGGCTTTGACGTGCTCGACGGCATCGGTTCCACGGAGGTGCTGCACATCTACATCTCGAACCGGCCGGGGAAGGTGCGTCCTGGCAGTACGGGTGTGCCCGTGCCGGGCTATGAGGTGCGCATCACGGACGAGAGCGGACGCGAGTTGCCGGTCGGCGAAACGGGCGACCTTTGGGTGCGCGGCCGCAGCAACGCGACGCACTATTGGAATCGGCCGCAGCTCACCGCGGAGCGCATGCGCGACGGATGGTTCTTCAGCGGCGATAAGTATCGCGCCGACGCGGACGGATACTACTGGTACGCGGGCCGTTCCGACGACATGTTTCGCGTGTCGGGCGAGTGGGTTTCACCCATCGAAGTGGAGAGCGCACTCATCGAGCACCCCACGGTGCTGGAAGCCGCGGTGGTGGCGCGGCCAGGCGTTGACGGTCTGCCCGTCGCTTGCGCGTTCGTGACTCTGAAGCGAGCTGAGGGTGCCAGCGAAGCGCTGGCCGGGGAACTGAGCGGATTCGTCCGCGAACGGCTGGCAGGCTACAAGTGCCCGCGCCGTATCGAATTTCTGGATGAGTTGCCCAAAACGGCAACCGGAAAGGTGCAGCGCTACAAACTGCGATGACGACCGCCAAACCCATCTGCCTGGACTGCAACGCGGCTCGCGACGCTTAAGTCCGCTCCCGCCGCACATACTCAAACTCGAACGGCATGCCATGGATCCCGGTGGTCGGCTTGGAGATCCAGTGGGCGATCTTGCCGATCTCCACCACTGGCGCATTCAGGTTTCGCACATAGGCGAAGTCCTTTTCGCCGGGCAGAAATTCGTCGCGCCCCGCGTTCCATTGCTCCAGGCTCAGGAGATGGCCCGCCGGATCGAAGCGGTGCGCCGAGTAAGCGCCGATATGCCGGTGGAAGCGCCGGTCGGGCAGCCGCAACCGGTACGGAATCTCGTGCTCCGTAATCACGCGATTCCAGCGCTCCAGGCACTTTTCGCAGTCTTCGATGTAGGAGTCGCGCAGCACTTCGTTCATGGCATTGCGTAGCGGAATCTCTTTGCCCGCGACCGGATAAATGCCTTCGAGCGCCAGGTGATCCTGGTACTTGGGTTCCTGCGCGCGCCCCTTCATCCCGGCGCTGAAGAAGTTGGCCGCGTTGCTGGATACTTCGCCGCCGAACAAGTCCAGGCTCAGGCTGAACCACAGGTTGATATACTTCTGCACGGTGGGCAGGTCGATGGCGCCCTGGCGGCGCACATCGTCGTCGCCGGTTTCGCGCATGAGCTCGCAGGCGCGCCGCACCACCCGCCGTACTCCGGATTCGCCCACGAACATGTGATGCGCTTCTTCGGTCAGCATGAAGCGCGTCGTACGCGAGAGCGGATCAAAGCCGCTTTCGGCCAGCGCCAGCAACTGGTACTTGCCATCCCTATCGGTGAAAGTTGTAAACATGTAGAACGACAGCCAGTCTTCAATAGGCTCGTTGAACGCTTCCAGGATGCGCGGCTTGTCGCTCGAACCGCTACGGCGCTCCAGCAGCTCCCCGCTTTCCTCGCGGCCATCGCGCCCGAAATGCGAATGCAGCAGGTAGACCATGGCCCACAGGTGCCGGCCCTCCTCGACGTTCACCTGGAAGAGGTTACGCAAATCGTACAGGCTGGGCGCGGACTGCCCCAGTAGCCGCTGCTGCTCCACGCTGGCCGGCTCGGTGTCGCCTTGCGTGACGATGAGCCGTCGCAGCATGTTGCGATATTCGCCCGGCACTTCCTGCCAAACGGGCAGCCCGAAATGATCGCCGAAGCCTATGCGGCGATCGTGCTCCGGCGGCGCCAGAAAGATGCCCCAGCGGTAGTCTGGCATTTTCACGTAGTCGAAATGCGCCCAGCCGCCCGGCTCGACTGAAGTTGCGGTGCGCAGGTAGACATCGTCCGCCTGGAAGCCTTCCGGGCCCATGTCGCTCCACCACTGCATGTAGTTGGGAAGCCAGTGTTCCAGCGCGCGCAGGAGGCGCTTGTCGCTCGAAAGGCCGACGTTGTTCGGAATGCGCTCGTATAGGGACATTCAGGTCCTCCGCCAATTGAATTGGGGCCGCTCCGGCTTGCCGTACAGTGTCAGAGCGCCGCGTTCGCCGGTGGCATTGGGGCGCGAGAAGATCCAGTTCTGCCAGGCCGAAAGCCGGCCGAAGACTTTGCTGTCGGCGTTTTCGGCGCCCGCGAAGCGCAGGTTGGCCTCCATGCCGGTGAGCGCATCGGGCGAGAGGCTGACGCGCTCCTCGATGACTATGCGCAACTCGTCTTCCCAGTCGATTTCATCCACCGCGGCGGTGACCAGGCCGGCCTCTTCGGCGGCGTCCGTATCCAAGAGTTGTGATTCGCCGACGATCTCGTCCACGTGCGCGGGATTCGCCATGAAGCGCACCTGCAGGCGCGAGGGGCCGTGCGTCATGGGCAGCAGGCCGCCGTTCAGCGGAGAGGACGCCATGCGCACGAGGCCCGCGGTATCGCGCAACATGTAGATGCGGTCCGCGGCCAACGCGATTTCGAGCAGGCTGCCGGCGAAGCAGGAACCTTCGTCGACCACCGCGAAAAGGCTGCGTGCGGTCAGATCCAGACGGCGCAGCGTACGGGCCATCAGCAGCAGAATCTCATTGACGAGCCAGTGGTCGCGAAGCTGATAGAGCGCAGTGTCGATCCGCTTCACGGCTTCCGGATTGCCGCGCGTCTTCAGCAGCACAACGCCGGCCTCCTCGTTGTGGAAGCGGAGCCGCAGCAGCGCGTCGTCGATCTCGCGAAACGCGCGCAGCGGCCAGAAATCGGCGCCGGCGGCCCGGATAGCTTCGGGTGTCTCTGGCTGGGCGCCCTCCGGACCGTGTACAGTCAACTGTGCCGTGCGGCGTTCGCGATTCAGTTGGAGTTCGACATGGCGATAGCTCACCGCGTCGTCCGAAACTTGCGGCGAGAGCGCGTTCAGCACGATACCGGGCGCGTTCTGGTGCGTTTCCCCTGCAGCCAGGGCTAGGGCGCGCTCCCGCACGGCTTCCGGAAAGCGGCTACGCGGAAACACGCCGTCCACCAGGCGCCACTCTACCGCGCGCTTGCCTTTGACGCCTTCTGCCAACGTGGAGAAAACATCCGCCAGGTCGCGGCGCACATGGCGCTTATCCACCAGACGCGTGAGGCCGCCGGTACCCGGCAGCACGCCCAGCAGCGGCACTTCCGGCAGGCTCACCGCGGAGTTGCCATCGTCCACCAGGTAGATCTCTTCGCAGGCCAGCGCCAGCTCGTAGCCACCGCCCGCGGTAATGCCGTTGCACGCCGCTATATAGTGCTGCCTGCTGTGCGCGCAGGCGTCCTCAATGGCCAGGCGCGTTTCGTTGGTGTATTTGCAGAAGTTGACCTTGAAGCCGTGTGTGGAAGTGGCCAGCATGTGGATGTTGGCGCCCGCGCAAAAGACGCGATCCAGGCCGCCGGTGACGACCACCGCGCGCACTTCGGGATGCTCGAAGCGCAGCCGCGCCACCGCGTCGGCCAGTTCGATATCCACGCCAAGATCGTAGGAATTGAGCTTGAGCTTGTAGCCGGGGACTAGGGGAGACTCTTCGGCCACCGCCAGCGTCAGTGTGGCCAGCGGCGGTTCCACGTCGAGACGCCAGTGGCGGTATTCAGCAGGATGTGTTTCGAGTGCGAACCCAGCGGAGCGACTCGGCCCCATAAGCCCATTGTACGGCCTTATGGCGCCTTCCGGTCAGATCGCCTACTTATGCCCGGATGGGCCCGGCTTTTGGAAATCTCCGGCGGATTCCGGCGAAGCTGAACACTCACTCCAGGGGGAAGGCGAACGGTGCGGAACGAGCCGGGTCGAGTGCCCGCCGGAAATCAAGCAGGTCGGCTTGCCGCGAGCCCTGCTGGATGGCCCAAAAGAGCTTCTCGAAATCCTTGCTGACAACGGCTTCGAGCACTGTCTCGGTTCCCTCGTTGGCTTTTGAACCATCTGTGTGGATGTTGCCCAGCGGGACGGATGTTGGCCTCGATTCAACACATCATTGACGTCATCCCGCAGAGACTCTGCGGGTGCGCTCAGCGGTGACCTCCGGGGCAGCAAAATACCCAATTACCTCGTCCTTCTTTACTTCGTTGACTACGATCTCGCAGGGTTGGCGGCTGCCGGATACATAAAGCTGTACGGGCTCGTTGACGGTTCGATCCCGCTTCTGGACGCGCTTTTCATCGGCCAAACGTCGAGCGTGAAGCGGTTCCTCTTAGGATCGGCTTTGTCCAGCGCCAACTGGATGTGGCCAACTTTCTGCGGCCCGCCGCCTTTCTTCAGGTCGAACTCGATGTAGTAGAGCTTCACCCGGACGTGCTCAAGGCTCTGGACGTGTTGCCACTCCCGAAAGCGGCGCCGCTAGATTGCAGACTGTTTTTCTCGGGTGGTAATGCGAGCGTGTGCAGTTTGGTGAAGAGAGCGCAGCGGATCCTTTCCGCCGTGTTCAAGCGGGCGAAGGTTGACCGCGGACACCCGCACAGGTTCCGCCACTATGCCGCTTCCCGGACTATGCCGCGTGTTGACGCGCGAGCCCGGATTTGATGCGAGTTTGAATCGAGTGGAGGCGGCATAGTTCTGGATGCCAGGCTTGGCACCCTGGGAGAGTGATCAACCAACTCTTCACCTTCTCAAAAACAATGGAACGGCTCCGCCAGGGGCCTTTGAGTGAACACCTCGACGCGTATGCGGCCGGGGTAGCCGAACAGGGCTATGCACACCACTCGCTCAGACAGCAGATTGTCGTAATCGCCGATTTCAGCCGGTGGCTGAAGCGGAAACAGATTGATGTCCAGACTTTGAACAGCGAGGTTGTGGATCGATTTCTGCGACTGCGCCGTCGGCCGCAGCGAGTTCGTAGAGGCGACCCGAAGGCGTTGCATCGACTGTTGGTCATGCTCCGCCAAACCGGTGTTGTTAAACCGGACAAGCCACCGGTCGCGGACAACGCCCGGTCCAGGATCACTTCCGCGTTCCGGCGGTACTTGTTGCAGGAATGCGGACGATCGCCAGCAACGCTCCTCAACTACGTTCCCGTCATTGAGGAGTTCCTGTCGGAGCGATTTCACGACAGGACTCCGAACCTCGCCATGCTACGCGCAGCGGACGTCACCGGATTCGTTATGCGTCACGCGCGTCAGTTGAGTCCTGTGCGGGCCAAGCTAATGGCAACGGCGCTTCGGTCGTTTTTTCGCTATTTGCGACACCGCGAAGCTATCGCTACAGATCTTGCTGGTTGCGTGCCCACTGTCCCCAACTGGTCGCTTCCCACGCTGCCGAGGTTTCTTCCGGCGGCCACGGTGGAACGTATTCTGGAGCGCTGTGATCGAAAGACGTCGGTTGGCCGGCGGAACCATGCGATCTTGCTGCTGCTCGCCAGGCTTGGCGTCCGCGCCGGCGAAGTCGTTGGGCTGAGCTTGGACGATATTGACTGGAGCACGGCCCAGATCACCATTCGCGGAAAGGGCGGGAAATCGGCCCAGTTGCCGTTGGCCGCCGACTTGGGCGCAGCCCTTGCCGTCTATTTACGTCACAACCGTTCCGGGTCTCGTCGCCGCTCCTCGGCCGCATCGCGTCCGGCGGCTGCCGGCGGCCGATCCGGCGCGCGGCGGGCCCAAACCGCCCTTGGTGTGACCGAACAGTTCGCCTTCGATAAGCGGCCCTTGGAAATCTCACCTAATTTGGGTGCCCTCGTCGGCGGACACCCCCGGTCTTACAAGGAACTTGGCCGTAGAGGTGATGCCTCACGGCTTTCATTTGAAATGTGGAAGTGGTTGTGGAGGCAGCGGAGGCATAGCCACAATCGAGCTAACAATTCTCGCTAATTACTGGAAATTCAAGGTTGCATGGCCGACGGCCACTGACGTGCCCACCCATGTGTACGTTGTGGCCGTGGCCTTCCCGGCAACCGGAGCTACACAAGTTCCGGTGGCGCAATTCCCCGGACCGACATATAGGTTGCCACCGATGAATTGAATAGTATTTGGCATATTTGGGCCAAAGTTGAGCATTCCGGTATCCAGAATGACGGCATCGCCCTGTGTGATCCTGAGACCCCAGTTGAAGTCTTTTGTGGTGCTTGGGTTGTCGTCCTCGACGACTTCCTCCCCCCCTATGCATGCAACATTGGGGTCGAGACAGTTCGCCAGCGAAACTGTATACGTCGGTAGGCCGATCACCAGTCCGCCCGCCGGCATGCTGGAGCAGTCGGGGTAATTGATGGGATCGCCGGTGAGGCAAGGCCATTCGTAATTGCCGCTCCCATCTATTGGCGCCAAGGCACCAAAATTCGTGACTAACTGGAATATCGTTGGACCGGTGGTATCGGGGCTAACTTGTGCCGGCACATGGCCGATCACACTTCGGTGAAACTGCGGCGCCGCGGCAAGGGCTGGATACCCGCCCACGCCAAAAGCAACGATTACCGCGATAGCGGCAAACATAAGCATGCGAACCTTCGTCATTGTGCAATCCTCAATTCGTATTGTGATGGCAGGCTCGAATGCCTGCCTCATCTAGAAACGCGCCGCTTCGGGAGAAAAGCCATCACACGATGGAGTATTTCTTCTTTTGTCGCGCTATTAAGTGAGCGCGGCACACCTCGGGAGAGAGGCTTACCACCGGTGTGGCCGCGGTTCCATAATAGATAGATAGCAGAAAGGTCCCCATGTCCCAGCGCTGGCAGAGAGTAGAGCAGTTGTTTCACGAGGCGCTGGGGCTGGTGCCCGAAGCTCGCGGCGCATTCCTTTCCGCCGCGTGCATCGGCGACGACGGCATGCTGCGCGAGGTGCAAAGTCTATTGCACGCCGACGAGAGTATGCGGATTCTGCCCGCGCCGTTTCTGTTGCATAAAGACGCGATGGCGGCTGGTGAACATCTGGGTCAATACGAAATCCTGACCCTGTGCGGCCGTGGAGGCACGGGGACGGTCTATCGGGCGCGCGACGTCCGGTCGGACCGAGAGGTGGCCCTTAAAGTCTTCCCTGCGCTGATTTCACCCGAGCAACGGCGGCGTTATCTCAAGGAAGCCAAAGCAGCGTCGGCACTGCATCATCCCTGCATAGTCGGCATCTACGAAGTCGGACGAGCCGAGAACCAGGACTACATAGCAATGGAGTTCGTGGATGGGCGGACCCTGGGAGAGACGATTCCGGCTGGCGGCCTGCCGGTGGGAGAAGCGCTTCGGCTGGCGCGTATGATCGCCGAAGGCTTGGCTGTAGCGCACGCGGCAGGCATCGTGCATCGCGATCTGAAGCCGGCCAACCTGATGGTGAAACCGGATGGGGCCATCAAGATTCTCGACTTCGGCCTGGCGAAGTTCATGGAGACCGGCGAATCGCCATCGCTCAGGACGTCGACGGGACAGATTGTGGGCACCGCCTGCTACTTGTCGCCGGAGCAGGCCCAGGGGCAGCCGGTGGACGCGCGATCGGACGTGTTTTCATTCGGCGCCGTTCTGTACGAGACGCTCACAGGGGAAAGACCCTTCGATCGCGGATCGCTCGCGGGAACGCTTTCGGCAATTCTGCGCGATACGCCGGCCCCAGTGCGCAGGCTCCGTCCGGGAACGCCGCGCGTTATCGGCCGGATTGTCGAACAATGTCTGGAAAAGGATCGCGAGAAGCGCTACGGATCGGCCGACGAGCTGCTGCGGGCGCTAACCGCTTGCCAGGTCCGACTGGATACTCCCCGGCACCGCGTTTGGCAGTTTCTCCGCCGGCGGGAGGTGCTGGTTCCTACTGTGGCGCTGCTTTTGTTATTGCTCACGGGAGCGGCGTTTTGGGGAGCGCGGCAGTGGCGCGTCCGCCGCGCCCGCCGGACCATTGAGCCCCGCATTGCCGCGCTGGTGGCCCAGCATCGCTACAATGCCGCCGACGAGCTGGTCCGTGAAATCGAAACCATTGTCCCGAACGATCAACAGGTGCGGGAGTTCCAGCGCGACTACCGGCTGGTCAATTCGGTGCTGACGCCGCCGCCGGGAGCGGAGGTCGCGATCAAGGACTACGCGACGCCGGAGGCGCCATGGCGCGTGCTGGGCAAAGCGCCGCTGCCGAACATCACCATCCCGTTGGGTTACTTTCGTTGGCGCATCAGCGCTCCCGGCTATCGCACGCGCGAGTTCGCGGAGACGGGCATCCTGAAACCGGGCATTCACTTCGCGCTGTACAAGGATGCCGATAGCCCGGCTGACATGGTGTTGGTACCGGAGGGGTATACCTTCGGCCCAGAGGCTGTACCGGTTCCGGAGTTCTGGCTCGACCAGTTCGAGGTCACCAATCGCAAGTACCAGGAATTCGTGAACGCGGGCGGCTACCGGCGGCGCGAGTTCTGGCGGGAACCCTTCGAGCGCGATGGCAGGAACATTACCTGGGAGCAGGCCATGGATGCGTTCCGCGATCAGACCGGCAGGTTTGGACCGTCCCTGTGGGAACTGGGGAATTATCCCGAAGGAAAGGCCGATTTCCCTGTCACGGGAGTGAGCTGGTATGAGGCAGCCGCGTACGCGCAGTTCGCGGGAAAAAGCCTGCCAGCTTATGCCTACTGGCTGCGTGCGGCGCGCACGGAATGGCTCTATGCGGACGCCATTCTAATGAGCAACTTTTCAGGAAAAGGCCTGGCTCCGGTGGGAAGCTATCGCGGCCTGGACCGGTTCGGCTCTTACGATCTGGCGGGCAACTGTAAAGAGTGGATCTGGAATGAGTGGAAACCAGGACAGCGCGTAGTGGCCGGCGGCGCCTGGGATGAAGCCTACTATGCCGCGGGCGTGCTGGATCAGGCTGCCCCCATTGACCGGCGCGCCAATATCGGGTTCCGGTGCGTGAGGTACCTGGAGCAGCCATCGCCGGCATTTACGGAACCCGTGGTCGCGGGGCCCGAGCGCGATTTCAGCAAAGAGGTACCGGTGGGCGACCAGAGGTTCGCCCAGTTCCGCAAACTGTACGACTATGGCCCCACGCCGTTGCGGGCGGCCGTCGACGAGACGGACGATAGCAATCCCTATTGGCGCAAGCAGAAGGTGAGCTTCGACGCCGCTTACGGAAATCAGCGGGTGGCCGCGTACCTGTTTCTTCCCCGCCGGAGCACGCCGCCGTACCAGACTATCGTGTATTTTCCGAGCGGCATCGCGAATCAGGAGAAGTCTAGCAGCCATCTCGAGATGTGGTATCTGGACCCGCTCATTCGCAGTGGGCGGGCCGTGCTCTACCCGGTGATATGGGGCACGTACGAGCGGAAGGAAGGCCTGACAGGGAGCGCGGCGGAAGCCTGGCGCACCCGTGTGATACGGGAAGTCCAGGACATTCGGCGATCGGTGGATTATCTGGAGACTCGGCCAGAGATCGACCACGCGCGGCTGGCATATCTCGGTTTCAGCGCCGGCTCCGTAATGGCGCCGATGGTATTGGCGACGGAACCGCGCTTCCGGGCGGCAGTGCTGGCTGTCGGGGGACTCGAGCACGCGAACCATCTGCCTGAGGCCGACGCATTCCAGTTCGCGCCGCGAGCATACACACCAGTGATGATGTTGAACGGCCGCTACGATTTGGTCTTTGACCTGGAAACGAGCCAACGCCCGCTATTGCAACTGTTCGGCGCCTCACCGGCGAATAAGAAGCTGGTGTTGCTGGAGGCGGGTCACGCGATGGTTGGCTTTCCGGCGACCACACGGGAGAGTCTGGACTGGCTCGACCGGTATCTAGGGCCAGTACCGCCGAGCCGCTAACCGGAGCCGGTCGAGCCGATCTCGCGCCTGAGGAACGCGCGCGAGAATCGCCAATCGCGTTCCAGCGTGGCCGAGGATGCGCCCAGCACCTCGGCGCACTCCTCCATCGTCAACCCGCCGAAGTAACGCAACTCCACCAGTCTGGCCTTGCGAGGGTCCGCGTCGGCGAGGCGATTGAGGGCGCGATCCAGATCCAGCACCTCAACCTCGCGCCCGTCGACCAATTCCATCGCCTCCGACAGCGAGACATGCGCCGCGCCGCTGCCCCGCTTGTCGCGCAGGCGTGACCGGGCGTGATCGACCAATACTCGGCGCATCATCTCCGAAGCGACCCTGATGAAGTGAAGCCTGTCGTGCCACTGGCCTCCGCTCTGTCCCGCAAGCCGCATGTAGGCCTCATGCACCAGAGCGGTAGCCTGCAGCGTGTGGCCCGGCCGCTCCCTGCCAAGCTGGTATGCCGCCAGCCGCCGGAGCTCGTCATACACGGAAGCTAACAGTGGTTCCGGAACACTCATTTACGGAACCAGAATGACACCAGGCCCGTGCCGCCGCAAGGCCTAGAAGTACCTCCGGCGAAATCGCCATGAGGCAGTTTAGGCCGGGACTGCTGGCTTATCAAGGCGATGCCAAGGCAAAAAGATTCTCCTGCTGATGCTCTGGAAGCCCGAACGCTTTGGCAAGTCTCTTGCTGCGTTACGAGTAGGCCCCGACGGAACGGCACCGTGCACTTCATTGCAGTGCCCTCCGCCCGCCGCGCACCCCCATCCGCACGCCGGCGGTCGCGGCGATGGACCGCGGGCGGCGGGCGGCGGGGACTGGCCGCCGGGCATCGGGCGTGCGAGGTACCCCGACGATGCTCCTGGGACGCGGGCCGCGTTGCTCTGAGGCCACAAGTGCTAGAATTCGCCGCGACCAGGCACGTCCTCCTCCAGGTACTCGGCCAATTCTGCTGGCCTGGATCGCCACAGCCCACCAAAGCGGCCCTTTCTGTGAATGCGGGGCGCGGAAGCCACCTGCATCTGTGGTTGGCGCGGGCCGGGCGACGGGTGCTCTAAGCCCAAGGCGCCGCCGAAGCCGAGATCGAGATCCCACCGATGCGGGCTAAGTGGGGAAAGACGGTTCGAATTCCGGGTACCAGCCGCCCTCGCTGGCGGCGGGCGCGCACCCACCAGGGCGTCAGCGGAATGGTCCTCTAGATCTAGAAGCCGCGGACATCAATGTCTTGCTTAATCGCCTCGGAGACCGAGAAAAGGGCACCCTGGGCGCGAATGCCCTCGGTTGCTGCGGGCCCCTCCCGATGGGATAATTCGCGTCGATGGCAGTGTTCTATCGTGCTACGGCTATCCCCATGCCGGTGGGCGAGAACCCAGCTTCGAGGTGCATCAAAACCCTCGCGAGCCGGGAACCACTCCGGCGAACGGCGCTTGCTTCGTCGCTGGAAGCGCGCGACGCGCGAGACTCTAGCCGCCTTGCGAGCTGGCGGTCGCGGCGACGGACAACGAAGCCGCGGAGGCCGGCACAAGACGAAGTTCTCCTGGCGCCCTCATACGGGTGTAATTCCGTCGTCTCAACTGCCCGGATGATATTCCTTCTCAGTGTGCCCCTTCAATTGCGACCGGTAGAAGTACACCTCGCGCAAATCGCCCGTAGCATATCGCTTCGCCTCATCGTTGAAATGCCTGGACGACGGATCGCCACTTTCGCCGCCCGCCGTCACCGCCATTGCATGCAGCGTCTTACCGAACTCCACCACCGCCACGAAGCTGTTCCCGCTACTCCCATACCACTTCTTCGTTCCTGGATAGGCACGCGCTCCAAACGACGCCAGCGACCCCCACGTCGAGGACGTGAACCCTACCGGTATGCTTGGCCCAGCGTCAGTGAAGGGCTGCACGATATCGCTGGTAAGCCGCTGGAATCTATTGATATCGCCCCACGGTGTCTGCCAGCTTCCGAAATCCGCCGCCAGCTTGTCTGACGCCGCCGCTAGCGATTGCAATAACTGTTCAGGCGCCACCTTGCTACCGACGTAATCGTCCACAGCCACCCCCGCTCGTCTTGCGTCGGTGGCGGCGCGGCGCCTCACCTCATCGCCCCAGAACACCGCAAGCGACGTGGGAATCGAATTCGTCGCCCATCGAAGATCCCACGCGCGCAACGCTTGAATCTGCTCCGCCACCTTCGCCTTCAGCGGATTCGAGGCCGGCGTCTCGTCCCATGCCTTGATTAGCGCTGGCATCGGCCTCTCGAACCACGTCAGGTAGCTGTCATAGGCTGCCGCCATCAGCGATTGCAGCGTGAAATCTTTTTTGCCCTGCAGTACCCGCACCGCGTGCAGTCCGCGCGCCGATTCGCCGCCACTCTCCACGTAAGCCGGATAGTCTTCCTTTTTCGGACTGCTCTCACCCGCTGCCGACCACGGCCAGTTATTCGAGTTATACAGCCAGCCGCTCTTCGGATTGAGCAAGTGCGGTGTCTCGTCGATATCGAGCAATCCCTTCCACTCCGTCGCCGGATTACTGCCGTCCACCGGTTTTGTCCAGTCGTAGTTAGTGTCCCGGCGCGGAATGAAGTTGCCGTGGAAGTAAGCGATATCTCCATCCACATCCGCAAAGATCGTATTATTCGATGAGTTCGCCTTCAACTCCATCGTCTGCCGATATTCCTTATAATCCCTTGCTTTGGTGCGCATGTACGATTGCGTCAGCGCCCTCACCGGCTCCTGCATCAGCCGGATGCTTACCCATTTGCCGTTGGCCTCGCGGATGACGGGCCCATGATGCGTGTAGTATACGGTGAATTTCTTGTCCGCCATGCTCGCGCCGCTTCTATACGGTACCGTAATCTCCTTTGCGGTAACGGGACGCTCGCCATTTCCGTACTTGTAGTCGTAGCGGTCGCCCTTCTTCATCACCGTTTCCAGGTACTCATCCACAGCATCCACTCCGCTCGATGTGTGCATCCAGCCTGCGCGGTTGTTGAAGCCCTGGTAAATGAAGAACTGGCCCCACGTCGCCGCGCCGTAGGCATCCAGTCCTTGCTCGCTCACCATCTGCAACTCAGACCGGAAGAAGAAGGAGGTGTGCGGATTGATCAGCAGCAGCGCGTGATGGTCAACCGTATTCGAGGGCGCGACGGCCACGCCGTTCGAACCTATAGGCTCCCGATCGTAATCATACGCCTTCGCTGCGCGCGGTTCGCTCACCGGAGCCTTGCCGTAGAACGCCGCAAGCTGGCTAAGGTTGACCCTCTCGATATCTCCGCCGATGCTCCCTTCGGTAAAGCTCAGCGCCATCCATGGCTCGAATCGCTGGATTACCCTCGGTTTCACGTTCGGATGCTTGGAGAGGTAGAAGTTCAGGCCGTCGGCCCAGGCGTTCATTAGGACCTTCAGCCACGCCGGGCTGGCAGCATACAACATTTTCAACTCCGCCGGATCGATGAACAGTTTCATCCGCAGATCTTGATAGATTCTGGACTCGCCTTCCGCCTCCGCCAGCCGCCCCATCGAGTTGATGTAGTTCGTTTCCACGCGATTGAAGTCATCCTCAGCTTGGGCGTAGATCGCACCAAAAACAGCGTTTGCGTCGGTCTTACCGTACACGTGCGCGATTCCCCAATCGTCCCGGATGATGGTCACCTTGCGGGCTTGCTTTCCCCACCGCGCCGCGTTCAGAACGTCCGCCGCCTGTAGAGCGCAACACGCAGACGCGACCGCGACGACGAGCGCAAACCGCTTCGGCTGGAATATGTCTTTCATGATCGGCTCTCCGCCATTGTAGTCGATGAGGCAGCGGCTACGATTTCGCTGTCAGCCCGAAACACCATGGCGTGCGCGGTCATCTCACCCTGCTTAATGCGTTCCGCCCTATACCGCCAACTTGAAGTGCCGGACCGTGCTCGGCTGGGGAGCGCCTTCCGTGACATCCCGCACGCGCGCGCGATCCTGAAGGAACAGTGCCATCAGCCACTCCTCAGCCAAAGCATCGTTCCACGGAAGGGAGGTGCCGGGCCGACGTCCTCCGCAGGTAGTTCTCGCTGATCTCCCGCAGGCCGCCCATGAGCGCGCCTGTGCGCACGAAGTCCTGGCCGGCGTTGAAACGCAGCAATTTCGCAACATTCGCAATCGTCCAATCACTGCCGAATATCCGGCCCAGGGTAGGCTGCGGGTCAAGGGGAGCATTCATGACTCCTCAATGATCCCACGGTTGCCGCTCTCACGGCACCCGGCAATCGCGGTGATCGTTCTCAGTACAATCGTTCTCAGGACCAGTCGAAGCGCTGGCTGGGTGTATACTAACGCAGAAGGCGGGAGCCAAGAATGGAAATGCCAGCCCGCTCCCTGCAAAAACACTGATCATCCGGGAGGCCCGTTTATGAGGTGTTCCACTCTGTTCGTTCTACTGTGCGCGAGCGTTTCGGCCGCTTTAGGCGCCGGCGCCACCCTGCACTTGCTCCAACGGCCGGCTATGAACAAAACGACGATTGTCTTCTCCTACGCTGGCGACTTGTGGAGCGTGCCGCGCCGGGGCGGGGTTGCCAACCGGCTCACGGCGGGCGCCGGCATGGAGACCGAAGCCATGTTTTCGCCGGACGGCAAGACCATCGCTTTCACAGGCGAATATGACGGCAATATCGATGTGTTCACCATACTTGCGACCGGCGGGGTGCCGAAGCGCATTACCTATCATCCCGATCCGGACCGTGCAGTGGGATGGACGCCGGACGGCAAGCGCATTCTGTTCCGCTCCACCCGCCTCAGCTACTCCCGCTTCAACCAGCTCTATACGGTCTCAACCGAAGGCGGTCTGCCCGAAGTCTTGCCGTTGCCGATGGCTACGTTCGGCGCTTATTCCCCCGACGGCAAACGCATGGTTTATGCGCCCGTAGACGGCGGCCAGTTTGCGACCGGATTCACCAATTTCGTCGCCTGGAAACGCTATCGCGGCGGCACGGCCAGCTACCTGTGGCTGGTGAATCTGGCCGACCTGCGTACGGAGAAAATCCCGCGCACAGACTCCAACGACATTTGCCCGATGTGGATCGGCGACAAGATTTATTTCCTCTCGGACCGCAATGGCCGTATGACACTGTTCAGCTACGATCCAAGAAGCAAAGCGGTCACCGAGGTGATCAAGAACGCGGGCAAGGACATCGCATCGGCGAGCGTGGGTCCCGGTGGGATCGTTTACGAACAATTCGGCCAGATTCATATTTACGATATCGCCAGCGGAAAGAGCAGTCCAGTGCCGATCGAGATCGAGGCGGATCTCGCGGAGGTGCGCCCGCATCTGCAGAACGTCGCGAAAGAGATTCGCAACGCCAAGATTTCTCCTAGCGGCGTGCGCGCCGTTTTCGAGGCGCATGGCGAGATCCTCACCGCGCCGGCTGAAAAGGGCGATATTCGCAACCTGACGAACACCCCCGGCGTGATGGAGCGGACCCCCGCTTGGTCTCCGGACGGCAAATCGATCGCTTATTTCTCCGATGAATCGGGTGAGTACGGGCTGCACATCAAGCCGCAGAACGGCGAAGGCGAAGCGCGCAAGGTGGTGCTCCAGGGCAAGTCTGCCTTCTATTTCGACCCGCGCTGGTCGCCCGACAGCAAACACATCGCGTTTAGCGACAATCAACTGGACTTATGGGACGTTGAGGTGGCCTCGGGAAAACTGACCAAAGTGGACACCGATTATTCCTACGAGCTGAATCGCGACTTCACCTGGTCACCTGACTCCAAGTGGATAGCCTTTGTGAAGAACCTTCCCAACCGCCTGCACGCGGTGTCGATCTATTCGTTGAGTGACGGCAAGAGCATCCAGGTCACCGACGGGCTGAGCGACGCGCGCTTTCCGGTCTTTGACAGGGATGGCCAGTATCTCTACTTCACCGCCAGCACCAACTACGGGCCTACCTCAAGCGGCCTGGACATGAACAGCAACCTGCATGAGGCGACCCGCAGCGTTTACCTGATTGTGCTTCCCAACGACGTTGCGTCGCCGCTCGCGCCAGAAAGCGACGAAGAGAAAGGGAGCGAGGCCAGGAAAGACGAATCGAAGCCGGCCGGGGAAGGCAAGGCCAAGGAAGGGAATGCTTCGGCCGCGGCGGAGGCGCCGCCCAAGCCCGTGCGCATCGATTTCGACAAGCTGATTCAACGCACCGTCCCGCTGCCCATACCAGCCCGCGCCATTCAGACACTCACCGCGGGCAAGGCCGGTGTCATCTATCTGGTAGAGCCCGGCCGAAACGTCCCCGGTGGTCCTGGCGGCGGTGGAACGCTCTCGAAATTCGAACTCAAGACCCGCAAGATCGAAAAGCTGGCCGACGGTGTTACTGGTTTTGATCTGTCGGCGAACGGGGAAAAGATGCTGCTGCGAATCGTGCGGGGTGGCGAAGGCGGCGCTCCCAGTCCTGCGGGACAAGGGAATGCTCCTCCGCCCGAGTACGTCATCGCATCCGCCTCGGCTCCGCTCAAGTCCGGGGAAGGCGTCTTGCATTTGGCTGACGTCGAGGTGAAGGTCGATCCCATAGCCGAGTGGAAGCAGATGTACCACGAAGTGTGGCGGATCGAGCGGAGCTACTTCTACGATCCGAATCTGCATGGTGTCAACTCCGCCGATAGCGAGAAGGAGTTCGAGAAGTATCTGGATTCGCTGGCTTCGCGCGCCGATCTGAATTACATCTTCCACGAAATGCTGGGCGAAATCACCTCCGGGCACTTGCGCGGCGGTGGCGGCAACATTCCGGAGGCAAAGCGCGTACCAGGCGGGCTGCTGGGCGCCGACTACGAGATCGTCAACGGCCGGTACCGCTTCAAGAAGATCTATACCGGTGAAAGCTGGAACCCGCAGTTGCGCGCGCCGCTGGTGCAGCCGGGGATCAACGTGTCGGTGGGCGACTACCTTGTGGCGATCAACGGCCAGGACCTCCAAGGCAGCGATGATGTCTCCCATTTGTTGGAAGGCACGGCCGATAAGCGGGTCGTGCTGCGCATTGGAGCGGACCCGACGGGTGCGAATTCGCGCGAGATCACCGTAATGCCGGTGGCGACCGAGCAGCCATTGCGCCATCAAGCCTGGGTGGAGGAGAATCGCCGCAAGGTCGATCACATGAGCGGGGGCAAGCTGGCATACGTCTACATGCCGAACACTGCCATGGACGGATTGACGAGTTTTGACCGATACTACTTCGCGCAGGTGGACAAGCAAGGCGCCATCATCGACGAACGCTTTAACTCCGGCGGACAAGCGGCCGATTACGTGATCGACGTGTTGAACCGTCCGTTACAA
>Ga0187855_10001502_pt1 | contig 18441 bp, 11 predicted proteins | sample June2016WEW_8_10_2_FD_132969 | JGI IMG/M metagenome (GOLD analysis project Ga0187855, IMG submission 132969) | Peatland microbial communities from SPRUCE experiment site at the Marcell Experimental Forest, Minnesota, USA - June2016WEW_8_10 | ecosystem: Environmental > Terrestrial > Soil >...
CATCCAACTGGCCGATGGTCGCGCCATGGGTGCAGCGCACGTCGTCGGCATGAATCTGTAACTCGGGCTTGGTGTTGATGACGGCTTCTTCGGAGAGCACCAGGTTCTTGTTGGTCTGCTTGGCGTCGGTCTTCTGGGCGTCCTTGCGGACCAGGATCTTGCCGCTGAAGACCGCGCTGGATTTGCCGTCGAGGATGCCTTTGTATAGCTCGTGGCTGGCGCCGTGCGGTTTGGCGTGATCGATTGAGGTGTGATTGTCTATGTGTTGGTCGCCGGTGACCAGGTAGAGTCCGTTCAGCGTACATTCGGACCCTTCCGAGAGGACGGCGTTCACGTCGTTTCGGACCAGCGCGCCGCCAAATGATAGCGAGTGCGAGCGGAAGTTTGTGTCGCGGCCTAGCTGGATTTGTAGGGTCGACACGTGGAAGGCGTGGCTGCTTTCGGTCTGGAGTTTGTAGTGATCGATTACGGTGTTGTCACCGGCCATCAGTTCGGTGACCGGGTTGGTGAAGTAGGCGCCGCCGCTCCCGGTATAGGTTTCGACGATGGTGGCTTGGCTATCGGATTCTGCGACGATCAGATTGCGCGGGTGGGAGACAGTCGGATGGCCGTTGGCTGAGGCGGTGAAGACCAGGTGTATTGGTTCTTCGATCACTGCGCCTTTGGCTATGCGGACGAACAGGCCGTCCTGGAAATTTGCCGTATTCAGCGCTACGAAGGCGTTGTTTTGGTAGCTTGCGTAGCGGGCCAGGTAAGGCTCGATGAGCTCTGGCTGGTTACGCAGAGCTTCCGCGAGGCTGCGGATTTCGACTCCCGGCTGGTTTTGCGCCGGCAGGAGTGCCGGCGCGGCAGGCAGGAGTGCCTGCGCCACGCGCGCTATGGGGGCTACGTTAGTGAAGCGCCAGTCCTCATCGTGCGTGGTCGGGTAGCCCAGCTCGGAGAAGCGCTGCTTAGCATCCTCGCGTAGGCGTTCTAGAAAGCTGGTGGGCGCGGCAGTCATGCGCTTTCGACTACCTCCTCGATCCCCACGTAGCCGGACTCTTCCAGTTCCAGCGCCAGTTCCTTGCCACCCGATTTCACGATCCGGCCCTCGGCCAGCACGTGTACGAAATCCGGCACGATGTAGTTCAGCAGACGCTGATAGTGGGTCACTACGATCATGGCGCGCGCCGGGTCCCGCAGTGAGTTGACGCCGTTTGCCACGATTTTCAAGGCGTCGATATCCAGGCCGGAATCCGTCTCATCCAAAATGGCCAGCTTCGGCTCCAGGACGGCCATCTGAAAAATCTCGTTGCGCTTCTTTTCTCCGCCCGAAAAGCCGGTGTTGACGGCGCGGCTCAGCAGGCTCTGGTCCATCTCCATGAGCGCCATCTTCTCTTTGACGAGCGCGAGAAAGTCCATAGCGTCCAGGTCCGGCAGGCCCTGGTGTTTGCGGATGGTGTTGAGCGCGGCCTTCAGAAAATACAGGTTGCTGACGCCGGGGATTTCGACCGGATATTGAAACGCCATGAAGATGCCTTCGCGGGCGCGATCCTCGGGCGACAGTTCGAGCAAGTCCTTTCCATTGTAAAGTACTTTACCATCCGTGACTTGGTAGAGATCGCGGCCCGCCAGCACTTGCGCGAGCGTGCTCTTACCCGATCCGTTGGGACCCATGATGGCATGTACTTCGCCGGCGTCGATCAAGAGGTCGATGCCCTTCAGAATTTCGCGTCCGGCGACGTTGGCGTGCAGGTTCTTGATTTCGAGTAGTGACATTGTTAGCTTATCCGACGCTTCCTTCAAGGCTGACTCCCAGCAGCTTCTGGGCTTCCACCGCGAACTCCATGGGCAACTCGCGGAAGACTTCTTTGCAGAAACCGTGCACGATCATGGAGACGGCGTCCTCGGTGGAGATGCCGCGCTGCCTGCAATAAAAGATCTGATCTTCACCGATTTTGGAGGTGGATGCCTCGTGCTCCACCTGCGAAGAGGTGTTCTTGACTTCCAGATACGGGAAGGTATGCGCGCCGCACTTATCGCCCAACAGCATGGAGTCGCATTGCGAATAGTTGCGCGCGTTGGCGGCGCTCTTCAGAATTTTCACCGCGCCACGATAGGTGTTCTGCCCGCGGCCCGCCGAGATGCCCTTCGACACGATGGTGCTGGTGGTGTTCTTGCCGATGTGGATCATCTTGGTGCCGGTGTCGGCCTGCTGGTAATGATTGGTGAGCGCCACCGAATAGAATTCGCCGACCGAGTTATCGCCGATCAGGAGGCAGCTCGGATATTTCCAGGTGATGGCCGAGCCGGTCTCGACCTGCGTCCAGGAGATCTTGGAGTTCACGCCACGGCACGCGCCGCGCTTGGTGACGAAATTGTAGATGCCACCCTTGCCTTCCTTATCGCCGGGATACCAGTTCTGCACCGTTGAGTATTTGATCTGGGCGTTGTCGAGCGCGACCAGCTCGACGACCGCCGCATGTAACTGGTTGGTGTCGCGCATGGGCGCCGTGCACCCTTCCAGGTAGCTGACGTAGGCGCCTTCGTCGGCGACGATCAGGGTGCGCTCGAACTGGCCGGTGTCCTTGGCGTTGATGCGGAAGTAGGTGGACAGCTCCATCGGGCAGCGCACGCCTTTGGGAATGTAGCAGAAGGAGCCATCGCTGAAGACTGCCGAGTTCAGGGCGGCGAAGAAATTGTCGGAGGAGGGGACGACCGAGCCGAGGTATTTCTTGACCAGGTCGGGGTGCTCCTGGACGGCCTCGGAAAACGAGCCGAAGATGATGCCCAGTTCGCCGAGCTTCTCTTTAAAGGTAGTGGCGACCGAGACGCTGTCAAACACCGCGTCCACCGCAACGCCGGCGAGCAACTCCCGCTCTTGCAGCGGGATGCCGAGCTTTTCGTAGGTGCGGAGCAACTCCGGGTCGACATCGTCGAGGCTCTTGGGCCGGTTGACGTTGGTTTTGGGAGCCGCGTAGTAGGAGATTTTTTGATAATCGATAGGGGGATAGTGGATGTTGGCCCAGGTAGGCTCCTGCATGGTGAGCCAGTGCCGGTACGCCTTCAGGCGCCACTCCAGCATGAACTCTGGCTCGTTTTTCTTCTTTGAAATCAAGCGGATAACGTCCTCATTCAGACCCGGCGGGACGGTATCGGCGGCGATCTCGGTGACGAAACCCCACTTATATTCCTGATTGGCAAAGGTTTCGATGGTGTTGGCGGAAGTGCTCACGCAGTCCTCCTGGGAATAGCGGCTCAACTATAAGATGCTAAATCTGTACTAAAGTGTCAAGATTGAGTCGGCGGGCGGCGGGAAAGCTGGGTTGGGCGGAGAATGCGGGGTGTTGGGCGTTCGGGAGGCGGGGACGGGCCGCTAGAAGCGGCTGGACATATTGGGTTCGTTCCGGGCGGCAGGTTTTGAGGTTTTTGTTGTAAACGAAGCAGTTAATGGATGGAATTGGGTTCGTTCCGTTCGTTTTGCAGGTCTGGTGGGTGTTGAAATCCGGACCTGAGCGCCCGAAGGGGCTCGACGGTCTCGAGGACTCTAGATGTCCGCTCATCGATGAAATCGACAGTCGTGGAGCCTGGGATCCTGGAAAGCCGCCGTCGGACCTCTGCTGTTGAAGATGCGCGACCGGCGTTCAACGGTTCCGTACTGGAGACTCTCGATGTACGCAATGTCAAACCGCGGAGAATCGTGTTCAGGCGCGGCCTTGGATCAGGGTATCTTCCTTGGCGGGCGGTCGCTGCGTCGCATCGTATGATATCGACGCTCTGCGACAGCACGCTCCACACCGCATTGCGATCGCGCGAAGCCGGGCGGAACCGGCGGATGCCGCACATCGCTCCGAAGATCATCCGCGGCTGCCGCGGCGGCAGGACCCAGCCCGAAAACATTGGTAGGCGCGGCCGGACTCGAACCGGCGACCCTCTGCTTAGAAGGCAGATGCTCTATCCGCCTGAGCTACGCGCCCGTCGTATAGCCTCTCTTGATTTTAAACCACTTCCTGAATTTGCGAACCTGCCCCGGCGGCCAATCGGGCCAAAATCGCCCCGACGTGGCAAAACCGTGACAAAACCCATCAGTTGGGTTTCTCCGTGTCAAAACCCGGAACTCGTTGGCCTTCCGGTTCAGCTTCTGCAACGCCTCCCTTTTCATCTGCAAGTTTCATCTGGGAGTACTTCTTAAACATCTTTGCCTCACCCTGGCGCAACAACTGCGTCACCCAAGGCGAGTTGCATAGGTAGACCGCAGATCGTAGTTCCGGAAGTACGGCACCTTGGCCCGGCGCAGCGTTAGATGCCAGACCGTTTTCAGACTCTTCTGATGACCTGCCGGATTCTCGTCGCTCGGGAACAACCATGGCCCAGGCCCGAGACTTGCATCTGGTCGCGAAAAGCCTCGACGGCTAGATCCGTCAGCGGCACCTCGCGATCCCGTTCGGCGTCTTCGAATCGGGAATCCAGGCGAACGCATTTTCCAGATCAACCTGTTCCTTCTTCATCGGCAGGAGTTCCTTATACACCCGAAGCCCCGTCTCAGTGATGATCCGTATGACGTTGCGCAAGTATTTCGGGCGCCTGAAACTCGATCCGCTGCTGCTCGGACCAAGTCATATAGTGAGGCCGAAGCAGGCCCTTCACCTTCAATGGAAACTCGACCCCGGAACATGGGTTCGAGGGAAGCAGCTTCTTGTGAACCGCGACGTTCAGCATACGGCGAAGGACCGCAGTTCCTGGTGGACTGTCGCCGGCGTAAGCCGATCTTCTTCAACAACGCCGGCAGCGGTCTTGAATTGAACCCGAGCCTGAAGGCGCCGCGGAAGATAGTCCTCAACGTCATCTGCGCCGAGGCCCAGGAACGAATGCCCGGCAAAACGCCTGTTTGAGGTGCCGACCCGCACGCTCGTTCGCATGTAGTCTCCTCTGCGGACGATATCGAGGATCTTGTCGTCCCTGGCCTGGAGGCGACCCCGCAATTTCCGCTGGGCCTCCTGCCAGTCTTCCGTGTTCGTTGATTCCCGGATAGGCCTTCCGTTCCGGTCTCGATGGACCATCCATAAGGCCTTGCCATCCTTGCGCGGGTATGTGGAGCTATCGTGTTTACTCGGTCTTGGCAATTCCCACCTCCTGCTTGAATGTTGCGCGGAAGGGCGCGAGATCCGATCTCAAGAACTGGATGTTTCGGCCCATCACGCGGAGATGGGGAATCTGCTTTCGCTCTACCCAAAGATACACTGTTTGGGCGCTGACACCCAAGTGTGGCGGCTTGGCGGACCGTGAGCGGAACGTCATCCCCGCCGGCAGCGAACGAAGCGTTCTCCGGAAGAGGCTGAGTTTTCGATAAGGTTGCTGCGCTCAGCGCTATCTCCGTTACTTGTTTTACTGCGCGTTTTGCAGGAGCGGGAATTCGAGCGCATCGGTGGAAGCCATCCGATTCGAGCGTATGTGCGGGTGATTGCCGCGACCAATCGCGACCTGGAGAGCGCCATCGCAAGCAGCGCCTTTCGAAGGAATCTCTTTTACCGCCTGAACGTGTTTCCTATCGAGATGCCGCCTCTCCGGGGGCGGAGAGAAGACGTCCCTACTCCGATCGAGTACTTTATCCACCGGTATTCAAGAAAAGCCGGGAAGAAAATAACAACGTTAGAGAAGCGGACCCTGGATCTACTGGAGTCGTATGCCTGGCCGGGAAACATTCGAGGACTGATTTCCGTCGTCCGAGGACCCCTGACGAGTGGCAGCGACTGGCCAAAACATGCCATGCGCGATGTTTCACCTGAATTTCTTTCTGAGTGGAGGTGTCGGCACAAAACCCAATCCTGAGAACGACCGATCAGCGTATGAAGGCGATCGTGGCCAACTCCCCAGCGGCGCTCAAAAGATAGAAGCATGCGTTTAAGGCAGATTTACCCTATCCGAAGCAGTCATGAGTGCGCCGGATTGAGTGCAGCGACAGTGTGCCGCTTACTTGGCCTTCTGCTCGACAGCAGCCTGCTCCTGCTGCTCTTCAGCCTTTTGCCAACTGGGATTCCGGTCGTATTCCTTCATAGCTTTGGCGAGAACCCCGGTCTTCCTGCCGAGATCCTTCTGATACACCACGCCATCCTCGGTGGTTATGAATGTCATCACGCCGGACGACCTGTATTCCGCCGGATAGGCCACGAAAGCGAAGCCTTCTGTCATTTTGCCATTTACGACGTAATTCTTCGCGCCGCCTGGAGCATTCTTTCCCTGACGCGTTAAGATGTGGAAATAGTAACCGCGGTAAGGGGTCGGAGCACCTTGTTGGTTTTTGGCATAGCCCTGAGCAACAGCCGATGCCACAAGCGGGCCGATGGGGCTCTGCGGCTCGCCGTCGGCAGCTTTCCAGTAAAGGCCATTGTGCTGCCCCTCATCACTGAAGATTTCCCGGGCGTACTCCTTGTGCTCCGCCGAGTATTCCTTTTGCGCCGCCACGAGTTCCTGGCAAACGCGGATGGCCGACATTTCATTGCGGCCAATGCGCCTGCATAGAATTTCTTTCTTGCCCGCTTCGGTGTCGAAATACCACGAATTGCCCTTGTGCACGAGCGGTATGGGTGCGGGCCAATTATGCGCGCCGATATACAAGACAGTGGTTCCATCCGGCTCCTTCAGCAGACGGTGCATTTCCCGATATCTCTTTACGAAGTCCGCGCGGCTGTTGGCGTCCTCGGTTTCGTCTCCCGACGAGACGATTTGCTTTCCGTCTGGTCCGAGGATATCCAGCATCATTTTTCCGTCGTTAGCCTGCGCTGCCGTGACCAGTGCGTCGGTCGCTTCTTCGGCCGATGAAAACACTTTCTGGCCGGGTTGCTGCGCCATGGAACGGGTGGAAACGCACACCGTCAAAAGCATAGCGACCAGGGCTAGTTTAGTGAGGCTAGCCCAATGAAATTTGTCGGAATCGAGCTTCGTTCGTCGCATATGACTTATCTCCATCTTTAGATTTCACGCTCTACAGGGAACATAGCGAACCTACGATTATCGCCGCCCGCCACCGCCGCCGTGAAAGCCTCCGCCACCCATGCTGGCGCTTCCACGGGAGGAATAGCTCCTGGTCTCTCCGCCGTGGTCGTAGCCGCTGAAGGCGCCCGAGTGAACGCCGCTCTGACCGCGAGGCGCAGCGTATCCTCGAGCTGCATTCCGGTCCCCCTCGAAAGGCCTGGCGGGTTCCCCAGCACGATTGCCGCTCACTCCGCGCTGCACATTCCTTTCTACGCCGCGCTCGCCTCCTCCTCGGTAGTAACTGCCCCGGTTATAAAAAGTTCTGCTTCGAGAGTAGTACCTGCCGTGGTTGTAGATTGCGTAGTGGTTATGCCAATCGAATCCCCAATGACCCCATCCCCATCCAAAACCGCCGAACCAGCCGATGCCAAAACCGATTCCGAACGAGAGGTACGGACCGTCAAACCAAATTCCAGGATACGGATACCATCCCGGCCACGCCACGATGGGATATCCGTAAACCAACCACGGATCATATGCCGGTACGTAAACTACATCAGGGGCAGCGGGCTCAATATCGATATCCGGGTCTTCATCCCTTACTACCTCCTGCGGCGTGGTCTTAAGAGCGCCGGCCGCTTCCGCTTTGTGTCGCATCACCTGCACCGCATCCATGACATCCTGCTGCTGGTTGTAGTAGGCATCGCCGAGAGATGACGTCCATGAGAGGTTCTTGTCCATATTTCCCAGGACTGACGGAAATGCAGCGAGCGCCTTGACGCTCGGGTCCCAGGGTTGCTGATCCACTGCCTGGCCCAAAGCCTCGCCCTTCAAATCAGGATGCGCCTGCACCCATCTGTCGGCTTCGACGACTTCCTCGGGAAATGTGGACGCCGCCAGGATCTGCGCCACCAGCGAATCCGGATACAGCGCAATCGGTGCTACTAGCCGCTGCAACTGCTCGGGAGTCTGCTGTGCGTAGGGCGGCGCCTGCCCGTCCTGTGGCGTGGCTTGGGTGTCCTGAGCTTGGGGGGCCTGGCCTGGTGCGTCTTGAGCCGACAGGCTCAGCGGCCAGGTTGCGAACAACAGAGCCAATGACAAGAGACAAACAAAACTCTGCTTGCCCAATCCATGCGTTGAGAACCCTGCGGCACGCCCGAAAATGTTCATGTACTTGAACCTCCTCTGCACCCTCACCATCCATTTCATTATGCCGCAATATCCGGGATGGATGGGCGGCGGAGGGTGCACGACATCACAGTTGAGAATTGGCCGGGGCTTCTTTTTGTGGCATAGTTCTTGGCGTATAGACACACTAAGAATAACGAGAACCCTACGTGCCCGAGGCGGTTCCGGGGCAGCCGCCGCCCGCTAGTTGGCGCATTTAGATATGATCGAGATCTCGCAGAAAGAGTCGCTTCGACGTGGTTTATTCGGTCCAGCGAATCATTGTCAACTCGTATGGATGGACGAGGCCGTCCCCCGGCAGGCTTGGCCCGGCTGGCGAGGGCGAATACGTGAGGAAGAATGGATATACACGGAAATCGAGCGACTGCGGAGCCAACCGCCTGGCGATAGCCTCCACCAACGTCGCTGCTTCGGCGGTAGCGTAGCTCCGGGCAGCGTTAACCGGATTTCACCGCCAATCTGCCGGCAGGAGTGCCGGCAGCGGCTGCATTACAGCAAGGGACGACCCTGCGGCATGCCGGGCCCGGAATCCAGCTTTTGCATCCTTCTGAAAGGAAACCTATCGGTAGCACGCGGCATATCCTGCTGGTAAGGGTCCCACTCATCGATGACCTGGTGGATAATCGGAATTTCGTGAGCAGCGGCCGATCATCGCCGCCGGAAAAAACGTTCTGGCCGTTCGATTCGACGAGGCCGCCAACCTGGAATCGCGTGCCTGCGGCGCGAGGAAATCGATTCGTCGACCCCCTTGATTCGTCACCCGTTTCGTGACATTCTATTCCTCATCGGGAGGGTTGAAATGCGGATGATCCATCGCTACATCTCTACAACGTGCGGCCTGCTCGCGTTTCTTTCCACAAATGCGGCCCTGGCGGACGTAACCGGGTCGATTCTGGGTGTCGTGCGCGATCCCACGCAAGCTGTGATCGCGGGCGCCCGAATCGTGGCCACGAACGTGGAAACCAACCTATCCAAGGAAACGACCTCGGCGGCGGACGGGTCATATCGAATCCTCGCGCTTCCCGCAGGACCTTACAAAGTCACTGCGACGGCATCGGGCTTTCGGCAGTACATCACGACGAATATCGACGTAAAAGTGAACGACCAGTTGCGCATCGAAATCACCCTCGAAGTGGGCAACTTGCAACAGGAGGTCCAGGTAGCGGCCAGCGCCGTGCAGGTGGAAACCGCCAGCACGCAGCTCGGAGACGTGATCGAGTCGAAGAAGATGCTGGCGCTGCCGCTGAACGGCCGAAGCTACATCGACCTTCTGGGCTTGCAGGCGGGTGTCGCCCCTACGACTTCGGGGACCATCGGCGGTGACCGTCCGGTATCCGGCATGCTGGACGCGGGCAACGTTTCAGTCAACGGCCAACGGGAGACAGCCAACGCCTTCCTGGTAAATGGCGGCGACGTAAGCGAAGGCCGCAACCTCGGCGCCGGACTGATCCCGAACCTGGACTCCATCGAAGAGTTCCGGCTGATCACCAACAGCTTTGACGCGGAATATGGAAAGTTCAGTGGCGCGGTGATGAACGCCATCACCAAGTCCGGGACAAACGGCTTTCACGGCGATGGGTTCGAGTTCCTGCGCAACGACGACCTGGATGCCCGCAACTTCTTTGACACCACCAAAGCCGAATTGCGGCGCGATCAGTTCGGCTACGCCATCGGCGGGCCCTTCCTGAAGAACAAGCTGTTTTGGTTTACCGACTATCAAGGTACGCGGCAGGTGCAGGGCGCCAGTACGGGCATCGTGCAGTTGCCCACGGTTGCGCAGCGTCAGGGTATTTTCGATCCTTCCACATTGACGGGCGCCGTCGATGGTCCTTACTGGGCACAGGTGCTCACGCAAAGGCTGGGTTACGGCGTGCAGGTCAACGAGCCCTATAGCTTTCCGGGATGCACCATGACATCGGATTGTGTCTTTCCCGGCGGCGTGATTCCGCAGAAGGCCTTCGATTCGGCGGCTCTCGGAACTCTGCCTTATATTCCGGTGCCGAACATCGATCCTAACGCGGGCCTTTACTCGAACGACAGCCAAAAGAACACTGTTCGCGACGACAAGATCGGCGAGCGCGTGGACTTTGTCAACCAGAAGACCGGCAACTGGTCTTGGTATTACCACTTTGACGACTCGACCGCATATAACGCTCTTCCCGCGGCCAGTGTGCCGGGTTTCCCTTCCGTCACGCCCACGCGCGCGCAGCAGATGGTGATGAGTAACACGAAGAGTTTCGGACCTACCGCGGTTAATGAGTTCCGTATAAGTTTCTTTCGAACCTCCACACACAAAGACGAGCCGGAAGGGAGCTTCGCGAGCCTTTCGTCTCTCGGTTTTGTAACCGGCGCGGGCAGCCTGGGGATTGTGCCTTCGGGGCCGCCAGGATTTCCGCAAACGGTGCCGCCGATGTACTTCGTCAACTTCGCTATCGGCGTGCCCACGCTGACCACGGGCCAACCCAATAACACCTATATGGTGACAGACGGGTTCTCGAAGGTCACAGGCCAGCACAGCCTGAAGATCGGCGGCGAGTTCCGTTACTTGCAGGTCAACGAACGAAATGTGTGTTCCCCTAACGGCAACTTCGTTTTCGACGGCACGGTAACGGGAGTCGATTTCGCCGACTATCTGTTGGGCGCACCTACCGCTCTCGGCGGCTACACGCAGTGCAGCCAGCAATTTCTGGACTCCCGCACGCGTTATGGCGGGGCTTACATCCAAGATTCCTGGAAGGTGAAGCCGAACCTTACGCTGAATCTCGGATTACGCTGGGAAGTGAGCATGCCCTGGTACGACACGGAGGGCAAGATCGAGACCATCGTACCTGGCGAGCAATCCACACAATTCCCGACCGCACCGTTGGGCTGGGTGGTGCCGGGCGATCCAGGCATCCCGAGCACCCTGGCGCCGACGCGATACGACAACCTCGGTCCGCGCCTTGGGTTGGCATATTCGCCGGGCTTTACCGACGGCATTCTGGGCAAGATCTTTGGCGGACCTGGAAAAAGCAGCATTCGCGCCGCCTATGGCATCTATTACACATCCATAGAAGACCTGAACCTGTTCTACGAAGTCGGTGACGCTCCATTTGGCCTGTATTGGTCGAGCTCCGTTCCGGTTCTGATGGACGAGCCGTGGGTGGACCGTCAGGACGGAACGTCCATCGGACAGCGTTTCCCGTTCACCTTCCCGATTCCGGGTAGTCCGGCGAATAAGACGCTCAATTACGCGCAATATGAGCCCATTACTTACTCACCGGGATATAACATCCACAACCGGCTGCCCTACGCCGAACATATGAATCTATCCATTCAGCGCGAGCTATCCCGATCGACGGTGCTCACGCTGGCCTACGTGGGGACCCAGGGCCACCGCCTGATTTCGCAATACGACGCTAACCCGGGCAGCCCGGCGCTCTGCAATCAGCTAAATGCCGAAGGCGCTACGCCTACTTGCGGGCCTGGCGGAGAGAGTGTCCCCTATACCCTTCCAAATGGCCAGGTGGTTAATGGGACCAGAACCAATCTTCCGGCGCCGGCGTTCGCCGGTTTCAATACCGTCACCGCCAACATCGCTAATTCGAACTATAACGCCGGAGAGATCACAGTGGAGCGCAAGGCGGCTGATGTCACATTCCTGGCGGCTTATACGTTTTCTAAGGCGATCGATGACGCATCGGGGTTTGGCGACCTGGTGAATTTTACCAACTACCGGCTTAGCCGGGCGCTCTCGGCGTTCGATGTTACACACAATTTCGTCGTCAGCTATACCTGGGACATCCCGTTCGCCCGCGCCTTCGCCAGTCTGCCGAGGCGCCTGACGCAAGGGTGGAGCGTCAGCGGAATCACTCGTTTGTCAACCGGCTTTCCCATTAACATCAGCCAAAGCGGGGATGTCTCTCTTTATGGCACGCAGGGCGTCGATGTGCCGGATCTGGTCGGCCCGGTCACCATTCAAAATGCCCGGAACCCCGGCCCGAACGGTCCGAACACCTATTTCCTCCCGGACGCTTTCGTTTCCGGCCCGGCGGGCGCGTTTGGCGACGCCAACCGCAGGTTCTTTCACGGCCCGGGAATCGTGAACACCGATTTGGGTGCGACCAAGAGGATTGCCGTTACCGAATCTATGGCTTTCGAGATTCGGGGCGAGTTCTTCAACATCTTTAACCACACCCAATTCACCAATCCGGACGGTAACTTCACCAGCAGCCTGTTCGGTGTGGTCACCAGCGCACGCGATCCCCGCATCGGGCAGGTTAGCGGGAAGTTCGTCTGGTAGTGTGGACGGCACTCACTCTCCTGCTTTTCCTGGCTGGACCGGGCAATTCGTCCAGCCAGGTGGAGCAGTATCGAAGAGTCGCTCTCGACTGTAGCCGCCAAAAGGATTGGGGTCGCGCCATTGAGAATTACAGAAAAGCATTGGCGCTGGAACCGGGTGACGCGGAGACTCACTACAACCTGGCGTTTGCGCTGAAATATAAGGGCGACGCGCGCGAGGCAACCAAGGAATTCGAGTCGGCCCTCGGGCTCAAGCCAAAGTGGGCGGCGGCGCATCTGGGGTTGGGCGCGGCCCTGATCGATTTGGGCGACCGGGCGGCTGCCCGTAAAGAGATCGAGGCTGCACTGGCGCTCGATCCGGCCAACGCCGCCGCGCATGGCTACCTGGCGCGTATTCAGTTGGAGCAGAACAATCCTTCGGCGGCCGCGGACGAGTTGCGGCGGGCGATCGCTTTACGGCCTTCAGCCGAATTGCACTTCGAGCTGGGGCTGGCCGAGGGCCAGCTTGGCGATCTCTCCGCCGCCGCCGCGGAGTTTCGCCGCGCCATTCAGATGAACCCCAGGTTCGCGTCCGCATACGACCGCTTGGGCGTTGCGCTTCGCCGCCAGGACAATCGCGCGGGCGCGCTAGCCGCTTTTCGCAAGGCCGTGGAAGCCGATCCCAAAGACGCCGAAGCGCGGTATGACCTCGGGATGGAGTTGAAAGGCGCCAACGACCTCGCCGGCGCTATCGCCGCCTTTCGCCAGGCGCTCGAAATCAAGCCCGATTTCGAGAAGGCGCGCTATAGCCTCGGGATCGCGCTGCGCGAACGCGGTGACTCGGGCGCCGCCCAGAAGGAGCTGAGCGAGGTGCGGGCGCTGCATGATTTCCGCACGCGCCTGGCGGAATCGAAGAGCCGGATCCTGCTGGGCGTCGAAGCGCTGAAGCAAGAGAAGCTCGAGGAGGCCCTCGCGTCGTTCCAGAAATCCGTGGATGTGAGTCCGGAGATGCCGGTCGGATATTACTATCTCGGCGTCACCTGGAGCCGCAAGGGAGATGCGGCGCGTTCGCTCGCGGCCTTTCAGAAGGCGTTAGAAATAAAGCCGGACTATGCGCAGGCGCACGCAGGCCTTGGGCTGCTCTATTGGCGCACGAACGACCGCGAACGCGCGCTCGATGAGTTTCGGCAAGCGGTGATGTGCGACCCGGACCTGGCCGAAGCCCGCTATAATTTCGGTCTTGCGCTGGCGCAATTGGGGCGCATCGAGGAAGCCCAGCGTGAGCTCACCGAGGCCCTCAGTCTCGATCCCGGATACACCGACGCGCGCATCCAATTGGGATTGCTTCTTAGCCAGAGAACCGATACCGCCGGCGCCGCGAATGTCTTTCGGGAAGTTCTGCGCCGCAGTCCGGGTCTTGCGGAAGCTCACAACAATCTGGGATTGGTGCTGATGCAATCGGGTGATGCCGGCGCGCAGGCGGAGTTTCGAGAGGCCGTGCGGCTCAAACCCCTCTATGCCGAAGCGCACTACAATCTTGGGTTGGAGCTGCATCGGGAAGGTAAGGAAGACGAAGCGCGCGCAGAGCTGGAGAAGGCTTATGAAATCGCGCCGGAGTTGAGGAACGCCTCCACGAAGCGGTAGAGAGTTATGATGCAGGTGCCCTATGAAACCCCATACACTGTTTGACCGCCGCTATCTTCTGAAGCTGGCCGGCGCCGCGCCGCTGCTGGGCTACATCGCCGCGCAGGATCTAGCCGAAAAAGCGTTTGGCGCCGTGAGCAAAACCGCCAAGGACGATGTCTATGCGCGCATCGGCGTGAGGCCGTTCATCAACGGCCGCGGCACCTGGACGTATCTGAGCGGCTCGCTGGAACTGCCCGAGGTGCGCGCCGCCAAGCAAGCCGCCGCCGAACGCTTCGTCGACATTTTCGAACTGCAGCACGCGGTTAGCCGCCGGCTCGCGGAGCTTTCAGGCGCGCAGGCAGGCATGGTGACTTCCGGCGCGGCCGGCGCCATGGCTTCAGCGACCGCGGCATGCATGGCAGGCAGCGATCCCGCCAAGATCTGGCAACTCCCCGACACGTCCGGCCTCAAGCATGAAGTCGTCATGCACGACGGGCGTAGCGCCTTTGATAGCGCCATTCGCCTCGCTGGAGGAAAACTGGTTCTGGCGCGCGGAGTAGACGAGGTTCGCGCCGCGATCGACGAAAAAACGGCGATGATCTACACCACTTCGCTCGGCAGCACTCTGGAGAAGTTGATCGCCATCGCCAAAGAGGCGAAGACGCCGCTCCTGCTGGATGATGCCGCGGGCATCCCGCCGCTCGACAATCTGAAGCTGTATGCCAAGATGGGCGTCGATCTTTACTGTTTCAGCGGAGGCAAGGGCCTTTGCGGGCCGCAATGCTCGGGCTTGCTGCTGGGACGGCAAGACCTGATCGAAGCCGCCATGCTCAACACCAGCCCGTGGGAGGGGGCCGTTTGCCGCGCCATGAAGGTCGGCAAGGAGGAGATCATGGGGTGCCTGGCGGCGGTCGAAGCCTGGGGCAAGATAGACCTCAACACACTGAACCGCCAGTGGAATGAGCGGGCCGTGCGCATTCAGAAGCTCGTGGATACCGTTCCGGGCGTCCAGACCAAGATCCAGATTCCCGAAGAAGGCAATCGTTATCCGACCCTCTTGGTGAACTGGGATGAAGACGCCTGGGGATTCACAGTTGCGGATTGCGATAAGAAGCTCCGCGCAGGAGACCCCCGCATCGAGGTCCTGACCTCCAGCAACCCCAGCCTCGTGCCGGCGGTCCGCGAAGGTTATGAGAACCCGAAAGCCGCCAAACGCCGCGACCGGATCGAGATCGTTTCCATGACACTGCAGCCGGGAGAGGATCTCATCGTCGGGAAGCGCCTGCGAGAGATTTTGAGCGCCGCGCGCAAGTCCTAACGCTTCTGCGCGGCCCTCACCGCGATCAGCGAAATCTGTTCCAGTGCGGGATATTCGCCTTCTTCATCCACCTTCCGCTCCACCGGTGCAATCTGTTGGATGGTGGTCCTGGCCGGATATGGCGCCTTAAGATATTGGGCGTAAATCTTGTTCATGGCTTGAAAATCCGAGATATCGTCCAGATAGACATTGGTGGCCACCACATCGCCAAAGTCCATGTCCGCCTCTTCCAGGTTGTCGAGCAGGTTGCGCATCGACTGCCGTACCTGGTGCTCGATGGAGACCGCATAGATACCCGCGTTGGGACCCGGAATGAAAGCATCCTTCGCCGAGCAGTACAGCGTGTCTCCGGCAAAGACGCACGGGCTGGCGGTGGCGCTGGGCCGCATGTTTCTCGGCCGCACCGCGCGCCGCTGGCTGAGATCCCTAACGGCAACTCCGGTGTACTCGATCTGGGCGCCTTCAGGCAGGCTGGAGACTTCGATGGTAGCCCGCGCCGGAGTATTCCCGAACTCGAAGCGGCTGGCGTACAGCTTGTTCATAACCCGCATGGGGATCTGCTTCGTCAGGTACGGATTGACGAAAACCATGTGGCTCAAATCGAGACCGGCAGCTTCCGCCACGGCTTTGACGCCATTGAGCGCGGCATCGACCTGCGCGGCCGGATCTGGCGGAACAGCTCCGGTGTGAAGGTCGCGGCCGCGCATCGCGGAAACAAAGAGCCGGTCATGTGTCAGGATGCCTGGTGACACCGGCTCGTGCGGGTCATAGCCCGGCACCAAGACCGGCTTTTTATTGGCCAGATCCCGAACAGCAACGGCATTGATCTCGACGGGCGTTCCAGGCAACCTGGCGACTCCGAGAGTCGCCCGTGCAGGTGGCGCCTTCGGGAAGTATCGGGCGTAGATGCCGTTCATTTCCTCGAACTTTTGTATGTCGTCCAAGTAGACCTGCGTGTAGACAATGTGATCCATGGTCAAACCGCCGGCTTCCACCACAGCTCTCACGTTTTCGAGCGTTTGCCGCACCTGCTCCGCAAACGTATCCGGCATCGACCCGTCGGGCCTGTGCGCGCCCTGGCCGGAGACGTAGACGTAATCTCCAACGGCGACCCCCGGAGAATAGGGGCCCACCGGCGCGGGACCAGATGCCGGCACGATGGCATTCAGCTCCGCACCGAAAGACGACGGCGCGACCATCACTGGAAGCAGCAGGAGTATCAGTCTCATATCATAAGGAAATCGTCAGACCGACCACGCGGTTCGTGGAGCACATGGCTTTTGCACCCGAGCTTCCTATTGTCGCAGAAGCGTTGCGGAACTCCTTTCAAAGGAACCTTCTTGTCAGGGAACGTCCTTCGCGGGCGTGACCTTACAAAATATCACGCCCTCGTTCAATTTGCAGGACCTTTGCAGCTTGACCCAGAATTGAGGGTTTTTCTCAACTGGCCGGGGGGATTTTGCGCAGCCGCTCCCGCGTTCTGTGGTTCAAGTGCCATCATTAGGAGTCATTAGCCTCTGGTAGGCAAGCTGCTACTAGCCCAGCGGCAAGCTTACCAAACCAATATGTCTCGCGCTAATTTGTCGCTCAGTGTGCTGTTGTGCCTGGCCAACGTTGCGGCAACGGAGATTTGCAGACCAGGAAATCGACAGAATAGTTTACGAATCGTGCAGATTGGATAAAGACGAGACAGGGGCAGTGGAGAGCGCCCTTGTCGTGCCCCAAAAGGAGAAGGCTGCTGGAGTCAAGTAGCCGGACGGTAAAAGCCAAAGAGCAGACCGAGAAAGGCACAACGAGCAAAAGGGTAGTTGGCCAATCTTGTATTGCGGATTGATATTGGGCTTTGCCGGGTTTGGGTGCGCCGTCTAGGGCAACACCAAAAAGGAAGAGCCGGAGTCCTGGTTGCGAACTCCGGCTCGTAAGGGAAGACCTTCAAAGCGGTGGCTGCCGGATCTGGCCCTTCCCCGGTCCGTGAATCATCAACTGTGAGAGCTTGGATTTTCCACGCGCAAGTTATTGGTAACCATGCCGAAGCTCAGTCCAGCGCCGTTGGCGCGGATACCGGCCACGTTCTTCTCCATGTCCGTGCTGACTACGCCTTCCAAGGTCACGTGCCCGTTATCCACGATGATGTGGATCGGTGGGACTACCTGCAAGCCATAGCGCGATAGCACCGGATCGCGAAAGATGGCGCGGGCCACCTGCATACGGAGCCGGTCGTCCATTGGGGACAGCGGCAGAACCTTGAGATCGTTGGCCAGGCTGGTGACGCCCGGCACGTGCTGGGCGATACGCCCGAGCTCGGCCTTCTTGTAAGGCTGGCTGACTTCGCCGAGCAACTCCACCGCGCCTTCGTTCACCTGGAAATTGATATTGTCAAAGATGCTGTAGCGCGGGTACATGCGGATTTCGTGGAGCAGCTTCTTGGCGATGTCGGCGTCCGAATAGCTGGCGCCGTTATTCGTGGCGGCTCCGGCAATCCCCAGCCCTGCCAGAACAGCCGCAATCATGAGCTTGTTGAGGATCGTGTAACTCATTTCTTATCCCTCCTACTTAGATCTACGTGCCGGCGGGGCTACAGGTGTTAGAAGAAATGTTAAGAGTTAGTAAAGGTTAACTTAGCGGAGTGAAGGCAACTTGCGTAGTCTTATCCTTCGCGTAACACAGCGGGTCTAGCAGGCATTCCGCACAGCGCGGCTTGCGGGCCTGGCAGCGTGCCCGGCCGTGGTGGATGATCTGGTGCGAAAAGAGGATCCAGCGGTCCTTTGGGATGATCTTGATCAAGTCCTGCTCGATCTTAACCGGATCGGTTTGTTTGGTCAAATCGAGGCGGCGGGAAACGCGCTGCACGTGCGTATCGACCACCACACCCGAAGCGATCCCGTAGGCCGTGCCCAGGACCACGTTTGCGGTCTTGCGGGCAGCGCCGGGAATGGTCAGCATCTCTTCCATAGTCCGTGGAACCTGGCCGCCGAATTCCCGCACTACTTTCTTGGCGGCGCCCACGATGGACTTTGCTTTGTTGTTGAAGAAGCCTGTGCTGCGGATATCGTTTGCGAGCACTTCCGGGCGCACCGAGGCGAAATCGTCGGGTGTGG
>Ga0187855_10001504_pt1 | contig 18436 bp, 20 predicted proteins | sample June2016WEW_8_10_2_FD_132969 | JGI IMG/M metagenome (GOLD analysis project Ga0187855, IMG submission 132969) | Peatland microbial communities from SPRUCE experiment site at the Marcell Experimental Forest, Minnesota, USA - June2016WEW_8_10 | ecosystem: Environmental > Terrestrial > Soil >...
AACCACTTCACCCTCGGTTGCACGGGTCAGACGGTGGTCCTAGGGGGCCTGGCGTCCGGTTTGGCGTGCGCCGCCTTCCTTGCGCCGCAACTCAAGGCGGACATGACTCGCGGAAGCTGCTATGGCCACCGCTACCGCCCAGAGGACGGCGATGATGAGAAGAACTTGCGTCTCATCCCCGGGGATGACGCCACCCGCGCTCGCCGCGACCATCATGGAAGGCACACCGGTGACGAAGATGCCGATCGCGACACCAGTTAGTAGCGTGCGGCGGCTATTCGACTGTGCTGGCTGCACAGGCTGCTCGCGGGACACAGGGCCGAGGCGTGCGTCGACACGTGCGGCGATTTCCCCGTCGACTCGCTCCAGGAAGGACTCGATCACTGCGTCGCTGTATTCGGGGCCAAGCTCCTTGTGCGCCGCGGCGGCGGCGCGGATCTCCTGTGGGGAAAGCGGCGATGTGCTCATGGGTGAGAATCCTCCCGTATAGCCATGACCAAGACCCCGCAAGACAAGATACATCTCGGTGCGAGAGCTTGTCAGCATTGGGAGGTTCGCCGCGCGCGTTTCGGGCCTGGACAGCCTGGTGGTGTTCCTGCTCTGGCTGCTGTGCTAGCGCGAGTTTCAGTCCGGGGAACAGAAGGTGACCTCGGGGTTGCGTGGTGACGGCTGGTCCAGCAGGGCTTGTGGCCTGCTGCGCAGGTGCTGGTCGAAAAAGGCCCGGACGTAGGCGCGGGTGATGTCCAGGGACCGGGATCCGGGGAGGCCGGCGCCGATGTCGATGCCGATCTGATCGGCCAGTAGCGTCAGGTCGGTGAAGGAGGCGTGTATCGCCCCGGCAACCAGGAGCCACCGCTTCCAGCCGGTCAGGAGTTTCCAGTCGCGCTCCCAGGTGCTCGCGGGGCCTGGCTTCCCGGGGATATCCCCTCGGCTTCCCGGGGTGTAGTTGGATTGCTTGCCCAAGAAGAGAAACGGCCGTGACAGGCCGTCATCCGGGATCTGGGCGTGAGTTGCGCCGTCCATGTCGATGCCGGCGCGGATGCGGGAGTTGGCCAGCATGGCGGCGATGACGGCTGCGCCGCCGGCAGAGTGGCCGGCCATTGCCATCCGCGACGGGTCGATCAGCCCGGCGCCCGGCCAGGCCGGGCGCGCACCGGTCAGCTCGCCGAGCACGAAGGAGACATCTGCTGCCCGGCCTGCTCCCAGCTTCTCCCAGAACCCCGTGCCCTTCCGGCGTGCCTCACGGGCGAGGCAGGTGGTCACCCGCCCGTCGGGAAAGGCCGTGGCGAAGCTCTCGTACGTATGCTCAATTCCGGCCACAACGTAGCCGTGGCTGGCCAGGTCCTCGGCCAGCGCGGTAAGCGCGCTGCGGGAATTGGTGAAGCCAGGCGAGAGCACCACGACGGGGAGGGCGCTGACGCCCCGCCGGTGTGGCATCGCTGACCGCGTTGGTCCGGACCGTGCTCAGCACGTCCCGCGGGACGCCGGTGAGGCCCCTGCTCGTGAGCTGGAGCTCGGACTCCGCCGGCGTCATGTACCGGGCTCGCCGCCCGCCCGAGGGCGTCGCCGGATACCACAGTGAGACCATCAGCTCTCGTGCGGTCACCCCCGCGGCCCAGGGATCGGGGCGGGAGACATCTTTCAGCCACAAGGACGTGCTACCGACCGGGCACGGACCTGTTGGCTCAGGCAGGTACGGCGTGTGCCCCTGCCCGGTCCGCGCGTCACCGGCGTCTGCGGAAGTTCCCATGCCGCCAATCATCACCGCCCGGCCCACCGCCCGCACTACCCGGAAGGTGGGTAGCATCCCGGCACGCTGCGCCGTGACGCATCCGTAGGAGATAGGCGGCAGGGTAAACGCTGATGGCTGGGGCGCTAGCGGCCGGCCTGCGCGAAGTCCAGCGCCTCCCGGGCCAGCGGCCCCCAGGCCAGCGGCGACTCCGGGTCCAGGCTGAACCACTCCTTCATGGGCGTGCCCTTGTTGGCGTCGAACCGCACCCCGTCGCCGTCGGAGACCAGGGCGTCGACCCGTGGCGCCGGGAGCTTCACGACCAGCCGCCCGCGGACCAGCATCGCGAAGATCTTCTTCTCCCAGCGCAGCGCGCTGCGGCCGAAGCCACTGCCCCCGCGCGGCGGGATTACCCCGGGACAGCCCGCCAGCTCATCCACAAGGTCCTCGAAACGATCCTCCGGCGCCCCATGCTCGGCTGCCACCTGCTCATCCACCACCGGGCCAGGCTAAGCCCGGGGGCCGAGAATCCACCCTCCGCCCCCGGGCCGAGGCGGTGTGGCGGACACTGGGAGCATGCGCTATCTGGCCACCAGCACCGCCAAGCAGATTTCCAAGATCGGCCTGGGTACCTGGCAGTTCGGCTCCAAGGAGTGGGGCTACGGGGACCCGTACGCCGAGCAGGAGGCGCACGCGATCGTGCGGCGCGCCCTCGACCTGGGCGTGTCCCTCTTCGATACCGCCGAGATCTATGGCTTCGGGCGCAGCGAGCGGATCCTGGGCCAGGCCCTGGGCGAGGACGTGAACTCTGTGTTCCTGGCCACCAAGATCTTCCCGGTGCTGCCCCTCGCCCCCGTGGTGGAACAGCGCGCCGTGGCCAGCGCGAACCGGCTCGGCGCCCGCCACCTGGACCTCTACCAGCTGCACCAGGCGAACCCGGTCGTCCGGGATGCCCCGGCCATGCGCGGGATGCGGGCCTTGCAGCGGGTCGGGCTGGTGGGTGAGGTGGGGGTCAGCAACTACTCGCTGGACAGGTGGCGGTCTGCCGAGGCCGCGCTGGGCGGCCCGGTGCTCAGCAACCAGGTCCAGTACAGCCTCGTCGACCGGACCCCCGAGCGTGACCTGCTGCCCTACGCCGAGGCGCAGAATCGCGTGATCATCGCCTACAGCCCACTGGGACAGGGGCTGCTGTCCGGGCGCTACGACCGGGGCCACCTGCCCGCCAACCGGGTCCGCGGCGCGAACCCGCTGTTCCTGCCGGAGAACCTCGAGCGGGCCAGCGGGCTGATCGGGGTGCTGCGCGAGGTGGCGGACGCGCACGGGGCGACCCCCGCCCAGATCGCGCTGGCCTGGGTCCTCCGCAGCCCGGCCGTGACCGCGATCCCGGGAGCGTCCAGCGTGGAGCAACTGGAGAGCAACGTGGCCGCGGCGGACATCGACCTCAGCGACGAGGAGGACCAGGCGCTCCGGTCAGCGTCGGACCGGTTCACGCCGCTCACCGGGCGGGCCGCCGTCCCGCGCCTGCTCCGCGCCCGGTTCGCCCGCTGACTCCGCGCCCGGTCCGGCCGCTCCCTCGCCCCGAAGCGCTCAGCCCCGGCCGAGGTACGGCATGGTCGTCGCGGTGACCGTGAGGAACTGCACGTTCGCGTCGAGCGGCAGCCCGGCCATGTAAAGCACGGCCGCGGCGACGTGCTCCGCGCCGAACGTGGGCTCCGGGGCCAGGGACCCGTCCGCCTGGAGCACCCCCTGCCCCATCCGCCGGGTCATCTCGGTCGCGGCGTTCCCGATGTCGATCTGGCCGCAGGCGATGCCGAACGCCCGGCCGTCCAGCGAGATCGACTTGGTCAGGCCGGTCATCGCGTGCTTGGTCGCGGTGTATGCCACGCTCTTCGGCCGGGGCACGTGCGCCGAGATGGATCCGTTGTTGATGATCCGCCCACCGCGCGGGTCCTGCGCCTTCATCAGCCGCACGGCGTGGCGGGCGCACAGGAACGCGCCGGTGAGGTTGGTATCCACCGCCTGCCGCCAGTCCTCCAGCGAGACCTCGTCCACCGCGCCGCCCGCGCCGAAGACCCCCGCGTTGTTCACCAGCAGGTCCACGCGTCCCCACCGGCCGCGCACGGTTTCAAACAGCGCCGCAACGGAACCCGCGTCGGTGACGTCGGTAGCCACCGGCAGGGCGGCGCCCGCGGCCGGTGCGGGAAGGTCCGCCCCGGACACGGCCTCGCGCAGCGCATCGCCCCGGCGGCCGGCCGCCGCCACCCGCCAGCCGGCGCCCAGCAGCGCCCGGGTGATCTCGCGGCCCAGCCCGGACCCGGCCCCGGTGACGACGGCTACCCCGGTGGTGGTCACGCGTGCCCCTCCGGGGTCCACCGGTAGGGGGTGGTCCGCGCCAGGCACCGGAAGCCCAGCCGGCGCAGGATCGGCTCGCTGTCGGAGGAGGCGTCTACGGTCAGGTAGCGGTAGCCGCGGCGGGCGGCCAGCACGGCCCGGTAGGCGACCAGCGCGCGGTAGATGCCGCGGCCCCGCCAGGCGGGCAGCGTCCCGCCGCCCCACAGGCCGGCGAAATCCGTGCCCGGCGGGAAGTCCACCCGGGCCTCGCAGACGGGCTCGGCTCCGGCCATGGCCAGCACCATGGCCATGTCGCCGGGGTTCTCGCGGAACTGGTCCAGCAGGGGACGGTGCAAGCGGGACTGGTCCCGGCCGAAGACCCGTTCGTGGACCTGGACGAGCAGCTGCACCTCGGCCTCGGTGGTGACCGGCCGCAGCGTAATCCCCTCAGGGAGGGGGACGTCTGCGGCGATGTCTGGGACCTCCGCGACCATCACGGCCTCCTCCTCATCGGGCACGAACCCGGCCGCCGTGAGCAGGCCGCCCAGGTCGGAGGGCTGATCGTAGTCGTAGAGCTTCCACTCGAACGGCCGCCCGAGCCCGGCGAAGTACCGTACCTGCGCGGCGATGACCTGGTCCGCGGTCGCCGGGTCAGCCAGCTCCGACCAGGTGATGCCGGACCAGCCATGGCCGTCGCGAGCGACCTCACGGACGATCGCGCCGTCCGTCTCGGTGCAGGCTCCTGGCTCGTCGGCCTGGGTGCGGCGCCGGACCTGCTCGTCGAACGTGGCGCGCAGTGCAGCGTCATCCATCCCCGCAGATCACCATCCCGGGCTGGGCTCCGCAACTGGTTTGGGGTCAGGGATCTCCGGCCCGTGGATTTCGGTTATCAGGGCCGGCAGACGAAAATGCAGTTCAATGGCCGGGTCATGGTGGGCGCCGGGTCATCGTGGACTGGCGGATTCCGGACCGCCTAGGCTGGGGGGATACCCGTCGCCGGGCAAGCGCCCGAGGCCGGTACCGCTGGGCAGGTGTCGCTGGATGGGGGCTGCGGGGCAGGCGGCCGCGACCGGAGGAGTGGCCGCGGGCGACGCGGCCGCCGGAAGGCAGGAGGTCGGCATGGCTAAGGCCGCGTCGGGACCCGAGGGTCCCGAGGACGAGGTGAAACGAAAGTTCCGCGAGGCGCTGGACCGCAAGCGCAATAAGCAGGCGGACCTGAACGCGCGGCAATCGGCGCGGGACGGCGGCAAGATCCAGAATGCCCACGGCCCCGCGCAGAGCAAACGCTCGTTCCGCCGCAAGAGCGGTGGCTGAGGGCTTGGCGGCCCGCCCCGTAAGGGGGGCCCCGGCACTGCGGGCGGCCCCGTGACCGGGCGCCTGACCCCGCGCCCTGGAGGGCCGGCCCGGCTGCGGGCGCTGCTGGAGTCCGGCGAGACCATCGTGGCTCCGGGCGCGTTCGACCCGCTGGCCGCGCGGCTGGTGGAGGAGGCCGGCTTCCCCGCGGTGTACATGACCGGGTTCGGGACGTCGGCGGCGCTGCTCGGCCGCCCGGACGTGGGCCTGCTGACCATGACCGAGATGGTGGACAACGCCCGGCGGATCGCGGACTGCGTGGACATCCCGGTGATCGCCGACGCGGACACCGGTTACGGCAACCCGCTGAACGTGATCCGGACCGTCGGCGCTTACGAGGCGGCGGGCGTGGCCGCGATCCATCTCGAGGATCAGGTGGCCCCGAAGAAGTGCGGCCACATGGAGGGGAAGCAGGTCATCCCGGCGGGCGAGATGGCGCAGAAGATCAGGGCCGCGGTGGCGGCCCGGAGCCGGCCGGACTTCGTGATCATCGCCCGGACCGACGCCCGGGCGGTGGAGGGCCTGGAGCCGGCCCTGGACCGGGCCCGGCTGTACCGCGAGGCGGGTGCCGACGTCCTGTTCATCGAGGCCGTCGTGTCGGAGGAAGAGGCCGCCGAGGCGGCCCGGGCCTTCCCGGATGTGCCGCTGCTGTTCAACTGGGCCGAAGGCGGGAAGACCCCGCCGCTCGGCCTGGACCGGCTGCGGGAGCTGGGCTACCGGATCGTCATCTTCCCGATCAGCACCCTGCTCGCGGCGACCGCGGGGATGCGCCGGGTGCTGCGCGAGATCGGCCGGTCAGGCACCCCGGCCGGGGCCCTGGCCGAGCTGCCGGGGTTCGGGGACTTCCTGGACTTCATCGGGCTGCCGGAGGTGCGCGAGACGGAGCAGCGGTACGGCTCCTGACCCGGGAGCTAGTATCCCCGGCCCGGCCAGTCCAGCCTGGCCCAGGCTTCCCAGCCGCTGAACACGCTGCCGGCCACACCCGACTCACCGGCCAGCCGCCGCACGATCTCCAGGCCGTGCACGCGCCCGTCCGGGGCGGACGGGTGCCACAGGCCGCCTTGATCGGCGACCTCCAGCCACACGTAGTCACCGTCGTACACCTCCACGCGGACGGTGAAGGTCCCGCCCGGGTGGCCGCTCACCGAGTGGCTGACGCAATTGCCAGCCAGCTCCGACACGCAGAGGATCGCGTCGTCGGCGACCGGGGTCCCGGCCAGGAGGCCGGCCACGAACCGCCGGGCCGCGCCGACCTGCTCCGGGCGCGCCGGGAACACCTGCGCGCGCGATCGTGGCGGCGGCACGGCCAGCGCCGGGCCGCCTGCGCCGTGGAGTCCGGTTGCGGCAGGTGTCATGCTTCCTCCTTACATGCGGGCTTATAGTCCCTGCTCCCCGCGCGCAGCCTCAAACCCCCCCGGGTTGCGCACGCCCGGCGTCCCAGACCTGGGCCGGCGCAGCTTGCTGGTTATCCGGCGGCGACCGCGAGAGGGTTTGCCGCCGCCGACGAAGGGGAGGCTGGGCGAGTGCAGACGGCATTCGTACTAGGCGGCGGCGGGATCCTCGGCGCGCACGAGGTCGGCATGCTCCGCGCCTTGTCCGAGGCCGGCATCCGGCCCGACCTAGTGGTAGGAACCTCTGTCGGCGCCATCAACGGTGCGCTCGTGGCGGCAGACCCCGCGGGAGCGGCCGCGCGGCTGGCCGACCTGTGGCAGGGCGACGACCTCCGCGAGGCGTTCAGCGAGAGCGTCTGGGGACGGCTGGCCCGGCTGGCCCGGTCCGGCACCCATCTGCATGCCATCGAGCCACTGCGGCGCATGCTGGAGGGCGCCCTGCCCGGGAAGGACTTCGCCGATCTCGAGCTGCCGTTCCAGTGCGTCGCGGCCAGCATCGAGCGGGCCTGCGCCCGCTGGTTCTCCGCCGGGCCGATCGTGCCCGCCGTGCTGGCCTCCTGCGCGGTGCCCGGGCTGCTCGCGCCGGTGGAGGTGGACGGCGAGCATTATTTCGACGGCGGGCTGGTCGATTCCATTCCGGTCGGCCGGGCCATCTCACTGGGCGCCCGCACCGTCTACGTCCTGCAGGTGGGGCGGATCGAACGCCCGCTGACCGTGCCGCGCCGGCCCTGGGAGGTGGGCCTGGTCGCGTTCGAGATCGCCCGCCGGCACCGGTTCCACGAGGAAATGTCCGCGCTGCCCGGCGCAGTTACCGTGCACGTGCTGCCGTCCGGGGGCGACCCGCGCCCACCAGACCTTTCCCAGCTCAGGTACCGCGATAAGAATAGGGTCGGGGCGCGGATCGAGCAGGCCTATCTCGCGTCCGCGAGCTATCTCGCCAAGCTGGCCGGGGGCTGACCGGCCATCGGGGACGGGAGGATCCGGCATGGTCCCACCCAGGCTGGTCCGCCGGATCGTGCTGGCGCCGCTGCTGATCGTGATCGCGGTCGCGGTGGTCGTGCTGTTCCTGCCGCTCGCCCTGCTGGCCGCGGCCTTCGGGCTGGGCCGCCTGCGCGCCCTCCGGCTGCTCAGATTCGCGCTCATCTGGCTGGTCGCGGAGACGGCCGCCCTGTTCATGTGCCTGGCCCTGTGGATCACCAGCGGGTTCGGCGGCCGGTTGCGGACCGAGCCGTACCAGAGCCGCCACTACGCGATCATGGAGTGGTACCTGGGACGGCTGTACCGCGCGGCTGTGAGCACCCTGGGCCTGCGGATCGAGGTCCAGGAGCCAGATCTGACCACGGCGGAGCAGGCCGCGCGGCTGGCCCGGCCCGTCATCGTGCTCAGCCGCCACGCCGGGCCCGGCGACTCCCTGCTGCTCGTGCATCACCTGCTGACCGTCTACCACCGGCGGCCCCGGATCGTCATGAAGGCCGCGCTGCAGCTGGACCCCGGGCTGGACGTGGTCACCAACCGGGTGCCCAACGTGTTCATTTATCCCCAGCGGGCCGGCGAGAAGATCTATACCGAGCAGATCAGGAGGCTGGCCGCGGGCCTCGGACACGATGGCGCCCTCGTGATCTTCCCCGAGGGCGGCAACTGGACGCCCGGCCGGTGGCGGCGGGGTATCCGGCGGCTGGAACGGCAGGGCCGGGCCGACCTGGCGGCCCGCGCCCGGGACATGCCGCATCTGCTGGCGCCCCGCCCCGGCGGGGCACTCGCCGCGCTCGCCGCCTGCCCCAGCGCCGACGTGATCTTCGTCGGGCACGCCGGGCTAGACCAGCTGGCCAGCGTGGCCGATGTCTGGCGGAGCCTGCCGATGGACCACGTCGTCGAGGCCCGGTGGTGGCGGGTGCCCGCCGCCGGGGTACCACGCACCGCCGATCATGATGCCCAGGTGCGGTGGCTGTACGACTGGTGGGCGCGGATCGACGCGTGGATCTCGCAGAACACTCCGCAACCCGTGGCCCCGGCTGAGGGCCCCGGCCCCAGCCCGGTGGACGAGACGCTCGCGTAGCGGGATGGGATCAGCAGCCCGGGCTATCATCCCCGGGCCCCCGGGTCAGCGTCCCGGGTGCGCCCGCTCGGACGGCAGCTTGCGGAAGTCCCAGCTTGTGATCTTGGTCGGCGTGACGCGCAGCCAGCCGTGCCGTCCGTCGTGCGGCATCGAGTCGCCGCCCAGGTACTTGCGGGCGAACAGCAGCTCCGGCGCGGCCAGCCGGGCGTCGTCCGTGCCCTGCCGTGGCACCTCGCCGACCGGCTCGGCCCTCCCCTTGATTTCGGCGCCACGCAGTTCCTGGTACTCCTCTCCGGCATCGACCACGACCGCCACCCGCGGGTCACGGATCAGGTCGGCCCAGCGCTGGCTGCGCACGACCGAGCTCAGCCAGAGCGCCCCGCCGGTCCAGACGAACCAGAGCGGCACAACGTGCGGGCCATCCGGCGCCAGGGTCGCGACCCGGCAGGTGCGCGCCTGGGCCAGGAACTCCTCAAGCTCGGCCGGCGTCATGGTGATCGACCGGCCGCGGCGCTGCTGTGCGGCAGCCACGGTGTCCTCCTCAGGCCTGTGCGGGTCCATGCGGCGCGGAGCTGACCACCGCCAGGGCACCCGCCTCGCGGTGGTCAGCTCCGCGGAGGCCAACATCGGCGTCATGGTCTATGAGATGGCCATGCTGGTCCCGCGGATGGGCAAGAAGCTTACCGACGCGGTGCGGCCGGCCTATTACCGTAGTGGGCCTGGCATCTGGCATCGATCTCCCGGTCGGCGTGGTCCGGGTGCTGCTCAGCGAGCTAAGCCAGCACGGGATTATCCGGGTCCTCGCGACGCCGCGCGGGCCGGTCACCGACGAGCGTCTACCGAGGGACGTACTGGATGGACTACACGCAGTCTGATGCCGCGGCCGACGCCCCGGTGGCGCCCATCACGGCCAAGATCCTCATTGCCGGGGGGTTCGGCGTGGGAAAGACCACGCTGGTCAGCGCCATCAGTGAGATCCGGCCGCTGCGGACCGAGGAGACGCTGAGCGACCGTGGCGTCGGCGTCGACGACATCAGCGGGGTGCAGGACAAGACCACGACCACGGTGGCGATGGACTTCGGCCGGATCACGTTCCGGGCCGACCTGGCCCTGTACCTGTTCGGCACGCCCGGCCAGGAACGGTTCTGGTTCATGTGGGACGAACTGGCCTACGGCGCACTGGGGGCGGTGGTGCTGGCGGACACCCGGCGTCTCGCCGACTGCTTCGCGTCCGTGGACTACTTCGAGCGGCACGGCACACCGTTCGTGGTGGCGGTCAACTGCTTCGACGACGCGCCGCACTACGGCACGGACGACGTCCGGATGGCGCTCGACCTCGATCCGGGTGCGCCCGTGGTGCTCTGCGACGCGCGGGACCGGGAATCCGTCAAGCACGTGCTGATCACCCTGGTCGGGTACCTGCTCAGCCGGGCCAGCCCGGCCGCTGAGTACCAGAACGCGCCGCTGCCGGTCGGATGACCCCGGGCGGGGGAAGCGCCCCCGGGATTAACTGGCCACCCGGTCGTGTTGTGATGTATGGTCTTAGTAGGCGATGTCAATTCCGCCTACGTGGCGTGCGTGCACTGCCAGTCAGCTCAGGCGAGCCCGGCTACCTTATTTTAGATAGCCGATCCGGCTGATCCAAGTAAGCCGCGAGAAGGGTTTACGCCTTCGTCTTTGCAGGACCCAGCCAAGGTCCAGGCGTCGAGCTGTGCCGGAACCAGCCTAGTAAACGCCGGTTCCCGGATTTGCCGAGTCGCGCACGTGCGCTTTTTCGCGGCGCCGTCCGGCGCCTTTTCCGGCGTGCCTGCCTTCAGGCCGCCTTCCGAAAGGAATTATTCTGTATGACCGCAATTCTCACTCAGCCCGCGGCGGCGCCGCGGACCACCAGAACCCCATCCCAGCGTCCGGCCCGGAAGCGGGCCCCGGCAGCTGGGCAGTCCAGTAAGGCCAGGCAGCAGACTCCCGCGGCCCCGGTCCAGGAAAGCCCCCCGGAGCCGGTCTCGGGCCTGCTGGACATCACCGACGGCCGGGCGTTCCTGCGCCGGGCCGGCTACCAGCGCGGCCCGGACGATGTCGTCCTGACCCAGGCCCAGGTCCAGCAGTTCGGCCTGCGCAAGGGAGACGCCGTGGAAGGCACCGCCCGGGCGCCCCGGCCTGGCCAGGCGCCGGGCAACCGGGACAGCCGGGCCAGCCGGGCCAGGCGCGAGCAGAACCCGGTGCTGGCCAGCGTCACCGCCGTCAACGGAACCGACCCGCAACTGGCAGCGCAACGCCCCGAGTTCGCCAAGCTGACCCCGCTGCACCCGCAGGAGCGGCTCCGCCTGGAGAACAGCTCCGGTCCGGGGAACTCCCCCACCGGCCGGATCATCGACCTCGTCGCCCCGGTCGGCAAGGGGCAGCGCGGGCTCATCGTGTCGCCGCCGAAGGCCGGCAAGACCATGGTGCTGCAGGCCATCGCGGACGCGGTGGCCGCCAACCACCCCGAGGTGCACCTCATGGTGGTGCTGGTCGGCGAGCGCCCGGAGGAAGTGACCGACCTGGTCCGGTCGGTTCGCGGTGAGGTCGTCTACTCGACCTTCGACCAGGCCGCCGAAGAGCACATCCAGGTCGCCGAGCTGGCCATCGAGCGCGCCAAGCGGCTGGTCGAAATGGGCCGCGACGTCGTCGTCCTGCTCGACTCCATCACCCGCCTCGGCCGGGCCTACAACCTCGCCGCGCCGTCCAGCAGCCGCATCCTGGCCGGCGGTGTGGCCGTCAGTGCCCTGTACCCGCCGCGGAAGTTTCTCGGCGCCGCCCGCAACGTCGAGGATGGCGGTTCGCTGACCCTGCTGTGCACCGCCCTGGTTGAGACCGGATCGCGGATGGACGACGTGTTCTTCGAGGAGTTCAAGGGCACCGGGAACATGGAGCTGCGGCTGCGCCGCGAGCTGGCCGAGAAGCGCATCTTCCCCGCGATCGACGTGGGGCCGTCCAGCACCCGCCGCGACGACCTGCTCATGACGGCGGAGGAGCACAACATCACCGCCAGGCTGCGCCGGGTCCTCGCCGAGCTCGACCCGCAGCAGGCTATCCAGCTGCTGCTGGACCGGACCCGCGACACCGCGTCCAACGCCGAGTTCCTCCGCCAGGTCCAGCTCAGCGCCTAACCCGAGAGCTGAGCCGGGGTCTGCGCCGCCCCTGGCTGCCGGATCCCTTGACCTGCCACCCGGCCCCCTTTACGGTGACGGTGATTGTCTGCGGATTTTGTAGCCAATTTCGGCTTAAAGGCGGCTGGATCACCCCGTGCTGAACTCGACTACGCCCAGCGAGTGGGCGCGCCGGCTCGTGCGCGGCGCGTACGACCTGCATGTGCACGTGGAGCCCGACGTGATGCGCCGCCAGGTCACCGACCTCCAGCTGGCCCGCCGCTGCCAGGACGTGGGGCTGGCCGGGTTCGCGCTGAAGTCGCACTACGTCCCGACCGCGGAACGTGCCGCCGTGCTCAACGAGGCCCTGAATAAAGAGACAGGGCATGAAGAGATGGGGCAAGGCGGGGTCCGGGTTATCGGGGCCCTGACCCTCAACGCCTCGGTCGGCGGCCTCAACCCGATCGCGGTCGAGATCGCGGCCCGCGAGGGCGCCCGGATCCTGTGGATGCCGACCCTGGACGCGGCCAACCACCGGGCCAAGCACGCCGACCTGCCCCCCGGCGCGACCCCGCCGATGTGGCTGGCCCTGCAGCGCGACCTGGACGCCCAGGGCGTCGGGGTGCCCGCGGTGGACGTCCTCGACGACGCCGGCCGGCCACTCCCGGCCACCCGGGAGGTGCTCCGGCTGGCCGCGCGGCACCAGCTCGTCGTGGCCACCGGCCACCTGTCCGCCTACGAGAGCCGCGTGGTGGCCGAGGCCGCATTCGAGGCCGGCGTCCGGCACGTCATCGCCACCCACCCGGAGTTCCCGCAGCAGGACATGAGCCTGGACGACCAGCTGGCCCTGGCCGGGCAGGGGGCGTTCCTGGAACGCTGTTTCACCACGCCGTTCACTGGCAAGTACGACTGGGCCCGGATGGCCGGCAACATCCGGGCCACCGGCGCGGAGCACACCATCATCACCACCGACCTCGGCCAGCCGCACAATCCCCCGGTGGAGGACGGGCTGCCGCTGATGGCGGACGCGCTGCGGGCCGCGGGATTCACCGACGAGGAGATCACCACCATGATCGTGTCCAACAGCCGGCTGCTGGCCGGACCAGATCAGGGGAACGCTGCGTGACCACCATGGACGGGTTCGGGCGGCTGCTCGTCGTCAGCGCCCACGCGGCCGACTTCGCCTGGCGGGCGGCCGGCTACATCTCGGTCGTCACCTCGGCCTTCGGCGAGGCGCACGTGGTGTGCCTGTCCTACGGCGAGCACGGCGAGTCGCCGGGGGCCTGGAAGCAGCCGGGCATGACCGTGGACCGGGTGAAGGAGATCCGCAGGGCGGAGGCCGAGGCGGCCGGGCAGGTGCTGGGGGCCAGCATGCACTTCCTGGACAAGGGCGACTATCCCCTACCGGACAACGAGGAACTGGTGCTGGAGCTGGCGGAGCTGATGCGCGAGCTACAGCCCGGGGTGATCCTCACCCACTCCCGGGCCGACCCCTACAACTACGACCATTCGCGGGCCGCCGACCTGACCCTGCGGGCCCGGATGGTCGCCCAGGCCCAGGGACGCCCGTCGGCGCACCCGGTGCTCGGCGCGCCGCCGGTGTTCCGCTTCGAGCCCCACCAGCCCGAGATGTGCGAGTTCCGGCCGGACGTGCTCGTCGACATCACGCCGGTGTTCGACCTGAAGCAGCAGGCCATGGCCGCGATGGGGTCCCAGGAACATCTGGTCCGCTACTACGAGGACCTGGCCGAGCGGCGCGGGGTCCAGGCGAGGCGCAACGGCGGGCCGGCCTCGATCCGCTACGCCGAGGCCTACCAGCGAGTCTTTCCCCAGGTAAGCGGAGTGCTGGCATGAAACCCGTCATAGTCGTGGACCCGCCCCGCGCTGACCCTGCCGTGGTGGCCGAGCTGGGCGAGCTCGGCGTGGCCACCGTGCACGAGGCAGCGGGCAAGACCGGGCTGCTCGGCACCTTCCTCCGGCCGGCCTGGCCCGGCGCCCGCGCCGCCGGGACCGCCCTTACGGTTCTCTGCGGGCCGGGGGACAACCTGATGCTGCACGCGGCCGTGGAGCAGGCCCGGCCGGGTGACCTGCTGGTGGTCACCACGACATCCCCGTCCAGCGACGGCTTCGCCGGCGAGCTGATCACCACCGCGCTCGCCGCGCGCGAGGTACACGGGCTGGTCACCACCACCGGCGTACGGGACGTCGGCGCGATCACCGCCGCGCGCTTCCCCGTCTGGTCCCAGTTCGTCAGCGCGCAGGGCACGCTGAAAGCCATCGCCGGCGCGGTGAACATGCCCGTCAGCATCGCCGGCACGGTGATCCACCCCGGGGATGCGATGGTGGCCGACGACGACGGCGTGGTCTGCATCCCCCGGGCTCAGGCCGCCCGGGTGGCGGCGGACGGGCGCCGCCGGGCCCGCCGCGAGGACGAGGCCCGGGACGCGTTCACCCGGGGGGAGCTGGGCCTGGACCGCTACCAGCTGCGGCCGGTGCTCGAGCGGCTCGGCGTCACGTACCTGCGGGCGGACCACTCCATGCCGGCGGACCACGGGGAGAGCTGAGCGTGGCCGACGAGGGGGCCGTGCTGGACGCGCTGCGCGACGCCATCCTGGCGGGAGAGTTCGCCGCCGGGCAGCGGCTGGTCGAGGTCGATCTGTGCGAGCGGTTCGGGTGCAGCCGGTCCGCCGTGCGCGCCGCCATCCCGGTGCTGGCCGGCGAGGGGCTGGTGGAGGTGCAGCGGCACCGGGGCGCCCGGGTGCGGGTCATCCCGCTCAGCGAGGCGATCGAGATCACCGAGGTCCGGCGGCTGCTGGAGGGGCTGACCGCGGCCCGGGCCGCGGAGCGGGTCACCCCGCCCCAGGCGGCTGAGCTGGAGGACATCGCCACGGACATGCGGGTCGCGGTGGAGGCGGCCGAACTCCTCCGCTACAGCGACGCCAACGCGCGGCTGCACGCCCTCATCCGCTCGATCGCCGCGCACGACACCGCGACCAGCATGATCGAGCGGCTCCGCGCCCAGCTGGTCCGCCACCAGTTCACCCTGTCCCTGATCCCGGGGCGGCCGGCCGTGTCCCTGGCCCAGCATGAGCGGATCGTGGCCGCCATCGCGGCGCGCGATCCGGCTGCGGCCGAGGCCGCCATGCGGGACCACATCACCAGCGTCATCGACTCACTCAGCAGCCTCGCCGAGGAGCAGGCCCGCAGCGAGGGTGCCGCCGCTGACCACAGCGCTGACCACAGTGCCGCTGACCACAGTGCCGCTGACCACAGTGTCACTGACCACGGTCCCAGCAAGCCGAGCTCCCGGAGGTAGGTGCGCCATGTCCCCGCAGCGCTGCCGTGATATCGCCCACGTGTCGGCCGTGGAGCTGCGCACCCAGGTCCCCGCCGAGACCGTGGACTTCTTCGTCCGGCTGATGGGCCTGTCCGAGGTGGCCCGCGCCGGAACCCGCACCTACCTGCGCACCTGGGACGACTACGAGCGGTTCACGGTCTGCGTGGTGGACTCGCCCGCCCCGGGGATCGGCCGGACCTGGCTGCGCGCGGCTGGCCCGGAGGCGCTCGAACGGCGGGTGCTGGCCATCGAGGCGTCCGGGCACGGCGTCGGCTGGGCCGACGGCGAGGAGGGCATCGGGCCGACCTACCTCTTCACCGACACTGACGGGCATGAGTTCGGGATCTACTGGGAGAGCGACTGGTACGAGGCGCCGGAGGGGCTGCGTCCCGCGCTGAAGAACCAGGCCGCGCCGTTTCCCGGCCGCGGCGCCAACGTGCGGCGGCTGGACCATGTCAACTACCTCGCCGCGGACATCCCCGCGGTCACCACGTTCCTGCCCGGCGTGCTCGGTGCTGAGCTGACCGAACAAATCGTTATGGATGATGGGGTGCCGTCAGCGGTCTGGTATCACGTCGGGGACAAGAGTTACGACCTCGTGTACACGTCCGACTGGACCGGCAGCACCGGCCGGCTGCACCACGTGGCGTTCGCCGCTGACCAGCGTGAGGACATCCTGCGGGCGGCCGACGTGATGCTGGAGGCGGGCATCCACATCGAGACCGGGCCGCACAAGCACGCCATCCAGCAGACGTTCTTCCTCTACGTGTACGAGCCGGGCGGGAACCGGATCGAGCTCTGCAACGCGGGCGCGCGGCTGGTGCTCGCCCCGGACTGGCGGCCCATCTCCTGGTCCCGCGCGGAACGGGCCAAGGGCCAGGCGTGGGGGCTGAAGACCATCGACAGCTTCCACACGCATGGGACACCCCCGGTGGACGTCGCGGGGGACGCGCCCGGGAGCGCCCGGTGACGGCCGGACCGGCGCCGGCGGCGCTGACCGTGGCGGTGCTCGGGCTCGGCGAGGCGGGCGGCACCATCGCCCGGGACCTGGTGGCCGCCGGGGCCCGGGTACGCGGCTACGATCCGGCGGTCCCGGCGCCGCCCGGCGTGACCGCGGCCACCAGCGACGCGGACGCCTGCCAGGGCGCTGGCCTGGTGCTGAGCCTGACCACTGCGGGTGAGGCGGAGAAGGCGCTGGACCAGGCACTGCCCGGCCTGGGTGGAGCGGGCGCGGGCGGGGCGGGCGGGCTGAGCGGCGCGGGCGCGCGGGAAGCGGCGGGCGGCCGGACCGTGTACGCCGACGCCAACACCGCGTCCGCGGGTCTCAAGCAGCGCCTGGCCGCGATCGCGGAGCGAGCCGGGGTGCCGTTCGCGGACATCGCCATCATGGCCCCGGTGCCAGGGCGGGGGCTCGGCACCCCGATGGTGGTGTCGGGGCCGGCCTCGGAGACCGTCGCCCGCCTGCTCGGCGGCTGCGGGGCCACGGTGAGCGTGCTCCCCGGCCCGGCCGGGGCCGCGGCCACCCGGAAACTCCTGCGCAGCGTGTTCTACAAGGGCATGGCCGCGGCGGCCATCGAGGCCCTGCGCGCCGCCCGGGCGGCCGGCAGCGAGGACTGGCTGCGCGAGCACATCGCTGCCGAACTCGCGGCCGCGGACGAGGGCACGCTGGCCCGCCTGGAACAGGGCAGCCACCGGCACGCGCGCCGCCGTGAGCACGAGATGGCCGCGGCCGGCGACCTGCTCGATGAGCTGTCGGTCCCGCCCAGGGTGACCCGGGCCAGCCAGTTGTGGCTTAAAGAACTGGCCACCGAAGGCTGACTGAAGGTACAGTCCGGATGCGGGGGCCATAGCGTGGCCGCTGTACTCCCCGGCGGGATGGCAAGGACCGCCACCGCGACGGCGCGGCAGATCGGGCAGATAGCGTGAGCACGGCGTGAAGCGGGCATGACCTCTGCTCCGCCCGTCCTCACCCGGCCGAAGCTGACGCCACGGCTTCGGGTGCTGATCGGCTTCCTCTGCGCACTGGTCCTGGTGGACACGGTCTTCTTCACCGCACTGACCCCGCTGCTGCCGCACTACACCCACTCCGCTGGCCTGTCCAAGTCCGGCGCGGGGATCCTGGTCGCCGCCTACCCGCTGGGCACCCTGGTCGGCGCGCTGCCCAGCGGGGTCCTCAGCGCGCGTCTCGGCGACCGGGCGGTGGCGCTGCTCGGCCTGGCCCTGATGAGCGCGTCCACGCTGGTCTTCGGCTTCGCCTCGACCGCCCCGGTGCTGGACGCGGCGCGCTTCGTGCAGGGCCTGGGCGGGGCGTGCACCTGGACCGCGGCCATGGCCTGGATCGCCACGGCCGCCCCGGCCGAGCGGCGGGGCGAACTGCTCGGGACAGGTCTGGCCGCCGCGGTGGTCGGCGCCCTGTTCGGCCCGGTGGTCGGCGCGGTCGCCGGCCAGGTAGGGACCGGGCCGGCCTTCGCCGCGGCCGCGGTGGCCGGGGTGGGCCTGATGGGGGTGGCGTTCCTGGTACCCGCCCCGGAGCGGTCCGAGCCACAGAGGCTGCGGGCCGCGATGCCCGCGGTGCGCGACGGCCAGGTCGCCGCGGGCATGTGGCTGACCCTGCTGGCTGGCCTGGCGTTCGGCGTGGTGGACGTGCTGGTGCCGCTGCGCCTCGCCCAGCTGGGCGCGACCACACTGATCATCGGCGGGACGTTCCTGGCCGCCGCGGCGATCGAATCGGGCCTCTCCCCGCTGGCCGGCCGCCTGTCCGACCGGCGCGGCGCGCTGGTGCCCATCCAGATCTCGCTGTGCGTCGCCGTGGTCGTGAGCCTGCTGGTGCCGTGGCTGGCCCCGGCGCCGGTGCTGATCGCGGTGCTGGTCGTGGGCATGCCCGGGTACGGGACGCTGTTCACCCCGGCCTCGGCGCTGCTCAGCAACGGCGCGCACCGGCTGAACCTGAACCAGGGCCTGGCGTTCGGGATAGCCAACCTGGCCTGGGCCGGGGGCCAGACGGTCGGCGCGGCGGTCAGCGGGGCGCTGGCCCAGGCCACCTCCGACCTGGTCCCGTTCGCCCTCCTCGCCGCCGTCTGCCTGGGCACGCTCGTGGTACTGCGCGCCCGG
>Ga0187855_10001506_pt1 | contig 18419 bp, 19 predicted proteins | sample June2016WEW_8_10_2_FD_132969 | JGI IMG/M metagenome (GOLD analysis project Ga0187855, IMG submission 132969) | Peatland microbial communities from SPRUCE experiment site at the Marcell Experimental Forest, Minnesota, USA - June2016WEW_8_10 | ecosystem: Environmental > Terrestrial > Soil >...
GATGGGCAGCAACTCCTCAATGTCGCGGAGGATGAGCGAATAGAACAGAGTCTCGTCGTTATCCTGCAGGTCGCGCATGTTGCTGTACTTGCCGAACGCGGTAGGCCTTGAGTCGAGGACGCGCTTGCGACGTTCGCGCTGGTCCTCAAGTGTCCCGATGTGCGGCGGCAGCAGGCCGTGCAGGCCAAACATGTCGCGCTCGGCTGCGGTAAACGCCGTGCCCTTGTTGAGGCGCGGATTCGTGAGCAGATCGCGCCCGTGAAGGCTGGTGCGAATGACAGAAGGGCGAGAGCTGACCGGCGTGAGTGGTTTAGAGTCCAAAACAGCGTCTCCTCAGTTCAAGATTCGCTGGCTTTCAGGATAGAAGCCCCTATTCAAATGTGAAGACTACCATTTCTGACGCGCTGCCCACGCGCAATGGAGGGCCCCAGGTTCCGGCTCCGGTTGAGGTGTAAACCTGAAGCGCGCCGAATCGGTTGAGCCCCGTGGTGAACTTGCCGAAGATGCGCCGGGTTAGCCAGGTAAAGGGAAAAAATTGGCCGCCATGGGTATGGCCGGAGAGTTGAAGTGCGACACCAGCCTGCTCGACGAGGGGCAGCCGCGTGGGCGCGTGGTTGAGCAAAATGCATGGCTGGGAACGATCGAGGTGCAGGCCGTCGAGAAACGCTTTCATGTGAATGATGTGCGTAGAGTCGTGATAAGGGACGCCGGCGATCTGCAAGCCTTCAACAACAACCGACTCATTGGCAAGAACACGAATGCCGGCACGGGCGACGGCTTCGACGTAATGCGAGGCATTGGTAAATTCCTCATGGTTGCCGGTTGAAAAATAGGCGCCGCAAGGTGGCGTCAAAGTGCGAAAGGGTGCAACCAGACGGTCGAGGTCGGCGTGCGTGCCGTCGAACAGGTCGCCGGGGAGAAAGACGATGTCGGGTTGAAATCGCGCCGCCATGCCAACCACGCGGCGGCAAAAGCGGGCTCCGTTGACCGGGCCCAGATGCAGGTCACTGAGCAGGACGCCGCGCCGTCCACGCCAGGGGGCGGGCAAATGGGGCAGTTGCAGGGTGACGTGGCGGACCCGAATGATGCGCGCGTTGATGAGGCCGTAGACGCCGGCGAGCGCGGCCAGCGCGAAGAAAACTCCCGCGATCGTCGACCGTGCGGCTGCGGGATTTCGAGTGAGGTGTGCGATAGGGAGCACGAGCCAGACCAGCCGCACAAGAAGCGATGCCCAGAAAAAGAAGTTGACAAAGCCCAGCCATGCGGCCGCGATGGTGTAGAACAAATGGACCGCAAAATTGGAAAAGCGGAAGGCGAGCAGCGAGACGGCCACGAAAGTGAAGGCAAGAACGAAGATAGTGGCGCGTAAATCGGCAATGGCTGCCGGCGAAAGACACGGGAAAGCGGCAACCACGGTGGAGAAGACGAGCCAATGGCCGAGAAAGAGGATGCCTTGAATAACTAGGATGGCGAAAACGGGCCAGGCCTTCAAACCGGATCTCCCTGAAAACATGATTGCATGAGCAGCGGCGCGAATTTTCCGCCGTGATTTGGCGGACCGCTGCAATGCTGACACCGGTGCATGTCGAACGGGCGCGCCCATGCAACAATCCATCTATGACCGGCATCGGCGCGGATACGCTCGGGATTTATGTTTCCATCCCTTTCTGCCGGTCAAAGTGCACCTATTGCAACTTCGCATCAGGCGTATACCCGGCCGCCGATCACGAGCGGTACGTGCAGCGGGTGATCGATGACATGACTGCGGCGCCGATGTGGGCGGCAGAGATCGAGGCCGATCTGCCACGGCGGGTCGACACCGTTTATCTGGGCGGCGGAACGCCGAGCCTGCTCGCTCCCGATCTGCTGCTCAAGCTGTTCGCGGCCCTACGGGCGCAGTTCCAAGTCGACACGGACGCAGAGATCACCGTTGAGTGTGCACCGGGGCAACTAGCCCATGCGACTCCGGACGCACTCGCCGAGGCGGGCGTGAACCGCGTGAGCCTGGGCGTGCAGTCGTTTGTGGACGATGAGGCACATGCAAGCGGGCGGCTGCACGACCGCGCGACGGTTGAAAACGATCTGCTGCGGCTGCGCGCCGCGGGGATCACCAACCTCAACGTGGATTTGATTGCCGGGCTCGCCGGACAGACGCTTGCCTCGTGGGAAGAGTCGCTCGAAGCATTGATTCGGTCCGGCGTCGGACACGCCAGCGTATACATGCTGGAAGTGGATGAGGATTCGCGGCTGGGGCGCGAGGTTCTCAAAGGCGGATCGCGTTATCGTGCGGCCCTCGTGCCAAGCGACGAAACAATTGCAGAAATGTACGAACAAGCCATCGAGCGGCTGGATCAAGCGAGACTTCATCAGTATGAGATTTCCAATTTTTCTCGTCTGGGACTGGAATCGAGACATAACATCCGGTATTGGCAGCGGAGGCCGTACCTGGGGCTGGGGCTCGACGCCTCGTCCATGCTGAGGCGCACCCCGCTGGGTGTTTCGACCATATTGCGCGCGACAACAACCGACGACCTGAAGAGGTACTTGTCGGGGCCGGCGATCACTGAGACAGCGTGCTTCACGCGCGAGCGGCAGCACGAAGAGGCATGGTTCCTGGGGTTGCGGATGAATGCCGGTGTGGACGTCGCTGCGCTCAAGCTTGAGTTTGGCGAGAAAGTAGTTGAACCGGCGGTGGAGACTGTGGAGCGGCTTGTCGATGACCGGCTGCTCACCTTCGATGGCAAGCGTGTCCGGCTGACGGCAAGGGGACGTCTGATCTCGAACGAAGTCTTTCAGGAGTTCCTGACGATCGCCGGAGAGAGAGCCTCGACAATCGCTGGTGGCTAGGGTTCGCACCCCAGGTCCTCTTTTGGGCGAGGACCTGGGGCGCTCCTGCCTGGCTTTTGGGTTACCAGGCGAGCAAATCGTCGCCGGAAACATTGGAAAAGAAGGTGACCGGCGACGAATCGGGATGTGGAACGCTGCCGAAGCACTGAATCGTTTCTGGACCAGCTGCTTTGGCCCATTCGAGGGCCCTCTCTGCCTCGCACAAAACCACCACTGGCGAGCGGCCATGGCTGGCGGCAATACCAAAGCACGCGGAGAGGCGAATCGATTCGCCCGCCACATGGAAGGGCTCGGCAAAGACCTCGGACCGCAGCCGCTCGGTAAACGCCATGGCATTGGCGATGGCGCACGACGGCAATGCGACCAGGAATTCGTCCATGCCGGGACGGCCAAGCTGGTCGTAGCTCCGCAAGAGCGAACTCGTACGGCTCGCCGTCTGGCAAAGCAGCTCATCGCAGGCATCGGCGCCAAGCCGCGAGTTCCAATGGCCGAAGTCGTCGATGTCGAAAAGAACGAGCGACAGGGGGCTGCCCAAGCGCTGCGCGCGATCGGTTTCGCGGAAGAGCATGGCCAGGAGAGTTTCGCGATTGTAGACGCCCGTGAGGCGGTCGAGCTGGGCGGTGCGCAGCGCCATGTCGCGCAGAGAGTCAAGTTCGAGGGCGAGGCGATGGTGGCGCAGCATCATGTCGAGGCGCAACTGCCAGTAGGCCGGCTCGTCCGAGCGCAGAATCAGATCGTTGACAGCGCCCTCGGCCAGCAGCTCAGCCCATTCCCGGTTCACTGAGCCGGCGATCAGAACGATGGGAACCCGCACCGCTGCGGCATGTGAACGCGCCGCAGCGAGAAACCGCGTGACCGGCATGCCGGGAAGACCGGTGTCGAGCAGCACTGCGTCAGGCGGACGAGGCGCGAAGATCGCGGCCAACGCTGCATGTGCTGAGAGAGCGGCCTCGACATGCGCGCCGGCTGCGTGTAAGAGTGGCTCGAGAGCGGAAAGCAGGGCTGGATCAGGCGACGCCAGCAGGAACGCAGGTGGAGTGAGCTGAGGCATCCGTGTGAATCCCCTCATGAGATCCATCGGCGCAGATTAGAAGAAACTTAGGAAAGGAACAGGAATTCTCAGACTGCAGCAATGACCGTTGATTGAATTCGAGGCATCGAAGGTAATGAAGTTGAGCCTTCAACGAAAAGCCCTTCTCTTGCCTTCATGGGCCCGGATCCAGGAATCCTGTCTGGAACTGGCAGCTGCGCGACCAGGCCTGAACGCTGAGAGCTGACGGCTGAGAGCTGCGGCTCAGTCGACGAAATCCACCTGCGGAGCGATGGGAATGATGCCGCGCTCGAACCCCATATCGAGTAGCCTGCGGATGGCCTCGCGCCCGTCCGGGCCGTAGTCGAGTGTGCGCTCGTTCACGTACATGCTCACGAAACGGCTTGCCAGCCTTGAGTCGAGGTCGCGGGCAAACTGCATCGCGTATTCCAGCGCCTGCTCGCGGTGCTCGAGTCCATGACCGATGGAATCGCGGAGAGCCTTGGAAACGATCGCGTGCACTTCGGCCCCCAGCGAACGGCGGATTGCATTGCCGCCCAGCGGCAGCACCAGACCCATGGTTTCGCGCCACCACACGCCCAGGTCGATCACTTTGAAGAGGCCGCTGGATGAATAGTTGAGCTGTCCTTCGTGAATAATAAGGCCGGCGTCGAATTTGCCGGCGACAATCTCGGGAATGATGCGATCGAAGGCGACGGTTTCGGTCTCGACGGAGGGATTGAAGATTTTGAGCGCGAGATAGGCGGTGGTCAGCGTGCCGGGCACAGCAATCCTGACCTTGCACAAATCCTCAACTGCTAACTTGCGGCTGGAGACGACCATGGGTCCGTAGCCCTCGCCCACGCTGCCGCCGCAGCCCATCAGCGTATAGGTCTGCTGGAGATATGGATAGGCATGAAAGCTGATGGCGGTGACATCGTAGACGGCCTCCTCACGGGCGAGGCGATTGAGCGTCTCGATGTCACAGAGCTTATGGGTGAAGCGGTAGCCCGGAACGCGAATCTTGTTCGTGGCCAAACCGTAAAACATGAAGGCATCGTCGGAATCGGGACTGTGGGCGATGGAGATTTCCATCGGGACGGGAGGACTGGCGACGTCCGGCTGCTGGGTACTCACGGCTGGGGAAATCCTTTCGGAAGTCAAAACTGCGAATTTTATTTGTGGTTATGGGGTCTGGAGGCGAACGCGCAGTCGAGCGCCCTCAGCCCATTGTTCAGACTTGGCGATGTAGAAACTCAGTGCTCTAGTTCAAGTTCGGACTCGTCAGCCGGCTCGAAGGCCGGTGAAGGCTTCCTTCTGAGCTTAGCGCGTTGCAGCCAGATGTGACGAGCCATGCCTGCGGCTGCAATGAGCAGCGCCCCCAGTGACACGAGAAGCGAAATCATGAGCCAGCGCATGAGGAAACCCCATCAAGGATAGCACTGCACCCGGCGCGAGCCTGCGGAATCAGCAGGTGAATCAGGCACTTTGGTGCCGCAAAGATTTGGGGAAGGACGCAGGTTGAGACCACGCGGCATGGAAAATGCCCCGGGCTGGAACTGGCGGAGTTCGCTCGAAGTTCTAAGTGCTTTCGTGCAGGCTTGCGTGCAGCCACGCGAGATAATCATGGCTGCCGGAATCGACCGTCAGCACAAGCAACTCGGGAGTCTGATAGCTGTGCAACTCGTGCAAGCGGGAATCGAGCGCGGCCAGCCGATCGGATTCTGTCTTCAGGAGAAGGATCGTTTCGGCTGACGAATCGATCTCACCCTGCCAGCGATAGATGGACTGTGCGCCGGAAATAATGGTTGCGCATGCAGCCAGCCGTTCCTCAACCAGCGTCCGACCCATGCGAGCGCCCTCTTCCTCGCTGACAACCGTCGTAATGACGATGCGAACCGATAACGCAGCTTCGAGCATGGAGCCTCTCCGTAATTGGTTACTGGCCGTGCTGCCCGCTTGCCGGGTTCAATGCGATCTGATCGATCGGGATTTCTAAAGCTCCGACCTGGTCGCCGTTCTCATCGTGAATTCCGAGGCGAAGAAAAAAGTTGCCCTTCACGGGGATGGCAATCTGCTGCTTGAGGTGGAGGCCCGAGACGAGAATCTCGTGGTACTTGTCTGGAGTGAGATCGAAGGCTGCCTTCCGCTGCAGATCATTCACGACCTGGCCATCGCCTGTATAGACGACAGCCACAAAATCCACGGTTCCATGGCGAATGCCATCCGGCGTCTGCGTCAGGCTGATGCGGTGGGCATCGGCCTCGAACAAGATTGTGTAATTGCGAAACGGCTTGTGCTGCCACTCTGGTTTGAGGAAGTTGTCGGGCGGCAGGGGCGCATCTTTGCCCAGTTTCTCCGCGGCCGGGTCCGCTTCGATTCTTGCCGCAAAGACAATCTCGGTGGGTGGAACGGCTCCCAAGGCCAGGGCCGCACTAAAGCCTCCGGAAGACGAGTGATGCACCTCGGCGCCGAGAGCCTCGTCGGCCGCGGACTGATTCGCATCCGGCGCTGCCGCAGGTGGTTGGGCCGCGCTCTGCGCATTGCTGCCCGATGGCGGCGCCGGATTCTGCGCATCGCCGGCCAGCTGCGATCCTGCGTTTTGCGGTTGCGAAGCACTTTGCTGCTGCGCTGCCTGTTCTGCCCTGCGCTTCTCGAGATTTTCGATTCCTCTCTCTTCGCGCTTATCGAGGCTGTAAGCGAAGTAGCCCTGTTTATGCTGCAACTGAACTTCGGGCTGGTCGACCGTCACCTTTACGTGGCGCAGTTCGCCATTCCATTTGGTGTTGGTGGTCGAGTAGGCAATGGTGTAGTAAGTCGATGTGGAATTCACCACGTCGGTAATCACGCGCGTGAAATCGTTGGTGTCGTAGTAGGCCTTGCCGCCTGTCTGTGCCGCGACGCGATCCATATTTTCGTGGCTCACAAAGGGTGAGCCGGGGTTGATGCCGCCGCGCCGTCCGCCCATGATCTCGGGAGCAAGTCCCAATCCGCGCGTGTCCACCGGATACACCGCAATGCGGCTCACCGTCAGCACATCGGTCAGGTCGGTAAGGTCGTCGCCGGTGCTGCGGACAGTGAGGCCGTCGCGGAAGGGATTGCCGAAGCCCATCCCCATGACCGTCATCGGCACCTGGCCGGTGAACCAAATCAGGTTCTTGCGGCCGGGAAATCCAGACAGATAGCTGCCCAACATCCGCATTCCGGCACGAAGATTCTCCATGAGTGCACGGCGATACTGTGAATCGCCCCCGTAAGAGCGCGGCGCCGCAGTGGGCTGCGTCATCGACACCGAATCGCGCTTGCTCTCGGCTGCGGCAAGCAGGACCTTCGGGTCTGAGGTGAATCCCTGGATCAGCCGCATCTCGGTATCGAGCTGGAAGATGGCGACCGGAGGGCCCGGCTGCATGTGCTTCAGATAGTTGATGAGCTGCGCCCGCATCTCCATCTGCGCACTTGGGGGCGAATCCATAGAGTCGAGCAGAAGAACGATGGAAGCATTAGTATTGCGCACCGGCGTGTAGTTAGTGAAAGTGTTGGGCGGCAGCGCCGGCGTGGCAGCCAGCTTGTCCAAGTCGGAAGCGGACAGGGCGTGGTGCTCGTCGACCCTGCGGATAACCTGCGGTTCGCCTTCTTCGCTCAACGAAAAGTTTGCGGCTTTGAGGCCAGCGACAGGCCGGCCGGTCTTGTCGGTCGCCAGCACGTCCAGCAGCACCTCGCGCGTAGTGACCTTCAAGGTCGGCGCGCCCGGCGGCGGCGCGGCGATGCTCGGCGAGGCCTGCGGAGCCGGCCCAGGCGGGGGGGCGGGTTGATTCGTCGGCGCTTGGGGAGCCTGCGCGGCGTGTAGCGAAAGAGCAAAAAACGCGACAACCAGCAGACTGGCGGCCACCAGAGCAATTCTTCGCTCGGGACAAACAGGAATCGGCAGCATCAAGTTGCCCTCGAGTTTTGAGGATAGAGGGTGAGGAGCCTTAGAGGAAGAGCTTTTCGGCCGATGCTAGTGGAAGCCCCGGGAATTCAAAGCAAATAAAGGACTTGCAAGAAGCGGCCCCGGCTGGTCCCGGTTCGAATGCAGCATGACTGCGCCGGCTGTGCACGAGCCACCGTTCGGCCGGCTCGCCGAGCTATCAGGCGCTCACCAGGCTCCGCTCTGCAACGAGACCGTTTTCCACCCGGGCGCGCAGATACTCTTTATGAAAATCACTCCACTGCGCCTGTTTACCGAGGACGCCCACTTTCGCTGCATGCAGCTCATCGAGCTCCGCGTCGCGGTTCACGAGAGCCTGATCCACTCCGCTGGCGATGACGTCCGCGCAATGTACGGCCGTAAGCGGAGAAAACTTTGCCTCTCCGATTGCCGAGGGGTGGTGGTGAAGCTCCACGGCCTGGATGATCGCTGCCGGCAGCCCCCATACGCTCATCAAGTAGGCTCCGATTTGCTCATGCGTGCAGCCAAGGTACTTCATTTCAGCTTCGCAAAACCTCAGCGAAGTGCCGTCGAGATTTTGAATTACGCGACGGTAATCGTTTGGCAATTCGGCCAATAGAACGATTTTGCCGGCGTCATGAATCAGGCCGGTGGTGAAGCTATCCTCTGCAATCGCTTTGTTTCTTGTTTCTGAAAGAGCAATGCGATGTGCGAGGGATGCTACCGAAACACTATGGTCCCACATCGCCGGGAAAAAAGCCGCGGTGACAGGGTTGCGATTGAACTGCGAGAACACATGAATCGAGAGAGTGAGACTGCGGACGGTCTCAGCGCCGATCAGCGACAGAGCCTCGTGCAGGCTCGACACCCGGCCGTGAGCAGCCATGAAAGCGGAGTTGGCAAGCTGCAGAATCTTTGCGGCCATACCCACGTCTTTGGAGATGATCTGCTCAATCTGCCCCAGCGAAGTGTTCTCTGACCGTAGAGCGGCAGTCAGGTCGTTGTAGAGCGCAGGCAGGCTGGGGATGGAGCGCACGCGCGCGACAATCGACGCCAGTGGCTGATTGCGCAGCAGATCGCGGCTGGCGAAGGCCTGGTTGAGCCTGTCTTTCAGCTCCTGAAGGTTGCATGGCTTCGACAGGAACTGGTGCGCGGGCACAACCGAGCGCAACACCACCTCCTTGCTCGATTGACCCGAAAGAACGATCCTGACCAATTCGCCGTGGCGCTCTTTCACCTGCTCCAGCAGTTGCACGCCGTCCATTGATGGCATGCGCATGTCGCTGATGATGGCGTCGAAGGGCTCGCGATCGAGAGCTTCCAGGGCGGCGGCGCCATTGCAGACAAACACCATCTCCCACTCATTCCTCATCGACCAGAGAGCGCGTCTCAGGCCATCGAGAACCATCCGCTCGTCATCGACAAACAGCAGGCGCTTGCGCATCGTTCTCCTTTCCGGCTGCGGCTCTCGAATGGGCAGCTCAAAGGATGCCTGATTGAGATCGGCGTCGGGCTTGTCGGCGGAGCCGGGATGGGAAAACTCTTTCATGGCGCGGAATCAACAGATGCGCAAAAATCCCAATGCCCGTTACAGGTGAGCGCGAACGGGGCCGGCGGTCCGGCACGTCTGCACGGCTTATCGGCAAAAGCCGGCGTGCTTTCAGTCTGCGCTCGCCAATGGCTTTGGCGCCAAAACCGCTCGGATCTGCCGCTGGGACGGCCAGGAGTATCCTCATCCGTCCCGGCGCACAACATCCGAAATGCTGCGCGCCTTCGGCGCAGTACCCGATGCCGTGCCCGACTTGCCGTTCCGACGGCGGTGTTGGAGTATGGACAGTGGCGGCGAGGGATCGAACCGCAAACGGAGAAAGACATGGCGACCGAGATCAAGTTTGGCACTTCGGGCTGGCGGGCAATTGTGGCGGATGGGTTCACGCTGGCCAGTATTCGGCTGGCCACCGCGGGAATCGCCGCCTATGTGAAGACGCTGCCTCAGCCACACCGCGTGCTCCCACCCCAGGAAGCAAAGACCGCTTCCCGGGGACCCCGGGTGCTTGTCGGCCGCGATCCTCGGTTCCTGGGCGAGACCTTTGTGGCTGAAGCCGCGAAAGTGCTCGCCGGCGCAGGGGTCACGCCGATCGTGATTCCCGAGGCTGCGCCCACTCCGGCCATTGCGTATGCGGTGCGAACTCTCAAGACCTCAGGCTCGATCAACTTCACCGCGTCGCACAATCCGCCGGAGTACAACGGCATCAAGTACTCCACGCCCGACGGTGCGCCTGCATTGCCCGAAGCTACGAAACAGATTGAGGCGGCGATCGAGAAGATTGCAGGTGAAGGAGGCGGCCACGATGTTCCCAGCCCGCTGGAAAGCGCTGACAATTTTGAGCGAGTCGATGTCAAGCCGGCATTCTTGAAGCGGATCGCCGAGTTGGTGGATCTGAAAGCCATCGCCCAGTCGGGCATCAAGGTGGTTTACGACCCGTTCTGGGGCGCGGGGCGCGGCTACACCTCCGATCTTCTGCGCGAGAGCGGCACGAAGGTCGAAACCGTGCACGACTATCGCGATGTCATGTTCGGCGGCCATGCGCCGGAGCCTTCAGATGAATTGCTGGGCGACGCCAGAAAGAAGATGAAAGAGATGGGCGCGGCGCTGGCCATTGCCACCGACGGCGACGCCGACCGCTTCGGCGTGGTGGACGGCGATGGAACGTTCATCCAGCCGAATTACATCATCGCGCTGCTGTTCGACTACCTTGTGGAGACCCGCGGCTGGAAAAACGGCGTGGCCAAGAGCGTGGCCACCACCAACCTGATCAATGCACTCGCCGAACACCACAAGGTTCCGCTTTACGAGACGCCGGTCGGGTTCAAATACATCGGCGCGTTGATTGACGAAGATAAGATCGCCATCGGCGGCGAGGAATCGGCGGGGTTGACCATTCGCGGGCACGTGCCGGAGAAAGACGGCGTGATCGCCGGGCTGCTGGTGACCGAGATGGTGGCCACGCGCGGCACGAGCATTGGCGAGCAATTGAAGAGGCTGTTTGCCAAGGTTGGTTCCTATTACCCGGTTCGCGAGAACTTCCACTTGACCGCCGAGCAGAAGGCCGCGTTCACTAAGAAGTTGGCGGCCGATCCTTCGGACCTAGGCGGGCGCAAGGTCGTCGAGGTTGTCAGGACTGACGGGCTCAAGTTGATTCTGGACGACGGATCGTGGGTTTGTTACCGGCTCTCGGGAACGGAGCCGGTGGTCAGGGCTTACACCGAAGCGCGCAACGAGAAAGATATGCAGGCGCTGCGAGCCGCGGCCGAAAAGTTTGTGTTGAGCTAGTTCCCGATCTGAGGTTCGTAGTCAAAACACGGCTGTCATCCCGAGCGGAGATCGCGTAAGCGATCGGAGTCGAAGGACCTGCATTTAGGAACCTCGGATCACTACACCAGCGATCAACGAACCATGACCAACCCGAGTCTCCAATCCGAATTGGCAACCAAAAAGCCTCTTTCCCTCCGCGAAAAGCTGATGGCGCACGCCCATCAATGGTGGCGCCCGGCAGGAACTGTGGTTGCGGTGCTTCTGGCCCTTCTGCTCACCTGGCATGTCATCCACGGGCAGCACGGATTGTCGGTGTGGCAACAGAAACGTGCTGAGGATCGCGCCTTGCAGCGGGAGATCGAGCAGTTAGAGCAGGAGAACTCCCAGATGCGCCAGCAGGTCGACCGGCTCAAATCCGATCCCGAGGCCATCGAGCGCGAAGCGCGGGAAAAGCTGCACTACGCCAAGCCCGGCGAAGTGATTTACGCGCTGCCCGAGAAGCCGGCGAACAACCCCGGCAAATAATCACCTCGCCTCCTCCGAATGAGCCTCTTTGGCAGCCATCTCCCCGCTGCCGTCAAAGAGTTGCGACTTATTACTTCCTCGAAAGTCGTACCGGGGCGCATCAAGTTGGTGATTCATGAGCCCAACGGTCAATGCGAAACTAGGGCCAACTTAAGCAATCTGAAGCCCGCTGATGTCCTAGCCCAAAATGGGAGCGCATCAGCGGGCTTCGTTTGTCTGGCCACTCTGCATCATCGGTCAGGATTCTCGGCGCGCTTCGACGCGCCACGTTTGCCACTAATCCGGTCAGACCGCGGCTGTTGGTAGATGTGCGAGGCTGGGGAGAGGTTGCTTTCTTTAACGAACATTTTGCATCTCAAGAATTTGCTCGCAACTCTTATCGCCAGCAATCTCTCCGGGAGGAAGCGCAGTGCCCACAACTTTGACGCCCGATCAGATGAAGTCGAAGGTCCGCAGCCATTTTGAAGACTTCGTGAATCGTCGCAAGGCCGAAGTGATTCGCGAGAATATGACCGCGGACTTCTACGACCACGATGGCCCCGGCGGCAAGCCCACCGGTGTGGCTGGCGACGAGGAGATGATGCGCACGATGTATCAGCTGTTCCCTGACCTGCACATCGCCATCGACGAGATGATTGCCGAAGGTGACCGCGTTGTCTGCCGGAACCGCTGGCTCGGCACCAACGCAAAGACAGGGCGCAAGATGGAGTTCCACGGCTTCGTCGAGTGGCGGTTTGAAGGCGACAAGATTGCCGAGCGCTGGGCGACAGTAACCCCGCCGGCCGAAATCCCCTAAAGCCGGTGGTCAGCAGGGGTGCGCTCCCGGAGGGAGCGAGGAAGTTAGCCCAAGGGCGAAGTCCTGGGAACAGAACGAAACAACTACCCAAGCCCCGTAGGGGCGGCGGAGGCGCACGCAAATCTCCCACGCGCTGTCATCCTGAGCGAATGACCTGTCATCCTGAGCGGGTTTTGGTGCACTTTTTGCACCAATACGAGTCGAAGGACCTGCATTTATACGGCTGCCATCCTGAGCGGAGTTCGGCGCGCCTCGCCCCAAACGAAGCCGAAGGATCTGCGGTTGGCAGGTGGCCCCGATCCCCACGAAGAATCCTAGCCACTTAAGGGCGTGCCCCCGGTTGAGGGTGCCCCCGGTCCCTTGCTCTTGGGGACCGGGGAGGTAGGCGAGTCAGAAAAAAGCCAGCGTACTCTTCGATGTTAACTCATTCAGAATCAACAAAAACACCCTCAAACTCGCGGTCGAAAACGGCGATTTTCAGCGGAAAGTGCGGCCACACAACCGTGGCGACACAAGCGCAGCTGGGGGCGGCACGTTTACCTCGCCCCCCTGCGTCCGGTGCTAGCGAGAAACAGCAGGAGCACTCCAACCGCGAGCGCAATTCCGATAAGGACCGACGAGGGCTGAAGCAGCAACCCCATGAGCCAATGGAGCCATTCAGGTAGTCGAAGCACAAACGATTATCGCATCGCCTGGCGCCATGGTGCACCGAGTATTCACACCAATCCGTGAAAGCGCCCGGGTTTCAGGCGCGGTCAAAAGTCGATGTGCGCGCGCACCGTGTAGACGTATACCGGGCCGCGATCCTTGTTATAGCCAGGATGATCGATCTCGGAGCCGCCGGCCATCATGTAGTATCCGCGCCAAAGATGGACGTTGTAATACCACTCGAAAATATCTTCCCGCGCATAGGTTAAGCCGCCGTCACCCAGCAGAAAACCCAGTCCGCCGTAGTGCAGATAGTTCTGGTGGTCGCGCTTGATGGCGTTGCTGACAAACGCGACGCCGATCTTATCGTTGGTTCTGTGCCACTGGTGGCCGGAGTAATCGCCGCCGAAGAGGACGGTTTGGCCCACTTCGGAATAGGCGAAGGATTCGTGCTGATCCTCGTTCCAGCCGAAACGGCCGAAGAGCCGCAGATGGTCGGTGACCTCCTGCTCGGTGTTTAGTCCGAACCCGTACTTCACGTTGCGGAATCTCTCGCTCAGCGTGATATCGGGCGTTGCGACCTCGCCGTCCAGATATTCCTCCACTGCTTGGCGATAGTCACCCATGTGGGCATGGTTCAGATAGCCGAGCACGCGCACCGCACCCTGCCGCTTGGGATCGAGCAGCCAACCAAATAGCCCTTTGCGCACCTCAAACTCCCAGTTCTGGCCGTTGGCACGCCTAAAGTCCCAGACGAGATTGATGCCATTGGCAACCGTGGGCATGGCAGCAATGCCATAGCGCGCCGACCATACTTTGTCGTCGTATTCCAAGATGCCGCCGACGGTGTAGCCACGCGTATCGGCCGCGTAATCCCACGCGCCGTTGTTATCGACTGTCCAGTTGGTGAATTGCAAATGGCTGTCTGTCCCGACGGAGTTGACGTCGAAGGTGTCGGGCAGGGTCATCTTGCCAAGGCGCACCTCAAACCGGCGCGCAGGCACCTTGGTGGCTAGCGCCCATGGCCCGCGATCCTGATCGGTCATGTCGCCCGTCAGGCCGAGAATCTGGTGAATCTCGCCGCGGGCGAGATACGGAGAGATGCTCAGGTTGGGGTTGCGCACTACGTCGAGGTTGGTGTCGCCGGCCAGTCCCAGCGCCTGCGATATCCCACGTCCGCCGGCGTTCTCAAAATCGACGATGAGATCGGTGTTGAAGCGCGTGTTCGCGTGCCATTGATAGCCCAGATAAAGAGTGGCAACCTCAGACGCCTTGTATTCGAAGATGTCGCGGAGGCTGTTAGTGCCTTCATAGGGAGACTGGAAATGCCCGTGCGATTGAAAAATGCTGTTGGCCTGACCTGAGATCCAGTAAGGAGCCGTCTCGGAATGCGGAAACATGGTGAGCATTTCGGCTTCAGGCGGAGCTGCCGGCAGCTCTGACTCTGAGCTCCGCTGCGAAGACACATCGGATCCGGCGTCATCAAATGCGAATTGCAATGGGCCGATCCTCGAAGCCGGCGTGGGCGCGTCGGGCAATCTCGCACGATCTTGCGCGCTGGCCAATGGAATAGCGGCCAGGAGAAGTATCGGAATGAGAGCGCGCGTGGTCATCGTTACCGAGTCCGTGAGAGCCCCAAGTAAGTGAGACTAGCAGGCGTTTATTTCAATTTGTAGAACAGGGCAGCAGCCTACAGGGGATCAAAGTGCCTATCGGCTCTGCGGCGCCCCCCTTGGAGCAGCCGTACGGCGCGAGAGCATTGGCGGGCGCATGATTCAACGGCTGCTGCATTGGAATGGGCCGCCGACGCCGGATTTGCGGGCGCGGCATAGAATGGATGCAAGGCAGCGATACCCCCTCTCCGTAGATACCATACCCTGGGTGGGTATTGTCAAATGAAGATCGTGTGAATGCGGAGGGTTACTATGTCGCACCAGGATCGGGAAAAAGTGAAGTTGCTGCAGCGGCTGAGAAAGGTGCGGGGCCAGCTTGACGCCGTGGAGCGCTCCCTTGCATCGGACGAAGACTGCGGCGGCCAGCTGATGCTGCTTGCCGCAGTGCGCGGGGGTGTGAACGCACTGATGGGCGAGGTGCTCGAGACACACATACGCTTTCACCTCGCCGATGGAGCCAAGGAGCAGATCGCGCCCGAACTGGCCGAGGATTTGATCGACCTGGTGCACGCGTATTTGAAGTAACTTTTCAGCGACCCTCACAAGGCGATGCACCTGGCGATCGCAGACTCGCGGAATATGCGAGTTCACGGTTCATTTGCAGCCGCTATTGCAGGCGGTGCAAGACACCGGCCAGATCGAGCACGTGATAGCCGAGCATCAATGTCATCGCGATCAGGTAGGCGCGCAGCACTGTGAGGGAGATGCGGACGGCGGGAGTCATGGCGATGTGGCCCAGCCCATCCGTCGAGCATTTCTGCTCGGGCGCGTCGTCGAGCGGGTGAATCACTCGGAAATATTCGGGAGCGCATGAACTCTGCATGGTTGCCATATATCACCGCAGATGCAGCCCGTACTGGCCGCCGGCCTGCATATAGGTGGAGACTGCGCCGGCATCGTTGTCCGCTTCCATCACGATCAGGCCAGGGCCGAAGACCATGAGGAAGGTGAGCAGATGCTTCTGCCAGGAGCGCCGAACCAGCACGCCGTCGATTGGCATTACGGCGATCTGGGTTTCAGGTTCTGCTACGCGCACAGGTACATCCTCCCCGCTTCATCCGCGGGGGATGCAGTGTTGAGGGCTTGCGGGGTCTGGGCTGCAGCCCAAATGCAAGCCAACGGCCTCTTCGCGTCGCCCGTCGGCACCCAGGTGCAGCTCAGACGTACGGTTTTCCGGATCACGTGGAGCTTGTTGATCATGGTTCCTCCTCGGGACAGTCCGGGTACGAACCCGTGACCGGACGGGCAAAGGCGCAATCCGGCCAGCGAATTGGTGCGATGGACTGTGGGTTCGGGAGGGTGAGTCAGGCTATCAATTCCAGCGGCTCACGCGCTCAATTCACAGGTCATATGTCGTGAAGAGCGGTGAGGAAGTCGTCGATAGCTTGGCTAGGGGCGGTTTCCTGAGCGCTCATCACGGCACAGGAAAGAACTCCACATACTTGGGGGCTCTTGTGCGGATTTGTTGCTCATAAACTGATTTGCAACTCCTGCGCGGGCTAAACCCTACGCCGATATCCTTTTTACCATACCCCGATAGGGTATTGTCAACCCGAGGGCGGGATTTTCTTTCGAGAATTTTAAGAACCAGTTTCGAGGTCTTCTTTCAACCACCTCGCGGCGAGTTTGGGATGGCATCCTTCACGGGGTACTCGGGCAGACGCCGATCTTGTCGATCGTCTCCGGTTCGGTCCCCTCGGTGAAGATGGCTCTCGTATAAGAGCCCGGCGACGGCAACTGGTCCGGAATCGCGAAAGATGGGAAAAGATTGGGTGGTCCGACAAGCTGGATAGAGCGCCGCTGAGAAACCTCGCTGCCGGGTCTGCCGAAGAGCGCCGTGAGCGAGTTCTTATCCTTGTCCCTGTCGATGATGAGATCGACCGCCCAATGCATGCGCGTAGCAAAATAGACATCCGGGCTGACGAGGGGCGTGCCGCCATTCAAGCTGATGAAGCTGCGCATGCCGAACTCGTTGCCGGGCGGCGTGAGGTCGAGATCGACTTGATTGGGTGAGGTCTGCAAGCGGAGCCGCGAATGTGTAAATCGACAGCAGCGCACGCCACTGGATCCGCGGCGTGCGATTTTCTCAGGCTGGCGCCTCAGCAACTGATTCCGGCTTTGGCCAACGCGTCTTTCAGCCCCTTCATACTCACGCGACTTGAGGCCTCGGGCGTTCCCCCACCCGTCCAGTGCGTCTCCAGGCTCACTGCGTAGTGATAGTCGTCGCGCCTGAATGCGCGAAACTGGCCCACCCAATCGATGATGCCGCCGCCCACCGGCGCCCACTCGAACTTGCCGTCGGACTTGCGAATCGTATCCTTGCAGTGGCAGTGGCCAATGCGATGCTCGGGCAGCAGGTTGTAATCGTCCGGGTACGGCGTGTCGCCGGGGAAGGTCGCCGAGTTGCCCGGATCCCAGTTAAGCATGAAGTTGGGTTCGCGAACTTCCGCTAGTAACTCCGCTGCTTCTTTGCCGCTGCCGGTGTTGCACGCCATCTCGTTCTCGAGCAGGAGAATGAGATTGTTCTGCGCGCAGATCCGCGCTGCCTGGCGCAGCTTGTCGTTGATCGCCGCACGATAAGGCTTGGGATCGTCGAGACGCCAAAAATCGAAGCAGCGGATGCGATCGGTCTGGAAGGCCTTGCAAAGATCGATGCAGCGCCGGAGCACGGCATCCTGCCGATCGAAGTCGGAGTGAGCGTGAAACTCATCGCGGCGCGGCCCTTCTTTCGAAACCGGCGCGCCAGGCCAGTGCACCTTGAACAGCGGACTAGCGATATCGGTGACGCGCAGCTTGTATTTTTCGAGAATCTGCCGCGCGCGTTCGACCTCGTCTGCATTCAGATCGGTCGCGTTCTTGCCCCACATGCCTCGGATTTCGATCCAGCTCAGGCCAAAGTCGTTCGCGGCAACCGAGCACGCGTGGTCGAAATCGTCGGAGATTTCATCGTTAATCACAGAGAGACGAAAGGTACAAGCAAAACCGGCGTGAGCCGCGCGCGGCACAGCGGCGATTGCGCCAGCGCTTGCGAGTCCGGCAAGAAATCCTCGGCGTGAGGGTGTCATGAAAGTTCCTCCAAGCTGACGGCCTTCACCAAACAATGAAAAACAGTCGGTAGAACGTTGGCAGATTCGAGAATGGCGGTTGCTGCGCCCTATCCAGATTTATGACCAAGAAGGTAGATGCGATTAGCCCGAGCACCATTGCTGGCCGCAGCGTGCGATGGTTGATCTTCTGTATCTTGCGGCCGAAGATAAATAGGACCGTCGAAATGGCAATAGGCCATACGAGGACTCCAAGGAAGAGAAGTCGCGATTGAATCGAAAGACCAGCGGCTTCGTCAACTCCCCACAGCCCTAGGCCATAGACACCCTCCCAAAATACATTCAATAGCTTGAGGCCGCCTGGGAAAGTACAGTAAGGGAGAAAAACGCCCAAGAAGCACGGCCAGAGACAAAACCACAGAGGAAACAATTTCGTTCGCATCTCCGCCTCCGCGAGGACGTAGGGCGGCCCATTTTACGGCGGTCGTCGAATCTCATTCCGCTTGCGGCTGCGATTGCAGATCGCCGAGTGGGGCAGCTTGTTATCGCGCGACTAGCGCCCCAACCGCTCCCGACAGAAATCTAATTACGCGGATAATCTTTTGTCTGACC
>Ga0187855_10001507_pt1 | contig 18418 bp, 13 predicted proteins | sample June2016WEW_8_10_2_FD_132969 | JGI IMG/M metagenome (GOLD analysis project Ga0187855, IMG submission 132969) | Peatland microbial communities from SPRUCE experiment site at the Marcell Experimental Forest, Minnesota, USA - June2016WEW_8_10 | ecosystem: Environmental > Terrestrial > Soil >...
ACCTTCGCGCGATTTCCGCGAATCCACCGTGGCAATGTCAGCCAGTGGATTCGCTATGAAGGCTACGAGCATTTCGAACAAGCTCGCAAACACGGCCGCGGCGTTCTGTTTGCCACCGCGCACCTGGGCAACTGGGAACTGAGCGCTTTCGCGCATGCGCTGATGGCCGCGCCGATGCGCGTGGTGGTGCGGCCGCTCGACAATCCCAAAATCGACGCGCTCGTCGAGCGGCGGCGCATGCGCTCGGGCAACCGGCTGATCGGCAAACGGGACGCCGCGCGCGGCATCCTGAAAGCGCTGCGGGAAAACGAGGCAGTCGGCATACTGGTGGACCAGAATGCATCACTTGAAGAAGGCACATTCGTCGACTTCTTCGGCGTGCCTGCGTGCGCGGGGACCGGCTTTGCCAAGCTGGCGGCGCATAGCGGCGCTGCTGTGATTCCGGGCTTCGCTCTGTGGCTGGAGAATGAACAGAAGTACGCGCTACGGTTTTATCCGCCGGTGGAGATGACCGGCGACGCCGAGCGCGATACGCGGGAGCTGCACCGCCAGTTGGAGGCGGTGATCCGCGAGTATCCCGATCAGTGGCTGTGGATTCATCGAAGGTGGAAAACCAGGCCGCCCTGCGAGGCGGTACACGGCCCGGCGCGGGTAACGGATCGGCCCAGCAACCCTCGCCGCCCTGTCACCGGGTGATGTTGGTCAAGAGCGAAATGATCGGACCTGCAACATAGGCCGCGGTAGTGTTCGCGAGTGCGAGATCCGGCTTGCCGTCACCGTTGAAGTCGCCTTGTACGACACCGAACCCGAGATATGGCAGCGAAATTGTGCCCGCCGTACCATATCCCACTAGATAGTAAGTGACCTCTGGTTCAAACGCACCGTCGCCGTTCCCCAGGAGCACGGCGACGTTGTCGGCGGTAGCATTTGATGTAACGGCGTCCAGCTTCCCGTCTCCATTGAAGTCGCCAATTAATATCCAGGTAGCTTGCACCTGTGCGGAGAGAGGATAATTCACGGCTGGCTGGAAAGTACCGTTGCCGTTACCGATCATCACCGTGACATTGCCGCCCGCGGCCACCGCCAAATCCGGTCTTCCATCGCCATTCAGATCCGCGATTGCAACCGACGTAGGACCGCCTCCGGCGACCGGATAGGAAAGGCCTAACTGAAAAGTCCCGTTACCGTTTCCGAGGAGCACGGAAATCGAATTTGAGCAGGCGATCACCAAATCCGGGTTTCCATCGCCATTCAGATCGCCGATGGCGGCAGTTACCGGTCCAAGACCGGCATTGTATCCAACTGGCGGCTGAAAGGTTCCATCCCCATTACCCAGAAATACGACAGCAGTGCCCGAAGCGTCGATCCCCACAATGTCGGCCTTAGAGTCAAGGTTGATATCTGCCACAGCGACGAAGGCGATGTGTTGACCTTGATACTCCGCGCGTGCGCTAAACGTGCCGTCTCCGTTTCCCAGCAGAACAAGAACGTAACCGTTGGTCAATGAAGCGGTCACTAGATCGGGTATGCCATCGCCATTGAAATCGCCCACGGCGACCGAGGCAGTTTGCCCGGCGGTGACCTGTATCGGCTTTTGAAACGTGCCGTCGCCATTGCCGAGCAAAATCGTCAAACCCTGGTTGCCCTCGGCGACGGCGAGATCCAGCTTTCCATCGAGGTTGAAATCGGCGGCCGCCAAAGTAGTACTGGGTGTGGGCACCGGCAACTTGCCGCTTCCGATGGGCTGTTGGAACCTGTCCGAAGCCGTCCCAAGCAGGATCGCAACGTTATCGCAGTAGGGATTGACAACCGCGAGATCGAGCCTTCCGTCCTGATTGAAGTCGCCTGTTGCGATCGAGACAGAAGCGCCGCCAGACAAGTACTTCGCCGCGGATTGAAACGTGCCGTCGCCCTTTCCGAATAACACAGATATTTGTTGATACGGGCTGTCGGCCCCGTTAACCACCGCTCCGCTGGTAACGAACAGATCCAGGTAACCGTCCCCGTTCAAATCGCGCGCGCCGATGAAATTGGCGCTGGAGCTCTGGCCGGAAGCGACATTCACCGCCGGCTGAAATGTCCCGTTGCCATTGCCGAGCAGGACCGAGATGGTGGAACCAGTGAGTGCGGCGACATCGGGCTTACCGTCCCCGTTGAAATCCCCCGCCGCAATCGCAGAAGGACCCGCGGACAGAATATAGTTGATGGCCGGTCGAAAGGTGCCATCGCCATTTCCCAGGAGCAGCGAAAAAGTGCCGGAACCGCTATCGCTGACAACCAAATCCGGCTTCCCGTCCAGGTTGAAGTCTTGAACGGCGGCGAAGGTGGGAGTCAGATCCACCGCGAAGAACGTAGCCCGTTGAAAGGTTCCGTCTCCATTGCCTAAGAGTACGGCGACATTATTGGACCCTCGATTCACCACGATCAGATCTACGTTGCCGTCTCTGTTAAAATCGCCAAAGCCGACAAATGCAGGGTTCGCACCCACTTCGTAACCGAACACGCTGTGGAATGTGCCATCGCCGTAGCCCAGGAGCACGGCCACAAATCCCCCGCTTTCCGAGCTGTCCGGCGACACCACCACGATGTCCAGATTCCCGTCGTGGTTCAAATCTTGCACGCCTATCGATGTGCAAGGTTGGCATAAGGCTTTATGGCTAGTCGGCGGTTGGAAGGTACCGTTTCCATTCCCGAGGAAGACAGAGACAGCTCCATCGCTGTTGGCGATCGCCAGATCCGGCTTACCGTCATTATTGAAGTCGCCGGATGCCACGGAGGTGGGGCTGCCGTACCCGCCGGTGGCAAACTCTCTGGGAGCGTTGAACAGGACCGTTTGTCCCGAGGCGAGCACACCCCAAAAGGCAGCCTTCGCCGTGAAGACAGCGATAACGAAGTGGCGGATCATGGTCCATTCTTAGCCCCATCAGCTCGGATGTCAAGGAATGTCAAGCACAAGCAGTACTGTAGCTTGCATGGGTGTAGGAAGGCCACCTGTGCCGCCTCACCGTCAAAACTTGGCGGCCTTCGCGGGCCAAGGTATCCGTAATCAGTTCCGCGCCGCAAGCCAATACGGCGCACTATTAGAGCCGATTGCCGTACAACACCCCGGGCATGCGTCTTTCTCGCCTACGGCGCCGGCGACGAATCGCCAGGCCTCGTTCCACGTGTAGTATTCTGAAACTGAGCCTTCTCGTGTTCCAGCTCAAGGGTTCTCCCTTGCACAGCAGCGTGTTTGCACTGGCCCTCACGGCTCTGGCTGTGCTCATCTCCCTGCTATTGCGGCCGCTGCTAGAGCCGAACTTCTTCCTGCCTTTCCTGATGGCGGTGTTCTGTAGCGCCTGGTACTACGGGCACGTTGGCGGATTCACGGCGACCGTGCTCTGTACAGCCGCGCTGGCATCCTTTCTGGTCGAGATTCGCGCGCCGTTGTACGCCGGCGGCGCGAACGTAATGGCGTTTCTAGCTATCTCCGTGGCGGCCACCGGGCTGATTTCCGGATGGCATACCAGCCGCAGTATGCTGACCGCTACGCTCTCGAGCATCGGCGATGGTGTGCTGGCTACGGATCGCGAGGAGCGCATCACCTTTCTCAATCCCGTGGCCGAGGCGTTGACCGGATGGCGAGGCACCGAAGCCCTGGGCAAGCCGCTCGACAAGGTGCTTCGCGTGATCGAAGAAGCCAGCCGCGAACCGGCGGCCAGCACGGTACGGGAGGCGATGCGAACGCTTACGACCGCGCATAATGACGGCCAGGTCCTGCTGATCGCCAGAGACCGTACCGAGATCGGTATCGAGTTGAGCGCCGCGCCCCTGTGCGATGAACGCGGGAGACTGCAGGGCGCCATCGTGGTGTTTCGCGACGTTACCGGCCGGCGCCAACTCGAAGAGCAACTCAGCCACGCGCGCAAGATGGATGCCGTGGGCCGCCTGGCGGGAGGCGTGGCAGGCGACTTCAACAACGTGCTGACCGTGATCGCCGGCTATAGCGACTTGCTGCGCGCGCAGATTCCCGCCTCCAGCCCGCTGCGGCATTTCGCCGACGAGATCCTGTACGCCAGCGAGCGCGCGGCTGGCCTGACGCGGCAGCTTCTGACGTTCAGCAGCGGGCAAGCCGCCCAGCCCAAAACGACGGACCTGAATGCCGTGATCGCCGGCATGGAACCGATGCTGCGGCGATGGCTGGGTGAATCCGTGGACCTGATTGTGCTGCCGGGACCCTCGTTGGCGCACGTGAATTTCGATGGCTCCATGGTGCACCAGGCCATCATGAACCTGGCCACCAACGCGCGCGAAGCCATGCCCAACGGCGGCAAATTGGTGATCGAAACTGCCAATGTGGATCTGGAGGAGGCTTCCGCCCAGAAGGCCGGCGTGAAGCCAGGCGCGTACGTCATGCTGGCGGTGAGCGACACGGGCTGCGGGATGGATGCCGGCACGCGCTCGCGGCTGTTCGAGCCGTTCTTCACCACCAAAGAACCAGGCAAAAACAGCGGGCTGGGACTCTCCCTGGTCTACGGCACGGTCAAGCAGGCCGAGGGGAACATCACGGTTTATAGCCAGGTCAACTGTGGCACTATTTTCGAAATTTACCTGCCCTGCAGCAAGGAGGAGGTTCCTGTCCCCGTCGTGCGGAAGCAGGGCGCCCGCAAGGGCTCGGAGACCATCCTGCTAGTGGATGACGAAGAGGGTGTGCGGAAACTGATGCAGGCGGTGCTGAACGACGGCGGCTACACCGTAATCGAAGCCGCCAACGGCAGCGCGGCGCTCGCCGCATACGAGAAGAATTCGCACAAGATCGACCTTGTGCTCACCGACGTGGTCATGCCCCAGATGAGCGGAATGGAGCTGGGCGAGCGGCTGGCCGAGAAGAATCCGGATCTGCCGCTGCTGTACATGTCCGGATACCGCGATAGTCCGGTCAACAGCCCGCCGGGCCAGCCCGCCAAGGCTTTCTTGAATAAACCGTTCACGCCGGACACGCTGCTGGCCAAAGTGCGCGAGGTGTTGGACGCGCGCGTGGCGTAAGGCGAGCGCGGGCGCGGCGACACGGCGATCCTTCTGCGGCTGGCCCTCGAAAGTGGCCCGTGCGAGCCCCGCGCGGCCCGGTATCGCCATCGGCGAGACCGGAGACCTGAAAACCGTTGTCCACTTGCGCGGAAAAGGCTAAACCTATACCGGACCGCGCCCGAAGTAGCTATTATGAACTTAACGGATCACAAGACATTGGCAAGCCAGCTACTTGACCACGCGGACGCGGTACGTCGCGAAGTCGCCCCCCGGCTCGCGCTGAAACGGAAATCCGAACTCGGCCAGTTTATGACGCCAGCACCCGTCGCCCGGTTCATGGCCTCGCTTTTTCCTCCAGCAACGCTGCAAACGTGCCGCCTGCTCGATGCCGGCGCCGGCATAGGTGCTCTTACCTGCGCGTTCCTTGACCGCTGGAGCGCCGCCGTCGGGCTAGATTTTCAGAATGTAGAAGTGGAGGTACACGAAATCGATACCCCGCTCCGGGCGCATCTTGAAATCGCCTTGGCGACCTATGCCGAAAGGTTGCCCCTCACCTACCAGGTCTTTCCCGGTGATTTCATCCTGGAGGCAGCGTGCAGGCGAATGCGGACCTCCCGCCGCTTCACGCACGCCATTCTGAATCCCCCCTATAAAAAGATCAACAGCGCGTCGGAACACCGCCTCATCTTGCGGCACGCCGGCATAGAGACTGTTAACCTCTATTCGGCTTTCGTCGCCCTCACGCTCACTTTGATGCAACCGGGTGGCCAACTCGTGGCCATCATTCCCCGAAGTTTCTGTAACGGACCTTTTTACCGACCCTTCCGCACGTTTCTCCTACGGCATGCAGCTCTCATGCATATCCACCTGTTCGCATCCCGGTCCAAAGCTTTCAAAGACGACGACGTGCTCCAGGAGAACGTCATCATACGGCTTGAGCGCGCCGGCAGCCAGGGCAACGTGACCATTTCAAACTCGGGCGACGAAACCTTCGCCGACCTCTCGACGCACGAGCACCCCTTTGACCGGATCGTCTTTCCCGACGATCCGGAGCAGTTCATTCACGTGCCGACATCACTTGGGCGCAACGCCATCGAGCTCGCCCCCGAAATCCGTTTTTCCCTGCAGGATATCGGCATTAGCGTTTCCACCGGGCCGGTTGTGGATTTCAGGTTGCTGGAGCACATTCAGCAGAAACCGACGACCGGAACCGTTCCCTTGCTCTATCCGGGCCACTTCATCGGCTGCGCCGCGCAGTGGCCCGGTGAGGGCATGAAGCGCGGCAACGCCATCAACTTGAACGCCGCCACGAAAAAATGGCTCTACCCCAACGGATTTTATGCCGTGGCGCGACGTTTCTCTGCGAAGGAGGAGCGCCGCCGCATCGTGGCGAGCGTGGTCACTCCCGCCGCCTTTCCGAATGCCTCTATGCTCGGCTTCGAAAATCACCTCAACGTCTTTCACGAAGACAAACACGGCTTGCCGGAAAGCCTTGCGCACGGCTTGGCGGCATTTCTCAACACTACCGCCGTTGATGACCATTTCCGCCGCTTCAACGGGCACACACAGGTCAATGCAACCGACCTGCGCCTAATGAAGTATCCCAGCCGCCAGGCGCTTATCGCTCTGGGAAAATGGGCGCGCGCACAGAGCCAGCTAACGCAGGCGATGCTTGACGACCAACTGAAGAAGCTCGCCGAATGAAAGATACAGGCCACATCGACAACGCGCACAAGGTCCTGGTTTCTCTGGGCTTGCCACGCCAGCAGCAAAATGAGCGTTCAGCGCTTTGCCTTCTGGCGTTGCTCGATCTCAGGCCCGACCGTACATGGGCGCAAGCGCAAAATCCGCTCATGGGCATTACGCCGATCATGGATTGGATTCGCGACCACTACGAAAAGAAATATGCTCCGAACACGCGCGAAACCGTTCGCCGGCAAACCATGCACCAGTTTGTTGACGCAGGTATCGCTCTTTACAATCCAGACAAACCCGATCGGCCCGTGAATAGCCCCGCCGCCGTCTACCAGATCGAACCTGCCGTGCCGGCACTCTTGCGGACCTTCGACACCAAACGATGGCACAGGCAGTTGACCGCTTACCTTGCGAAGCGGCAGACCCTTGCTGCGCAATACGCCCATGAGCGCAAGCAAAAACTCATTCCCGTGCAGATAGCGCCCGGTCAGAAGATCACCCTCAGCCCCGGCGAGCACAGCGACCTGATCCGCGTCATCATTGAGGACTTCGGCGCGCGTTTCGTCCCCGGCGGCGTGCTGATCTACGCCGGCGGCACCCGCGAGAAGTGGGGCTATTTCGACGCGGTGTTGCTTTCGAAAGTTGGCGTCAGCGTCGATACGCACGGCAAGATGCCCGACGTTGTGCTTTATTACCCGGAGCGCAACTGGCTCTTGCTCATCGAATCCGTAACCAGTCACGGCCCGTGGACGGGAAACGGCATGCCGAGCTTACCCGCCTTTTCTCCAAGGCGACCGCCGGGCTGGTTTACGTGACCGCGTTTTCCAACCGGGCCACCATGAGCCGATATCTGGGCGACATCGCATGGGAAACTGAAGTCTGGGTAGCCGACGCACCTTCGCATCTGATCCACTTCAACGGCGAACGTTTTCTAGGCCCCTACGCACCGGCCACCAATTTCGCCTGAACAAGCTCCCGTCCTCATTGAACTCGCGTGACTATCCCTCATCCCAATTTAGCTTCGCACTTGGGTAGTACAGAGAGATGGGGTTATCGCCAGATTCCGAATCCTCAAGCGCCCGCCTCACCTGATTAGCAACTTCAGCCGTATATGTTTGGATCTTTGGCATGAGGGTGTACGGATCGCGCGTCTCAATCGAAATGGTGCGGTATCCGTTCAGGTCGAACGGTATTTTAATCCACTGTCCGCTTGACCTGAACTGTAGGAAGTCGGGTGGTATGCCGTAGGCACAACTCATAGAACAAATTCGGATTGTGGAACGATAGATCGACGACCACTAGTCGCGCCTTCAAAATGTGCTCAATCACCTGCTTGCCGATCATGCCGGGCTTGCCCATTCTGATCGGCCGGCACTACCGTCAGACCGAACTCGGCCACGGCGGGCTTGATAATATACTCCATCAGGAAATCCGCGTGGCGACGATCCTCAGAATTCTCTTCTCCGATCGGCGAGATGTAGAAACAAATCTTCGCGAAATCCGCACTTCCCGATGCGCCTTCGCCCGTGGCCGCAACGGTTCCTCCCAGCCTTGTTGTCTCGCCCTGAGCTGCGGGCGCAAGCGATACTTCTTCGAGAGCCTGTTCAACCGGGATAACCCGTTCCGACCCACCAATCGCTTTGAGCAGGCCGAGAAACTTCGCGTTCAAGGTGAACTTGTCAATGCACTCTGCCTTCTCGTTCTATATTTGCCTCGGATAGATTATTGCTGCAACGAGGCTGCGTGCCCGGTGCACGTGCGCGATCTGCAAGGCGACCCTCCTGCATTGCCTGTGCGTGGACCACAAGCGGCTGACCCCAAGTTTCAGGGACGGCGCTTCCGCCTGGCCGATGTAGCCGGCAAAGTGGTCGCGCGGGCGTTAGCGCAGCGCGGCCGCGCCCCTAACGCGCCACGCCCATGTTGTGCACTGCCGTGATGCTGAGCACGGCAGCGGCAGCAAGATTCGCGGAGGCAACGTAAGGCGTGAGGTTCGGCGACTTGCGGACCACGTAGTGCTGCGCGGCCAGGCTGCCGGTCAGCACTCCCAGTTTGATCGCCAGCGATCCGTAGTTGAAGCGCTGCCCCGTACGCAACAGCGGGTTCGCTTCGCTTTTCCCCCAGGAACCGGCGATATCCGCGCCATTGGCGCCGGCCAGCAGCGCCTCGCTCACGTGCCAGACGGCGCGCCAACGCGACGGCCTTTCGGCTGCCGATGCGGCCGGCAGGACGAGACTTGCAAAGAGTAGGAAAACAACGGAACGGTACACAAACGACCTCCGAAGAAGTATTCGGCGGTTTTCAAGGCGAGGGTTAGGCCCTGCCGCCCAGCCGGACGAGGAGGCCGCCCCCGTCCCCTTGCCGAAGCGGATCGCCTTTGAGCGGCATCTATAATTTAAGCGTATGCATGCCATCCCGGCGAGGTTCCCTTGACTCACATGTTGGACTTCATCGTGCGGCATGGATACGCCGTACTGTTCTTCTGGGTCCTTGCCGAACAGGGCGCGCTCCCGCTACCCTCCATTCCCCTCTTGCTCGCCTGCGGCGCTCTCGCCAAGGACGGGCGTCTCAGCCCCCATCTGATCGTCTTCTACGGCTTGGCGGCTTGCCTCATTTCGGACAACGTCTGGTTTCAACTGGGACGCCACCGGGGCACCAAGGTTTTGCGATTCATCTGCCGCGTCTCCTTGGAGCCGGACTCTTGCGTGCGCCGGACCGAGACGGCCTTCCTGCGCTATGGCATCCGGTCGCTGCTGGTTTCGAAGTTCGTACCCGGGCTGAATTCCGTGTCCGCGCCATTGGCCGCCATGTCCGGCGTGAGCCTGGGCCGGTTCCTCTTGTTCGATACCCTCGGCGCCTTCATCTGGATCGTCTGCTACGCCGGCTTGGGTTATATCTTCAGCGACCAGCTCGATATCGTGGGAGACTACGCGGAACGGATGGGTGCCCGGATGGTGGTGCTGGCCGTGGCTCTGTTGGCCGCCTGGATCGCCTGGAAGTTCGCCCAGCGCCGGCGCTTCTTGAAAAAACTCGCGGTGGCGCGCATCACCGCCACCGAACTGAGACAAAAACTGGAAGCCGGCGAACAGATCGTGGTGGTGGACGTCCGCACCGCCGTCGAAAGTGAGGTGGATTCCGTTCCCGGCGCTCTGCGCATTCCCCTGGAGGATCTGGAGACGCGCCATCTCGACATTCCGCGCGATCGCGATATCATTCTGTTCTGTAGTTGACCAAACGAAGCCTCCAGCGCCCGTGCGGCGCTGCTCCTGCAAAGGCGTGGCATCACTCGCGTGCACCCGCTCTATGGCGGTGTGGACGCCTGGCGCGCGCTTAGCGGACCCGCCGTGTAAAGGCCTTGGCCTGCGAAGTGTTCCCCCCAGCGGAGCGAGGCCGTCCCGGATTCTTAGTACACGCGTTCGGAATTACAGTTGCGTATTGGAGCACCGCTTGCTGACGCGCGCGGCTCTGATCGGAGCCACGACCGTCAGGGAGTGGTTTTCCAACATTCGAGACCGTATTTAAGAAATCGTGTACTTAGCAGGCTGTTTCGATCGCTGGGTACATCATTCGTCATCACGGTCTCGTATGCCGGGAGCACTCCCTCACGGGCACGGCTGTGGCTCCGATTCGGAGCCGTGCGCCGGCCACCCGGACTACCCCCAACAACGACCGGCAGTTGACGTATAGAGTATCTTCATATAGAATGCCTCCATATGGATCTGCTGCAAGGGACGCTCGACATGTTGGTGCTCCGGACGCTCCTCGCCGGCTCCCTGCACGGCTACGGAATCGCCAAAACCATTCGCAGCACCTCGAACGAGGCCCTCGATATTGAGTTCGGCTCGCTCTATCCCGCGCTGAAGCGGTTGGAAGCGAAAGGTTGGATCGCGTCCGGGTGGGAGACGTCCGAGCACAATCGCCGCGCCAAGTATTACAGGCTCACCGCGGCGGGCCGGAAGCACCTGGTGCGGGAACACTCGAAGTGGGCCGACTTCGTGAGCGCGGTCGGGCGGATTATGGGTACGTTGCCGGAGGCGAGAGGATGACGATCAGGAACCGGCTCAAGTATCTTTCGCCGGCATGGCGCCGCCGGGAGGAGCGCGACATGCGCGAGGAGTTGGAATCGCTCACAGCTATAGCGGGCGGCAAGGAACTCGGCAATCTCACGCTGGCGATGGAAGACGTTCGGGCAACCTGGGGCTGGACGTGGCTCGAGAGCATTTTCGCGGACATCCGCTATTCACTCCGCGCGCAGCGTAGGCAGCCCGCATTTGCCGCGGTCGCGGTGCTCTCACTCGCTCTCGCCATCGGCGCCAACAGCGCGATCTTCAGCTTCGCCGACGCGCTGCTGCTGCGGCCTCTGCCGGTCGCCAATCCAACGGCTGTCTTCGACGTCACTAGCACCACGCCTGACAATCCTTTTGAGGGCATGTCGTTCCCCGATTACCGCGATCTACGCGATAAAAGCCGCTCCTTCCGCGGCCTGGCCGCGTATCGCCTGACAACCCTGGCTGCCGCCGCCAATCCCGCGGCGCCGGCACAGATGCGCTTTGCGGCCCTGGTGAGCGACAATTACTTTCCGGTCGTGGGCGTGACACCCGCGGCCGGCCGGGCGTTTTTGCCCGACGAAGCCGCGCAGCCCGTCGCCATGGTCAGCTACGATTTCTGGCAGCAGAACTACGCGGGCAGCCAGTCCGCGATCGGCAGCGCCTTGCGCCTCAACGGGATCGTTTTCACGATTGTCGGCGCAACCCCGGCGTCCTTTACCGGATTGGACCGTTTCGCTTACCCCAGCATCTTCGTTCCCCTCGGGATGAGCCAACGCCTGAACGGCGCGCCGGCGGATCCGCTGGAGGACCGCGGACGCCACGATCTGGTAGTCAAGGGCCGGTTGAGCGCTGGCGCTTCAAAGGAATCGGCGCACGCTGAACTTGCTATTATCGGGGCCGCCCTCGCGCGCGAGTATCCGAAGTCGAATCGCAACCGGCACATGTCCGTCCGCACGGAACTGCAGAGGCGCATCCAGCAGAGCCCACACTTGCTGGCGCTCGCCAAGATGCTGATGGGTCTGGTGGCGCTCATCCTGATCATTGCGTGCTCGAACGTCGCGAATCTGTTGCTTGCACGGGCGCGCGCCCGCAGCCGCGAGATCGCCATCCGGCTGTCCATCGGAGCCGGACGCAGCCGCGTGGTGCGCCAACTGATGACCGAGAGTCTCATCGTGGCGCTGGCGGGCGGCGCGGCGGGATTGTTCGTCGCCTATGGCGGTATTGCGCTTCTGGACATGCAAAGCGTACCCAGCGATCCACCCTTTGTACTGGGCGTGCAACTGGATTGGCGTGTCGTCGAGTTCAGCCTGCTCGCGGCGCTGGCAAGTTGCATCTTCTTCGGCCTGGCTCCGGCCTGGCAGGCAGCGCGGACGGATTTTGTGAGCGCACTGAAGGCCGGCGGAGGCGGCGCGTCCGGCAAGCGGCGCACATTCGGCCGCGACGTTCTGGTGGCCGGCCAGATCGCGCTCGCGATGGTCGTGCTGATCGCCGCCGGCATGTTTCTGGCGGGCTTCCGGAACCTGCTGGTGATGCCTCCCGAATTTCGCACGGACCACTTGATCAGCCTGGATACAGCGCCCGCCTTAGTGCATTACTCGCCCGAACAGACGATGGCCTTCTACCGCCGGCTTGTCGATCGCGTTCGCACGCTGGCCGGCGTGGCGGGGGTGGCGATGACCGAGTCGCTGCCACTGTCTCCCTCTCAGACCGCGGTCAATGTAGCGCCCGAGGGGTACCAGTTCCCGAAGGGCCGCGAAAAAGAGATCGAGTTCGGCGCCGCTGTGGACGCCGCTTACTTTCGCACCCTGCATGTCGAAATCAAACGCGGGCGCGCTTTCACCGACGACGACCGCGCCGGATCGCGCCGCGTGGCGATTGTGAACCAACAGTTTGTGAAGACCTATTGGCCGGGCCAGGATCCCATCGGAAAGCGAGTCCGGGTGGAAAGCATGGACGGCATGGGCGGCCCTGCCGCGGAGGTCGTCGGCGTGGCGAAGACCGGGCACTATCTGGCTGTGAACGAGGCGCCGGCGCCCTACGTGTATGTGCCCTACGAGCAGAACCCGCGCTCGCGCATGACGTTAATCGTCGAATCGGTGGGCGATGCGGGTGCGCTCGCAAAGCCTTTGCGCGACGCGGTTCGATCCATCGACGGCAACATGCCGGTATTCAACCTGCGTCCCGTCGCGGCGCTCTATGAAAGCCGCGTGACGGATACATGGCTGAATTGCTTCCAAATGGTGGGAACCATGGGATTCATCGGTCTGGCGCTGGCCACGACCGGGCTTTATGGGCTGGTCGCCTACACGGTCAGCCGCCGCGTGAAGGAGTTCGGCATACGCGTCGCCGTCGGTGCGACCCGCCGCGACGTTGTGTGGCTGGTCGAGCGCCGCGGGCTGATTCTCGCCGGCGTTGGTATCGCGATCGGCGGAGCGCTCACTGCCGCAGCCACGCCAATGCTAGCCGCGAGCTTTCCCGGCCTCGGCGTATCGTCACCGGCTGTGTACGCGCTTGTTCCGCTGGTGTTGCTGATGGTCGGCGCGGTGGCCAGCTATGTGCCGGCGAGGCGCGCCGCGGGGCTGGATCCGCTGCGGGCCCTGCGGAACGAATAGCTTCAGAAATGGTGGCGGAGCCAGTGCCTTCGCATTGCCAAGCCACCGCGAAATCATGGAAGTGCTGGCAACCCCGCGTGTCGGTCAACGTCGGCTGCGCATCAACTCGGCCGCGCGCTGCCATAGTGCATGTGGCACACCTTAAAGCGCGAGCGGACCGGGGTGGTCCATCACCAATGCCGGAAACCGCCGCGTGGCGCAGGCACTCCTGCCTGCCGCGCCGGCACTTCTGCCGGCGCAGGCGAGCTTTGCTCGCCTATCGGGCAAATGGACAGCGGTCACGCCAGATCTAGCGTGCTGCCATGGGCTTCCGCCCACGGTCGGAATCGGCGAACTGAAGTTCGCCGCAGCACGCTGAAGCGTGCGCCACGGCCTATTGCTTCACGCCGAAAGCATACACATTCGAATCGTACGTAGTCACAAACACCTTGCCGCCCGAAATGGAGATACCGCTGAAGTGCGTCCACGATGGCATCGCGTCTCCGCTCGAGTAAAGCTGTTTGCCGGTGGTGGCGTCAAAGGCGTAGAGCACGGTGTTCCCCACATGCTTGGCGATGCGCTCGGCGGAGTTATACAGACCGCCATCGGCACCCTTGGACTGCCGCGCGAACTCGCCATTCGAAATCGCGAACACCAGCCCGCCCGCGACGATGGGAGGCTCCGGCAGATTCATATCGCGCGAGATCCATGCCGGCGACAAAGTGGGCTTGCCATCCGCGTCCGCCACGCGAAACGCCATGATGCTGCCGTTCGGCGCATCCCCGTTGGTGACGGGAAACTTCACGCCGCTCGCGGCCGGTCCTAGCGCCGGAGCGTAGAGCCAGCGGTTTTTCTGCTCGTCCTCGGCGGTGGCGAAAGCGCCCCAAAAGCCGTGGCCGGCGAAATCCGCGTCCTCATTGGAGAACACCGGACTGCGGAAGAGCGGCGTCTTGTGGTCAGGGCCGCCTATGTGCTGCGCGTCGAGCAGATAGATCACGCTCTCTTTGCCGCCCGCGGCCACAATTTCCCGCCCGTTCATCGAAAACACAGTGGCCGACATGCTCCCCATGTCGAGATCTTTGCGGGTGAGGTAGTTGTGATTGGCGGGCGTGAAGTAATCGACCAGCTTCAGATCTTTCGCCGAAAGCTGCAAGACCGTGTCCGGAAACTGGCCGCGGGCGGCATCGTAGGAGCCGTCGCCGGTCTGCGCGAAAACCATGCCTCCCTTGCTGATCGGGGCGCCCGCGCGTCCCCAGATTCCGGCGCCGCCGTTGGCCGCAAAGAAGTGGTTGACCGGGTGGTCCGCCGCGCCGAGCTCCATCGCATAAACGCCCGACCGCGCGCCGTTGCACCCCTGCGAAATAGTGGTGTAAAGAACGCCTTGGAACAGGTTCAGGCTCCAGTTCTTGGAGAACGGCGGCACGAACTGCTGCGGAGGTATGCGGTCCTCTCCATTGATGACGTTCAGCGCGTGGAGCTTGCCGTCGCTCGAAATGGAGAAGACGGTAGCGGTCAGCCCATCCTTGCGAATCAGGGGCGTGGCGTTTAGCGCATTCGGACAAAGCCAGAACGGCTCCTGGCGCGGCTTTCCTTCTGGAGTGAAGGTTTTCTTCCATAGTAATTTCCCGGTATCGGCATCCAGCGCAAAGAGGTTGTCGGAAGCCCCGCCCACAATCACGATTTCCGACATGCCCTTGTCAGTGGTCACCCACTCCACGTTGACCGGGGCCGTAAGCGAATTCAGTTCGCGCGGCTGGTTATCGAGATGCGCCTTCCAAAGCAGCGTGAGCGACTTCGCGTTGTCGCGGTTGATGTCGGTCTCCGCGGGACTCCAACCGGTGCGCTGCGGATCGTTGCCATAGGAGAGCCAGTTGGCGGCTATCAAATAAGAGGTCCACAACAGCGGTAGAGATGCTGCGAGAAGTTTTTTCTGTTTCATAATTTCACCTGATTATCGAGTTTCGCGGCCGTGTGCTTATTTGCTTCAGCAGCGGAAATCGTCACCATATTAAGCGAGCCTCAATTATGTCCAAGTTTCTGCTTCTTGTACTCTTCGTACTCTTCCTTGAGCGCCGGATCGCGCGGGCTGGGATAGATGTCGGTGGACTTGTATTTCCCGGTCAGGAGTTTCGCCTTCGTCCATTCGTCGTGCACATGCGTCTCATCGGCCTTGTCCACGACCTCCTTAACTAGTTGCGGCGGGATGAAGTACACGCCTTCGCTATCGCCGAAAACTACATCACCCGGCATAACTGTGGCGCCGCCGATCCGTATCGGAACGTTGATGCCGGTGAGCATGACATTGTGGATCGGAGTGGGATGAACGCCGCGGCAGTAGACAGACATATCGATGGGCTGGATACCTTCGAGATCGCGGATCGCGCCATCCACCACCAATCCCGTTCCGGTAGCGGCATAGATGGCGGTGGCCAGATTGTCGCCGACGATGGTGCCGTCCTCTATTTTGCCGAACAGGTCCACCACCAGCACGTCACCTGGCTGCAGCATGTCGATCACGCGCTGGTTGCCATTGTCTCTCAGCCCCTTGGCCTTGGCGTCGGTTTCCATGATATCGGCCACATCGGGGCGCGTAGGCATGAACTGAGCGGTGACCGCGCGGCCCACCAGCTTGCGATCGGGATGCAGGATGCGCCAGTTCCCTTCGTATTGGTTCGGGAAGCGCGCGCCGGGCAGCACCGCCCATGCTTCCTCCGCGGACAGGCCCTTCACTTTTTCCAGAATAGCGTCGGGCACCTTCGGCCGCCCATCCGCGAAGCGCTCGAATGGGTTCTGCGCCGTGTACTTCAGCATCTCCTCGCGGGTGAAGGTGAAGACCTGCGCGCGGGATGGCGGCAACAACAAGGAGAAGACAAACAGGGCTGTGAGGAACTTCATGCGGTGAAGGGTATCACAATGGAGGCTCGACGGTGAAATCGCGGCTACTGACCGTCGTACCGTTGACATTGGTAACTGAAATCGGTCCGGTAGTTGCGCCTTGCGGTACTATAGCCTGAATGAAGTTGCCCGATTTAGTCTTGAATTGGGCACTCACTCCGTTGAACTGCACGGCACTCGTGTGAATGAAATGATTGCCGCGAACGGTGACTACCGCTCCAGGCCCGCCCGATGCCGGCTGAAATCCCAGGATCGCGGGCAGCGGCTTCGGAAGACCTAATTCGAGTGCGTATACCGTTCCACCCAAGTCAGGGTTGGCGCCGCCATACAAAGCGACGCCCAGAATGCTGCCATCTTCAGTCTGTATAAGATCTCCGCCGGGGGCGTAGCCGGTCTGAACAGTCATGGGAAACGATGTCAACTGTCCTCCTGGAGTGAACTGGAAGATCGTTCCGAGTGAGACATCAACGACCTCAGCCGTAGTCCCGTATAGGTTGCCGTCACTGGCGAGCTGAAGCCCGCTGGAAGGATTCTGGCCCTTTGCACCGTCGAAGCTATATAGGCTACTGAACTGGCCATCGCGAGCGATTTGAAAGATCGTGCCCAGGTTGTGCGTCCCGCCGTCATACGTTGTGCCCAGAAAGACTCCTTCGGAAATCTCGGCCAAGCCGGAGTTGGGATTCGAGCCATCCTGGAACATGAATACGTGCAGGACATGCAGAACCCCGGCAGTCGTGACCCGGTATACCATGCCGCCCGTCGCGCCGTTGGCGACAGTTACCCCGTAGAAATCGCCGTCACTCCCCACCGTCAAAGTGCCGCCGGCGTTTTGGTTCGCGAGGGTCGCAATCGGTGTGTAAATCCCTGCCGGAGAAATCCGGTACACCTCCGGCGAGGTGTAATGCGGCGGCTCGGCTCCCGCGGCGACGCCATAGAAGTTCCCGTCAAAGCCTTCCACCAATCCGCCCGACGGCGGACCCTCCGCGGAAGTGAAGAGATGCAACACCGTGCGGTTCCCTGCGATGTCAAACTTGGCAAGTTCTCCGGGATTCAGGGGATCGCCGTCGGCGGATTCACCCGCCACGTAAAAGTCCCCGTCGCTGGCTGCAAGGACGCGCCCCACGGTGAAAATCTGGCGGATTCCTTCCGGCGGCATTACGATAGGTGACACCCAGATGGTTGTTACACTACCGTTCGGGCTCAGCTCGAAGAGTGTCGCGGGGGCATTGACTGAGCTGGGTGCCGTGGCGCCGATTAGGTTTCCCCCGCTAATCTGAGCCAAGCCATTGATGGGTTGCTGGCTATCCGACCCACCCGTGAAACTGTGTAGGACCACAATCGGGCTAGCCTGTTGAGACTGAGCCACGGCGGCCGCGTAGACGAACGCAGTCAAACCGACCAGCCCAGCGCGGACAGAACGGGAGTCCGCTTTCATCAAAGTACCTCCGAGTGGCGCTCAGAACAGCGTAGCACTATCGCCCCGGCCTCTGGCGGCAGTGGGGCAGGGTGGCGCGGCAGGGCACGGCTACCTTCTGCGCACCCTCCGGCCAACGGCTGAAACCAACGGCTGAAACGCCGGCGGTCCCCTCGCCGCTCGCCAACGCTTGGCTTGCTGCGCCTCACAACCGTCGTCCGGCTCGTAGCTTCCAATCCACCTGCTCGATCCGCCCGATCACGAACATGTAGCAACACGCGCCCGCCAGCACAAAGCCAGTCGCCAACGCGAATGCCCAGAAAAATTCGCCCGTGCGCGCGACCACCAATCCGGTCAAGGCCGGCGCCGCTACACCAGCCAGGTTACCGACGCCGTTCTGCACGGCGGTCCATTTGCCCGCGGCCGGCGGGCCTGCCAGCGTCTGAATCAGCGCCCAATGATTCGAGCTCCACATACCGAAGAAGATGCACGACAGAAACAGCAGGGCCATCGAGAGGTCGCGATCGTTTACCATGACCACCGGCAGCATCACGGTGGATAACGTCATCCCGCCGACCGTGAAGGTCTTGCGTACCCGCGTGGGTGTAGCGCCCGCGGCGATCCAGTGGTCGGAGAGCCACCCGCATAGCGCCGAGGAAAGCCCGATCGCCAGGAACGCTAGCGAGCCCATGGTGGCCATGCGATCCATCGAGAAGTGGCGTTCCATCACCATGTAAGACGGCAGCCAGGTGAGCAGGAAATACCAGAAA
>Ga0187855_10001512_pt1 | contig 18388 bp, 15 predicted proteins | sample June2016WEW_8_10_2_FD_132969 | JGI IMG/M metagenome (GOLD analysis project Ga0187855, IMG submission 132969) | Peatland microbial communities from SPRUCE experiment site at the Marcell Experimental Forest, Minnesota, USA - June2016WEW_8_10 | ecosystem: Environmental > Terrestrial > Soil >...
CGATCCCAACAAAGTTCCTGACACCGGCAGCCACGGCACCGATCTCTTCAAGACTCATCCGGATCTGCCCGGCATCATCGTCCAATGGTTTGTCACCACACTCATCAAAACTCCAGGGCACGCCCCCGTCGATCCACTGGCCACCACCGCCATCCTCAATCAGTTGGCAGTGCCCGGCGGAGCCGCTCAGGTCACGCAGCAATTGATGGAAGCACGGAAGCGTGATCCCAAAGCCCAGCTGTTCCCCGAGGTCAGCCTGGACATCATCGGCTCGGGCTTTGTGTTCCAGGCCGAGGCAAACAAGAAAGCCGGCCATCTGCGCGAAGCCACACCGGAGATGAAGGCAGCAATCGAGATCTTCAAGCTCAACCTCCTCGCTTATCCGGACTCCGCGGACGCGCACTATAACCTTGCCGATGCCTATTTGAAAGATGGACAGAAAGACTTGGCACGTCAGTATGCCGAAAAGGCATTGGGCATGATTGATTCTCACAAAGCGCCTCTGTCGTCGTGGTCCGATACCGAGCAGCGGCGGGCCGAGATTCGTAGCGGCGTGCTGGACACACTCAAGCAGCTCGGTGCGGCGCGATGATAAGGTCGCGATTTCGTTAAACGGCAAGGAGAAATCGACGCGAGAGAAACGATCGCCGTCTCTTTCCAGTGGGCAATCCGAAAGTTGAACGACGGAAGCTAGACTGTCCAGAAGGCTTCGAGGAGATCGCCATTGATCTCCCCCAACCTCGTTTCCGGCCAACCTCCGGTTGGCTAAACCGGGAGCTGTAGCGTGATCAGATCGACATGCCGAAAAGGTTCAACTGAATGGGTGGCACGCTAAGCGGGCGAGTGAGACCACTAAGCCAGCTTGCTTTGCGATTCGCGGCTATGATGACTAGACATTGGCCCGGCGTGTGCCGCTCCGGATTCGATCATGTTGCCTCAACTCTTTGAAACGGCCACTTTGCGCATGCTGTTCACGAGTTCCTCCGCTTCTCTTCCCAATTCTCCGCTGCCTGCGTAGCGCATGAATACGTCGAGCGAGGTTCCCACATCTAGCTTTGGCAAAGGCTGTTTTGCGAGTATCGCCTTGTCAAGCCAGCCGAAGACGAGAGACTGCATGGCAGCCAGGGCTCCGATTTGGCAGTGGCTCGATGCCCAGCCCTCGTCGAATCCGAACATCCGGATCGAAACGGGGCAAGGTAGACCTTTTATGAACCGCAGCGCGCTCAGAGCCACTCGCTGGTTGCTTTGCGCCAGTTCCCCCTCTCCATATAGCACCAGGAGCGGGCAACGAATCCGGGGCGCGAGATCCTTGATGTTGTACGGCCGCCAGGCTTCGATAATTTCGTGAGGCTTGGAAACGCCGAGCATCCACCGGAAGCGGTTCGTAAGTCCCCGGAATTGCGGGCTCATTTTTTCCAGCAATGCGAAAATGATGTCAAACAGGCGCGGTGGGGCGTTCTGGAGCACTCGCGGCCAGACAGCGTGCCAAGCTTCATATACATCCACGACAAGGCCGTCGCAGATGCAGGCGCATAAGCGCCTCTCGAATGCGGCCGTGCGCGCGGCTAGAAGAGACCCTAATGACGGGCCGTACATCGCGATCCTGGCGGGATCAACATCATCGCGCCGTACGAGATAGTCTATGGCTGTTTTCACCGGAACCTCGTAATCGAGGCGCATCACCAATCCGGGGTTCAGTTGGAGAGCGCTCCATTGACCCGGACCCTCGAACGTCAAGCAATTCCAACCGCGCGCGATGGCCGCAAATCCGAGCCAATGAACCATTTCCTCATTGGTGGAATCGCCACCATTGAGGGCGAGCAATGTAGGGCGTTTGGACCCGCCGGCGGACAGGAAGTATCCCGGCAAGCGAGCCTCGCCGAGAGGAATCTCCACGACTTCGATTTGCGGTGAAAACAGTTTGGCCGCCTTATGAAAGCTTTCACGGCTTGATGTTAGGTAACCATCCAGACGAGCATCGGTGTGGGGCAATGAGAACATGGCCGCCCGGTAATAGTTGCTCGCTCGCAGGTACGCCTGACGGGCTGTGATGGTTTGTTCCGATCGCATTGCCTGCTCAGCACTCCGATTTGCACTTTCCGCGATGGCTGCCCATTCCTGAATCCAGCTTTCGTCGTCACTCCGTTGTATCTTCTCGATGGCAAGGAGGCACTCATTGATTTCGGCTCCTCCCGTCCCCGCGACCATCAAGGTCCGCACGAAATTGAATTCTGGTGTCCCGATATCCATCGTCTTCTTGCCAAAATCGAGCTTCATGACATTCTTCCTGCTTCCGATGCTGCCGATCAGCGGGTGAAGTCGATGCCCGTCTCGGACTGGACTCAGCCGCAAATTTTTTCCACGCCCCCGTTGTCCGACAACGAGGACTTCTAGGGCGTTCTCGATAGTATGCTTAAACCAGTGGAGTCTTGATCTTAGAGGAGAAATCCCCAGCACGCTGATGACGGACTTTGCCCACCTTCGTGGATATGGATTTCCCTCATTGCTAAGGCAGCCGCTTCTGGGTGGGTCACGCTAGATGGGAGAAGGTCGATCCCCGATCACGGATGGCGTTAAGCTACCAGTGATCAACGCACTCTAAAGGGAAACGGGACTCCGATCACAATCGGGTCGAACGCACCCGTGTCATCGCGCGGGTCGAAGACTTTCCCACAGAAGCGCAGGCTTTTGCCGAAGCGGAGCGCCTGCGCTTGTACACCATTGAGCCGGGATCAAAACGTGGAACCCTGATTTTTGCAATTCTTGCATTCTCGTCGCTGACGACCACCCAGTTGTCCGCGAAGGACTCCGCGGGCGCATTGCTGTTCAACCGGACATCGTGGTCGTCGCCGAAGCGTCGAATGGACTCGGAGCCATCCAGCAGTTTCGCATTCATCGCCCGGACGTAACAGTGATGGACTTGCAGATGCCCGAGATGAATGGTGTCGACGCGGTTTCCTCGATCCGTGTCGAGTTCCCCGGTGCAAAAATTATCATGCTGACGACGTACGCCGGTCACGTACAGATTTTTCCGCGCTCTCAAAGCCGGAGCGCAGGGCTACCTGCTGAAAGCTGTAGTGCATAAGGAACTGCCGGACAACATCCGCGCGGTTTATGCGGGACGCAAGGTTATGGCTCCGGAGGCCGCCGCCCAGGTTGCTGAGCACAGCGGCGAAGAAGCGTTGACACCCAAGGAACTGGAAGTCCTGCGGCTGATCGCCGCGGGCAATGCCAACAAAGAGATTGGGGCACATCTCGATTCCGGAAGAATCGGTCAAGAGCCGCGTAAAGAACATCCTTGACAAGTTGGGGGCACGCGACCGGACGCATGCCGTCACCGTCGGACTGAAGCGCGGAATCATCGAACTGTAATCCCTCGAAAGAGTGAAGGTCCAGCCTTTTATTAGGGTTTCGACTCCCTCACCGATCGGCTATGTTCGAAGAACGGAGTTGCGGTGCTCAAAACCGGGATTCCAGCCTGGAAAGGGGGTCATTCTATGGCGGAAAAAGTGGCAGACCTTTTGTGGGAGATGCTTGCAAACGCTGGAGTCAAACGCTGCTATGGCATCGTTGGTGACGCTCTCAATGCCGTCATCGACGGGCTACGCCGCAATGGCCGGATCGAGTTCATCCATGTCCGCCATGAAGAGTACGGCGTGTTCGCCGCCGTCGCGGAAGCCTACCTGGCCGGCAACCCCGTTGCGGTGTGTGGAACGGCTGGCCCCGGTGTCGTCCATTTATTCAACGGGCTGATGGACGCGCGCAAAGAGGGCGCTCCGATCATCGCCATTGCCGGCGACGTGGAGACATCGCTGATCGATACGGAAGCGCTCGAAGAACTCAATCCTTACAAGTGCTTCGAGGCCGCATCGCTCTACACCGGGCGGCTTATCAATCCTGAGCAGGCGCGGTCCATCATCAACACCGCTATTCTCACCGCGGTCTTGGAGAATGGACCTACGGTAATTTCGATCCCGGGCGACGTCGCGGCGGCGGATGTCGCCGATCATTCTTCCCAGTGTCGTGTTCCAACCATTGTTTGCCGCGAAGCGCATAGCCCACCGGCGCCTTCAGTCTGCCTGCCAGTTGGACCACCTCGTCGCGGGCATCTCTGCAGCCATCGCCCCCGAAAATCGCTACCGTTTTCGCATCGTCGATCATCTTCACAAGCTGATTCAGGTCGGCATCGGAAGGGCAGAGGATGGGTGGGTTAGGGATCGTCATCTGGCTGGGCATCTATGGCCAATGCCGCGCCCAATGCCTTCGGCAGCTGGCCTACCCAGGCGCCGGCAAACGATCGCCCTGACCGGCGACGGGGGCTTCACGATGCTCGCGCTGGGCGACTGTTAACCCAACTGGAATGAGCGACTTCGGTGGTTCAGATCATCCTCAGCAACGGATCCCTCGACTTCGTGAATATCGAGCAGCAAGAGGCCCAACGGCATTAGACTACCGCATCCACAACGACGGGACCACCTTTGTGCGCAAGGGCCTCAGCAAGTCCATCCCGAACGTCGCCGGGCTCTTCGATGCGGATGCCTTTCGCACCCATGGCCTCGGCGACCTTGGCGAAATTGGGATTCTTGAACTCCATGCCGAACGGGATTTTGCAGGTTGACCGTTGGCTTATAGATGATTGTGTCGATCGGCAGCTGCGTGCTTAGCGCTTGCTTTGTGGCAGCCTGCCTGCGGGTAAGGAATCGCCACCTTTATGTTCTCTTTCGACAGTAAAACCTAAATCGCTGATGAACGTCACGATGGCTTTCTCGCTTATCTGCTCAGGAACGTAGCCCACTGTCACTTTGCCATCTGGGTAGGTTGATTTGCTCGACCTGATCCCTTTCTGTCGACAAAGCATAGTATCGAGGCCAGAGGCGCAGGTGATGCAACTGAACCCCCGGACATGAAGAGTCACGATTGCGTTTGCTCCAGTTGCCATAGCTTCCAAAGGAGCAAGGCCGCCTGCTGTCGCAAGGGTCATCACTTGAAGAAATCTTCTGCGAAACATTACCGATCCCTCCCTAAGAACGTATATAGGGCATGAACGCCAAGTTACTGGGCTGTTGCCATGCCGGGTTCATATCTCCATGGCGTCTCGATGCTGGCTTTGTCAGAGAAACGCGTATCGGTGTACTCGCTGAAATCGAGTTTCTTGTTCAAGACGCCTGTTTCTATCATTAAATCGCGCACCATATCGAAGTCCGCTTTCCGTGGAGCGAGCGGGCTATAAACGACCCGGTCCATGGGCTTGGTCAGCGCCCATCGCAGCAGCGCGGGTTTCTGGTTGTAGTAGAAGCGGCCCACGAAATCGGCGGCGTCCTCGCGGTGAGGCTTGCTGGTGTCCAGCCAGAGACCGGAGCGGGCGATACCATCCACCAGCAGCTGAACTACTTCGGGACGAGTATCGATCAACTCCTGCCGCACCACGAGAATGCAGGACATGTAGTCTGGCCAGTACTCGCGTGCCTGGAACAGCACCCTACCGAAACCTGCCATTTCCGCTTGAGATGGAAACGGCTCGCCCATCACAAAAGCATCGATGGCATGTGCTGCGAGGGCGCTGGAAACATCTGGAGGCGCCATCTCGACCATTTTGATTTCGCTGGGCTTGATGCCCCACACTTTCATCGCACGAAAAATCAAGAGGCGTTCGTCGGAGAAGCGGCTCGGAATGGCGATGGTGCGGCCGCGCATATCCGCAAATGTTTTGACAGGACCGTCCTTGCGAACCACGACCGCGCTGCCGTAGCGGTGTCCCAAATACACCACCTTGATGGGAACCCCCTGCGCCTTGAGGGCAAGCGCCATGGGAGCAACGATAAAGGCGGCCTGTACGCGATTAGAAATAAGCGCTTCTTTCATCTCGGGGAAGCCCTGAAACATTCGAGGCAGAAACATCTCGCCAGAAAGAGAAAATTTGGAAATGTAGTCCGTCACAGGGCAGGTGAGCTGGCAGGTGACAGGGAGGTAAGCCACAGTGATTTTTCGCTTCTCCAACGGACGATAGTCATTCAGAAAGGCCGCCCAATTCACGTTCAGATAAGCGTGCAGGCCTGAAATTAACACTAGCCATCCGAACACCAATAAGCCGATTTTGCCCTTAAGACTCATGACCGAATCCCCATCGAACGGATCGTATCTTTTCCAGGCGGCGGAAGCCAATGTCCAGGGCTAATCCGATGAGACCGATCAGCAGCATGGCCGCAACCACCAGGTCGTAGCGCTTGCCGGAATTCCGCGAATCGATGACCAGATAACCGAGACCGGAATCGACGGCGATCATCTCCGCAGCGACCACTACAAGCCACGAGATTCCCAGGGCAATCCGCAAGCCGATAAGGATCTGCGGCAGTGCAGCAGGAAAGACCACTCTAGCCAGGATTTGCGCGGGGGATAAGCCGAAATTGCGACCCGCGCGACGGAACATAGTTGGCACGTTGGACACTCCGCTGACACAGGCAACAACGATGGGAAAGAAAGCAGCGAGAAAGACTAGAAATGTGGCAGCATGATCTCCGATCCCGAATAAAACAATCGCGATCGGAATCCAGGCGATGGGACTGATGGGACGCAGTATCTGGAGCAATGGGTTCAGTACTTGGTTCGCGGCTGGATACCAACCCAGCGTAAGCCCCAGCGGGATTCCGAGCGCCGCAGCCGTACCGAATCCAATGGCAACGCGGCGCAGCGAGTCACCGATATCGCTCCAAAGGACATGCTTGCGGAATAGCTCAGCCAGGCCTTTTTCCACACTGAGGGGCGAGGGAAAAACTTGGGTTGCCGTCCAGATGACGGAATAGTGCCACAGCAAAAGAAGCAGCGCAGCCGCGAGCAGCGGCCAGAAAAACTTCTCCCATCTGCTCGGTTGGGTGAGTGCATTCATGCCGTGTATGCCAGGCCGATCTTCTTCAAGAGGTCGTCACGATGTTCTAGGTAACTCGCGGAACTGATGTTTCGCGGGTGCAGGATGCCGATCGTGAGAACGTCCTGAATTTTGCCAGGGCGCGCGCTCAAGACCACGACCCGATCGGCAAGCTGCACCGCTTCGTCGACATCGTGGGTCACGAAGATGATGGTGCGACGTTCGCTCTGCCAGATACGCAACAGCTCTCCCCGCATGAGGAGTCGGGTGATCGAATCCAGCGCCCCGAAAGGTTCATCCAGATAGAGGATGTCGGGATCAACCGCCAAAGCGCGCGCCACCTGCAACCGCTGCTGCATCCCGCCGGAAAGGTCGGAGGGAAAAGTATGCTCGAAGCCCTGCAGACGCACCATTTGCACATAGTGGTCGATGCGCTCGCGACGTTCCGCACGCGATAGTTTCGCCAGACCGAAACCTATGTTGCCCTCGACCGTCAGCCACGGGAACACCCCGCGCTCCTGAAAAACCAGGATACGGCGAGGGTCGGGTCCACGGACGACTTGGTTGTCAATGGTTACCGATCCTTGCGTCGGGGCAAGAAAGCCCCCCATAAGGTTGAGCATCGTCGACTTGCCACATCCTGAAGGGCCGACCAGACAGATAAACTCTCCATCGGATACGTCGAGATTGATATCTTCGAGGACAGAGACGCTCTTGCCGTCCCGTTCGAACGCCATGCCGACGCGTTCCATCCGCAGCTTCACATCCCGAACCGGCGCTAACATCCCCGCTTCTGCCGACAAGCTTAGTCCTCCGAATAACCCCAGCGAAATGACTTCACCCGCTCCAAGGACCGCATCCCCAGATCCAAGAGCAAGCCGATGGTGCCGATAATGATCATGCCGGCGATCACCAGGTCATAGCGATTGCCGGCGTTGCGTGCGTCGATAATCAAGAAACCCAGGCCTGAGTTCACCGCGATCATCTCCGCCGCCACGACCACGAGCCAGGCGATGCCCAGTGTGATCCGCGAGCCGATGATCAGTTGCGGCACGACGGCTGGATATAAGACACGGTAAATGAAATCCGCCGCGCTCAAGCCGAAGTTACGACCGACGTTGACGTAAACGGCTGGGATGTTATGAACCGCGCTCATTGCCGTCAGCATGAGCGGAAAGAAGCAGCCGACGAAGATAAGAAAGATAGCGGCGAGATCGCCGACTCCAAACCAGAGAATCGCGATCGGAATCCAGGCAAGCGGTGAAATCGGGCGAAAGACCTGCACCAACGGGCTAAGAGCCATTCCTGCGCGGCGGTACCAGCCAATCGTCAATCCTAGAGGGATCGCAATCACAGCGGCCAGGAGGAAACCCCAGGTGACACGGAACAGCGAGGCAACCACATACTTCAGCATCAATCCGTGCTTCAAGAGGTCGCCAATGCCGTGTGCCACTCCCAATGGGCCGGGCAAAAGTTGCGCTGGATGGCGGTTGACGGCTACCTGCCAAATAGCTAGCAGAACCGCGATAAACGCGAATGGGCGGAGCCGGACGAGCAGTTTCAAAGCTCACCAACTCCTTGCTCTTCGCTTCTTGGCGCTCTCCCGCGATTGCTTTCGCAGGCTGTTCGAGCACCCACCGTGCTTCTTGTTTTGGATGGGCTACCCGACATTGCGGGAAAGTATCATCGTCGGTATAAGTGCCTCAATAGCATAAAACAACTAAGCTTAAGCTAGCGATCATCTTGCGGGAAGGGAGAATACCGCGTGAAAAAGCTTCGGGTGAGCGTCGAGGTATCCGTTGCCGGGATGTGGTTGCAGTTGTTTCCCTAAAGCCAAGGTGGCAATCTCTAGTGGCGGACGGCAGCTAGAATCTTTTCCTGGTTCTTTACGATGACATCCAGAGTCGCTTGATTCTTCTTAATCTCCTCCTGATTTTTCAGGATGAGCGCTTAATTAAGGGTAAGCTGCTGCGTTTTTCGCGGTGGCGGCTCCCCAGAAGAAGCTGAGCGGTTCGGCGGCAACAACCTCGGGATTGTTCAGAGGAGTAGAGTGACCCGAGTCGACCATAAGGAACTGGCGAACTTGCACTGCCGAATAATATAAATCCCCTATTGAATCGCCGAGCGGTTCGTAGGATCATTCGCATTCGATTTGTGCCGCTGCGCATTACTGCCTTCAGCGTTTCCTCGCCACCACATCGGCATCCCGAGCTGGCTGTGACCGCGCGGACGGATTGGATGATCCAATCTGCTTCAGGCATTGGTTAGTTCCCGCGGCGCAAGGACCTAACATTCCCGGCAATTCCCGGCAATCAAATCTACCCTCGGCGCACCTGCCCCGGTGTTTTGGCATGATCAGTCCGGTGTAGGCGGTAAAGACTTTGGTGTAAGAATGTTGCAGGCAGATCGCGAACCCTCGTTGTCTCAGCCTGATCTTTATCATGGTTCCACAGTATCTCGCGAAAGTGGCAGAGCAAGGGCAATTGGGGGCGAGACTCACGGAGCAAAGCCGCACCAATGCAGATGCGGCGCGCCCGTGTAAGTGTCTGAATTGTTGCCTAGCGTGGAGACTAGTATCTAATGTCTATTAACTTGTTTCGCCGCTGCGGCCGGGCTTTCGCTCTGTGTGGCAGGCAATCGGCCGGTTTTCGAAGCGTGGTGTCCGCCCTTCTTATTGGAAACCTTGCAGCCGCATTCTCCGGATGCCATTCCAGCCCCAAGCTGCCCGAGAAAGGATCGAAGGCCTATGCCTATGTTGTTTCGGCGTTCTATGTCGGATTGGCAGCGCTCCAAGTTGGCGATGACGTTCACGCCGAGAGTAAGCTTTCGGAGTTGACCCAACTCGTGCCCACAGAACCTGCCGGATGGGCGAACTGGGGAGTGCTCGCATTGCGCCAGCGAAACTACGACTTGGCCGCGCAAAGATTGGAACGAGCCCGCGATCTCGCCCCGCAAAACGATCAAATCTACGATCTGCTGGGAATCCTTGAAGCTGATCGCGGCCATTCCCCGGAAGCGATTGCTGATCTGCGGAAAGCCGTTGACCTCAATCCGAAGAACCTGCGCGCCGCCTATGCACTTGCGGAAGAAATCGAACGCCAGGGGGATGCCAACGGAGAAGCCGAATTTCAGCAGGTGATCCTGAAGATCTTGGCGGCGCAGCCGGACAATCTCGCTGCCTTGCTGGAGTTGAGCCGCGTAGCCGCGAAGCGCGGCGACGCCGCCACACTCAAATCAGCAGTAGCCGAGATCAGCGCCCGCTCCTCCGCATGGCCGCCCGAAGTGCAGCAGCAACTTGCAATCGTGCAGGCTGCGGCGTCCGGGGCAGATTTGCGTGCGGCCGCCACGCGAACCACCTTTCTGCGCAACGTGCTCATGCGCGTTCCCGAGTACCGCCAGAGTCTCTCAGTCATCAAGGCGCCCGCAGGCGAAGAGGCGCGGCCCTTCACCCACTTTGTGCGAATGGAATCGCCGGTCTTCAGGCCTGCCCCTGCAGACACGGCGATCCAGTTCCCCACTCAGTCAGTCGCGGACAGCAATGGTCACTGGAATTGGATTGGAGCCATCCAACTGGGCAGCGCCGGCGTGCCCGTCATTGCCGAGGCCACTGGCCGCGAAGTGCATTTGTCGACCGGTGCGACGCTTCCCTTTCCCGGTGGACCGTCTTCTGTTCCGCCTTCGCCCGAGGGAGTCTTGCAAGTCGACTTTAACTACGATTTCAAAACCGATCTTGTGCTCGCGGGCGCGGGAGGAGTACGCCTATTTCGCCAAGACAGTCGGCTCGCGTTCACCGACATAACGACGCAGACCAAGTTGCCGAAGTCCGTGACGAACTCCCGCTATACGGGCGCGTGGGCAGTCGACATTGAAGCGGACGGTGATCTCGATATCGTTCTGGGCTCAAAGGATTCGATTCCGACTGTATTGAGAAACAATGGAGATGGCACATTCTTAGCCATCCATCCTTTTGTCGGAATCACGGGCGCGGTCGGATTTGCCTGGGCTGATCTTGACGGCGACGGCAACCCCGACGCCGCCATCATCGACGGCACCGGCCGACTGCACGTTTTTATGAATGAGCGCCAAGGGCAGTTCCGCGAGCGTGCCCTCCCCGCAGGTTTGTTGCTCGTCAAAGCGATAGCCGTCGCTGATGCGAACAACGATGGAGTTCTCGATCTCTTGGCAGTGCAGGCTGACGGAGCCATCATTCGGATCTCGGACAAGAATGACAGACAAAGCTGGGAAATGGCAGAGATCGCCAGAGTCCGGGACGCTGCCAACAATCTTGCTGGAGAAGTGCGACTCCACGTCGCTGACCTCGACAACAATGGAGCCCTCGATCTGTTTCTAGCTCCAACAAAGCTGGCGTCTGGTGCAGCCGGCGCGCTGATCTGGCTTGGCGATGCCAAGGGAAACTTCGTGCAACTGGACCATCCCGCAGGACCAGCTTTGGTGTTTGACGCCGCGGACTTGAATGGGGATGGCAAACTCGATCTAGTGGGCCTTTCCGCCGATGGAGCGCCCGTCCGGGCGATGAATCAGGGATCGAAGAAGTATCACTGGCAGATAGTTCGGCCGCACGCGGTCCAAGCCGTCGGAGACCAGCGTATCAATCCATTCGGCGTCGGCGGCGAGATCGAAATACGTTCCGGCTTGCTGGTCCAGAAGCAACCGATCACCGGTCCACAACTTCATTTCGGATTGGGAGAACAGACGGAGGCGGAGATCGTGCAAGTAGTCTGGCCGAACGGAACGGTGCGCGCCGAATTTGGCGTGAAAGCGGACATGGACATCGTGACCGAGCAGCGCCTGAAGGCTTCGTGTCCGTTCCTCTTCGCTTATAACGGGAAGCAGATGGAGTTCGTGAAAGATGCGGTTCCCTGGGGCTCGGCGATCGGCCTGCGCATCAATACTCTTGGTTCGGCGCAAATCGCGGCGACCGGAGAATGGTACAAGATTGGCCGCGACCAACTCGTGCCGCACGACGGCTACTACGACCTGCGGATCACGGCGGAGTTGTGGGAGGTTTATTACTACGATTATCTGGCGCTCATGGCCGTCGACCACCCGGTGGGCACGGAGATTTTTGTCGATGAGCGCTTCGTAATTCCTCCGCTGAAGCTGGGCCTCACGACCGTCGCTACGCCGCACGAAATCGCGCGGGCCATCGACGACAGAGGCCAAGACGTTACCGATATCGTCCGTGCGCTCGACGAAAAAGCCCTTGCCAGCTTTGGACGCGGCCAGTATCAGGGCATAACACGGGATCATTATCTTGAAGTGGACCTCGGCGACGATGCTCCGAAAAGCGGCCCCCTCTACCTGATCGCACAGGGATCAATCCACGACACAGAGTCGTCGGTGAACGTCGCCATCACCCAAGGCAGCCGCTGGCGCGCTCACGGGTTGAGCCTGGAAGTCCCGGATGGCTTCGGTGGCTGGGTTACGGCGCAGGACAATCTGGGCTTTCCTGCGGGCCGGAAGAAGACGATTCTTTTCAATCTGACCAACATCTTTCGAGCCGGCACTCAGCGCCGTGTGCGAATACGAACCAATCTGGAAATCTACTGGGATGCCATTCATTGGGCACAGGGTGCGCCAGACACACAGCTGAAGACTGTGACTCTAAGTCCCAACGTTGCCGATCTGCATTATCGCGGATATTCCGTCATGCACATGCCTGGGGCCGCGAGAGCGCCCGAGGTGCCCGACTACAACCAGATTGAAGGGACCAAGCAGCGTTGGCGCGATCTGATCGGTTATTACACACGCTACGGCGACGTGCGCGAACTTGTCGGCCGCATCGACGACCGTTACGTGATTGTGAATTCAGGAGATGAGCTCTCTCTGCGTTTTCCGGAGCAACCGCCTCCGTCTGCGGGTTGGGTGCGCGACTTCGTAATCGTCGGGGACGGCTGGATCAAGGACGGAGACTACAATTCAACTTTTTCCAAGACCGTGCTGCCTCTTCCGTATCACGCCAAGAATGCGTACACCACCTGGCCTGGTCGCCTTGAAGATGAATGGGTCTACCAGCAGCATCCCGAAGATTGGAAGACTTACCATACGCGCTACGTCACACCCGAGGTTTTTAAGAACGCTTTGAGAGATGAAACCGGCAAATGACTGGCAACCGAATCGCAAGGGTTTTTCTAGTTCTCTTCTTTCTAGCGCTATTGGCGACGCCTTTCGCTATTAAACGGATATCGGCTGCACGGGACGCCGACAAATCAAAGTCAGATTCGAAGACGGCATTGGCCCGCCATGGCTTTTATCTTGAAGAAGTCTCTCATGCAGCGGGCATCAATTTTGTTCATCAGTCGCCCAAACTCGATCCTAAGTTAGATCCCATCATGCCGGAGGTTGCGTCGATGGGGGCATCCGTGTCGATCGTCGATTTTGATCGTGACGGCTGGCCCGACATCTACGTTACGAACAGCGCGATCGGCAGCAAGAATGCTCTCTATCGCAACATGCATGACGGAACATTCAAAGATGTGGCTGGAGAATTGGGCATTGCCGACGTGAACCAGCCCGGAACCGGGGTTTCGACGGGCGCGGTTTGGGGAGACTACGACAATGATGGGTATGAAGATTTGTTTCTGATCAAATGGGGACGACCGGAGCTGTTTCACAATGATCAGGGCCACGGCTTCACCCGCGTAACCGAGCAAGCTGGATTGCCTCCCTGGATCAACGCCAACACGGCCATCTGGTTCGACTACGACGGCGACGGACTCTTGGACCTTTTTGTTGGTGGCTACTATTCCGAAGACATTGATCTGTGGCATCTCACGACGACGCGCATCATGCCCGACAGTTTTGAGTACGCCAAGAATGGCGGGCGAAAATATTTGTTTCACAATCTGGGCAACGGCAAATTTGAAGAGGTCAGCTCGAAAGTTGGCATCAACAGCCGGCGCTGGGCGTTGGCCGCCGCCGCGGCAGATCTGCGCGGAAGCGGCCATCCTGATTTGTTTGTTGCGAATGACTACGGAGTGTCGGAGCTCTACTTCAACGACGGCAACCGGTTTCACGAAGTCGGCGAACAGACGGGCGTCGGCTTCGCCCCCAAGAGCGGCATGAATGCCGCGTTTGGCGACATTCTCAATCAAGGCAGATACGCCGTTTACGTCTCCAACATTTCGGAAGACGGAATTCTCATCCAGGGAAATAACTTATGGGTGCCGAAAGAAGGCACCGCGGGCGACACCATCAAGTACCAGAACCTGGCGCGCGACTTTGGCGTGGAACTGGGCGGATGGAGTTTTGGCGCGCAGTTTGGCGATTTGAATAACGATGGAGCGCTCGACCTCTATCTGGCGAACGGCTACATCTCTCTCGACCGCAATCGGAGTTATTGGTACGACTTCTCGAAAGTCGCCGGCGGAAACAGTTCCATCATCGGTGATGCCAAGAACTGGCCGGCATTTGAAGGACGCAGTTTGTCGGGCTATCAAACCAAGCGAGTCTGGCTCAACGATGGCGCCGGCAAGTTTGTCGAAGTTGCCCAGGCCATTGGCGCTACCGACACCTACGACGGACGTTCCGTCGCGCTGGTCGATTTGTGGAATCGCGGCAAGCTCGACGTGGTTGTAGCCAACCAGAATGGGCCCTTGCTGCTTTACAAGAACACGGTCGCGCCTGACAACGAGTGGATCGAATTTGAATTAGAGGGAACGTCCAGTAACCGCAGCGCGATCGGTGCCCAGGTGACGCTATTCTGGGATGGTCAGCAGCAAGTGCAAGAAGTTTCCGGCGGCAGTGGTTTCGCCGCGGAAAACGATCGGCGACTGCATTTCGGCCTGGGCAGGAATCCTCACATTGAGAAGGCGATCATTCGCTGGCCCTCGGGCAAAGTTCTGACCATCGATAGACCTGCCGCCGATCAATTGCACAAGATGAAGGAGCCCGCATGAGTCAAACGAGCGCACCAGTCCTGCCCCACCAGGCGTCAGCGCAGAAGACGCCGCTGTTCAGCCTCGACAACCGCTACATCGCGCCGGCCTTCATCACTTGCATTCTGCTGGCCGGTCACCTTTCATTCGGAATTCTTGAGAGCTACCAGAAGACGCTGCTGGCAATTGTTACAAGTATTGGCCTCGAACTGGTGCTCGGTCGGATTTTCTTTCACCAATGGGTACACCCCGCCAGCGCTTATATCTCGGGAATCAGCGTCGGGATCCTGGTGCGTTCGCCGGCCTTTTGGCCGTACGCGCTGTGCAGTGCGATTTCCATCACGTCCAAATACGTGTTGCGTGTCAAAGGCCGTCACATCTGGAACCCGTCCAACTTCGGCATTTCCGTGATGCTGTTTCTGGCTGCTGAGACGGTGGCCACGTTGAGCATCCAGTGGGGCAACTATTTGTTGCCCATGCTGGTCATATGGGCGCTGGGCTCCGTGATCATTTGGCGCCTGCGACGATTTCACATCACTGGCATTTATGTCGCGTCGTTCGTCGCCTTCGCATTTTTGCGCAGCTGGATGACCGGAAGTCCTTGGCAATCGGAGATTGCGCCGATTACCGGTCCCATGTACCAACTGTTCATTTTCTTCATGATTACCGATCCCAAGACCACCGTGCGGTCCAAGCGAGGCCAATGTCTGGTCGTGTTTCTGGTAGCGGTGGTGGAACTGGTTCTGCGCCTGTGCCAGGTCGTTTATGCACCTTTTTATGCGCTATTCGTAGTGGGTCCAACGGCCATGCTGATCGAGATTTGGCTGGAGTCACGCCGCGCGAATGCAGCGAAACTGACGGTGGCTCAGTGACGGTTCGGAAAGGGGGTCCTCGATCTCACAGGCCACTCAGCAATGTCCTTTGTTCCCTGCTGCTGGTCGCTCTCTTCATGTCGGCGAGTTGCAAGCCAAAGGCATCGAGCGAGCCGAAAGCCGCCTCTGCAGCACCGGCGCAGGCGCCCACACCATCAGCGTCTCAACCTCCATCCCCGGCACTTGACTCTACGGCGAAGTTATCTCGCCCGTCCGGTCTCATTGAGTTCACCGATGTCACCGCACAGGCTGGCATTCACTTCAAACACAACAGTGGTGCTTTCGGGAAAAAGTATCTCCCGGAAACGATGGGCAGCGGCACCTGCTTTTTGGATTATGACAATGATGGATGGCAGGATATTCTCCTGGTCAATTCCATGGACTGGCCAGGACATAAGTCGGGCAAATCCTTCCCTGCCCTGTATCACAACAATAAGGACGGCACATTTACCGATGTGACCCGGCAGGCGGGCCTTGCGGTGGAGATGTATGGGCTGGGCTGCGGTGTCGGCGACTATGACAACGACGGCTACGACGATATCTACATCACCACTGTCGGGTCCAATCATCTCTTCCACAATCTGGGCAATGGCAAGTTTACCGATGTGACCGCCAAGGCGGGAGTAGCCGATCCGGGATTTTCCGCAGGCGCGGTGTGGTTTGATTATGACAACGACGGGAAGCTGGACCTGTTCGTCGCCCACTACATCGACTGGTCCATCGAGACCGATCAATACTGCTCGCTTGACAACAAGAACAAGTCGTACTGCACTCCGCAGAGGTACAAAGGCCAGAGCTCGACGCTCTTCCACAACAAAGGCGACGGAACATTTGAGAACGTCACGCGACGCGCCGGCCTCTACGATCCCACCAGCAAGTCGCTTGGGGTCGCATTATTGGATTATGACAACGATGGCTGGTTAGACCTTTTCGTTTCCAACGACACCGAACCAAACAAGCTCTACCGCAACAATCACAACGGAACCTTCACGGATGTCGCGGTCGCAGCCGGTGTAGCCTACAGCGAAGCGGGCACGGTGCGCGCCGGGATGGGTACGGATGCGGCCGACTACGACAACTCCGGCTGGCAGAGCCTGGTGATCGGCAACTTCACCAACGAGGGGATGGCCCTCTACCACAACGATGGCTCGGGATTATTTACGGACGAAGCGCCGGCGACCGGCATCAGCAGAATATCCACGAGGTCTCTTACATTCGGCACTTTCTTCTTTGACTACGATCTTGATGGCCGCCCCGACATTTTCGCCGTCAACGGCCACGTCTCCGACGACATCAATGTAGTGCAGCCCAACGTCAAGTATGCGCAACCCCCGCATCTTTTCCGCAACTTGGGCAAGAACAAGTTCGAAGAAATAACCACAAAACTCGGCTCTGCGCTACAGCGTCCGATCGTGGGTCGTGGCGCGGCCTACGGAGACTTCGACAATGATGGTGATCTGGATCTATTGATTACTGCCAACAACGGGCCTGCGCGGTTGCTGCGCAACGACAAGGGAAACCAGAACGACATGCTCCGCATAAAGACCGTGGGTACACGATCGAACCGCGATGGCATAGGCGCAAAGGTCACGGTCAAGACAAACACAGGAATGCGCCTGTTTGCCATGGCGAAGACAGGTTCAAGCTATTTATCCCAAAGCGAGCTGCCGCTAACCTTCGGATTGGGAAAACCGGAGGCTGGCAAGACCGTGAGCCTGGAGATTGTCTGGCCCAGCGGCCAGAAAGATGCAATCCCAGACATCAAGTCCAATCAGTTCATCACGGTGAAGGAAGGCAAAGGTATTACTGCAGCCCAGTCGATTGTTTTTTCCAAGACCGGCTCTGCACAGTCTTCGACGACGGCTTCCCCGCAAAGATGAGCCAACTCTTGTGCGCGAACTACTTATTCAGTCGGGCGAGAATCTCCTTTTGATTCTCAATAATCGTCTGGAGGGCGCCCTGGTTCTTGAGGATGGCCGATTGGTTTTTCAGAATGGTTGCCTGATTCTTTTTGATCGTGGTCTGATTCGCCCGGAGTGCGGCCTGATTGGCGATGATAGTCTTCTGATTCTTGACAATCGTCTTCTGATTGGCGATTACTTTGCTTTCTGACATTGTGTAGGCGGCCTCCTGCCGCTGGAATCCGATAAAATGACAAGGATCTTGAATCGACTCAACAATAGTCGGCCTGATTTCACCATACCCATTCGCCGGGCGTCAATCTCGCTTCGACTTCGCTCGTCTACTTGCTTGCCTGCGCCCCGAGCGTATGAACCAGTGCTGCCGCCAACTGTTCAGGCTTGAATCCAAAAGGGCCAGGCTTGCTCTTGTAAGCAATGCGGCCTCGCAAGTCGATCAAGTAAATGCGATCAGGCCAGCCTGTATAGGCCTGTTCGGTCGAATTGCCAAACTCGTCGAGCACGGCCGGAAACTCGATACCAAGTTTCCGCACGCAAGCGCCAGCGACGAACGCTCGTTCTTCTTCTGTCTTCGGGCTCGCAAAAACAACCTTGTCTTTGATATTGCTCTCCATTTGCCAAACGTCGCTGGGATGCGCTTCGGTAATGTAGACCACCAGGAAAGCAACCCGCCCGCGATACTGCTCGTAGAGCTTATTGAGGGCAGGAACCTCCCGCCGAAACGGCGGTCACGTGTAGCTGCCGAATACCAACACCACCGGTTGTTGTTGGTTGAGAACGGATAGTTGAACTCGCTCACTCTTATCCACCTTGCGCAGCGAGAAGTCTGGCGCCGGA